>Ga0247757_10000716_pt1 | contig 26287 bp, 4 predicted proteins | sample UWRJL126311R4_FD_180929 | JGI IMG/M metagenome (GOLD analysis project Ga0247757, IMG submission 180929) | Plant litter microbial communities from Arlington Agricultural Research Station in Wisconsin, United States - UWRJ-L126-311R-4 | ecosystem: Environmental > Terrestrial > Plant litter >...
TAAGCCTAAAGGTATTCTATCAGCTCTATATCCTTATATTAAGGCCTTATTAGCCTTATAATTGGTATATATACAGCCGGTATATTAGGATTAATGCACATATATATAATCCCGGTACTACTTAGCCCCTTAGTAGGCGACCTCTTAACCCGTGCCAATTATAGGAACTATATAATATACGGGTTATATACATTTGCCGTAGTTTAACCTGTTAAGGAATATCTCGACTCCCGATAGTAATCTCTAGGGAAGAGGGGCCAGTTTATATATCACCTACAGCTATCTCCGTTATCTACCTTAATATATATATTCTAATTTATACGTTAGGTTATAGTAGTATTAAATTAGGAGGTTATTAGCTCTAAGTAATTAGAATATCCTATTAGGCGATTAAAAGAGTAGGTAAAATTCGAGATATTGGAATATAGATAAAGGTGGCCGAGAAATAAGATACTATAAATAATATTAACTTCCAGTCTTAATATAAAGGACTATAACTACTAGAAGATAAATTAATTAGTTCTATATTATAGTAAACTAGAAAATTAAAGCTAAGAGCTTACGGATTCGTCGATAAAACGTCCGTAGTTTAGATAAGCTCTAGCTTTAGTATAGTCTCTAAATCGGGATATTTCCGGAACTGACTCTATAAAAACTCATTAAACCTATTATATACTAGAGCTATTATAATAATATTATACCTAAATACCTTAATTTAGGCGACCCGAGCGACTTCCTATATTAAAGTCAGCCTTGTTAAAACCAAGTAATCAGATTCTATACATTTTGGCTATCCTCGGTGACATGTAGTGATATAGACAGGGTTGACGGAGGCTCTTAGATAGCTATACTCTATAAAATTATAATTAGCTATATCTAGATATATAAGTAATTATAAAGCGAGATTTATAAGTAATAGCTTACTTAATCTACGTAGATTAGAGAAAAACGTTAAAAGTATAGGTATAAAAGTAACTACTACATTACAGGACTATAGGCTTAATTTATATTCTTAAGAAATAGTAGTAGATTTTCTTTCTATTAGATCCAGCCTAAAATAATAGTAATATTAGCGATAAAAAAATATACGACTATCCTATTAACGAAAAGAGTAGTATAATTATAAAATAAGAATAATAAGAAGTAGTTAACTAGATTAGAAACTATAACCTTCATCTAATTACTAGTATCTATAGAGCGGCTTGGAAAACACTCCGTTATCTATCTAAAGTTTTAAGGGTGCTTTCTATCGTTTCCTAGTTTTTAAACCTCTTTTACTATAGCCTCGATAATTTTATTATAAGATTCTATACGTTCGAATTCTATCTTTATAAACTCGGTTAAGGTTATAACCTTTTCGGTATACTCTACTACTTCTAGTTCCGGATAAATACCTCTCTACTACTATATAATACCTACTTTTAACCTATACTCCTTATCTAATTAACTAATATAGTAAAGCCTCTTAAGAACTACTTTATAAGAATTCTAAATTAAGGGAACGATTAGATACCTAAGAGCTATATTGTTGCCCTTAAAAAGAATCTCTTCGCCTATTATAAGTTCCTTCTATATATTCTCGAAATATTTAAAAAGGCCTTTCTAGTTCAACTCCACCGCATGCTAAGCGCTATCTACCTCTCGAAAGTTTTACTATAGTATATCTTTATAGTCGATATATTTAGAAACGTTCGCGTATTTTACTTTACAACGAACTTTTAGGTTTAGTCTAATTCGTTTAATGGATTTAACAGCGGTAATTCTTTCCTAAAAGGGGGGTTAGACTTTAGAGAGTCGGTTGCTGGAATTATATACTAGGGCGGATTTTTCTAGTTATATTATAGAAAGGCTGTAAATAAAGTTAGGTAAGGTAAAAGGTAATCGGTAGAGAACTGGTTAAGTAAGAAGGTAACTGTCGGATTGTTAGTGGTATAACGATAGACTATAAAGGATATCCCAGCCTAGTAGGAAAGGGCTGCACATATAATCTGCTCGCTTACTTCGAGACTATTAATATCTTATAATATTACTTACCATCCCGCTCCTATAAACGCCTCAATTAATTTCCATCCAAGTATTATTACTTTTCAAGAAACGTTGCTCGTCTAGTACAAGCCAAGCGTGGAGGCGGATAGATTACGTCTATACGCTTTCGTTCGTACCATAAACGAAAGCGCACGGACGCGAGTACCTATATCTCTACCTTCGCGTCCCTTCTCTATGCTTTATAAATAGAAATCACTATGTCATTATATAATAATAGGCATCAGGTGATCTCGGCATTCTTATGCTTCATTCGTCTTGCTACTCCTATTAGTCTTACTTTACAGCCTTATTTCGCCGGAGCGTATTAACAACTACAGAGCAAATACGAGGCGACTATGTAGTAGTTGAATTCTTTTAATAAGGCTGCGAAAGTCGAAGAAGTTTATAAGATCGGAGTTAATACAGTAAAAAACGTCACATCCAGGCTTGATAATCGTTGTCTCATTTTCAAGTTCTTTTCATCTTTTAAAAAAGATAGGAAGAAACTCCTAAAACCAGCCATTAGGCGCCTTACTAGCATAGGACGAAAAGTTAACTCTTAAAAAGACAGCGATTTAGAACGCTTTCTTTCGCTATACGATCTAGACCGTAGCGGATCAATTAAACGGTTCTGGAATATCTCTAGAGTAAGAGGAAACGGAGATCATGCACTGATTGAATTTTTGATATCTAGTCTTAAGATAGGCGACTTTCGTCACGAGGTTAGCAAGAGAATTCTGAAGTGTATTCTATCTAAACGAATCAACACCGAAGAGTCAAAAGTACAGGACGAAGGCGTACGTCTGAGTTCTGGTTAGAAATATAGAGCCATTGTCCGAGATCGCATTTAGCCCGAGTAAAAGAGCGCTTTAAAGCGCTATAATAATGCTGGACAGAGGTGGAGACAGTTTAAACCTAGATTACTTATTAGTTTTAGCGGATATCTTATTAATAACTCGTCAGTATAACCCTATACTTGGCTAGAGAGCGGCTAATCTAGGATAGAATTGAGGATAGAGTTACAGAGATTAAATTCACCGTATTAATCGCTTGGTTGAAAAGTTATCCAAAATACACTAAATAGAAAGAATTATCAGCCCTTGCTAAGGACCTGGGAGAATTCATTCAAAACTAGTATAACGGTAGCTCTATAACCCAATCGAAGATAGGGAAATCTTTTTAAGGCCTTATAGAATTAGGTAACTCACTATCTCTAGGGGTTCGAGGAACGAAACGACCGAGATTGGGATCACCGCACGACGAGGATAGACACGAGTGTCCCAAGGGTAATATAGCTGGTATAGTGGAAGACAATTTATTAAAAAGTCCGCCTTCTTAAGCTTCTACGCCGACTTCTATAGTTTAGAACTAGGCTAGCAGTAAGCTACAGATACAAAATAACCATCTAATGCCTCAAGAATTCCTGTAACCTATACCGATATCCGAGGAATGGTCAATATCTATATTTAGTGAGTATCTCTTCCTTTCGTCGCCTTACACTCTCTATCTTTAAGCTGATAGAGCTATATAGGCGCTTATTATAATTATAAGACTCTTTAGGTAAACTACTATGTAATGGAGGATACGGTAGAAGGAATTAGGGCGTGTATTATTCTAAATAACGGAGAAAACACTACTACTTAATCTAAACGAGCTGTTAAGGGTATAGTACTAGTTTTCTCTAGCTAGCTCTTATTATTAATTACCCTTAGATACTATATTCGAAGATTATAATAGAGTACGACTAAGTAATATCTTAGACCTTAATAAGTAGATAAACCTAGAGGTAAGCCTCTTACCTAGATCTTGATTATAATGGAAAGTAGACCGGGAAAAAGGGGATATCATCCGGTACTATATAGGTGGTATTAGGGTAGATAATAGTCAGGCCGGGCTCTAATAGCGAAGTCTCACGCTTAGTATCTCCCTTTCTCTAAACTTATAGTTTTGCTCCTACGGGGGCCCCGGGGGCTCTAATAGGTATAATACCGTTTATTTCTTATAGTCTAGTCTCGAGGTAGCTAGATATATATAGAAGCGGTATTAACTTCTTAGTAGGGTTCTTCACAGTTGGCTATAAAGCCTTAATATATATTATCTTAATATATTAGCTAATTCATTCGTAAAAAAGTTTTCGTACGTACTATATTTAGTATCTTATTCTTTATTTTATTTTCCTTTAACGACGATTTATATTATAATACTACAGTCCCCCCTTCTTTATAATATAGGGACTACCCGTAAAGCTCCGTAGTAGCGACGGTAACGAGTTCTTCTAAGCATTATATTAAAGGTACCACTATATATAATAACATAGAATAAGATAATAAATAGTTGTTGAACGTAGGGAGGTAGGATAGGGACGCTCGAATAATATTAGACTCCTTATATAGTAAGTAAGAATAATTTAAAAGTAAGTTTAGTATGGAAATGGGCATATAATGAGTAGATACTTTATTATATTAGCTAAGCTAAGAAGAACCTATAACAGCAGATACCAAGCCTAGAGGAAAATGATACCCCTCCTTATTAGTTACGTAATCTTACTTAACTATTTTTACTACTAGCGGCTTCTAGATTATCAGGTAGAATATTACTTAATCGTACTAATCTAATTTAATTTCTTAACGCGTTGTTACTATTACCGTTGCTATTACTACTATTACTATTATTACTACTATTATTATTATTACTACTATTACTATTATTATTACTGTTGCTATTATTACTACTATTACTATTATTACTATTATTACTATTATTACTATTATTACCTCTAGCTAGATAAGTCCCGGTGCCATTAACGGTTAGAGCGCTGTTCGGCCCGATTATAGGGTTAGAAGAATTTGGTTGAGTAGGATTAGGTATAATAAAAGATAAAAAGAGTTCTGCTGGATTATTAGTATATATTACGCCGGAACTAAGTTTTTCTCCTAACCTTATTAACTTTTACTAAGCCGCTATTATAACTGGTAAGAGAGTAAACGCTCTAACTTCTCGTTAAGATTAAGGTGAATTAGGTTAAGAATAGTAAAATACTTCTAGGTAGATTGCGAAAGAAGAATGCTGAAGTATATTAAATAGATAATAGTACCTAGCAGGAGTAATAGGAACGGACGAGATATCTTTTATCTTAATAACTGTTATATTAACAGTAGAAAATAGTCGAAAGTCTACGCTAACGTAAATATATTATTACGAAAGGGGTATTCGTTCTAACCTATAATAGACACGGGTAATACTTCGCCGTTTATAGACGCTAGAGAAGCATGTAATAGGTGGTACTTTACTAAATAAATGGTTGGAAACGACTAGTAACAGACTACTATTAATAAAGTATTAGGTATTAAATCTTAAAGAGAGTAAGCTTTCTTAAGTTTTCTTACCTAAGTCGCTTCTTTATAGCGTATAAAGGTAATTAGTTTATATTACCTTAGTACAGCAAACAGCGGTTGCCTTAAAATACACTGTTACTACGAGAGCTCTGTTGCTGGAGGAAGATACTAATAATAGTAATAAAGATAACGGACGATAAGCTTAATATAGTTAAATAATACGTAATAGGCGGCTAATCTTTACAGGATATATTAATCAAGGAGTAGCTTTGAGATGGAAGATAAAAAACTTGGATATATAGTAGACTTTATATACCTCTTCTCGTTCCTTATCTTATACGCTATATCGTAATACTCCCTTAATCTATATATCCTAGTACTATAGAGCGTATCTATAGAAGTAACAGTAGTATCCCTCTTATATAGATATTCCATTATCGATATTGCAGGCTCTAAGGCCCGAAAGAGTTAAGTTATAAACGTATAATCCTAGAAGTGTTCGCGGCTTATATGCATGCTGGATATACGGTGGACGCTACTAGCTTTAATCCTAGGGATATAGTAAGATAGAAGTAGTACTATAATTAATTAAGGGGTTTATAGACCAATTGACTACTATAGAATATTAATTTAAGTTTATATTATTATAAACTAAGCTGTTACGAAGGAGCTTCCTACCTCTCGCCCTATAGGCTTTAAGCTACCCCTTATCTTATATTTATATCTAATAAATTATCTAATCTTTAAGAAATTTATATAGACGTAGACTTTTATCTAGACATGCGGTATGTAAAGCAGCCACCCTGTCTTCTAATATATAACAAGCCTCTAGCGTTTATTTATAAGTTGAAATAATCCAGGAGAGGGTAAGTAGTACCGAAACGAAGATACTATATCCTACGCACTGTATACGCATAGGCTATAGGCGTTATCTATACCTCATTCGACATCTCGTTATCGCGGGTTAGTCTCTCTATCCCTCTACCTACGTTCCCCGGGAACTGTATTACGCAACTCCTTTATCCTAGCCTTAATACGATATATATAGAATAAACTCTATAAGGTAAATTTCTACTTATAAAAAGTACAGGGATACTACAAATCTCTAAAAAATATATAGATACTATAAACCTATAGTGACATGTAAGATGCAGAGGTATAGCTATAATACTATACCTGTTGGTTCCCGCAGCTCGCTAAACGTATCCTAGATCCTTATTAATCTATACCGCTCTAGATAAAGATCTATCAGCTGTCCCTAAAAGGCGGCTAAAGGACCGGTTCTAGGGTTACTAGTAGATTTTAGGCTCTTTAGGCTTAGCGTATCCAGTATGATAAACACCTGCTCGTAATAAATACCTACTCGCAATAAATACCTACTCGCGATAAACACTTATTTTTAGTAAATATCTATTTATAATAAACACTTGTTTTCAGCGAATATCTATTTATAATAAATACTTATTTTTAGCAAATATCTATTTATAATAAATACTTTTAATTTAGTATAAAAGGTAAAATCTGCGTATTAGCAGCTTTAGAGTATAGCCTCTATAGACTATTAGTTAAGCTGATTCTATACCGTCGAGTTTATTAATCCTAGTAATTATAGATTTACGTAATAGGTCACGTAATACTTAGTCAAAAAAACCTCTTTCCTTCTTCAACCGTTACGATTCTTCTTATTTTAATATTAAGCTCTACCTATATATACGATAGATCACGTAAGCTTCCTTAACTACCTAATCTAATATAAATAAATAGTAACTAATAGGAAAGCTTATAAGATAAGATAGGAAGAAATTAATATTTAGTTAGAAATAAGATGAATTCATGGACATTAAGAGCTCGGAGCGTGACTTTATAATTTATAATACTATTAAATCTAGGATAAGGCTTACGTTACAGCGTTATAGCGGGGTAGCCTTGGCGGTGCCCCGCTACGATTTTCGGAGTCACCGTTCGCTTAAGTAATAGTTTATCAATATATAGCTCTAGACGGCTTAAGGGTATTACTTCTTAATAAAGGGTTTTTCTTACTAGAAAACCCTGTTATTAGAAGTAGGGTCTATAAATTCAACGAAAACGGATTTCGGTTCTAAACTAAAGAGGGTCTTAATCTATATCAACTAATCCTTAAGGATAAGGTAAGTTAACGCAGGACTTTATTTAAATTTCATCGACTAATAATAACAGCGTATTCGAGACGTAGTCGAGGCCTTCTTTAAACGCTCGAGCATAGCCCTAATAAAAGTCTTCGGCTTATAGCAGGATATTATCTTCTCTTTTATAACGAACGATATAGACGTAATTACTAACGAGATAAATAAAGGAAGGGATAAAGTAAAAGTTCTACTCGTCCTGTTACTCCCTAAAAACTTATCTATAGTCTTCTATAAGCGCTCTTATCTATATAAGCTAGGGACTAAAAATAGTAGGATTAGACTATTAGAGGTATTAGAGGAGAGCTTTAATAGAAATAGAATTAAACTAGTAGAGGTAACGATAAAGGATAGTAGCTTATAAGCTAACTCTGTATCTTTACTAGACATTATCTAATAAAATACTAGAGCTATTATTAATATTAGGCTTGGATTTAGAATAGTTTAAGGAAATATAATTATAATCGGGTTTATAGTAGAGGAAGAGTTTAAAAACTGGACGACGTTAAAATATCTAAAGGAATTAGAGGAAAAGGTTAATAATATTAAAAACGAAAAGATTGGTATAAACATTATATTTTTTGATCCTAAGTATAAGCATAATATTAGTTAAAGTAAACACTACTAATCCCATTTTTAAATAATATTACCTATCTCGTATTACAGTCCCTTATTCACGTTAGCTAGAAACCCTCTATTAACCAAGTCTATAGAGCTGTTGAATAGTAGCGGTGCTATATATTAGTTCCCGTTATAATCGGTATAGTCTATTATACGAGCAAAAAAGATCGAACCTTTAATAGGATATACCTAGTTCACGTAGAGCTTATTGCTTATTAGAGGATTCGGCAACTTATTAGTTCTATTCTTAAATCTTTCTCTATATACCTATAGCTATAGTTTATTATAGGATATCGGTTCTTACGCGTAGCTCCTCCCTAGTATAGCGATGCTACTTAGACTAGTCCGTCGTCTTTAGGACGGAGTTATTATAGTAGTAGCTTTTCGCTTACCGCCGTTATCTTCTAAACTAAAATTAACTATCCCAATTTTTCCGCCTAGATCTATCTCTAGAGTATTTATAAAAACTTTAGGTAGTATATTAATTATTAAGGTATTATTTATACCTGCCTACCCTCCTTTAGGCTGTACCGTACCTCTAGCCATTTGCCTTCCGCCGCCTTCTAAGACACTATTAATAATATTAAGTTTAGCGCCTTGCATTACCTCTAACTTCGCTCTAGAAATTTTATTTAATTCCCTTTTCTTCTTTAATACAACTTCATATACTTCTCTATTGACCTTTATTAGTTTCTTTCACTTCTTACATTTTTTAAAATAGATAATATAATCCCGGACTACTATACTTAACTGGCTATAACCTACGTAAACTTCTCTATAATCGACGTCTATAGAGCTCGTTAATAAACGCTTTCTAGAAACTATAAGCTTAAAAAAAAATTTAGATAAAAACGTACGAGTTATAAAATAGCGCTATAGACTACTTCGAGTCGTGTAATATTTCTTTAAGTATTACGAATAGGGGCAGCGTATTAAGACTAATTTAGAGGATTCAGCCTTTCCCTTATTCCCTTCGCTATACGTGTTATCTTTAGTATAGTACTCTTAGTCGTCTAAGTTTTCCATATTACTTAAAGGGTTACTGTCGTCGTCTACGGAGGCGAAAATCGAGGCTGATTTCGATAATAACTATTTTAAGTCTTTAAGTATAGGTTTATACTCGTTAATTATAGGTAGTATATTATTAATAATTAAGCACTACAGAACGCCATCAACGTTGCATCTTAGAGTAATACTATTAGATAAACCTAAATATCTACTAATAGCTTATATAAGGCTTCTATTCTATTACGCAGTCTATAGTAGTTCTAGTTTAAATAATTTATTTACGCATTAGCATCTTACGATATACTCTGGTTAATAGGAGTGACGGTTAGGTTGGGTATTATAACGATACCTAACTTAGCTCCGTCGAACCGAGGTAGATACTATATATTAAATATAACTATAAAAGCGGCAGATCCTTAATTACTTACCATATTTACCTAACTCATATACCTAATTTCTACGGAACATACAGTTATTAAATATTAAATAAGCTTTATCTCGTTACTTCTTTATCTCTATAAGCAGTAATTCTTATAAAACTTTCGTGTAAAATATAAGGCTAATTATCTATAGAAACCTTAATTAGATGGGGGATATTAACACGTGATTATCCTCTGTACTCTAGTACTGGGAAATAAGATAAGTTGGACTATAGTCTTTACTATAGCATAGGCGTATAGACTTCTTCGGACTTAAAGTAAAAGCGCTACCTGCGCATTACTATAGGATGGGTTAGGATTATTCGCTACTAATTAACGCCTTTTATTAATAATCATAATTCGAATAGTTTTAGTCTAGTCGCCCACATACTGTACTAGCGTAAATATAGCCCCTCTATACAGTTAAACGCAGGTGCGCGATAAATACCTATACTTTAAATACCTATACTTTAAACACCTATACTTTAAATACCTATACTTTAAACACCTATACTTTAAACACCTGTACTTTAAACACCTATACTTTAAACACCTATACTTTAAACACCTATGCTTTAAGCGCCTATACTTTGAATACCTATACTTTAAGCACCTATACTTTAAACACCTATACTTTAAACACCTATATAAACACCCGTATAAATACCTATACGAATACTTATTGCCCTACTACCTAGTACATAGTCGCTCTCTTCGATAGAATTAGCCAAGTTCTATCTTTCCTAAAGAGGTTTAGCTCTACTCAATATAAGAATATACCTAAAATATCTACATTAATATAAATTTATAATAGTAATATACGAAATAGTTAAGCAGTATATCTATATAAATTCGGCATAGAATCCCCCTCTTTAGATAACTATTATTAGTAAACGCTTAATATAAAGCGATCCAGTATAAACTATACTATAACTCCGCGAGTATACTATAGCAGCTACCACTATTTCTATCCCGCCTATTAATCTCTATAATCTAATAGTCCCTCCTTAGAAGCTTAATCTAGTTATCGCTAACAATATATAAGTTCTAATATTTACCCTATCCTAACTAGTCGAAAGAGACAACTAAGCTAACTTTCTTTCATTCCTATTGCTAGCTATAACGCCCTTCCTTATATCGATTATTAGCTAGACGAGTTAAGTAAGAATAAGAAGAACTATATTAAAAACTTACTTAATATTATTAACTATTATAAAGTAGGCTACTTCTTCGGTATTTACTCAGTTCATCGCTACGATCCACTCCCTAAGGATATAGTTCGCCTTAAGAGCGAAGACCTGGGTATAAAGCGCGCCTTATAGACTAGAGCCATTACTATCGATAAGGTTGATCTTAATAATATGCATGGCACGATATTTAAGCTTACCCTAAACGCCCTAGTACCTTTCGAGTTTATAGAAGGCCCCTCGCCCTTAGCGGCCAGTCTTAGCACCCCTCCTACCTTTCTAGTCGACTTTGTCGCTTATCTTACTAAGCATGACCTCGCTAACCAGCTAGCTCTCGAGGTTAAAGACTTTAGTAAGTATAACGTGAATAGCTATAACCCTATATTCGAATTTAAGCTCTAATAGGGCAATAGCGACGGCGCCGAGTTATTTACTATCGTTTTACCCCGCTCTACCCAGGACGGTAGAACTCGTGTTATCGCTATATTAACACTAACGGGCTGGAATAGTATAGGCACCCTAGGCGACCCCAACCCCGAGCAGCCTAGTACGCACTATAAGAAGGTCGTCCTAGGCCCTAAGAAAGATACCTATAAGGTTATTATCACTAAAAGCAGCCCTACTATCATATATATCACGCCCCAGTTACTAGTTCAAACGCTGATAGATATAGGATTTATAGCGTCTACCTAACATAGCACAAACCCGCATTTCCTTGGCTAAACTTTTTATTTTCCCCTATCAAGTTGTAATTCGCTCCGTTTAATCCTTGCTTCTACAGCTCTACGTCTTTAATCGCTTCTATACGTACTTAGCTAGGCTATAGAATCCTGCGCTTATTACGCTTTATGCTAGTGATCCTATATAGAGTCTTATATTATAAGTACCATACCTTTACTATGTATAACTTAGAACAGTGCGGTTTATTATAATTAATGATTGGTTCTATAGTATAGCTGACTAGTACTTAGCTGCGTTTATTTGTTCCCGATCCCCTCTACCCAAGTATCTAATAGACTCCACTTCTTAATCTTCCTTCTTTCTTCTTTTATATCATTATTATCAGCGACGATTTAATACTTATAACGTATACGAAATAGCCTTAGAAATATATATCCTTATTAAAAAGCTATTACAGATGTAAATAGAGGAATTCTTTTTAGAAAATACTCCGCTATTAAAGAGTAAATACGATCGGCGGGCTGCGTAAATTATTAATACTAGCATACGCCTATTAGAAGTTTAAGGCGCTACGAGCTATACCATTATACCTATTAACAATATTATAGGACATATCGTCTAATTTCGCACAGCCGCCTACGCCTTCGATCTCGATTTTCTTTATTTTATAGAGTAAACCTACGGGGAACGCTTCGTACCATATTATCGTTATTTTAATACTATAGGAGAGCTATTAATTTATACGATAAATAACGTAGGCGGTATATTAGTATATCTCGCACGGGACAGGTTACGTACGTTTAATAGCTACCTCTTAGGTATAACGCTACGAGACTTTACGACGTAAGTCTATTTATTAATATTATCTATATCTATATTCCCTCTCGTATACTAATATAGGAAAAATAAGTAGGTTTTTTACTTTAGTATAGTATAATACGCTACTATTAATGCCCAGGCCTGATTACTATAAGCTATACGAAAGCTATAGGTTCTAGTTCTAGTAGCTTTATCAGTAGTTTCCTACTCGATTCCATAGCTTACTAAAGCGCCTCCTCTAGAACCTACTACAGCTATTTACTAAAGAATAGCCACTAGTACCTAACTATATAGATCTTTTAGAGAATAATATTCATGTAAACCTCGAGATGGGCAATATTACGGGCATCTGCGACTAGAAGGATACTATAATTAGCCCATTTAGAACCTTACTAGAGGGGCTTAAGAGTCTACTCGGGGAGTAAATATAGAAGGGCTAGCATTAGGTTATTAATTAAGCGAATCTACGCTAAGAATTCTAGTAGACCTTTTTCAAGGCTGTTAGGCCCGTCTCAGATGATTTTGCGCAGCGCGTCGACGACGTAAGAGTAATTAGTATCTTCTTAAAACATAGATTCACCTGGGCGGATACTAACAATAAGGTTCCTATTAAGGAGGGAAGTTTAGACTTTAAGTATATCGAGGTAGTTACGTTAGAGCTCGAGCTACAGGAGTAGCTATAATTTATTCTCTAATACTGGCGTTAGCAAGATAGTAATATTTAAGGCAATCATAATCGTCCTTTATAATAACTTTATGCTTTTTAAAAAGCTCTAAGGAACTTAGATTACAGGTAGACTTCTATCGATCCTATCTCTCCCTACGCCATAGTCTTCATGGTAGAGGATGAAGCGGAGACTGCCGCTTACCTAAGCGATACGCACTGCTGCCGCACGCTTACTGCCCCTTCAATTTCAGGGGTAAGACAACACGTATCTAAGAGCGTGCGAGAGAATGTGTGGCGGTATAGCTAAAAATAAACTGAATCAAGTTTACTATGTCACAGGCGCTTACGGAAATATATCAGGACTAGCGCATTTCGCCCGCTTAGCGTTTCGCTCAGCTTCTTGTAGACTTGTATTCTAACACCCTAGAAATCCTCTACTCCAACCTCAGCAGCAACCTATAAGCGCTTCGATCCTGCGATTCCAGTCATCATAACCAGTTATTCATCATTTCCAGCCGCTCATAAGAGGCGCCATAAGCCAGACCAAAGACCTTAGGCGGCGAAGGAAGGATACCAGCTTTGTCTTACAATTCGGTGGTGTGCCAATCTCTGCCACAGTCGCGCCATTAGTTCCAAAGCTGTCTAAGTGGGGCTATTACCGGGTCAATCAACGTGACAAGTAATCATACGCACTACAAGCACCACTTTATACCTGTATATCATACCACCCTAAATTAGCTAGTACTACAAGTTACAAGAATTACAATCCATTGTGACCATTCTGTTAGCATCGATTTCTACTACCAGTTCTTTGCACAAGAAGGTTCAGCAGTCATCAAGGCTATCTTGGAAAAGCAACTCGGAGTGGTGGTACAATCGGATCGATGAACTTCTTTGCCAATAGTGATGGCTCCGGTTCCGAAGAATTTCCGGCTTAGCATTATCTGCGTCGCGCGGTCACGCCTATCCCTCGATCTATATCTTCTCTCAATCAGCCCTAACACCCCCTGTCCATAGGTATACTTCGCTCTTCATCTTACTGCGGTTTAAATTGTCATTTCTATTAACTATCTCGAGCGTTCGCTGCGCTCTCGCGCAATAGCCGACGAGTCGCGATCAAAAGTAATTAAGGCAAACCCCATTAGCAAAGGGCTTGATACCTTTCGCGACTCTTTTAAATCCAAATACATAGGCCTAGCTATCACAGGCGCTGATACACTGTATCATCTTAGTGAAGAAGGTACGGTTTAACACTAGACTCGCGAGATTTCCTGACATTAACAGGACAAAAAAAATTCCCTCCTTAACCTTATATCGGCTTTACTAGTTTTCTCTATATCTCGTTTACTACCTTCAAAGGGCAATAACGTAAACCTATTTGGTGATCTATTAGAGCTGAACTCGGCAATCAACTCTAGCAACTTCGACATTAAGCATATCCTACCGAACCTCAGAGCAGTCCTCAACAACGAGCCCGATGAAGTCATATAGGACAATATCTACACCGCCGTCACCGCGTCCACAGCTTTCACAGTCGCCGTACCCACGACTCCTCCGTTATCCACCCCATCCCTCGCCGCCTCCTTCCAGCAGACACCATAGCTATATAACACGGGCAGCTTCGTAAACTCTACTAAACACCGCAAATATGTAGACGGCGTACTAAAGGAGGAACTAGGATAGCTATATATCAGGATCCCTAGTTTCTTCGATACCTACTTCAGGAGCGTCCCAGGTCTGTAGTTAGTAGCACAGGCCGTATTCGACAAGTACAAAGAAGGGGATAATCCGCTCTACCGAGAGGAGAGCGGCTGGCAGGGATAGCCTAAAGGCGCGAAGGAGCGCGACGTCTTAAGCTGGTTTACACTACTTACCAGCCAACTCTTGGACTTTATAGCAGAGAGTCAGCCCGCCTCTAGGCCCCGACAACGGCCGCTAGCACAACCCCATCAGCCGGTGCAAGGCTCCACCGCCGACCGCAAATTGGATGTCGGCTTTATAGACGACCCGAGCGCCAGCGTTGACTCCAAGTGCCATTGGTCGCAGATCCTCATACCAGGAGAACTCAAGAGAACTCAAGAGCAATCCATTGGCAGACAAAGCGTCCAAAACGTGGCTTAACCTAGGGCGATATGCGAGAGAGGTTTTCGCGGCCTAGGACAGCCGCCGCTTCGTACTTGGCTTTACCCTGTACAGGTCACTTATACGGCTGTAGGAGTTCGACCGACTAGGCGGCATCGCGTCCGAACAATTCGATATCAATAAAGATGGACTACAATTCATATCCGCCGTGCTCGGATTCTTATAGCTAAATAAGGAGGAGCTTGGATTTAACCCCACGATCATCACAGCCGGGGATAAGTGGTATATCGAGATCGAACGAGACAACCATATCGAATGAATCATCCTCGACAAGGTTGTAAAACGAGTATCCTGTGTTGCTGGTCGAGCGACAACCTGCTGGAAAGCACATCGCGAGGGAGACGATTCGCGAACAACTCTTATAATTAAAGACTCGTAGCAATTCCTGGAGCGCGGGGAGGAGGGTAAATTACTACATAAGGCAACTGACGTGAACGTAGTTAACGTTGCGAGATATTATTACCATAAAACGGTCTATGTGGGCGACCAGGATAACGATATCCGCGGAAACGTACGGCGTAGCTTGGACATAATAAAAGCGATAAACTATAGGCCAGAAAGCTCTTATATAGGAGATTAATAATTAGATAATATAAACAGGCATGCGAGCGGGTAGCACGCTACCGATCCTATTCTATTATTATTACTAGCGCTAATTGATTAGACCCTTAATCCCAGCTATAATTATACAGCTGTATTTATCAGAAAATAGTTAATATTCTACTAGACGAACCAGTAGGCGGCTATACCTAAAGTATAGCCAGTCGGTCCTATACCTCTACTTCCCCTAATAGTTTCCTATAGAAGCCTACCTTATATCTATAGATATAGTTTATTCGAGATTATCTATCGCCGTCTGGATAACAGCGCGCTATCTAGCTGTAGCAGATTTATAGTAACGAAAATACTTATATAAAGTAAAAGGCTATCTACTCTAGTCTCAGTACTACAATTCCACGCATTCTAAATTCATCACTTATAAGTACTTAGATATAGAAACTATTCTATTACTATATTAATAGGTGTATAGGAAGACTCTATAGTCTTAACCCGTTACTAAATTAATAATAGCTTCCCAGATGCTAAAGTTCCGCTTCCTTACTACTACCTAAGTCAAACGTCTTTATAGTACCCTAATCGGGACTACCTAACCTATACAACCAGCTTTATTAGAATCAGCAGTATAGTCGCCCCTAAACATTAAATACTATAATAACTAACAAGATCTATTCCAGCTTGCAGCAGCCCTTTTAGAGAAGATTATAAAGAATCATGCGTATTAAGATAGAAATAAACGTACAGCGCTTATGGCAGTTAATATATTCTTAAAGATTAATGGGTAGAAACTCTAAGAGGTGCCTTTACAGCCCGGTGATGCAAGTAAGGAACTAGAAAATGCATGTATTATAGTTTATATAAATATATAAATAGCTAAGGACCTTAGTCGATTCTACAAGCAGAAGGCTGAGGCGATTTAATTATAGACTCCTAATATTATAGCTTATAGAAACGAGGCTATAGAATATTGAACTCAAAACTACGATAGGCTTCCTTTTCGTTTATTACCACACTCATTAGCTATTAGCTGATTCACTTTTAAATAAAGACTTAATATTATAGGAAATTCCTTAATAATCATATATCCTTCAACCTATTAAGCGCTCCTCTAATCTCTGGTATTATAGTACTAGCAGTTTCCACGAACTCCGCTATAGTATATTAGCGTATATAAACTAAGAGTATAGAGACTTAGGTAAGGTACTATCTAGAGTTCCATCTAAAGCGATTGTATGCATCACGCCATAGAGGTATAATATTACTAGACTTCTATCTACAGCGGACTGGCAGGGAAGCTAATAAGGGATAACTAGGCGCGGGCAATCGGGAGATAAGTCTAAATATTATAATATTAACAGTAATAAGTAGATATAATATAGGGTGAACCTTACCAAGGGCAAAATATTGGGTATCGTAAAAGTAACTTAACGCGAGCCTGTCCAGGCGCTTAGGGAGAGCCGATAGGTTCTAAGTAAGGTAGCTACTCGCCCGCAGCGCATAGCTAACGTCTATAGGAATATATATATAGGCTTCCCCAGGGTTACCAACTCGAATAGAGATTTCTTTCGTAATAAGCGTACCCTCTGGTCCTAGGTGGGTGAACTCTCCTATCGCGTTATAGAAAGTTCTCGCAGCTATAGTGCGGCAGGGTTGCTGAATTACGGCACGGAAAGATCTTGCAGCATTAAAAGATACAGCCCGCCCAGCTATAACACAAGATCAGGCGAGTATAGTTCGATAGTAATTATAGATATAAGGGTTGGCCAGAGGAACATAGCTTGTAGGCGGGTTTTGGGAGGGTAGAGGACGACGTGGAGACTACCACTTACCTAAGCACTACGCACTGTTACCGCACGCTTACTGCCCCTTCATAGGGCAGGCGGTTACAGAAATATATCAGGACTAGCGCATTTCGCCCGCTTGGCGTTTCGCTCAGCTTCCTGCGGACTCGCATTCTGACACCCACGCTAGAAATCCTCCATTCCAACCTCAGCGGCAACATATTAGCGCTTCGATCCCGCGATTTCTTTTCACCATAGCCACTTGTTCATCACTCCCAGCCGCTCATAAGAGGCGCCATAAGCCAGACCAGAGGAAAGAGAGTATATCGCAACTCTTGCCATACCACACAAACATTCTAACCTTCGCAGTTCAGGCTATCAACAGGGCTACGAGACGTAGTAATCGCATACGAGCAGCGAATGAGAGGAACTCCAAGTCGCGGACGGATACTAAACCTCAAGCTCAATACCCACTAGATCTAGAGGTATATTGGTACTGGCTTTCGTCATCTTCAATAATCTAACATGGCAGAGCATTTCTCGAATCCTAAACAAAACCACGCACGAACCCTCAAGACAAAGAAGCACAGTCGGGACTCTAAGGATCATACATCGACCGAACGAACACATAAGCGTCTACGAACCCAAAGCCCCCCCGTCACGAAGCAGGCTGAAAGAAAACGGCATCAAGAAGACGAAGTCCATCCCTCCCCCATCTCACCTAGGTCATCACCTAAACGATTGCGAACATCTGCGGCTCCTACTCAGAAGACAATTCAAGAGGCTCGGATTAAGTACTAGAGAGAAAACACCATCTGGCCAACAGAGCAACAAGAGGCAACAATACATCGTTTTCGAGAAATTCTTGATGGTGCGCGTGCGAGAAGACGATCCATAAGTCGCAAACACTCAAATACCAGCTTAAGTTCGGAAACATCTCAGACACAAACTTCAAGCAACCAACAACCTCGGGATCAAAAGACTGCCCTATACAAGCATCCACTGTTTGAAGAACAGCTGAAGGAGTATAGCAGTTTTTTGGATGATTACGTAGAAGGCATTACTGCTGAAAGCGAAATGCTCTACCAAACGCTCCTCAGTAGGACACAAACACCACCTAAAAATACCCTTTTCTCTAGCGACGACCTATTCAAGAAGACATGCAAAAGAATCAGAGGAGAAAACGAAGCTAAGGTAGTTCGCGATATTACACCCCTCATTATTCCTTCGGCGGAGACTCTAGCCGACAGAGGAGTTGAACACCTAGAGATTCTCCGAGAGACTATCAACGCATGTTGGACCAACTCTACTACTTTTGTGAAACCCCTAGGTTCGCATCCTAGTCCCCGTCCCCAGCCAGATTTTAGTCTTAGGTTCAAGAGAGATGCTTTCAGTCAAGAACGGCTTCGAAAGTTACAGCCTTTCCTTGGTGACTTACTTAAGGATTCTACTATAATTGCGGCCACGTATAATATATACCTTCCGTTTTTATCTGCCGAAGTCAAATGTGGAGCAGCTGCACTCGACATTACCGACCGACAGAACGCTCACACTCAATCTGTTAGTCTACGTGGTTTATACACACTCTTCCGCTTAGTTGGCCGAAAGAAGGAGTTACATCGGCAAATCAATGGCTTCTCTATATCTCACAGTGATGTCGATGTAAGAATTTAGGGCCATTACGCCGTAATCGATGGAAATGATACCAAATATTACCGTCATCCTATCCACGAATTTAATTTTACAGCGCTAAACGGGAAGGAGAGATAGACAGCATATACGTTCGTTAGGAATATCTACGACCTATAGGTTCCTAAGCACATTCAAAGAATCTACGATATCATCGACCTGCTACCAGCTGATTTAAATTTTGACGTCTCTAAAGGAGGCCCGGAATCAGTCTCTTTACACTCAGGATTATCTCAACAGTTTGGAAGCTACGACCTCGGCGATAAACAAGTAGTATCAGACAGCCACCAAAGCCGCCACACAAGCGTCCAGCCAATCACTCCCGATACAACGATCGCGACTGAGTCTCCCAAGCATAAGAGGAGAACGTTGGAATAGCCACGCTGAGCATCGCTATATATTTACTTTACTCATCAAATAGCTCTAAAGCCAGCTTTTCCATACGAACAAGCTAGCTAAACGGTTGTTTTCGGCAGGTTGGTATAGGGAAGGAGCGAGGCCGCCGGGCTTATATCGCTGCTTTAAAGCCGATTTGCTTGTAATATTTCCTATAGGCGTTAAGGTGTTCACTGACCTTACGCTGAACTATAAGTATAGGAGGATAGTAGCGGATATAAGCCAGTACTATTTTTATAGCTAGTATAAATATGCTATACCCCGTATCACGGCGGGTTGCGTAAGAGTTTTAAGAGGTATAGTAGCTAATATTAAGATAATCAGATAAAACTGTAGTGCTTAAGAATTAATTGATTTATGTGTTATACTATTTCTTTCCTGTTTAATTAAAGCGCGTTATTCGCTCTAAACTTAATTATCTATCTATATATCTCTATAATTAATGTCTTATAAGCTACGACTTACTAAGACTCTACTACCCGGCTTAGTCTTAGTTCTAGTAAGAGAAACGATTCCTCTTCGCGTTATACCTTTAATAAGTAGATTAATAGTAAACATAACGTAGAACTAGATAATACCCTATATTATAATACGCTTATATAGGTATTATCGTCTACACTAGTAAACGCTATACTAGCGAATAAATACTAATTAAACCTTAAGCTGTTAATTAAGGTCAATCCTATAATAGTTGGATATTACTTCTCCCGCTTAAATTGGCCTAGAGGAGGAAGACTTAATTTAGATTTAACTATACTAATATAATAAATATATAATAATAGACCTTAGTAGCTGGAAAAGCTGTTCTCCCGATAGTAACTACTAGGCTTATAGTTTTTATCTTCGATATTACCGCTTATAGCGATATTAGTATATATTCTCTCCATCTCCGCTTCGTGGAATCGTACTAAAGCCCTGCTAAACTTAGATAATAGTTTTCTATCTAACTTAGCCTGCAATCTTTATAGTAATCCTGGTTTAAGGCTCCTCTATTCCTTAAGAAGTATATTAGCCTTTCCTAAAAACCAAGAAATACCCTTCTAGGCGGCCCTATATGTTCTATATATTATAATCCTAAGATTATTATACTACTTAGTCTTCTAAAACGTTTTAATCTTACGTAGTATAACCTACTACTCTAGCACGTTTATCTACTTAACTAGAATCTTCGTCTCGTATTATTTCTTATAGTCCTTAGATATCTAATCGACTAAGTTCTTATAAATTAAGCTCTTAGATAGTAGATAGGTTATATCCCGTCGTACTAGTCTTCGTTTATCTTTATTACCTCTAGTCTTCTCCTTGTCCTTAATAATAATAGGTACACCCCTATTAGTATTAATAATAAGCGGGTCGTCTAGTATAATAATTAGATTAACTAAGGATCCTAGCTCTTAGCTTATTAGCGTTGCTACTTCGGTGGCTTTTAATCTAGTATAGTCCTCGCTTAGTTAGGCTATCTAGCTTAGTTATATATAGGTTTTAATAGAGAGGACGGTATATATATACGATACAGTAGGGCTCGAGGGCTCGCGAATTTCGACTCCCTTAGCTTCGTTATATATTAAGGGTCTTTAGTTTAAGTCGATAGACTGGCTAGGCCGAATTTCCGTATTAGAGCTAGATCCTATAATAATATTAATAGGTATACCTATAGCTAAAATACTAGAAATAAACTTATAGGTAAGGGCTGTTAATAGATTTATAGGTAGTATCGAAGATACAAGGATCTTATAATTTACTTCGACTAATTCTATCCTTATATCCTATATAGTGGCTTCAACGAGTAATATAGCTTTTATATATTACTAACCATTAAGCCCCTTAGTAATACTATTTCCCTAGATATCGGCTATTACTTCAGGCCTATTTCTAAAAACCTCTTATAACGTCTTATTAGTTAGCTGGGATTCGGGCTGAATTTCCAGGTTTTTACTTTCGTTATTAGTCTATTCTTTAAGCCTAGGAAGCTTTAATATTCTATACTAAGCCCTAACCTTAGTAGTAGTATTAGTATCTACCTAGGGATTATTAGTACTAGAAAGTAGCTCTATTATTAATTATTTTCGTGTTTTCGTAGCGTATTTCTTTATAGCTAATAGTATAAGTTTATACTCTATATAACGCGTCCGACATGTATTTCTAATAATTAACGCTCCCCCTAGGGATTTATTAGTGCTAGGAACTATTCTCGGCTTTTTCTATATATTTAAGGTTTCCTTTATATTTAGCCACTTCTTTAAGAAATATCCGTTATAAGGTCTCTCGACGATCGACGCTTCCTTTATACCTTTATTTACGCTTACTTCCGTCTAGTTTGGTATAGCACTCCCTAGTTTACTAGAAGACTCCTAGTTAGTATTATTATAAGATAATATTTCTTTATTTAGACTAAGGGTTACCGTAGATCCGCTTAAAATAGTATTGTAAACTCGATTATAGAAAGATATTATTAATAATATATCGCCTAAGGAATCTTTCGTTTAGACGTAGAGCGTAGGTTCGTTAAGATATTAGCTAGAAGTTGAGAGTTTAGAAGCTTATAAGGATATTAGCTAAACCTAGGAGTACTATAATATTTATATATAGTCTCTAGAGGGTCCCCTTTAGGGGGAGTACTAAGAGGAGGTAGATATACCTTAAAGCTAGGATTATAAGATAGTACTAGTAGTAATACTATAGTTCTTAAGTTTAAAATAGAAGTTACATTAATATAGCGTAAGAAGACCTGGTTGTTAACGATCTACTAGCTCCCTAGACTCGCTTATAAGATATTTTTAAGTATTTAGCCTGCTATAAATTCTAGTAGGCGCGTAGTACGTTCTAAGTAGTTATTACCCTATAGGCAGCGTCGTAGGTCTTTATATAGTCTAAAGGATTAGTCTAGATAGTCTATTCCTTCAAATAATAGTATTAGTTCTATCTTAACTTCTAGCTTAGATAAAGATAGCGTCTCCGTATATAGTAACTACCGACCCGAACCTCTATATAGATAGGGTATCTAAGCCTCGGTATTAACAGTACTTATAAAAGCCTAAGAGTAAAAATACTAAGATATACCCCTAGTAGTAAGCTATATATAGCTAGTTGCTTTACTAGTAGTAATATAGTATATACCCCCTTTACTAATCGCTAGACGTAGTTGGATAGAAGAACGAAGAGGCTTAGGCAGTATATACCTATATCCCGTCTAGAACCTTATTACGCTACCTATAGTATTATACCTTCTAAAATAGCTTATACTAATTAGCGAAGTATAAGGGTACGTATAAAGGTACGATAGAATCCTAATATTAGACGAAAATTAGAGTATATCTTAAGCTCTTAAGGAGAGTAAGTAGTAAAGTACCTTAGATAAGCTTAGTAAATTATTTATAAGTATATAGCTTTAGGATGCTATAGGGAGATTACAGCTAGTACTCTCTAAATAGTAGCTATAGAAACTAGTTATAGGAAACGGTGATTTATTCGTGGAGTACCGTAGGTAATTAAAGGTAGAGTAGGTTACGTAACTCGATATACTCTATCCTATATATTTATCTAAGAATATACCCTAGGAGATTTTAGTATCACGTTAAAGCCCGTATAGAAAAGTACGATTTATATAACAATCTTTAGGGGCGCTATTATAAAGGTGCTAAGGCTTTAATTCTAAGATATCTTATTATATTAGACTCGGCGAATTAAGTCTCTTATATAAGTTTGGTGTAGTAGTTGCTTTAGAAGGGCCTCGAATCTAGACCTATAAGTTACTCTCCTTATCTTAATAGTAAGAATAATACCTTTATAATTATATTATATAGTAGGAATACTATTCTAGTAGATAATAATACGTATATAATATAGTAGGTAGGGTACGAATAGAATTTACTAGTAGTCTATCTTATTTATAGTAATGCCAAACCGTTTAAAACGGTTCGCGCTAATCTCGATTACTCCTATTCTAGATATACCTACCATAAACCTTTAATATAAATTCTATACCCGATTTTAGGGGGAGCCTATTAACCTATACTATAGGGAATAGTATACGTTACGTAGATAGAAAATATATTAGAATTCAAGATTTAAGAGTAGTCATACCCGTAATAAACTATAATAAACTATAAATAAGGTATATATAATTAAGTAACGTAACTAGTACTTCTAGTCCTATAATAATTTCCTTTAATACTACGAATAGAGTATATACTAGAAAGTAAAGAATAGATTCACGAGTTAAGATTTTTATAAACGGTCTATCTTTAATTTAAAACTAATACTAGATACATCTTAGAATAATAGATTTAATATAAAAGATAAGTATATAGGTAAAAGATATACCGCTTTTTCTAGAAGTATATACGCTGTATTTTAGGAGAAAAAGTTTAGTAATTAGGCTATTAAAACCCGTAAGTCGCCTGCCTTGAATAGCGATGGATTAATATCTTTAGATAAATTACCCTATAATTTATCGTCTTCCTCGGACGCTATAGACTTACCTTTAGATAGAAAATTATCTTATATCTTATCTCCCGCTATAATTAGGACTCTATCGTTTATCTCTATTATCCTATATATAGATCTATAGGTAGAGTAAAAATAATCTAGCGTTAAGCTATTAGAAGAAACTAGGACCCTAATATATATAGGGCCCGACTCCTCCTTTAATATATCGTCTATACCTATACTCCCGCAGTAGGTAGTATTAGATTAGTATTAAGCCTATATAAATTTATACTACCCCTTTACTTACCCCTGAAATAATGCTTAACGTATCAGCCTATTAGCGGTATTACTATATAAGGTAGACTAAAATACCACCCTATCTCTCTCGTAAGCCTGATAACTTTGGCCTAGCGCTTATATAACTTCTCGTACCGTGCAATATATTCTATATAGGATTATTTAGACTAGCTATTTAGAATAAATACGGCGTCGCCGAAGGTTGGTCGTACCGCGCTATTTATACGTAAAAAGATATTACGCCTCTTAATAAGGTTGCAGGAGGTTAGCTAAATCATCTAGACTCTCGCGTCGTTCGGGGATAATTTTATCTTACTCCAAGTCGTTATTATTTAGTAGGAATATTAGAAAGTAAGCTACGACTAATTTCGCTATCTAATCTAAGCTTTTTACTATTTAATCTATATATAATACGCCTCCTAACCTATACATACGCTCTACGTAACGTATGGTAGTATCTATAGTCGTTTAACCGCTGCGTCGCTATATAGACTTTTAGGCCAAAATAATAGGTTCGATAATATAGATATATAAGTTAGGTATTTTTTATAGTAACTATCGCTCGGATCGTTATTAGACGTAGTCTTGTATCTTTCCTAACACTTATAGTTCGTTTAGTACCTAGTTATAGCTTTATAGTTTCGAATATAAAGAGAATAAACAGGACCTTGCTATATTTATTAGCATAGTAATGCGGGAAATATTCGAGGAGTATCTATATATATAAGTAGAGAAGTAATCTATAGAAATTTTAATATACGTAGTAATAGAATAAGGTAACGTTAGTCTTAGGTTAATAGAAGGCGATAGCTTTCGTTAAAACACTGGTGTAAGTATAGCCGAAGACCTTAATATATACCCCTATATATTTAGGGCTGTATAAGTCTAAAATAGGACCCTTTAATTATACGCACGCCGCTGCTCAGGTTATAGTTCAGCCTTTACTTAGAGTTACTCGGTCTTTATTTAGGGCTACTTAGTCTTTACTTAGGTTAAAGCAGTAGTAGCTCAGGTTAGCAACCGTAACTAGAATAAGGTGAGCTAGAGAAATTTGCCTGTCTCTATAGGTAGTTATATAGTACTTATACTTAATTTAAGCTATACTTTAGATATATATATTATATATATTTTTAACTAGTACTTATAAAGCTTAGGGTTATAGATAGCTTAAATATATATACTAGAGCTCCTCTAAGTTAGTTTATAGGTATATAACCTAGGAATAATACTTATAGCTATTAGGGGTTATACTTATAATAGAGGAGTAAAGAGAGATATTCTTATATTTAATAAAGTATAGATTATACTTATTAATAAGTATTATAAGTACTATATTATTATTTAATATTCCTATATATAGCGTATAGTCTAGTCCTAAATACTATACTCCTCCTTTAAGAAGATACGCTTCTAAGATAATATTTATATAGAATCCTTTTATAATAATAATATTCTTGAGTATTAGGTCTTCTATCTAAGATCTATAAGTACTATTTAATATATTCTTAAGTATCTTTATACCTATTCTAAGGATGGTATAGGTAGTAGTTCCTACTTCTATATACTTTACCCTTTTTAATTACTAAAACGAGCCTAGAATAAGTAGATCTACTAAGTTAACTAGGTAAAGAGTAGACCTACTATCTAAAATAGTACTTTCTAAGAAAGGGTAAGTATTAAATAATAGTAAGAATACTCCCTTACTTATATATTCTAGGAGTAAGGGATTAATAAGTATAACTATTATATTCCTTAGCTATTCTAGAGAAGGTACTTTTTATATAACTAGCGCTTTAGAATCTAGCTTCTAGTCTAGTTTATTAATTTTTTCGCGTAGAGTTTTCTATTCTTACTATATAAGTCGTTCCTTTACTTTCTTCCTATAGCTCTTAACTATAGTCCTTCTATCTTACTAGGAGCCTATAACTATAGCTTTAACTACTCTATAGTCTTCTAGCTTATATAGGTATTTATTATATCTTCTATATAGGTAAATAGGCTTTTTTATATTACTATTTTATTGCTTATTTAACCTATACAGCCCTATTATAGCGAAGATCCCTATATTACTA
>Ga0247757_10000717_pt1 | contig 26286 bp, 21 predicted proteins | sample UWRJL126311R4_FD_180929 | JGI IMG/M metagenome (GOLD analysis project Ga0247757, IMG submission 180929) | Plant litter microbial communities from Arlington Agricultural Research Station in Wisconsin, United States - UWRJ-L126-311R-4 | ecosystem: Environmental > Terrestrial > Plant litter >...
CATGAGCTCCGAGCCGTTGATCGACGCGATCCCGCTGTGGCGCCGCCCGCAGGACGGCGCGGTGATCACCGGCTGGGACTACCCGTCGTGCGAGGCCATCGGCCTGCTGAAGATGGACTTCCTGGGTCTGCGGAACCTGACGATCATCGGCGACTGCATCGAGAACATCAAAGCCAACCGGGGCGTCGACGTCGACCTCGAATCGCTGTCGCTCGACGACCCCAAGGCCTACGAGTTGCTCGGCCGCGGTGACACCCTCGGGGTGTTCCAGCTCGACGGCAGCGCCATGCGCGACCTGCTGCGGCGGATGCAGCCCACCGAGTTCAACGACATCGTCGCGGTGTTGGCGCTGTACCGGCCCGGGCCCATGGGCATGAACGCCCACAACGACTACGCCGACCGCAAGAACGGCAGGCAGGCGATCAAGCCGATCCATCCCGAGCTCGAGGAGCCGCTCAAGGAGATCCTCTCGGAGACCTACGGCCTGATCGTCTACCAAGAGCAGATCATGTTCATCGCCCAGAAGGTCGCCTCGTACACGATGGGCAAGGCCGACGCGCTGCGCAAGGCGATGGGCAAGAAGAAGCTCGAGGTCCTCGAGGCGGAGTACAAGGGCTTCCGCGAGGGCATGACCGCGAACGGTTTCTCCGAGGCCGCGGTGAAAGCGTTGTGGGACACCATCCTTCCCTTCGCCGGGTACGCGTTCAACAAGTCGCACGCCGCGGGCTACGGGCTGGTGTCGTACTGGACGGCCTACCTGAAGGCCAACTACCAGGCCGAGTACATGGCCGGTCTGCTCACCTCCGTCGGTGACGACAAGGACAAGGCCGCCGTCTACCTGGCCGACTGCCGCAGGCTGGGCATCACGGTGCTGCCGCCCGATGTCAACGAATCGGTGCAGAACTTCGCCTCGGTCGGCAACGACATCCGGTTCGGGCTGGGCGCGGTGCGCAACGTCGGCGCCAATGTCGTTGCCTCGCTGGTGAACACGCGCGGGGAGAAGGGCAAGTACACCGACTTCTCGGACTACCTCAACAAGATCGACATCGCCGCCTGCAACAAGAAGGTGACGGAATCTCTGGTCAAGGCCGGCGCGTTCGACTCGCTCGGCCATCCCCGCAAGGGCCTGTTCCTGGTGCACACCGACGCGGTCGACTCGGTGCTCGGCACCAAGAAGGCCGAGGCGATGGGGCAGTTCGACCTGTTCGGCGGCGGTTCGGACGACGGCGGCGCCCCGGACGCGGTGTTCACGATCAAGGTGCCCGAGGAGGAGTGGGAGGACAAGCACAAGCTCGCGCTGGAACGCGAGATGCTCGGCCTCTACGTCTCCGGGCATCCGCTCAACGGCATCGCGCACCTGCTCTCCGCCCAGGTCGACACGCAGATCCCGGCCATCCTCGACGGGGATGTCGCCAACGACACGCAGGTGCGCGTCGGCGGGATCCTGGCGTCGGTGAACCGCCGCGTCAACAAGAACGGGCTGCCGTGGGCGTCGGCGCAGATCGAGGACCTCACCGGCGGCATCGAGGTGCTGTTCTTCCCGCAGACGTATTCGATGTTCGGCGCCGAGATCGCCGACGACGTGGTCGTGCTGATCGGTGCGAAGGTGGCCATCCGCGACGACCGGATCTCATTGATCGCCAACGAGTTGATCGTGCCGGACTTCTCCAGTGCCCAGGTCAACCGGCCGGTCGCGGTCAGCCTGCCGACCCGCCAATGCACGGTCGACAAGGTCAGCGCGCTCAAGCAGGTGCTGGCCCGCCACCCCGGCACCGCGCAGGTGCATCTGCGGTTGATCAGCGGGGAGCGCATCACGACGCTGGAACTCGACCAGTCGCTGCGGGTGACGCCGTCCTCGGCACTGATGGGTGACCTCAAGGAGCTGCTCGGCCCCGGCTGCCTCGGCGGGTGACCACGCGGCCCGGGCTGAGTGCCTGGCGGTTCGTGACGACATTCGGCGTGGTGAGCCTGCTCGCCGACATCGTCTACGAGGGTGCCCGTTCGATCACCGGGCCGCTGCTGGCCTCGTTGGGGGCCACGGCCGTCGTGGTGGGCGTGGTCACCGGCGTCGGCGAGGCGGCGGCACTGCTGCTGCGCATCGTCTCGGGGCCGCTGACCGACCGCACCGGCCGCTTCTGGGCGTGGACGATCAGCGGATACGCGCTGACGGCGGTGTCGGTGCCGCTGCTCGGCGTCACCGGTGTGCTCTGGGCGGCCGCCGCGCTGGTGATCGCCGAACGGGTGGGCAAGGCGGTCCGCAGTCCGGCCAAGGACACGCTGCTGTCGCACGCGACAGCGGTGACCGGCCGCGGGCGGGGGTTCGCGGTGCACGAGGCGATGGACCAGATCGGCGCGGTGTCCGGCCCGCTCGCCGTGGCCGCGATGCTGGTGGTCTTCGACGGTGACTTCGGGCCGACACTGGCGCTGCTGGCCATCCCCGGCGTCGGCGTGCTGGCGCTGCTGGCCTGGCTGCGCGCCCGGGTTCCCGAGCCGGCCGGCTACGAGACCGTCGATCGCCCCGCCGCGACGGCGGCCGGTGCCGACCCCGCCACGCCGCTGCCGCGCGCCTTCTGGACCTACGCACTGTTCACGGCCGTCACGATGGTCGGGTTCGCCACCTTCGGAGTGCTGTCCTACCACCAGGTACACCGCGGACTGGTGCCCGTGGCCGCGGTGCCGGTGATCTACGCCGCGGCGATGGTCGCCGACGCGCTCGCGGCGTTGGTCACCGGGTGGTGGTACGACCGGCAGGGCGCGGTGGCCCTGGCGGCCCTGCCCGTGCTGGCGGCCGTCGTCCCGGTGCTGGCGTTCAGGGACAGCCTGGCCCCCGTGCTGATCGGGGCCGTGGTCTGGGGCGCGGCGGTCGGCGTCCAGGAGTCGACGCTGCGCGCGGTCGTGGCGGATCTCGTCGGTCCGCGACGGCGGGCCACCGCCTACGGGGTGTACGCCGCGGTGCTCGGGGTGGCGGCGGCCGGCGGGGGAGCGCTCACCGGATACCTGTACGAGCGGGCGGTGCCGCTGCTGATCGGGGTGGTGGTCGGCGTGCAGGTCATCGCGCTGGCCGCGCTGCCGCTGGTGCGCAGGGAAGCCGTCAGGGCTTCGGCGAGCCCCGGAGGCCGACGATGAACCAGACCGCGGCGGCCGCACCTGCGCCGGTCAACACCGCGGCGGCTGTCGTACCGGTGGTGACGGCCATCACGACGAAGACCAGGATCCCGGCGAGGAGTGCCGCCACCTTGTGGATCGGCCACGGGATACCCGCGATGGACACGGTGCCGGGGGAAGAGGGCGTCTGGTCGCCGAATTCCTCCGCGGTGGTCATCGCTCCACGATAGCCCGTACAAGAGTTTTCGGCCAGCCGAAATCGGGACGTCGGCGAGGTGAACGCATTTCCGCTGCGGTGGGGTCCGGTGGCACCATGGTCGGCGTGTCCACCGAGCTGAGTCAGGGTCCCCGAATCGATCCCGCTGCGCCGCTGCGCGCCGCGGACATCGACGAGGCCGCTCGGCGAATTTCCGGCGTGGTGTCGCAGACCCCGCTGCAGTACAGCGACCGGCTCTCGGCGCTGACCGGCGCGCAGGTGTATCTGAAGCGGGAGGATCTGCAGGCCGTGCGCTCGTACAAGCTGCGCGGCGCCTACAACGTGCTGATGCAGCTGACGCCGGAGGAGAAAGCGGCGGGCGTCGTGTGCTCCTCCGCAGGCAACCACGCCCAGGGCTTCGCGCTGGCCTGCCGGTCGATGGGCGTGCACGGCCGCGTCTACGTGCCTGCCAAGACGCCGAAGCAGAAGCGCAACCGGATCCGCTACCACGGCGGGGACTTCATCGAGCTGATCGTCGGCGGCAAGACCTATGACCTGGCCGCCGAGGCGGCCCGCGACGACGTCGCCCGTACCGGGTCCACCCTCGTCCCGCCCTACGACGACCTGCGCACGATGGCCGGCCAGGGCACCATCGCCGTGGAGATCCTCGAGCAGCTCGGCAGAGAGCCCGATCTGGTGGTCGTCCCCGTCGGCGGCGGGGGCTGCATCAGCGGCGTGACGACCTATCTGGCCGAGCGGACGGCGGCGACGTCGGTGCTCGGCGTCGAACCCGCCGGGGCGGCTGCCGTGGTGGCCGCGCTGGCCCAGGGTGAACCGGTCACGCTGACCGACGTCGACCAGTTCGTCGACGGGGCCGCTGTCGCGCGCGTGGGCGCGCTGCCGTTCGCGGCGCTGTCGGCCGCGGGAGACATGGTCTCGATCACCACCGTCGACGAGGGTGCGGTGTGCACCGCGATGCTGGATCTGTACCAGAACGAGGGCATCATCGCCGAGCCGGCCGGCGCGCTGTCGGTCGCGGCCCTGCTCGACGCCGACATCGAGCCCGGCTCGACGGTGGTCTGCCTGATCTCCGGGGGCAACAACGACGTGTCGCGCTACGGCGAGGTGCTGGAGCGCTCCCTGGTGCACCTGGGGCTCAAGCACTACTTCCTGGTCGACTTCCCGCAGGAGCCCGGCGCCCTGCGGCGTTTCCTCGACTCGGTGCTCGGCCCCAACGACGACATCACGCTCTTCGAGTACGTCAAGCGCAACAACCGCGAGACCGGTGAGGCGCTCGTCGGCATCGAAATGGGTTCAGCCGCGGACCTGGAGGGCCTGCTGGCCCGCATGCGGGGTTCGGAATGTCACGTCGAACTGCTGGAGCCGGGCTCGCCCACCTACCGCTACCTGACCTGACCCGCTACCTGACCTGACCCTGACGCAGTACCGCGACGGAGTGCCCGCCCAGTCGCGTGCTCTCCGCGCTGACCTTGGGCTCTCCCCAGGACAGCACCGCCTCACCGGCCACCGGCACGTCGGCGTCGGACTCCCCGAGGTTGCACGCGATCGCGAACGCGCCGCGATGCATGACGAACCAGCGGGCGTCCTCGTCGTAATCGATGCGCACATCGTCGAGCCACGGGTCGGCCAGGTCGGGTTCGGATCGGCGCAGGGCGATCAGGTCGCGGTAGAACGCCAGGACGCGACCGTGCTCACCCTCGTCGCGCTCGTCCCACTTCAGCTTCGAGCGCTGGAACGTCGCGGGATCCTGCGGGTCGGGGATGTCGTCGGCGTCCCACCCGTGTGCGGCGAACTCGCGTTTGCGGCCCTCGGCGGTGGCACGGGCGAGATCGGGCTCCGGGTGACTGCTGAAGAACTGGAAAGGTGAGGATGCCGCCCACTCCTCACCCATGAAAAGCATGGTGGTGTAAGGAGATCCGAGTACCAGAGCCGCCTTGATCGCCAGTTGGCCTGGCGTCAGGTTCTGCGACGGACGGTCCCCGATGGCCCGGTTGCCGACCTGGTCGTGGGTCAGCGTGTAGGCCACCAGCCGGGTCGCCGGGATGGTCGCCGTGTCCAAGGGGCGCCCGTGCCTGCGCCGGCGGAAGGACGAATAGGTCCCGGCGTGGAAGAAACCGTGCCCCAGGGTCTGTGCCAGTGTCTGCAGCGTGCCGAAGTCGCTGTAGTAGCCCTGACGTTCCCCGGACACCGCGGTGTGGATCGCGTGGTGGATGTCGTCGTCCCATTGCGCGGTCATGCCCAGGCCGCCGTGATCGCGCGGGGTGATCAACCGCGGGTCGTTCATGTCGCTCTCTGCGACCAGCGACAGCGGGCGGCCCACTTCGCCTGCCAGCGCATCGGTTTCGGCCGACATCTCCTCGAGGATGTGGATCGCGGTGGTGTCGACCAGCGCGTGCACGGCGTCCAGACGGAGTCCGTCTGCGTGGAAAACGCGCATCCAGCGCAGCGCACAGTCCAGGATGTAGCGACGGACCTCGTCGGCATCGGCATCGGCGATGTTGATCGATTCGCCCCACGGGTTGGAGCCCGACGACAGGTACGGGCCGAATTCCGGCAGGTAGTTACCGGACGGGCCGAGGTGGTTGAACACGGCGTCGATCAGCACGCCGAGCCCGCGGCGGTGACACGCGTCGACGAGGCGGATCAACCCGTCGGGGCCGCCGTAGGGCTCGTGGACGGCGTACCACAGCACGCCGTCGTAGCCCCAGCCGTGGGTGCCGCCGAACGCGTTGACCGGCATGATCTCCACGAAGTCGACCCCGAGGTCGACCAGATGGTCGAGCTTGTCGATCGCCGAGTCGAAGGTGCCGTCGGGGGTGAACGTGCCCACGTGCAGTTCGTAGATCACCGCACCCTCGATCGACCGGCCGGCCCAGTCGGTGTCCGACCAGGCGTCGGCGCTGGGCTGCCACAGCTGCGAGCGCTCGTGCACCCCGTCGGGTTGGCGGGGCGAGCGCGGATCGGGCAGCACCTTCGGGTTGTCGTCGAGCACGAACCCGTACCGCGCGCCGGGCGCGGCGTCCACGACCGCACGCCACCAGCCGTCGTCCGAACGCTCCATCGGATGCAGGGTGCCCTCGACGTCGAGTCGGACCGTGTCAGGCCGCGGCGCCCACACCGCGAATTCGTGCTCAGGCATCGTCGCGCACCAGCAGGGCGACCGGCAGGTCACCGAACAGGTCGGTCGCGGCGACCGTGCCGCCGTGGGTGCGGCCGGTCAACCGATCGGTCCACGACCCGTCGGGCAGCGTCACGCTGGTGTCCTCTCCTTCGGTCAGCCGGGCCGTCCAGCGCCGGACGGCGACCAGGACGTCGTCGCCGCGGCCGAAGGCCACCACGCGCTCGGCGTGCGCCCCGTCGGCGGGCACCGGTCGGTAGCCGCCCGACAGGAACGTCTGCGGGCGTTCCCGGCGCAGTCGCAATGCTTCTCGGACGACGCGGATCTTCGGGTGGTTTCCGTCGGCCAGCGCGGCGCGGCGGGCGGCGTAGTCCACCGGCCGCCGATTGTCCGGGTCCACCAGGCTGTCCTCCCAGAGCTCGGTGCCCTGGTAGATGTCCGGGATTCCGGGGGCGGTCAGCGCGATCAGCTTCTGGCCCAGTGCGTCTGCCCTGGCGTGCTCGTCGAGGCGGCCGACGAACGCGGTCAGCCCCGTGGCCACGGGCCCGTCGAGCACCGCGTCGAGCCAGGCGTGCACGGCCGACTCGAATTCGGTGTCAGGGTCGTTCCAGGTGGTGCGCATGGCCGCCTCCCTGATCGCCTTCTCGGTGTAGCCGTGCAGCCGCTCGCGCAGCTCGTCGGTCACCACACCGTCGACGGGCCAGACGCCGAAGATGTTCTGCCACAGGAAGAGTCCAGTCAGCGGATCCGGGGACGGGGTGCTGCGCTCCCAGCCCTGGACCATCTCGGTCCACAGCGACGGCACCTGCGAGAGCACGCCGATACGGGCACGCACGTCCTCACCGCGTTTGGTGTCGTGGGTGGTCAGCGTCGTCATCGCGGTGGGCCACAACGCCGCCCGCACGTGCGCTCGGGTGTGGAACTCGGCGGCGCTGACACCGAAGTACTCCGGTTCACCGCCGACCTCGTTGAGAGAGACCAGCCGTGCGTCGCGGTAGAACTGGCAGTCCTCCATCGATTTCGCGGTGGCTGCCCCGCACAGTTGCTGCAACCGCGTGCCGACCTCGGTGCCCGCGGCCAGTGCCGCGGAAAGCAGGCCCAGCGGCTCGGCCAGGTCCGGCCGCTCCGTCGTGGTCTCCGAGATCGCTTCGGGCAGAACGAGAGGCAGCGACAGGTAGTCCGAGCGGTAGACCCCGATGTGGCTCAGCAGCTCGGCGATCGCGTCACCGAGCAGATCGTGGTCGCGCCCGGTCGCCGCGACGATCGCCCGGCGCAGCCGCGCCAGCTCGCTGGCGAGGGTGACGGTGGCGGCCTGCACCTTCAGTTCGCGCGCCGCGCCCTTCATGTCGGCGTACTGCACTCCGGCCGACTCGATCAGCGCGGTCAGGGCTTGCGCTCCGGTCGGGTCGACGAACACGCCACCGGCTTCGCGCAGCGCGTCGTAGCCGGTGGTGCCTGCGACGGGCAGGCCGGGATCCAGCGGTTCGCCGACCGCGAGGATCTTCTCGATCACGATCCAGGCCTCCGGCCCCGCGAGTTCGCGCAGCCAGTCCAGATAGCCTGTCGGATCGGACAATCCGTCCGGATGGTCGATGCGGATCCCGTCGACCAGTTCTTCGTCGAACCAGCGCTTCACCTCGACATGGGTGGCGTCGAAGACCGCCCGGTCCTCCTGCCGCAGGCCGGCCAGTGAGGTGATGGAGAAGAACCGGCGGTACCCGCACACGTTGTGGCGCCAGCCGATCAGCCGGTAGTGCTGACGGTCGTGCACCTGCGCCCCGGAGGCGCCGTCGTCGGCGGTGCCGGGGGCAATCGGGTAGGCGAGGTCACCCAGTCGCAGGGTGTCGCCGTCGACGACCAGGTCGGCGACGTCGTCGTCGGAACCGAGCACCGGCAGCACGATGCGGCCGTCGGGGTCCAGCGTCCAGTCGATGTCGAAGTACGTGGCGTACACCGAATCCCGGCCGTGGGTGAGCAGATCCCACCACCACGCGTTCTGGCTGGGCACGTCGACCCCGACGTGGTTGGGCACGATATCGACGATCACCCCGAGCCCGACGGCCCGCGCTTTCGCCACCAGGCTGGAAAACCCATGCGCGCCACCGAGTTCAGCAGAGATCGTGGTGGGATCGGTGACGTCGTAACCGTGGCTGGAGCCCTCGGCCGCGGTGAGGATGGGGGACAGGTAGAGGTGCGACACCCCGAGGTCGGCGAGGTAGTCGACCAACTCCTCGGCGTCGGCGAAGGTGAACGCCGTGCCGCTGGCCGCACCGCGCATCTGCAGGCGGTACGTCGAGAGGACCGTCATCACGCCGTCTTGCGGAGCACGAGCAGGGACCGGGGTGCCAGCGTGATCTTCTCGCCGGCCGTCACGGTCAGATCCGAGGCGCCGGTGACATCGGCGGTGTCCAGGGCAGCTTCCCAGTGCGAGGCGTAATCATCTTGGGGCGCAACGAAATCCTGCTCTTCATCGTGGGCGTTGAAGCACATCAGGAAGGTGTCGTCGACCACCCGTTCTCCTCGCTCGTTGGGCGCGGGGATGGCGTCCCCGTTGAGGAACACCGCCACGCACTGGCCCAGGCCGGTCTCCCAGTCCGCCTCGTCCATCTCCTTGCCCGCCGGGGTCAGCCAGGCGATGTCGCGCACCTGGTGGCCGCTGCGGATCGGCTTGCCCTCGAAGAACCGGCGACGCCGGAACACGGGGTGGGCGCTGCGGAATTTGACCACCTTGCGGGTGAATTCGAGCAGATCGGCGTTGGTCTCCCGCAGCGACCAGTCCATCCAGCTCAGTTCCGAGTCCTGGCAGTAGACGTTGTTGTTGCCGCGCTGGGTGCGACCGATCTCGTCACCGTGGGCGATCATCGGCGTGCCCTGCGACAGCATCAGCGTGCCGATGATGTTGCGCATCTGGTGACCGCGCAGCGCGAGGATTTCGGGGTCGTCGGTGGGGCCTTCCACGCCGCAGTTCCAGGATCGGTTGTGGCTCTCGCCGTCCCGATTGTCCTCGCCGTTGGCCTCGTTGTGCTTTTCGTTGTAGGACACCAGGTCGGCGAGGGTGAACCCGTCGTGGCAGGTGACGAAGTTGATGCTGGCGCTCGGCCGCCGGCCGGTCGCCTCGTAGAGGTCCGACGACCCGGTCAGCCGGGACGCGAATTCACCCAGGGTTGCGGGCTCGCCCCGCCAGTAATCACGCACAGTGTCGCGATACTTCCCATTCCATTCCGTCCACAAACCTGGGAAATTGCCGACCTGATAACCGCCTTCGCCGATGTCCCACGGCTCGGCGATCAGCTTCACCTGGCTCACCACGGGGTCCTGCTGCACGAGGTCGAAGAACGCCGACAGCCGGTCCACGTCGTAGAACTCGCGCGCCAGCGTGGCGGCCAGGTCGAAGCGGAACCCGTCGACGTGCATCTCGAGCACCCAGTACCGCAGCGAGTCCATGATCAGCTGCAGCGTGTGCGGGTGCCGCGCGTTGAGACTGTTGCCGGTGCCGGTGAAGTCCTTGTAGTACCGGTGGTCACCGTCGAGCAGCCGGTAATAGGCGGCGTTGTCGATGCCGCGGAAGTTGATGGTCGGGCCGAGGTGGTTGCCCTCGGCGGTGTGGTTGTAGACGACGTCGAGGATCACCTCGATGCCCGCCTCGTGGAACGCGCGCACCATCGTCTTGAACTCGGCGACCGCGCCGCCTGCGTGCCGGGCCGCGGCGTACTGCTGGTGCGGGGCGAAGAAGCCGAAGGTGTTGTAGCCCCAGTAGTTTCGCAGCCCGAGGTCCAGCAGACGGTGGTCGTGCATGAACTGGTGCACCGGCATCAGCTCGATCGCGGTCACGCTGAGCGACTTGAGGTGGTCGATGATCGCCGGGTGCCCGAGCCCCGCGTAGGTGCCGCGCAGTTCCTCGGGGATCCCCGGGTGCGTCTGGGTCATGCCCTTGACGTGGGCCTCGTAGATCACCGTCTCGTGATACGGGGTGCGCGGCGCCCGGTCGGACCCCCACTGGAAGAACGGGTTGATCACCACGCTGGTCATGGTGTGGCCCAGCGAGTCGACGCGGGGCGGTACGCCCCCGCCGGCCAGGTCGTCGGCGTCCAGGTCGTAGGAGTACAACGCCTGGGAGAACGCGAAATCCCCGTAGAACGCCTTGCCGTACGGGTCGAGCAGCAGTTTGCTCGGGTCACACCGGTGCCCGGCGGCCGGGTCCCAGGGTCCGTGCACCCGGAAGCCGTACCGCTGACCCGGGGAGACCGAGGGGAGGTAGGCGTGCCAGACGTAGCTGTCGACCTCGTCGAGGTCGATGCGCTGCTCGGTGCCGTCCTTGGCGATCAGGCACAGTTCGACCCGATCGGCGACCTCGGAGAACAACGAGAAGTTGGTGCCGCCGCCGTCGTAGGCGGCTCCCAGCGGATACGGCGAGCCCGGCCAGACCGTGGTCATCAAACCGGCCACCATCCGGTGGCGGCGCCCATCTGGCGGCCGAGTTCACCGGTCATGGTGCGCATATAGGTCGACGAGATGTGGTGAGCGTCGTGATAGATCAACACGTTTCCCTCCACGGCTCGGCAGTAGTCCGGACGGCATACCGCATCGCTCATGTCGAGCGGCCTGAGCAACGGGAACTGGGCCAGGTAGTCCAGCGTCGGGTTGTGGTCCGACAGTACTTCGGATCTCTTGATCCCGCAGGAAACCGTGTCACCGCCGTCAGCAAGGCAGTCGGACGGGAAGAACGGCTCGCCGTCGCGCACCATCCAGGGGGTGTCACGCATACCGAGGATGGGAATGTGGTTGTCGGACAGTTCTTTCCAGATTCCGAGATAGCTGGACGGCATCACATCGCCCGGCTTGATGTTCCACGGCCGGGTGGATGTGGTGAAGACGAAGTCGGGCTTGTCGGCGATGAGTTTCGCCATCACCCGCTGGTTCCACTGGTGACACTTCGGATACGGGTCGTTGTTGCCCATCACCAACGGGACGGCCTCGGTGGTCAGCGGGCAGCCCATCTTGAGGTAGGTGACGACCTTGAAGTGGTGCATCCGGCCCAGCAGATCGAGGGCGGTGATCCAGTGCTCGGCGTGCGATCCGCCGGCCAGCGCGATGGTGCGGGTCGCCGCGGGGTCGCCGTAGGTGCAGTTGATGACGCCGACGTTGTCGAAGTCGCTGATGCAGCCGTCGGTGGTGGACTCGGGGATGTCGTTCTTGGCTTCCAGCACCGTCGGGCGCATCGGAAGGTCGGGCACCCGCGCGCCGTTGAGCAGTGCCCGTGCCCCGGGGTAGTCGCGCGACGACAGCCCGGCCAGTTCCTTGCCGTTGGCCCGCAGCACCGTGACGTGCTCGCGCCAGGTGAAGGAGGTGGCGGTCAGCGCCACACCCAGCAGCGCAACGGTGGAGCCCAGCACGATCGTCGGCCGGCGCAACCGGGTGCGCAGCGGCACCGTGGGCACCTTCACCTTCGGGGCGGCGGACCGGCCGGCGCGCAACGGTTCCTCGACGTAGCGGGTGGTCAACCAGGCCAGCACACCGGAGACCAGCAGCACCACGGCGCCTTCGCCGAAGTTCACCGCCGAGCGGCCGGTGTCGGCCAGGTAGAAGATCAGCAGCGGCCAGTGCCACAGGTACAGCGAGTAGGCCATCGCGCCGAGGGACACGAACACCGGCGTGGCCAGCAGCCGGTTCGGCACGGGGATGCGGCCGTCGACGTGCGGGTCGGCCTGCCGGTTGGCCGCCGAGAGGATGAACAGCACCGTGGCGCCGACAGGCACCAGCGCCCAGGGTCCGGGGAATTCGTCGACCCCGTTGATCAGGGCCCCGCAGGACAGGATCGCGGCAAGGCCGATCAGGGCGGCCGTCGTACGCAGCCACATCGGGCAGCGCAGCGACGGTACGGCGGCCCCGGCCAGCGCTCCCAGGAGGAGTTCCCAGGCGCGGGCGAAGCTGTTGTAGTAGGCGGTCGCCTGGTCGGCGTCGTGGGCGAAGATCGCGTAGACGAACGACGCGATCGCCAATGCACTGAGCAGCACCACGAACGCGATGCGCGCGTGTCGGCCGAACAGTCGACGGAACACCCACCCGGCGCCCACGATCAGCGCGAGGAAGGCGATGTAGAACTGGCCCTGCACCGACATCGACCAGATGTGCTGCAGTGGGCTGACGGCCTCGCCTGCGCGCAGATAGTTCGATGCGGTGTTGGCCAGCTCCCAATTCTGGAAGTACCCCAGGCTGGCCAGGCTCTGGTCGGCGAAGGTCTCCCACCGGGTCTCGGGCTGGATCAGGATGGTCAGCACGGCTGACACCGCGAGCACGACGACCAGTGCGGGCAGCAGCCGCCGGATCAACCGGGTGACCTCGTGGACCGGTCGCAGTCGGGCTCCGGGGGTGAGCGCGTTGCGCAGCAGCCGCCCCCCGAAGAAGAAGCCGGAGAGCACCAGGAACACGTCCACGCCACCGGACACGCGGCCGAACCAGACATGGAAGACCACCACCATGGCGATGGCGATGCCGCGCAGCCCGTCGAGGTCATGGCGGTAGAACCCCGCTGTACGCGTTCCCATCCCGGTCGCCGGAGGCGGCCCGGAGGCTGCGGGGGCCGGTCGGGTGGAGGCGAGGGTCATCATGATCGACGGCTAATCTACCGAAGGTGCCTGCGTTGACGCCCACCGAGATCAGTGCCATCGACGCCCATCACATCTGGCATCCCTACAGCCCGATCGGGGCCGGTGCGCTCGCCCCCGTGGTGGCACTCGGAGCTCGCGGCGCGTGGCTGACGCTGGCCCACGAGGGGCGCACCGTCGAGGTCCTCGATGCGATGGCGTCCTGGTGGACGGCCGTGCACGGGCACGGCCACCCTGCTCTCGATGCCGCGATCAGCCGCCAGCTGGGCACCATGAACCACGTCATGTTCGGCGGCCTCACCCACGAGCCGGCAGCCCGGCTCGCTCAGCTGTTGGTCGAGGTCACTCCCGCCGGACTGGAGACGGTGTTCTTCAGCGATTCCGGCTCGGTGTCGGTGGAGGTCGCGATCAAGATGGCGCTGCAGTACTGGCGCAGCGGCGGGCGGACCGCCAAGAGCAGGCTGATGACCTGGCGCGGTGGCTACCACGGTGACACCTTTACCCCGATGAGCGTCTGTGATCCGCAGGGCGGCATGCACACGCTCTGGACGGGGGAGCACACCCTGCTCGCCGATCAGGTGTTCGCCCCCGCGGTGCCCGCCGACTACGACCCGGCCTACAGCGCGGCCTTCGCCGAGCAGCTGGCCCGGCACGCCGGCGAGCTCGCCGCGGTGATCGTCGAGCCGGTGGTGCAGGGGGCGGGCGGGATGCGGTTCCACGACCCGCGGTACCTGGTGGATCTGCGGCGGATCTGTGACGAGCACGACGTGCTGCTGATCTTCGACGAGATCGCCACCGGGTTCGGGCGGACGGGGGAGATGTTCGCGGCCGACCACGCCGGTGTCACTCCGGACATCATGTGCGTCGGCAAGGCGCTGACCGGCGGCTACCTGACCCTGGCCGCGACGCTGTGCACCCGCGCGGTCGCCGAGACGATCAGCACCCAGCCGCCGGGGGCGCTGATGCACGGTCCGACGTTCATGGCCAACCCGCTGGCCTGTGCGGTCAGCGTGGCCTCGCTGGAGGTGCTGCTCACCGGTGAATGGCGTGGCCAGGTGGCGGCCATCGAGGCCGGTCTGCGCGAGGGCCTCGCGCCGGCGCGCGACCTGCCTGGCGTCGCCGACGTGCGGGTGCTGGGGGCGATCGGCGTGCTCGAACTCGACCGCGAGGTCGACCTGCGCATCGCCACGCCTGCCGCCATCGAGCACGGCGTCTGGCTGCGGCCCTTCCGCAATCTGATCTACGTGATGCCGCCCTACATCTGCACCGCCGCCGAGATCACGCAGATCACCTCGGCGATGGTCGCGGTGGCGCGTGCACTAACCTGAACGGTGTTCAAGTGGCCCCTGACACCGAAGGAGCAGCGGTGACGCGCGTCGGTCTGGATCCGCTGGCGTGGCTCGACGAGGTGGCGGCCGCGCGGCGCGCGGCAGGCCTGCGCCGCTCGCTGACGGCCCGCCCGCCGGTCGGCACACACCTGGACCTGGCTTCCAACGACTACCTGGGACTCGCCCAGCATCCGCGGGTGCTCGACGGAGGGGTGGCCGCCCTGCGCACCTGGGGCGCCGGCTCCACGGGATCGCGCCTGGTCACCGGAAACACCGAGCTGCACGAGACCTTCGAGACCGAACTGGCCGAATTCGTCGGCGCCGCATCGGCATTGGTGTTCTCCTCCGGGTACACCGCCAATCTCGGTGCGGTCGTCTCGCTGTCCGGCCCCGGCGCGCTGCTGGTCTCCGATGCCCTCACCCATGCCTCGCTGGTCGACGCCTGCCGGTTGTCGCGGGCCCGTGTCGTGGTGACGCCGCACGCCGACACCGAGGCGGTGGAGGCGGCGCTGGCCGACCGCGCGGAGGAGCGCGCGGTCGTCGTCACCGATTCGGTGTTCTCGGCCGACGGGACCCTGGCCCCGCTGCGCGCCCTGCACGAGGTCTGCCGCCGCCACGGTGCGCTGCTGCTCGTCGACGAGGCGCACGGGGTGGGGGTGCGCGGCGACGGTGGCCGGGGGCTGCTGCACGAGGTCGGCCTGGCTGGGGCGCCCGATGTGGTGATGACGACGACGCTGTCCAAGGCGTTCGGTAGCCAGGGCGGCGTGGTGCTCGGCCCTGCGGCGGTGCGCGAGCATCTGATCGACGCGGCCCGGCCGTTCATCTTCGACACCGGGCTGGCCCCGGCCGCTGTCGGAGCGGCGCAGGCCGCCCTGGGGGTGCTCGTCGACGAACCGTGGCGCGCCCGCCGGGTGCTCGAGCACGCGGCGACTCTGGCCGAAATCTGTGGGGTGCCCGACGTGCCCACCTCCGCGGTGGTGTCGGTGATCCTCGGCGAGCCCGAGGTCGCACTCGCCGCGGCAGGTGCCTGCCGGGACCGTGGGGTGCGGGTCGGCTGCTTCCGCCCGCCGAGCGTGCCCGCGGGCACCTCGCGACTGCGCCTGACGGCGCGGGCGTCGCTGTCCGAGGACGAGCTCACCCTGGCCCGCACGGTGCTGACCGAGGTGCTGGCGGCCCGATGAGCGTCCTCGTCGTCACCGGAACCGACACCGGCGTCGGCAAGACCGTCGCGACCGCCGCGCTGGCCTGCCATGCCCGACTGGCCGGTCTCGACGTCGCGGTGTGCAAGCCCGTGCAGACCGGGATCGCCGACGGTGACGACGACCTCGCCGAGATCGGCCGCCTCGCCGGCGTCTCGGCCCTCTACCCCGGGTGGCGCTATCCCGAGGCCCTGGCGCCGCGGGCCGCCGCGCAGCGCGCGCAAATGCCGCTGCCGACCGGCGCCGAGTTGGTCGACCTGATCCGGCGCGCCGACGCGCCCGGGCGGTTGACCCTGGTGGAGGGGGCCGGGGGGTTGCTGGTCGAACTGGGTGATGGCGGTGTGACGCTGCGCGACCTCGCCGCCCAGCTCGCGGCGCCGGTGCTCGTGGTGGTGGCCCCCGGCCTGGGCACTCTCAACCACACCGCGTTGACCCTGGAAGCGCTTGCGGCGCAGCACATTTCGAGCGCGGGTCTGGTGATCGGCGCCTGGCCTCGCGAACCGGGGGTCGCCGAGGCCGACAACCGGGACGCGCTGGCCCGGCTCGCGCCGGTGCGGGCGGCGCTGCCCGCCGGGTCGGGCACGCTCGGCGTCAGTGACTTCGAACTGGTCAGTGCCGAGGCCTTCGAGTCCGGCTGGGTCGCGAGCCTGCGTTAGTGGTCCACTCCGTGGAGGTGCTCTTCGACGCGGCCACCGAGGCGACGGTGCGGGGCCTGTGGGACGGGCTGGCCGCCGCAGGCCTGCCCAGTCAGGCCGGCCACACCGCGCCGAGCAACCGACCCCACGTGACGCTGACCGTCGCCGAGGTGATCGAACCCGCGGTCGACGCCGCCCTGGTGCCGTTGCTCGAGCGGCTGCCGCTGCCGTGTGTGATCGGTGCGCCGCTGCTCTTCGGCGGTCGCCGCACCGTGACCCTCGTGCGGCTGGTGGTGCCCTCGGCCGAGCTGCTGGAGTTGCACGCGCAGACGCAGCGGCTGTGCCTGCCGTACATGCCGAACGGGCCACTGCCACACACCGATTCGGGGCGCTGGACGCCACACGTCACGCTGGCCCGGCGGCTCCCGCCCGACCGGCTGGCCGAGGCGATGTCGGTGCCGGACGTGAACCGCGACATGGATGCCCGCATCACCGGGCTGCGGCACTGGGACGGCAACGCCAAAGTGGAGCATTGGATCAGCTGATCTGCGGTAAGTTCCGCCTCGGTGGCCAAGGGATCCGACGACGAGCCCGGCCGGACCTCCGATTGGAGTCCCGGCCGCATGCACTGGTGGACGACGACCGCCATCGCCGTCATCGGTGCGATCGTCGGCGGCACATCGCTGATCATGAATTTCTTCTATCAGCCGAGTCCGCCGCCCACCACGATCTCGTCCGGTCATTCGGAGTTCATGAAGCTGAGCTACGCCGACCGCGTCGACCGGTGTGTGCCCTACATCTCCGCGAATCTCGGTCAGTGGCAAGAGCGTTGGCGCTCGGCGCTGGACAGCAGCGGCGGATCGCACCAGAAGCCGCCGGTGCCGTTCGCCGCGCTCGGTGACGAGCATGCCCCGGGCCAGGCGATAGTCAACACCTACCTGGCGATCAGCGACTACGCCGAGAAGATCGCACCCACCGACGAGGGCGAGAACCTGCTGTCGTGCCTGTTCGCTCCCGTCCTCAAAATGGATCCGGGGCAGCACTATCCCGACGTCGAAGCCCTCGTGGGCAGTGGCAACGACACGCCTAAAGCCGACAACATCGTCGTCGCCCAGAGCCCCCTCTACACCCAGGGCGAATTCGCCGGGGTGACCGCCGAAGGCCGGCCGAGCAAGATCGCCGAGGTCGTCATCCGGCCGGGGCCCAGCGAGGGGCACCGTCAGCTCGGCTTCGCGCTGGTGTCCGCCCACGAGCAGGGCGTCCGGATGTGGGCGCTCAACGCGTCGGTGGAGGCGGGCAGCCCGCAGTGGATGGCCGACCTGCCGCGCTATCGAGGTTTCTAGACCCGCTGCCGCGCGGACAGCCCGTCGAGCAGAAGCGCCACGCCGTAGCCGAACCGGGCGTCGGCGTCGTCGGACAGCGGCGCCGGGGCGGGCAGGTCGGCCCCCGCCGCGTCCCACTGCCGTCGCGACTGTTCGTCGACGGTGAACCCGAGCACGTAGTAGACGACGGTGCGGGCGGTCAGTTCCGCGTGGCTGGCGGTGACCCCGGCCTGCAGCACCGCCGCGGCCAGTCCGTCGACCACGGTGGTCATCGCGGCCGACTGCCCGGCCGCGAAGCTGGCCGACACCAGCTCGGCACCGTCGGTGTGCGACAGCAGCGCGTCGCGCACCTGTCCGCACAGGTCCGACACCTGCACGCGCCAATCACCGTGGGGGAGCTGTACCTGCGCCAGGATCCGATCTGCGACCGCGCCCAGGAGTTGCTGCTTGTTGGCGAAGTGCCAGTACAGCGCGCCGGGCGTCACCGCGAGCTCGCGCGCCAGCCGCCGCATCGACAGGTCGGCGAGTCCGTAGTCGTCCAGCAGCGTGGTCGCCGCCTCGACCACGTCGCGTTTGTGGAGCTGCACGCCGGTACCTTAACCTGAACACCGTTCAATTGGTCGGCTCGCCGACGTGTTCAATTTGTCGGCCCGCCGACGTGTTCCAACTGGCCTGAGGAGGCATTCGGTGAGCGACATTCTGGCGGTGGCACGGGAACAGGTGCTCGAGCGCGGCGAAGGCCTCGATCAGGAGCAGACCCTGCAGGTGCTGCAGCTGCCCGACGATCGCCTCGACGATCTGCTGGCGCTGGCCCACGAGGTCCGGATGGCGCACTGCGGTCCCGATGTCGAGGTCGAGGGCATCATCAGCCTCAAGACCGGCGGTTGCCCCGAGGACTGCCACTTCTGTTCGCAGTCGGGCCTTTTCGCCTCGCCGGTGCGCAGCGCCTGGCTGGACGTCCCGAGCCTGGTGGAGGCCGCCAAACAGACCGCCAAGACCGGCGCCACCGAATTCTGCATCGTGGCCGCGGTCCGCGGTCCCGACGAGCGCCTGCTGGCCCAGGTGGCCGCGGGCATCGAGGCGATCCGCAATGAGGTCGACATCCAGATCGCGTGCTCGCTGGGCATGCTGACGGCCGAGCAGGTCGAGCGGCTCTCGGCGATGGGTGTGCACCGCTACAACCACAACCTGGAGACCGCCCGGTCGTTCTTCACCAATGTCGTCACCACCCACACGTGGGAGGAGCGCTGGGACACCCTGCGCATGGTGCGCGAAGCCGGCATGGAGGTGTGCTGCGGCGGCATCCTCGGCATGGGGGAGACCCTGGAGCAGCGCGCCGAGTTCGCGGCCAACCTCGCCGAACTCGATCCTCACGAGGTACCCCTGAACTTCCTGAACCCGCGCCCGGGCACGCCGTTCGGCGACCTCGACGTGCTGCCGGCCGCCGAGGCGCTCAAGGCCGTCGCCGCGTTCCGATTGGCGCTGCCGCGCACGATGCTGCGCTTCGCCGGTGGACGTGAGATCACGCTCGGCGACCTGGGTGCCAAGAAGGGCATCCTCGGCGGCATCAATGCCGTCATCGTCGGCAACTACCTCACGACGCTGGGCCGGCCTGCCGAAGCCGATCTGGAGCTGCTGGAGGACCTGCAGATGCCGATCAAGGCACTCAACGCCAGCCTGTGATGGTGCGTGACCTGCCCGCGCCCGTCGGTGCCGGTGTCTTCAACGTCTACACCGGCGAGCCCGCCGGCGGTGCGGTACCCACCGCCGCCCGGTTGGGTCTCGAGCCGCCGCGGTTCTGTGCGGACTGCGGGCGGCGGATGATCGTGCAGGTGCGCCCCGACGGCTGGTGGGCCAAGTGCTCGCGGCACGGCCTGGTGGACTCCAAGGATCTGGAGCTGTACCGATGACGCGAGCCCGGCTGACCGCCGCGCTGCGGGTGGTCGCCGGTCTTGCGATCGCCGGTGCACTGTGCGGTGCCCTGTGGGCGTGGCTGGCTCCACCGATCCACGGCGTGGTGGCGCTGAGTCGCGACGGCGACCGCGTCAAGGCATATCTGGGCAACGAGTCGGACCACTTCTTCACCGCGGCGTTCCTGGTGATCGGCTTCCTGTCGGTGTTGGCGGTCGTGGCCGCAGTGGCGTTGTGGCAGTGGAGAACCCATCGCGGCCCGGTGATGATCGCCGCGCTCTCGGTGGGTTGTGTCGCCGCATCGGCGGCCGCGGCCGGTGTGGGGGCGGCCGTGGCGCGCTGGCGTTACGGGTCCATCGACCTGGCCGCCGTCCCGGTCACCGAACACGATCGGGTGGCCTACGTGGTGGAGGCCCCCGCGGTGTTCTTCGGCCACACCCCGCTGCAGATCGCGCTCACGCTTCTGTTCCCGGCGGCCGTGGCGGCCATGGTGTACGTGCTGCCTGCGGTGTCCACTTCCCGCGACGATCTCGGCGGGTGGCCGCCGGTCGAGCCTGCGCCGGTGGGCACTGGTCGAACCGCGACTACTGGTCGAACCGCGACAGGGGTTGACCTTCCACCCGGCGCCCCGTCACCACCTTCGCCGTGATCTTGGCCAGGGTGAGCATGCCCCGGTAGGTCGACGGATTCAGCAGGGTGGGCCACTTGGTCCGTTTGTCGTGCGCACCCAGCGGCGCCCCGGCGAAGCGGTCGCGCAACCAGCGCAGCGTCATCGGCGCCGACATCGGGTGCAGCAGCAGGTGCTCGCTGAGCAGGTCGCGGTGATAGGTGACGCGTGCGCCGCCCCGGGTGTAGGTCTGGGTCAGCTCGTCGATGTCGTCGACGGAGATGATGCGGTCGTGGACCGCCTGCACGATCAGCAGCGGGATCGTCGGCGCGGCGGTGCCGAGCTTGATGTTGGCGAAGATGTTCTGCACCTCGGGGGTCTGCAGGATCTCTTCGAGGGGGCGGTCGAGCATGGTGGCCATGTCGCGCCCGGCCATCGACACCATGGCGCGCGCGGTCGTCATCCTCTCGGCCCGGTTCAGCATCGCCTTGCCCTCGTCGGTGGCGTGCGTCTGGATGAGCGCGTCCAGTTCGGGGTAGATGTGGCAGAGCGCCGCGACCACCAGCGCGGGCAGGCCGGCGTAGACGCTGCCGTTCAGCCGGCGGAACGCATGCCCCAGGTCGGCGACCGGCGAGCCGAGCACCGCCCCGACGACGTTGAGCTCTGGGGCGTAGGTGTCCTGTACCTCGGCCGCCCAAGCCGATGCCAGCCCACCGCCGGAGTAGCCCCAGAGCCCGACCGGGGACTCGACGCTCAGGCCGAAGCTCGGATGGTTGATGGCGGCTCGTACGCCGTCGAGGATGTGGTAACCCGGTTCGTAGGGTGCGCCCCACATGCCGGTCGAGCCTTCGTGGTCGGGCACCGACACCGCCCAGCCCTCCGCCAGCGCGGCGGCGATCAGCAGGAACTCGAACTGGGCGACCGCCCCGATGGCCCTGGCGCCCCTGCGCAGGGCGTAGGACGGGAAGCAGCGGCCCGCGATGGCGTCGATCGCGCACTGGTAGGACATGATCGGCAGCGGCCGCTCCGGGTCTCGCTCGGCCGGGATCACGACCGTCGTCACCCCTGCCTGAGGCTCACCCTTGAAGTCGGTGGTGCGGTAGAGCAGCTGGGTTGCCGTGAACTTCTGCGGGATGAAGCCGAGAAACGCCAGTTCGACGTCGCGGGACCGCAGCACGGTGCCCAGACGAGCGTGCTCGAAGCCCTCGGGGGGGTCGTAGAACGGATCCTTCGCGGGCACCAGGGGACGGTGCCTGGGGCGCAGCGGCTCGTGGTGGGGTTGGCCGATCCATTCGGCCCCGGTCGACCGTGCCGCGCTGCCCACGTCCATCCAGGCATTGTTGCTTAAGAACCGCCTAAGAAGCTAGCCGACTCACCCGGGCGGCCGTAGCGCGGCGAATTCGTCGGTGACGCGATACCGCGCGTCGGTGAAGCGGTACAGCGCGGCCGGGCGGCCCCCGCTGCGCCCGGATCGGGCCGTCGTCCCGGTTCTGGTGATCACCAGCCGCCGTTCCAGGACGCGCTGCAGGTTCGTGGCGTCGACCGGATGCCCGAGTGCGGCGCTGTAGATGTCGCGCAGCGTGGACAGCGCGAATTCGCCTGGCGCCAAGGCGAATCCGATGTTGGTGTAGGAGAGCTTGGCGACCAGGCGGGTACGGGCGTGGTCGACCATCGGCCCGTGGTCGAACGCCATCGGCGGTAGGTCGCTGACGGGATGCCAGCGGGTGTCGGGGGGGAGCTCGGGTGTGGCGGGGGAGGGCACCAGGCCCAGGAATGTCGAGGCGATGGTGCGCGCGCCCGGCACCCGGTCGGGGTCGGAGAACACCGCGAGCTGTTCGAGGTGGGCCAGCTCACGCAGGTCGACTTTCTCGGCGAGTTGACGGCGCACCGAGTCCGTCAGGGTCTCGTCGTCACCTAGGCCGCCACCCGGTAGTGACCACCGGCCGGCCTCCGGGTCCTGTGCACGCTGCCACAACAGCACGTGAAGTGCGGGTTTCCCTCCGGTGGACGGACCGTGAAGCGGACGAACCTGAAACACCGCGGCCAGGACCTCATGGTGGGTGCTACGATGTGCCATGTTTTCGATTGTAAGTCGAAAACCTCGATGAGTGAAGGAGGCGGCGATGACCGTACTCACAGAGGCGTTGGAGAGCGGGCTGACCGGCCGCATCGTCGACGGTCCCGAGGGCTTTTCGGGTGTCGACGGCGACGCGGCATGGGCGGCGGAGGTGCGGCGGCTGCTCGAGCTGCGCGGCGCCACCCTGCTGGCACACAACTACCAACTGCCCGCCATCCAGGACGTCGCCGACCACGTCGGTGACTCGTTGGCCCTGTCGCGAATCGCTGCCGAGGCCCCGGAGGACACCATCGTGTTCGCCGGCGTGCACTTCATGGCCGAGACCGCCAAGATCCTCTCGCCCGACAAGACCGTGCTGATCCCCGATCAGCGGGCGGGCTGCTCGCTGGCCGACTCCATCACCGCCGACGACCTGCGGGCCTGGAAGGCCGAGTACCCGGATGCTGTGGTGGTCTCCTACGTCAACACCACGGCCGCGGTGAAGGCCGAGACCGACATCTGCTGCACCTCGTCCAATGCCGTGGAGGTCGTCGCCTCGATCCCCGCCGACCGCGAGGTGCTGTTCTGCCCCGACCAGTTCCTCGGCGCTCACGTGCGCCGGATGACCGGGCGCACCAATCTGCACGTCTGGGCCGGGGAATGCCACGTGCACGCAGGCATCAACGGTGACGAGCTCACGGCGCAGGCCCGGTCGCACCCCGATGCCGAGTTGTACGTCCACCCCGAATGTGGTTGCGCCACTTCGGCTCTCTACCTCGCCGGCGAGGGATCCTTCCCGCAGGACCGGGTGAAGATCCTGTCCACCGGCGGGATGCTCGACGCGGCACGCCAGACCGGGGCGCGCCAGGTGCTGGTCGCCACCGAGATCGGCATGCTGCACCAGTTGCGCCGCGCCGCACCGGATGTCGACTTCCAGGCGGTCAACGACCGGGCGTCGTGCCGGTACATGAAGATGATCACGCCTGCGGCGCTGCTGCGCTGCCTGGTCGAGGGTGCCGATGAGGTCGACGTCGACCCGGACACCGCCGCCAGGGCCCGGGCCAGCGTGACGCGGATGATCGAGATCGGGCAGCCCGGCGGCGGAGAATGACCGCCATCGCCGGCTGCGGCGGGGCGGGGGTGTGGCGGCAGCGCGCCGACGTCGTCGTCATCGGCACCGGGGCGGCCGGCCTGGCCGCCGCGCTCGCCGCGCACCGCCGGGGGCGCAGCGTGGTGTTGCTGAGCAAGGCGGGTGAGACGGCCACGTTCTACGCCCAGGGCGGCATCGCGGTGGTGCTGCCCGGTGTGCACGCCGACGACGACTCCATCGACGCCCACGTCGCCGACACGCTGGCCGCAGGCGCCGGTCTGTGCGATCCGGAGGCAGTCCGCTCCATCGTGGCCGACGGTGCCCGCGCGGTCTCTGAACTGGTCAGCGCGGGAGCGCATTTCGACGAGGTCACGCCGGGTCGTTGGGCGCTGACCCGTGAGGGCGGGCATTCGCGGCGGCGCATCATCCACTCCGGCGGCGACGCGACCGGTGCGGAGGTCCAACGTGCCCTCGACACGGCCGCCGTGCGACTCGACATCCGCCGCAACCACACCGCGCTCGAATTGCTGATCGACGACGGCGCGGTGGCCGGTGTCTCGGTGCTGAGCGACGACGGTCTCGGCGCGGTGTACGCACCGTCGGTGATCCTCGCAACGGGCGGCTCAGGCCACCTGTATTCCGCCACCACCAACCCGGATGGCTCGACGGGTGACGGGGTGGCACTGGCGATGTGGGCGGGCGTCCCCGTCGGCGACGTCGAGTTCGTGCAGTTCCACCCGACCATGCTCTACACCGGGCCCGCAGGCGGGCGGCGGCCCCTGATCACCGAGGCCCTGCGCGGCGAAGGGGCGATACTGGTTGACGCACAGGGCGATTCGGTGACCCGAGGGGTGCATCCGATGGGTGATCTCGCACCCCGCGACGTGGTGGCCGCGGCGATCGAGGCGCGCCTGGCCGAATCCGGGGCCGACTGTGTCTACCTCGATGCGCGCGCGGTCTCCGATGTGGCGCGGCGCTTTCCGACGGTGACGGCGGCCTGCCTGGCCGCCGGTGTGGATCCGGCGCGGCAGCTGATCCCCGTGGTGCCCGGCGCGCACTACAGCTGCGGCGGTGTCGTGACCGACGTGCACGGCCGAACCGCGGTGCCCGGCTTGTTCGCCGCAGGGGAGGTCGCCCGCACCGGGATGCACGGGGCGAACCGGCTCGCGTCCAACAGCCTGCTCGAAGGGCTCGTGGTGGGCGGGCGAGCCGGAGTGGCGGCCGCCGAACACGCCGAACGCAGCGGCCCGACCCGGGTGATCGACCCGGCGTGGCCGCAGCGCCCGGTGCTGGCGAGACCGCAGCTGCAGCAGGCCATGACCCGGTACGCGTCCGTCGTGCGCGACGACGCGGGACTGGGCGAGGTGCTCGCTCACCTCGACACCGCCGCACCGGCTGTCGTCACGTCGCGCAGCGGCTTCGAAGACGCCGCGCTGACCGCGGTCGCCGGGGTGGTGGCTGCGGCTGCCCGCGCGCGTACCGAGACCCGCGGCAGTCACCACCGCCGCGACCACCCCGACACCGACCCGGCCCAGGCCGTCAGCATCATCAGCGGTCCGTCGCGGCGGGGTTGCGATGACGATGACGTTGTCGACCGACGAGCTGACCGACGCGCGCGCCGTCGTGGCCCGGGCACTGGAAGAGGACCTCCGGTACGGACCCGACGTCACGACGATCGCGACGGTGGCCGCCGAGGCCACCACCACGGCGTCGGTGGTGGCCCGCGAATCCGGGGTCGTCGCCGGTGGCGACGTCGCGCTCCTCGTGTTCGACGAGGTGTTGGGCCCGGGCGGCTATCAGGTCACCCACCGGGTCCCCGACGGAACGCGGCTGGCCGGGGGCGAGGCGGCGCTGACCGTGGTGGGACCGACGCGGGGGTTGCTGACCGCAGAGCGGACGATGCTCAACCTGCTCTGTCACCTGTCGGGCATCGCGACGGCGACCGCGGCCTGGGTCGACGCGGTCGCGGGCACGTCGGCCCGGATCCGGGACACCCGCAAGACACTGCCCGGGTTGCGCTCCCTGCAGAAGTACGCCGTGCGGGTCGGCGGTGGCGTCAACCACCGCATGGCCCTCGGGGACGCCGCGTTGATCAAGGACAACCACGTCGCGGCCGCGGGGTCAGTGGTGGCTGCGCTGCGCCAGGTGCGCGCCGTGGCCCCGGATCTGCCGTGCGAGGTGGAGGTCGATTCACTCGAGCAGCTCGACGAGGTGCTCGCCGAGGGCGTGGAACTGGTGCTGCTCGACAACTTCCCTGTCTGGCAGACCCAGATGGCGGTTCAGCGCCGCGCCGCGCGCGCCCCGCGGACCCTGCTCGAATCCTCGGGCGGGCTGTCCCTGGACAGCGCCGCCGACTACGCGGGCACCGGCGTGGACTACCTCGCCGTCGGGGCGCTCACCCACTCGGTGCACGTGCTCGATCTCGGCCTGGACCTCTGAGGATGCGCGGAACCGCCGCCTCGGCGCTCGTCGTGGCCTTCCTGTCGCTGGGTGTGTCCGGATTCGCCCTGGTCCGCTCGTTCGACCGCGAGCCCGACTACACCGACGAGCAGCGCGCCACAGCGACGTCGAAGATCTGCACGGCATTCGACACGGTGCGCACGGGCGTGGCGACCAACACGAACACGACCCCGCCGGGCGGCGCCGACGACATCACCGGGGCGCTCGCCGTCGCCGCCAACGCCCGTCTCGCGCTGTCCGACGGGGGCCTCTACCTGCTCGCCCGCCTCGAGCCGGCGACGCCGGACGATCTGGCGACGGCCGTCCGTTCCTTCGCTGACGCACTGCTCGACGTCGGTGCGGCCGCCACCGCCGGCGTACCGAACACCGACCCGGAGCAGACCAGACGGCTGGCGGCCGCCGAGCAGGCCGCCGCCGCGGTGAGCGACCGGTGCCGTTAGCGCGCTAGATGGTCGCCGCGCTGCGGCGCAGCAGCGAGAGCACCACTGCCGCGGTGGCGAACAACCCGGCGAAGACCCGGTTGAGAATGGTCTGCTCGCGCGGGGTGCGTAGCCACTTCAGCACCCGTGAAGACAGGCCCGTGTAGAGCCCCATCACCACCATGTCGACCGCCACCATCGTGATCGCGATCGC
>Ga0247757_10000718_pt1 | contig 26274 bp, 22 predicted proteins | sample UWRJL126311R4_FD_180929 | JGI IMG/M metagenome (GOLD analysis project Ga0247757, IMG submission 180929) | Plant litter microbial communities from Arlington Agricultural Research Station in Wisconsin, United States - UWRJ-L126-311R-4 | ecosystem: Environmental > Terrestrial > Plant litter >...
GGCATCACCCAGTACGAGCTGGAGCTGCCGGCCGAGATCGTGTGGGTCCACGTCGGCCTGGCCACCTACACGTGGATCAGCCTGCTCTTCGCCTGGTCGTCCGCGGGGCTGCCCGCGAAGGCGGCGGCGAGCACGACGCGCGATCGCGCCGAGCCCCACCTCGAGCCCGCTCAGCGGGCGTGAGGTGGGGCTCGACACGAGCCCCGACTACTTCTGGGGCAGGACGGCCTTGATGTTCGAGATCTGCACGGTGAACGTGCCGTTCGACGCGCGGTGCGTCGGGGCGTCGTAGCCCAGCAGCTCGAGCTTGACCGTGTGGCTCCCACTGGGGAACTGGTAGCCGTTGCCGTGCAGGTCGAAGGCGATCTTGCCGCTCTGGCCCGGGGTCAGGCGGTAGACCGAGCGGTCGACCAGCGTCTGCTTGTCGCCGTCGACGTCCCACAGGCGGGCGTCGATCTGCCCGTACAGCCCGGCGGTCTTGATGTCCGCCGTGATCCGGCCCAGGCCCAGGTAGTAGAAGCCCTTGGACGTGGTGGCCGTGGCGGTGCCGGCGGTCGTGCCGTTCGACGGGTAGGTGCTGCAGGCGTTGCCGCCCGTCACGCCGAGCGGGTTGAGCGCGGCGGCCAGCGCGTGGTCGCCGCCGTCGGAGGTGATCGTCTGGGTCCCGGGCGCCGACAGCGTCACCGACTTGCCGGCCAGGTACTTCAGCTCCGAGGCCGTGAAGGGCCCGGTGCCGTTGGGCGCGTTGCGCGGGCACGACTGCCCGAACGCCAGGACGCTGCCCGGCTTGCCGAGCTTGTTCTTCTTGCCCCGCAGGTACCGGTCGAAGAACGCCACGCCCTGCGCGTTGAGCTTCGCCTGGTCGTTCGCGTGGGCGCCGCCGCGGCTGTGGCCGAAGTCGCCGAGCTGCAGCCACACGGGGGCCTTCTTGCTCGCCTTGCGGACGCGGTCGTAGACGCGGATGGTCTGCACGGGCGGGAACAGGTCGTCCGTCCAGCCCGAGGCGAGCAGCAGCGGCGACGGGGTGCCGGTCAGCTCGGTCACGCCGTGGTACTTGCCCAGCGACTTCAGCGCGGCCTGCGCGGCGGCGCCGTACGGCTCGCCGGCGTTGGTCAGGTCGCGCCAGCCGCCGAGGTCGGCGGACGGGTCGACGCCGACCGGTGAGACGAAGCCGGTGGCCGCACCGGCGACGTAGAGGCCGTTGACGTAGCTGTTGATCTGCACGCCGGGCGGCGTGCCGAAGCCGCTCGCGCGGCCGTTGGGCACGAGCGCGCTGGCCAGGTCCGACCACGGGATGACCGGGTAGGACGCGGCGATCTTCAGCGGCGTGCCCTTCGGCGACTTCCACTTGACGAACGACCCGTTGACGTTGCGGACGCGGTCCTTGAGGTAGGCCAGCGTCAGCGACTGGCCGCCGCCGTAGGAGCCGCCGGTGACGCCCAGGGCGCTCGCCTTGGCGATCTTCTGGTCGACGAGCAGCCCGAGCAGGTACTGCGTGTCGTGCGCCTCGTAGCGCTGGTCGGCGAGGTGGATCCAGCCCTTCTCGCAGCCCGCGGTGCGGGAGGCCGCCGAGCCGCACGAGCGGCCGAAGCCGCGCGCCGAGACGGTGACCACGGCGTAGCCGCGGCCGGCCAGGCCGACGTTGTTGAAGCCGGTGCTCGGGCCCTTGGCCTCGTAGTTGGCCTTGTTGCCGCCGTAGCCGTGCATCATCACCACGGTCGGGAACGGTCCCGCGCCGGTGGCCGGGAGCGTCACGTCGACGTCGATCGGGACCTTGTCGAAGGACGGGACGCGCTGGTCCAGGTCGGTGGCGGGGCAGAAGCGCACGCCGAACTGGGCGGTGCACGGGTTGCCGAAGGGCGCCGGCGTGGCCGCGGCGGCCAGGGCCGGGACCAGGGTCGTCGTCAGGGCGACGGCGACGCCGAGGAGAAGGCGGCGGAACATGGAGGGTGACCTTGCTTCAGAGGACGGATCGGACGAGGCCCACCGTACCTGAACGCCAGCGGACAGGCGACGGTTTCGAAGCTAGAGCAGGTGACCGGCGACGCTGCCGGCGACCGCCGCCGCGACGACGAGGAGCGAGAGCGCGGATACCATGATCCGCGTTCCGTGGCGCCGCCTTCCCCGCCATGCTCGCTCCCTGCGGGACAGCGTGCTCGTGTAGATGTGGGTGTGCGCGTGGCGCTCCATCCCGGTGCATAGCGATACCACCGCCCTCGGACGGCATCGGTCAACCGCGGGCGGGACGTCCTTCCCGCAACCTCCGGGAAACGGTCTGCACGACGAGCACGGCGAGGTCGTCCAGCTGGGGTCCGCGCTCGAACGCGGCCACCGTCTCGTCGATGCGCGCGGCGACCACGTGGGCCGGCTGGCCGACCGCCTCGCGCAGCAGCGCGGCCAGCCGGTCGCGTCCGAAGCGATCCTCGTCGCCCCGGGCGTCGGTCACGCCGTCGGTGTAGAGGACGAGGGCGTCGCCGTCGCGCAGGTCGACCTGCACCTCGGGCCACGTCCCCTCCTCGAACGCGCCGAGCAGCGACCCGTACTCCCCGAACAGGCGGGCGTCGCCGCCGGCCAGGAGGTAGGGCCGCGGGTGCCCGGCGCAGCAGACGGTGGCGTGGACGGTGCCGTCCGGGCCGGGCGGCTCGAGCAGCACGGCGAGCGCGCTGCACAGCGCGTGCGGGCTGTCGTCCTCGGTCAGCGTCGCGTTGAGCCGGGCGAGCACGGCGGCGGGCCCCACCTCGTAGGCGGCGGCGGTGCGCATCGTGTCGCGGGCCTGGGCGGTGACCGCGGCCGCCGCCGGCCCCTTGCCCGCCACGTCGCCCATCACGACCATCCAGCCGCCGTGGGCGGGGAACGCGTCGTAGAAGTCGCCGCCGACCGAGGCGCCCTCGCCGGCGGCGCGGAAGCGGGGGGCCATCGTGGTGCCGGGGATGTCGGGCAGGCGCCGGGGCAGCAGGCTGCGCTGCAGCGTCTCGGCGATGTGGCGGCTGGTGGCGTGGACCCGGGCGTGCTCGACCGCCATGCCGGCGCGGCGGCCCAGCTCCATGGCCAGGTCCAGCGCGGAGGCGTCGATCGTGCGGCCGGACGCGGCGACGGTCGTGGCCAGCGTGAGCAGGCCGACGATCTTCGCGCCGGCGGTGAGGGGCACGACGGCGAGCGACCGCAGGCCGAGCAGGTCGGCCAGCGCCTGCTGGTGCTCGTCGCCCAGGCCGGACGCGCGCATCTCGGTCGGCACGTCGCGGATCAGGAAGGGCCGGCCATCCTGGATGACGCTCCACGGCGAGCGGGGATCCGAGCGGGGCAGCCGGGCGGTCGTGCGGGCCATCAGCACGTGCTCCTCGGGGGCGTGCTCGGGGTGGGCCAGCGCGGCGGGCACGAGGCGGTCGTGGTCGTCGAGGATGTCGACGCGGCACCAGTCGGCCAGCTGCGGCACGGCGGTGGCCGCCGCCCGGGCCAGCGTCGTCTCGACGTCCAGCGACGAGCCGAGCAGCTTGCTCGCCGAGGCCAGGAACCGCTGGGCCGCCTCGGCGCGCTTCACCGCCGTCACGTCGTCGGACACCGTCACCGCGAGCACGACCTCGCCGTGCTCGTCGCGCACGGCGGTGGCGGCGACCTGCGACCAGCGCACCTCGCCGGTGTCGGCCGCGATCCCCCGCACGAGGAGGGGCTCGGCCGGAAGCCCCGCGAAGATCCGGGCGGCGGGGAAGGCGTCCATCGGGATCGCGTTGCCGTCCGGGTCGGTCACGGGGATGCGGGCGGCGATGTCGGCCGGTGTCCAGGTGCGCAGCTCGTCCAGGCTGCCGGCGCCGAGCGCGGCGACCGCGGCGTCGTTGGCGAAGACGATCCGGCCGTCGCGGCCCTCGGCGGTGACGGACTGGCGCATGCCGGTGAGGATCGCCTCCTGCTGGGCGCGCACCGCGCTCAGCTCGGCGAACAGCCGCGCGTTGTCGAGGGCCAGCGCCGCCTTCCCCGCCACCTCGACCACGACCTCGACGTCCTCGGGCGCGTACGACCGGTCGCCGAAGTGCAGCAGGGTGAGCACGCCGAGCGTCCGGCCGCGCGCGAGCAGCGGGGCGTTGATCGCCGACGAGTAGCCCAGGTCGGTCATGCCCTGGAAGTGGGCGTCGTCGGTGGCGAAGGCCCGCAGCTGCTCCGGCGTCGTGCGGGCGATGTACTGCACCCGGCCCGTGCGCGCCGCGAGGGCGATGGGATGGGGGCCGGCCGGGTCCAGGGGGGAGGTGGACCGCAGCGCCAGCAGCCGTTCGGCCACGTCGGGATCGACCGCGTGGGCCACCCCGGAGCCGCGCAGGCGGCCCTCGTCGTCGACCAGGTCCAGCACGCACAGCTCGGCGAGGTCCGGCACGGCGAGCCTGACGATCCCGTCGAGGGTGGCGCGCTGGTCCAGCGACGTCTCCAGCAGCTCGGCCACGTCGGCCCGGAAGCGGGCGCGCGCGGCGGTACTCGGTCCCGCCCGCCCCGGGGGGCGATCCTCGGGCTCGGCGAGCAGCCGGGCCGCGCCGTGGCGGACGCCGCGCAGGCCGCGCAGCAGATCGTCGGGGAGGGACGGGGCCATCGGAGTCGATCCTACGGACCAGGGCCCGGACGCTGTGGAAGCCGTCCGGGCCCTGCGTTGTCCGTCGCGGATGACGCCTGTTCCTAGGCCTGGGCGGGCACCCGGGCCGGCTCCAGCGCCACCTGCAGCACCTCGTCGATCGTCATCACGGGGTGGAACGTCATGACGTCCTTGACCTCCTGGGGGACGTCGTCCAGGTCGCCGCGGTTGCGCTCGGGCAGGATCACGTCGGTGAGCCCGGCCGCGTGCGCCGCCAGCACCTTCTGCTTCAGCCCGCCGATCGGGAGCACGCGGCCCTGCAGCGTGACCTCGCCGGTCATGCCGACCGTGTGCTTGACCGGGCGGCCGGTGAGCAGCGACACCAGGGCCGTCGTCATCGTGACGCCGGCCGAGGGGCCGTCCTTCGGGATCGCTCCGGCCGGCACGTGGACGTGGAACTCCGTGTCCTCGAACGCGCCCTCGGCGATGCCCAGCTCCTCGCGGTGCGCGCGCACGTACGTGAGCGCGATCCGCGTCGACTCCTTCATGACGTCGCCCAGCTGGCCGGTGAGCGTGAGGCCGCCGTGGCCCTTGCCCTCCATCTGGTTGGCCTCGACGAACAGCACGTCGCCGCCGACGCCGGTGACCGCGAGGCCCGTGGCCACGCCCGGCACCGCCGTGCGCGCCGCCGCCTCCTGCCACACCTTCTGGCGCCCGAGGGCGTCCCGCACGCGGTCCAGGTCCAGCGTGACCGGGGCCTGCGCCGTGCCCGAGGCGATCTGCGTCGCCGTCTTGCGCAGCAGGGTCCCGAGCTCACGCTCCAGCCCGCGCACGCCCGCCTCGCGGGTGTACTCGGCCGTGATCGTCGTCAGCAGCTCGTCGCTGACGCTGACCTCGTCCTCGCGCAGGCCGTTGCGCTCGCGCTGACGGGGGAACAGGTAGTCGCGGGCGATCGCCGTCTTCTCGGCCACGGTGTAGCCGTCGAAGCGGATGACCTCCATGCGGTCCAGCAGCGGGCCGGGGATCGTCTCGGCCTGGTTGGCCGTGGCGATGAACACCACGTCCGACAGGTCGAGCTCGACGTCCAGGTAGTGGTCGCGGAACGTGCTGTTCTGCGCCGGGTCCAGGACCTCCAGCAGCGCCGAGCTCGGGTCGCCGCGCCAGTCGGCGCCGACCTTGTCGATCTCGTCGAGCAGGATCACCGGGTTCATCGTCTCGGCGTCGCGCAGGGCACGGACCAGCCGTCCCGGCAGGGCGCCGATGTAGGTGCGGCGGTGGCCGCGGATCTCCGCCTCGTCGCGGACGCCGCCCAGCGACATGCGCACGAACTCGCGGCCCATCGCCTTGGCGATCGACTCGCCGATCGACGTCTTGCCCGTGCCGGGAGGGCCGATGAGGGTCAGGATCGCGCCCGACTTCTTGTCGGCCTCGATGCCGCGCTCCTTGCGCAGCTTCTTGACGGCGACGTACTCGACGATGCGGTCCTTGACGTCCTCCAGGCCGTAGTGGTCGGAGTCCAGCACCTCGCGGGTGTGGGTCGGGTCGAGCTGATCCTCGGACGTCTTGCCCCACGGCACCGCGACCAGCCAGTCGAGGTACGTGCGGATCATCTGGGCCTCCTGGCCCTGCTCGCCGGAGCGCTCCAGGCGGGCCAGCTCGCGCTCGGCCTGCTCGGCGACCTCCTTGGGGAGGTCCGCGTCGTGCAGCTTCTCGCGGTAGTCCTCCACGAACGAGTCGTCGTCCTCGCCCAGCTCGCGCCGGATCGACTCCATCTGCTTGCGCAGGACGTACTCGCGCTGCTGCTTGGCGGCGCCCTCCTCCACGTCCTCGCGGATGCGGCGGCGGACCTGCAGCTCGGCCAGGCGCTCCCGCTGGAGCTCCAGGGCGAAGCTCAGCCGCTCGGAGACGTCCGTCTTCTCCAGCAGCTGCACCTTCTGCTCGAAGTTCACGTCGGGCGCGTAGCCCGTCGTGTCGGCCAGCGCGCCGGGCTCGACGATCGCGCGGACCCAGCCGGCGATGCGGCCGTCGTCGCCGCGCAGCTCGAGGATCTCGTCGACCGTCGCGCGGTACTCGCGCTCGATCTCGCGGGTCTTGCCGTCGACGGGGCTGTCGTCCGGGGCCTCGGTGACCTCGACCCGCAGACGACCCATCGGGTCGGTGTGGGCCGCGCCGGCGATGCCGCGGCTGACGCCGGAGAGCGCGGCGCCGCGCACGCCGCCGGGGAGGCGGACCTTCTCGGTGACGTTGGCGATGGTGCCGACGGAGGCGTACTCGCCCTCGTGGCGGGGGACCAGCAGGACCTGCTCGTCGTCCCCGACGTCGACGGGGAGGGTGACGTCCATGGTCGGGAAGACGACCGTGTCGTCGAGCGGGATGAGAAGAAGGGAAGTCATGGTCGTCCTTGCGTCCGTTGTGGGACTTCAGAAATCGTTGCTTGCGCAACTATAGCGCACCCACCGCCCGAATGGAAGAAGATCTATGCGCTCGTGACTTAGATAGTACGCAGGTCGCGGTATGAGGTCGGAAGGTTCTCCCGACCGACCCTTCCGCCGAGGGTCACCTTCTTCCGCCCATGGCGGCATTTCGTGACCGTCAGGGCTTCCCCATCCGCCGAGAGTCATCTTTTCCCGCCCATGGCGGCATTTCGTGACCGTCAGGGTGGGAGGGGACGGCGCTCAGCGGGCGCGGAGGCCGTCGAGCATGAGCTCCATGTAGCGCTCCCACGACAGGCCCATGGCCTTTGCGGGCTCGCTCACGACCCGGCCGAGGCCGGCCATCATCAGCGGGATGTCGCTGACCGTCGCGTCGGCGCGCAGGGTGCCGTCGGCGATCGCGCGCTCCATGATCCGGGCCGTCGTCGCGTTCAGCCCGGTCTTGACCGCACCGCACTCCTGGACCATCTCGTGGCGGTTGGAGACGACCTCGCTGAGGCCGGCGTCCTGCGCGAGCCGGCCGGCCGAGGCGAGCAGCAGTCCGCACAGCTGCTCCCAGGCGTCGGCGCCGGCCTCGACCGCGGCGAGCGCCTCGATCGCCTCGTCGGCGACGCGCTCGAAGTGGGCGACGGTGAGCGCGGCGATCAGCGCCTCCTTCGTGGGGAAGTGGCGGTACATCGTGCCCACGCCCACGCCGGCGCCGAGGGCGATGTCGTCGATCTGGGCGTCGAGCCCGTCGGTGCCGAACCGGATGCGGGCCGCGTCGAGGATCGCCTCGCGGTTGCGGCGCGCGTCGGCCCGCAGGGGGCGCTCGGTCGGAGGTGGCGAAGGTGTGGTCGACATGTGATCGGGTTGCGAACGGAACCGCGGTTCCGGTACTGTGCCGGATCAAGAGGAGCCGGAGTTCCGGTTCCGGATCGTACCGAACGCAGACCGCCGGGAGCAAACCATGTCCACGTCAGCACCCATCGCCCCGCCGGACGAGGAGGGGATCAGCCCCGAGAAGTGGCGGATCCTCATCCTGCTCGCGGCCGCGCAGTTCCTCGTCGTCCTCGACGCCTCCATCACCAACGTCGCGCTGCCGTCGATCGGCATCGCCCTCGACGTCACCCAGTCCGACCTCGCCTGGGTCGTCAACGCCTACGTGCTCACGTTCGGCGGCTTCCTCCTGCTCGGCGGGCGCATGGCCGACCTCCTCGGGCGCCGGCGGATCTTCGTCGTCGGCCTGACCCTGTTCGCCATCGCGTCGCTGACCGCCGGCCTGGCCCAGGACGAGACGATGCTCATCGTCTCCCGCGCCGTGCAGGGCCTCGGCGCCGCGCTCCTGTCCCCGGCCGCGCTCTCGATCGTCACCGCGACGTTCAAGGAGGGCAAGGAGCGCAACACCGCCCTGGGCGTGTGGGGCGCGGTCGCCGGCTCGGGCGGCGCCGTCGGCGTGCTCCTGGGCGGGGTGCTCACCGAGTACCTCAGCTGGCGCTGGGTCTTCCTCGTCAACGTGCCGATCGTCGTGCTCGTCGTCTTCCTCGTGCCCCGGGTCATCGCCGAGAGCAGGAGCGAGAAGGAGATCAAGAGCTACGACGTGCCGGGCGCCGTGTCGATCACCGCGGGGCTGTCGCTGTTCGTCTACGCGCTGGTCAACGCCAACGAGGCGGGCTGGGGCTCGACGGAGACCCTCGTGCTCGTCGCCGCGGCGGTCGCGCTGATCGTGGCGTTCGTGATCATCGAGTCGCGCGTGGCCGACCCGCTCGTGCCGTTCGACATCTTCAGCTCGCGGACGCGCAACGGGTCGTACATCGTCGGGCTGCTGCTCGCGGCGTCGCTGTTCTCGATGTTCTTCTTCGTCTCCCTGTACATGCAGCAGGTGCTCGGATGGGACGCGCTCAAGGCCGGGCTGGCGTACCTGCCGCTCGCCGTCACGATCATGTTCGGTGCGATCGTCGGCTCGCAGCTCGCCAACAAGGTCGGGTTCAAGCCGGTGCTCGCGGCGGGCATGGTGTTCACCGCGATCGGCCTGCTCTGGTGGACCCAGATCTCCGTGCACGGCAGCTTCCTCAGCGACGTGCTCGGCCCCTCGATGGTCGCGGCGCTCGGCCTCGGCCTGTCCTTCCCCGGCGCCACGGTCGGCGGCACGGCGGGCGTGCGGATGGACGAGGCGGGCCTGGCCTCCGGCCTCATCAACAGCGCCCAGCAGGTCGGCGGCGCGCTGGGCCTGGCCATCCTGTCGGCCATCGCCACCTCGGTGACGGGCGACACGATCACCCCGGCCTCGCTGACCGACGGCTTCCAGGCCGCCTTCGCGGTCGGGGCCGGCTTCGCGATCCTCGGCGCGATCGTGGCGCTGACCGTCATCAAGTCGAGCGACAGCCGGGCGGCGATCAGCGCGGACGGCCCGCCCGCGATCGTCTAGGCCGGGCCCGCCCTCCCGCCGAGGGTCACCTTTGTCCCCCATGCGCGGGAAAAGGTGACCCTCGGCGGTGATTTTCGGGAGAGGGGGGAGAGTTTTCGCCGCCCGGGCCTAAGAGGGGTGTGTACGTCCTTCCCCCGCGCCTGTCCCGCCTTCCCGTCCGGGTCCTCCCCGGGGAGCTGTTCCTCCACGCGGCGGTCACGAGCCGGTCGCGGCTGCTCGGCCTGGCCGCGCTGCCCCCGCTCGCACCGGCCCACGGCCTCTGGCTCCCGGGCACGTGCTCGGTGCACACCGCCGGGATGCGCTTCGCGCTGGACCTCCTGTGGTGCGACGGACGGGGTCGCGTGGTGCGGGTCGACCCGGCCGTCGGGCCGTGGCGGTCGCGGACGTGCCGCGGCGCCGCGTCGGTGATCGAGGTGGCGGCCGGCGCGGGAGGCCGGTGGGCGGCGTCTCTTAGGATGGATCGATGAGCGCGACGCCGCAGTTCTCCAAGGAGACCGACACGACCGGGCGCTTCGTGCGCCAGCAGAGCGTGTTCCGGGACTGGGTGCGGGCCGACGGCTCCACCCCGTACGCGCCCGAGGCCGGGCGCTACCACCTGTACGTGTCACTGGCCTGCCCGTGGGCGCACCGCACGGTCATCGTCCGGCAGCTCAAGGGGCTGCAGGACGCGATCGGGATGACCGTCGTCGACCCGATCCGCGACGAGCGCGGCTGGCGCTTCCTGCCCGACGAGCCCGACCCGCTCAACGGCTTCACGTTCCTGTCGGAGGCCTACCGGGTCAGCGACCCCGGCTTCGACGGCCGCGTGACCGTGCCGGTGCTGTGGGACACGCGGTCGGGCCGGATCGTCAACAACGAGAGCGCGGACATCCTGCGCATGCTCAACGCGGAGTTCGACGGGCTGGACGGCGTGGATCGGTCGTTCGACCTCTACCCGCCCGCCCTGCGGGACGAGATCGACGCGGTCAACGAGCGGGTGTACGACAACGTCAACAACGGGGTCTACCAGGCCGGCTTCGCGTCGACCCAGGCGGCCTACGAGGAGGCGTTCGACCGCGTGTTCGCCACGCTCGAGTGGCTCGACGAGCGGCTCGGGAGCCGGCGGTACCTGGTCGGCGACGGCGTGACAGAGGCCGACTGGCGGCTGTTCACCACCCTCGTGCGCTTCGACCCGGTGTACGTCGGGCACTTCAAGTGCAACCTGCGGCGGATCGCCGACTTCCCCAGCCTCAGCGGGTACCTGCGCGACCTGTACCAGCGGCCCGGCATCGCGGGCACGGTGAACCTGGACCACATCAAGCGCCACTACTACGTGACCCACCGCCAGATCAACGGCACGGGGATCGTGCCCAAGGGCCCGGCGTTGAACTGGGACGCGCCGCACGACCGGGACCGGCTGGGCGCCGCGACGGCCTGATCGCGCCGGCTACGGCCGGTCGTAGGCCATCGCGTAGGTGGCCGCGTCGTCCACGTCCGCGTCCGGAGCGGCGGCCACGATCGCCGTGCCCGCCCGGGTGAAGGCCTTGTTGAGGATGTTCGCTCGGTGGCCCGAGCTGTGCATCCACCCGTCGACGATCTTCGCCGGCGAGCCGAGGCCGCCGCTGCCCCACGCGATGTTCTCGCCCGCCGTGCTGCCCCGCCAGCGCGCGTCCCTCAGCCGGTCCGAGAAGGTCTTGCCGCTCGGCGTGGTGTGGTCGAAGTAGTGGCGCTTGACCATGTCCCGGGCCAGGACGCGCTCCACCTTCTCCAGCGTGGCGTTGGCCTTCAGCGCCCGCAGGCCGCGCGACGTGCGCTCGCGGTTGACCAGGCACAGCACCGCCTTGCGCGCCGCGGGCATGTCCGCCGCCCGTTCGGGTCGGTCCTTGGCGTGGGCGCAGGCGGCCGCGGTCGCGGGCTCCGGCACGGCGCCCGAGACGGCCACGAGGACGACGGCGCCGAGCAGCACGGCCCAGAGCGCGAGGGGACGGTGGATGAGGGACATCACGTTCATTGCTCTACCCGGAACCCGTCCGGCGGACGAGGGTCTCGCCCCCGATCGTGCCAGCTTCGGCCCTCCCGGCGCGCCGGAATGTCCTAGGGTCGGGCGCATGAGTCGCATCGGGACAGTGGCCGGCCAGGGTCGGGAGACCTTCGACGGAGCGCGCAAGGAGATCGCGCTGACCCGTCAGGAAGCGCTGCGCCACCGGCCGGACCCGCCCGAGGAGGGGCTGGTCCTCGACGTCGGCTCGGGCCCGGCCGCCGACCCCCGCACCGACGTCACCGTCGATCCCGACCTGCTCCTCACCGCCGAACGGGCCGCGGACACGCCCGCCGCGGAGAAGGGCACCCGGGCGCTCGTCGTCGCCGATCCCGAGCACCTGCCGTTCGCGGACGGCGCGTTCGCCTACGCGATCATCGACGAGGTCCTGACGGGGGCCGGCGATCCCGCGGCGGTGGCGTCCGAGCTGGCGCGCCTGGCGCCCCGCGGCTTCGCGCAGGTGCCCAGCCGGGCCTCCGAGCTGGTCTTCGGCGGCCCGCGCGACCGTTGGCTCGTCGACCTGGAGGAGGACGAGACGCTCGTCTTCGCCACCAAGGAGGGCGAGCCGCCGGGGGCCGCCGACGCCAGCGCCGCCTACGAGGAGTCGCTGCTCATCCGCCTGGGTTGGGCGGCCCACCGCTCGCGGTGGCGCCACAGCGTGGAGTGGACGGGCACGCTGGCCGTGCGCGTCGAGGGAGCGCCGGGGCCGCGCACCGCGCCGGAGGTCGACGTCGAGCGGGTGCTCGCCCATCTGGAGGACGAGAACCGCCGCGGGCACCTGCCCTTCATGCCGCCGCAGATCATGGACCTGCTGCGCTGCCCCGCCTCCGGCGGCGTGCTCACGCGCCGCGGCCGGTGGATGGACAGCGCCGGGGCGGGCCTGTCCTACCCGGTGGTCGGCCCGGTGCCGGTGCTGCTGGCCGCCGCCGCCAAGCCGCTGTAGGCGGCCCGCCGTCTGGTTGGCACATCTCTTCCCCGATCGGGAACGGATGTGCCGACGAAGCTCCGGGCTCCGCGGAACAGCCGCCCGGAACGATTGACGGCGCCCGGTCAGAGACCGGACGCCGTCGGAACTGCGTGCTGCTACGGGTGAGTGGTGCGGCTAGCGGGCGCGGCCGCGGCCCGACGGGCGCGCGGAGTGCACGGTCCGCGCGGAGCCGGAGCCCGAGCCGCCGGAGGAGCTGCCCGAGCCGGAGCGCGACGACGAACGCGGCTTGCGGCCGTCGTTGTCGCGCACCGCGCGGGAGCCGCCGTCGTCGCCGCGGGACTTGCGGCCGGAGCCGCCCCGGCCGCCGCCCGAGCCGCCCGAGCCGGAGCCCTTGCGGTGCGACGCGGCCTGCCGCTCCTGCCGCTGGCCGGGACGGCCCTGCGGCTGGTGGGACGGACGCACGCCCGCGGCCGCGAACTCGCGGTCGAGATCGAGCGCCTTGGCGATCTTGTTGACGTCGCCGGCCTGCTCGGACCCGACGAACGTGATCGCCGTGCCCGTGTTGCCCGCGCGGCCGGTGCGGCCGGTGCGGTGCACGTACGTCTCCCGATCCTCGGGCGGATCGAAGTTGATGACGTGCGAGATGTCGTCCACGTGGATGCCGCGGGCGGCGACGTCGGTCGCCACCAGCGTGTCGACGCGGAAGCCCTCGAAGGCGGCCAGCGCCTTCTCGCGCTGGCGCTGCGACTTGTTGCCGTGCATGGCGACGGCGGAAACGCCCTCGGCGCCGAGCTGCTTGACGAGCCGGTCCGCGCCGCGCTTGGTGCGCACGAACACGAGCGCCAGGTCGCGCTTCTGGTTCAGCTCGGTGACGAGCATGTCGACGCGGCTCTTGTCCACGGCGAGGAAGCGGTGCTGGATGTCCGACACCTTCTGCTCCGCCGGGACGTGCTCGTGCACCGCGGCGTCGGAGGTGTAGGCCCGGGCGATCTTGCCCGCCTCGCCGTCGAGCGTGGCGGAGAAGAACAGCGTCTGGCGGTTGCGCGGCACCTTGGCCACGACGCGGTCGACCGCGGGGCGGAAGCCCATGTCCAGCATGCGGTCGGCCTCGTCGAGGACGAGGATCTTGATGTTCTCGAGCGAGAACGCCCGGCGCTGGAGCAGGTCCTCGAGGCGGCCGGGGGTCGCCACGATGATGTGGGACTTGGCCGCCGCGCGGGCCTGCTTCTCCAGGCCGACGCCGCCGTAGACGGCGGTGACGCTCAGGGCGCGGGCGTGGGCGAGCTTGTACGAGGCGTCGACGATCTGCGTCGCCAGCTCGCGGGTGGGGGCCAGGACGAGCGCCGCGGGGCGCTTGTCCGTCGCCTCGATGCGATCGAGGAGCGGGACCATGAACGCGAGCGTCTTGCCCGAGCCCGTGGGGGACTTGGCGAGCACGTCGCGCCCGGCCAGGACGTCGCCGATGACGAGGTTCTGGATGGCGAAGGGGGCGGTGAAGCCGGCCTTCTCCAGGGCGCCGCACACGGCATTGGATACGCCGAGATCGGCGAAGGACTGCGATGACATTGGGAACTCCTCAGGCGGCTTCGTTGCCGCGCGTATGCGCGGCTTCCGGCCGGCGCGATTCGGGAGGACTGCGTACCCGAACCGCCTCTGGCGGGACCTGAGCAAGCTTCCTCGCGGGCGTCCATTCGACGCACCGCTTTACCAAGTATAGCTACATTGGCCGCTTCCCCCCACCTTCCGCAAGGAGCCTGTCACCCGTGTCTGCCCCCCGTCGCCCCCTTCGCACCGTCCTGCTCACCGTCCTCGGGGTGGCGCTGCTCGGCGGCGCGTACACCGCCGGAGCGGTCCAGGGCGAGTCCACGCCGAAGGTCGCCGTGCGCGAGGCGCTGGCCATGACGCCGGACGCCAAGGGCGCCCCCGGCCGCACCCTGACGCTGTCGCGCATCACCATCCCCGCGGGCCTGCAGCTCGCCCTCCACCACCACGCCGGGACCCAGACGGCGCAGATCGCCCAGGGCACCCTGACGTACACGGTCAAGCGCGGCCCGGCCGTCGTCGTGCGCAGCGGCGACGCCGAGCACTCGAAGTTCGTCCGCAAGATCAAGGCGGGCCAGACGGCCGACATCAAGGCCGGCCAGTGGATCGTCGAGCAGCCGACCACCGTGCACTTCGGGGCCAACAAGGGCAAGACCAAGGTCGTGATCCTGCTCGCCACCCTGTTCACCACCGGCTCGCCGTCCTCGATCCCGGACGACCACCGCTAGGACGGACGCTGCCGCCTCCTCGCCCGCGCGGTCTCCTACCGCGCGGGGCGCCGGGCCAGCGCGCCCAGCCCGAGCACGAGCGACAGCCCCAGCAGCGCGCCGACGACGCGCAGCCACTCGTCGGCGTCGTTCTGGACCTGGTGGTTGGCGATCGCGATGAGGGCCAGCGGCACGCCGGCGGCCAGCCCGGCGAGCAGCGCGGTGCGCAGCCGGTGGCGGCGGGTCAGGACGGGAGGCGGCAGCGCGATCGCCTCGGGTCGGTAGAAGCCGACGGCCCGCTCGCCCATCCGCCTGGTGCTGACCACGCACGAGTGGGACATGACGACCATGAAGCTCAGCGGGAACACCCACGTGGCGAGGTAGAGGACGCCGGCCAGCGCGAGCAGCACGGCCCGCTTGAGCCGGGACTCGGGCTCGCCCTCGTCCGGCGGGTCCATGAACCCCGCGAGGATCATCACGCGGCGCCCCAGGCGGATGAGCGCCCGGACCCCGCCGCGCAGCCGCCGGTGCGGCCGGTTGCGCAGCGCGTCGAGCGCCTCCTGGGCCTCGGCCCGCGTGGGGTGGACGCCGCGCAGCACGAGCAGCTCGGCCGCCACGCCCGGGGCCTGGAGGTCGCGGCCGTAGAGCGCGGCGATCCGCAGCGTCATCCACGCCTGGTCCCACAGCACGGCGACGTAGGCCGGGATCAGCGCGAGCGCGAACGGCGTGCCGGCGATCGCGCCCTCGATCCGGCTGCTCAGCGTGGTCTGCCGGCGGAGGTCGTGGGCGAGGTGCTCCACGGGACGCTCGGGGTGGGCGGCGCGCGCGTCCCGGGCCCAGGCCGCGGCGCGATCCGCCAGCCGCTCGACAGCGAACCGCATCAGCAGCTCGGGCGCGTGGTCAGGGTCGGCCCGCAGCGCGCGGACGATGCCCGGCGGCAGCGGCTCCTCTTCCTCCATCGCCTCCTGGAGCTCCTGCCCCAGCGACGCGTCGCGTGGGTCGTCCGCGTCGGCGGCGTGCTCCTGCGGCCCGGTGGTCACCGGCGTCAGCTCCCCGGGGCGGCGGCCGTGACGCGGCCGCTGGCGATCGCCGACCGCAGCGCGGCGTGGTCGCGCTCGTTCTGGTCCGCGTAGGTGGTCGCGTAGCGGACGATCGCGTCGTCGAAGACGGTGCCGCGGCCCAGGTAGCCGGCGATCGCCAGCCGGTCGCCGCTGCGCGCGTGGGCCCGGGCCAGCGTCCAGGCGCACAGCGCCATGTACCCGGCCAGCACCGGCGCGTCCATCGTGTCGATGTCCGCCGAGCCCTTGCCGTCCCACAGCTGGCGCATGTAGAAGTCGCGCTCGCGACCGTCGGTGCCGACGATCGACATCCAGCCGAGCATGCTGTCGCTCGCCGCCTGCATCAGGCGCTGGCCCTCGACCACGCGGCGGCCGTGGTTGGCGTAGGCCGACGCGCCGAGGTAGGGCTCCAGGACCGACGCCTGCGCCTCCTTGGCCTGCAGGAACAGCGGGTCGGTGTGGTCGCGGCCGCTGAGCAGGATGGCCCAGCAGCGGGTGCCGACGCTGCCCACGCCGACGACCTTGTGGGCGGCGTCGGCGTACCGGTAGTCCTTGAGCAGGTGGCAGCGGTCGTCGGCCAGGCTCGCGCGGTAGGTCTCGACCACGGCGGCCAGGCGCCGGTGCTCGCTCTCCACGCCGTGCGGGTCGGGGATGTCCTCGACCGGCACGATGAGCGGCGGCTGGCTGCGGATCAGCAGGTTGCCGTCCTGCTCGTAGGCGAGCTTCGTGAACGCGCGCAGGCTGGTCTTGCGGCGGGCCTTGGTCGCCGATCGCTCCAGCGAGACCGCGCGCGCGTCGCCGTCGTTGCCGGCGCGCAGCTGGGCGATGAGCTCGTCGACGGCCAGGCGGGCGTACCAGACGTCGAGGTTGCTCATCCCCGCGAACTCGAGCATCGCGCCGCGGTAGCTGACGACGGCCGAGCGCACCGCCTCCTCCTGGTCGGCGACGGAGAAGCCGTTGACCCGCGCGGCGATCATCCCGCTCGCCACGAGCCGCTTGACGTCCCACTCCCACGGGCCGGGGAGCGTCTCGTCGAAGTCGTTGAGGTCGAACAGCAGGTCCCGCTCGGGCGAGGAGAACATCCCGAAGTTCGAGAGGTGGGCGTCCCCGCACACCTGCACCGTCTGGCCTGCGTCCGGGGTTCCGGCCAGGTCGGCGGCCATCACCGCGGCGGCGCCGCGGAAGAACGTGAAGGGCGTCTCGGCCATCCGGGCGTAGCGGATGGGGACGAGGCTCGGCACGCGCGAGGGCGCCTGGTCCTCGAGGATCGCCACCGGGTCGCGCCGGTCGGGGCCGGGCGTCCACGCACCGTGGCTGGACCGCGGGGCGCGCGTCCGCGCGGCCTTGCCGGCGGCGGTGCGCTCGGCGGGGGTGGGCAGCGGAGGACGGGCGGCCGGGGGCTTCACGGGCTCACCGTACTGGGCGGGGGCAGGAGCCACGCGGCGACGAGGAAGCAGAGCGCGCCGAGGAACGTGCCGACGTTGACCGCGGCGGCGTTGGCCACGGTCTCGGAGTCGGGGACGACGTAGGCGGCGACGGCGGAGATCCCGAAGAACACCGAGCCGGCCATGTTCAGCCACGAGGTGATCCAGGTGCGCGCGTCGGGGTCCCACAGCCCGTCGGTCTCGGTGGTGGCGACGAGCGCGAGCCCGCTGGCGACGAGGAAGCAGATCGACCCGTAGACGTCGGGCCGCCACACGTAGCGGTTGACCGCCTCGACGTCGAGGGAGGCGATCAGCGCGGCGCCGGTGCTGACGTTGAAGAACAGGGTGCCGGGGAACTGCACGGCGGCGGCCCACCAGTCGCTCCAGCCCGGCTTGGCCTTCCAGGCCCCCGACCGCCACCGGCCGCTGAGGCGCAGCTGCACGAAGCTGGCGACGGTGAAGAAGATCGACCCGACGAAGAACGTGATGCCGTCGGCGGCGTAGCCCACGAGCGAGGCGTAGCCGGGGATCGAGCCGAGCGCGAAGCACGCCGAGCCGACCATGAACAGCTGGGACTCGCGGCGGATGTCGAGGAGGCGCCTCACGGAGCGGGACGAGGCGGGAGCGGCGGGGCGCTCAGAGGATCCCGACGATGTAGGCGCAGTCCCAGTTGGACGCGCCCGCGCCGCCGTTCCACAGCTTGGCCGCGAGCCGGTCCTGCTCGGCCTTGCTGGCCAGGTACGCCTTGGGCGTGCTGCCGCCCATGGCCTGCCAGGTCGAGTCGATGAACTGGTAGTAGCCGGAGGCGGTCGCGCTGTTGGGTGGCAGGTTCTGCCCGCCGGACTCGCACTCGACCACGGCCCACGGGATCGCCCACGACCCGCCGCCCCCGCTGCCGCCGCCGGTGGGGACGCCGGCACCGCTCGGCGCGGTGGTCTCGCGCGCGGCCTTCGCCTGCTCGGCCTCGAGCTTGTCGAGCGTCCGCTCCGCGTGCCGGCGGCTGGAGCGCGTGTCGGCCAGGGCCTCGACGCGGGCCGCGTGGGCGGTGGCCAGCGTGTCGCGCCGCTGTTCCAGGACGGCGTTCATCCCGGCCAGGGCGTCGCGCTCCTTCTGCACGTCGGCGGTCTGTGCGCGCTGGCGCGGCACGTCGCGGGCCAGCGCCTTGGCCTGGCGGCCCGCGTCGGCGCGGGCGCGGCGCACCGTGTTGACGATCGCGGCGTCGCGGTCCTGGATCTTGTTGACGAAGTCGATGCGCTCGAACAGGTCGGAGAAGCCGTGGCTGTTGAGGACCACGCCGACGAGGTCGGGCTTGTCGGCCATGTACTGGTCGCGCAGCAGGTGGGAGAGGAGCCGGCGGCTCTGGCCCAGCCGGGCGTGCAGGCGCTGCAGGCGCTTGCGCTGCACGCGGAGGCGTCCCTCGGTGGCGTCGAGCTTGGCCTGGAGCGCGTCGAGGTCGCCCTGCTTGGCGTCGAGCCGGCCCTGCAGGAGCGTGACGGCGTGCTGGGCCCGCTGCTCCATCGCGCCGAGCTTGTCGGCGGCGGAGGAGAGCCGGTCCTCCTTGCTGCTCTGCCGGTCGATCTGGCCGCGCAGCTCGTCGGCGCTGGGGGCGGCGGTCGCGGGCACGGCGGACGCGCCGGCCGCGAGGAGGGCGGCGGCGCAGACGGCCAGCAGGAGGCCGGGGCGGTGGGGTCTGCGGGCGGTGGGCATGCGAATGCGCGCGGGGAACGGTGCGCGGGCGGCCCGGCCGACGCTACCGGCGCCCGGCCGCGCGCAGAAGCCCTGCACGACGTCGTGCGCCGCCCGGTCCCCACGCGATGACGCAGGTATGCGCGTACAGGCCGCATACCTGCGTCATCGCGTGGGATCCGTGCTCCCGCCCAGCCACGACGAAGGGCCGCCCCCGGGCGGCCCTTCGCGCGTCTCTCCTCGGTGAACGGCGGACGGTCGCGCGGCGCGCGACCGGGATGCGGCTAGAGCTTCACGCCCGAGCCGGCCAGCAGGTTGCGGATGATGCCGACGAGGTCGGCCTGGCCCGCGGCGCCGCCGGTGACGCCGCTGAGCACGTTGCTCCAGTCGACGGTGGTGCCCGAGAGGCCGGCGCCCTTGAGGATCTTCTGCAGGTCGATGCCCTTGAGGATCTTCTGGACGTCGATGCCCTTGGTCAGCTTCTGGAGGTCGGCGCTCTTGACGAGGGACTTGATGTCGAGGCCCTTGGTCAGCTTGCTGAGGTCGAGGCCCTTGAGCTTGCTCAGGTCGAGGCCCTTGATGTTGCCGAGGTTCAGGTTCCCCAGGTCGAGGCCGCTGAGGTTGAGCCCCGCGAGCGGGTTCGACGCCGTCGTCGTGCCGCTGGACTTCGTGAGGCTCTGGATCAGGGTCGTGAGGGACCCCAGGTTGATCGATCGCGTGGTCTTCTTCGCCGACGCGGTGCCCGACATGGCCGGGACGATGAGGGCGGCGATGAACAGGATCGCCGCGCTGCGCTTGAGTGCTGTCATTGCGTGAACGTAACAAGACTGACAACGCCCGTGGGAAAACTTCTGGCGCGTTCGCGATCTGCGGATTTCTGTCGCAGAACGGGCTCTATTCAAGGGAAAAGCCGTAAGACACAGCGCGTTTACGTGCGCCGTCACAGTCCTTCTTGTTCATCGTCACCATTCCACATAAATTGTGGAATGTCACGAATGACCTTGGTCTGCGTCAGCGGACGACGGACCAGCGAGCGGACGCGGACGCGGCGAGCGCCCCACCGAACGAGGTCGCAGGTATGCGCGTACAGCACGCATACCTGCGTCAGCGTCGGTGGGGCGGACCGAGTGGGGCTAGCCGGTGATGAAGCCCGTGCCCTTGACGGCCTTGAGGATCGTCTTCATCGACGAGCCCTTGTCGTACGGGCCGCTCGGGGAGATCTTGTCCCCCGTGAGCAGCGCGACCGCGCCGGCGTGGCGCGCCTCGACCGTGACGATCGACGCGGCGGTGAGCAGGATGCCCGGCGTCTTGATCTTGCCGGCCTGGCCGAGGTAGGCCTTGACGCCCGTGTTCTCCAGGACGAACGACGTGGCCAGGAACTTGGCCTGGTCCTTCGTCGTGCCCTGGAAGTCGAACGTCGGCGAGGCGACGGCCTTCTTGCCCAGCGCGGCCTTGAGGCCCTTGACGTGCGCGGTCTCGTCCTTGGAGACCTGCGTGGCGAACTCGAGCGCCGGGCCGGAGAGGGCGCCGCTGGTCACGGCCTCCGCGTAGAACGCGGCCTCCAGGTACTCCAGCGTCAGCGCGTAGTTGAGGATCGCGATGTCGCTCTTGGGGACGGCCTTGCCCTTGGCGCCGGCCAGCGACGGCATGGCGGCGAAGAGGCTGCCCGCCATCAGCGTGCCGCCGGCCGCCAGGCCGGCCTTGCGCATGAAGTCGGCGCGGGTGTCGCCGTGCGTGGCCTCGGCGGCCTCCTGGATGGCCCCGTCGACGTCGACGTTCTCGAGGGTGAATTCGGAAATGGACATGCGTGCTCCTCCGTGGTCGGATGCTGAGACAGGGCGCCGAGGGACCGGGGCCGGGATGGCCGGGTGTCGATCGCCGTGTTGGAGGTGCTTGCGCCCGTCGCGAGACGGCGGATCAGAATTCGCGCAAGGGGGCGCGTCGGCGGGGCGGGCGCGTCAGTCGCCGCGGAGCGCCGCGCCGACCGGACCGCGCGGCCCGACGGGGAGGACCCGGGCGAGGCTGCTCGTCAGCAGCACCTCGCGAGCGGCCTGCAGCGCGTCCAGCCCCAGCGGGCGCTCGGCGACCGCGATCCCCTGGGCGCGAGCCCGCTCCAGGACCCGGGCCCGCGTGACGCCCGGCAGGATCCGGCCGTCGAGCGGCGGAGTGACGAGGACGCCGTCGTCCCCGACGACGAGCACGTTGGCCCACGCGCCCTCCAGCACCTGCCCGTCGAGGTCGACGAGGAGGGGGATCGCCGGCGCGGCGGCCGCGGAGAGGGCGTCGACGAGGCGGCGGTCCAGCCACTTGTGGGCGCCTAGGCCGCCGGGGACGGTCACCGGGACGAGGCGGATCTCGCCCCGCACGGGCAGCGGGCCGGCGGTGACCGCCACGCCGCCGTCCGGCAGGGCGACGATCCGCAGGCGGCACGGCCCGGGGGCGCTCGCCGCCGCGAGCATGGCCCGGGGCACGACGTCGGCGGGTAGCGCGCCGCCGTAGATCGCGGCGACGCTGGTGGCCAGGCGGTCCAGGTGCTCGCCCAGGTGGACGGGCACCCCGTCGACCACCGCGATCGACTCGAACAGCCCGAGGGCGGGATCGGGGCGCGGCACGGGGCGCGGGCCCAGGCGCCGCGGCACCGGGACGCCGGCGCCGGCCGGCGCGCTGGCCTCGGCCAGCCGGGCGCCGATCGCGTCGAGCAGCGGCCGGGCCTTGACCAGCGCCTCGGCCGCCTCGGCCGCCGGCTCCGAGTCGGCCACGATCCCGCCGCCGACGTCCAGCCACACGTCGTCCCCGCGCACCTCGAACGTGCGGATGACCACGCTGAGCTCCAGCCCCGCGGTGGGCGAGGCGAAGCCGATCGCCCCGGTGAACGCCTGCCGGGCGACCGACTCCAGCTCGGCGACGACCTCCAGCGCGGCCCGCTTGGGCGCGCCGGTCACCGACCCGGGCGGGAACGTCGCGCGCAGCAGCGCGGCGTCGTCCGTTCCCGGGAGCAGCCGGCCGTGCACCTCGGAGACCAGGTGCCACACGCCGGGGTGCGGGCGCACCTCGGCCAGCGTGCCGACCTCCACCGAGCCGGGCACGCTCACGCGGCCCAGGTCGTTGCGCATGAGGTCGACGATCATCACGTTCTCGGCGTGGTCCTTGACCGACGCGGCCAGCTCCCGCCGGGCCGCCTCGGCCGCGATGGGATCGTCGCCGAGGCGCCGGCGCGTCCCCTTGATCGGCGCGGCGGTCACGCGGTCGCCGTGGCGGGTGAGGAACAGCTCGGGCGACAGGCTTGCCACCGCGCCCCAGTCGCCGGCCAGGTAGGCGGCGCGGTCGGGCCGCAGGACCTGGGCGGCGCGGGCGAAGAGGTCGGCCGGGTGCCCGTCCAGCGTGGAGCGCAGCCGCAGCGCGAGGTTGGCCTGGTAGAGGTCGCCGGCGGCGATGCGCTCGCGGCACGCCTCCACGGCGCGCGCGTGGCCGGCGGGGGACGGCTCGGCCCGCCACGGCGCGGTCGTCACCGCGGCCGGTGCGCCCACGCCCCGGGCCAGCCGGGCCCGCAGCGTCGTGAGGCGGTCGTCGAGGGCGGCGGCGCGCGCCCCGGTCCACAGCGCCTCGAACCACCACTGCCCGTCGGCGTCGAGGCGCAGGAGGTGGTCGTAGCGGGCCAGCACGTGGGTCGGCAGGGCCTCGCGGGTCGGCGGGGAGGCGATCGGCGGGATGGTCCCCCCGTCCTCGCGGCCCAGCGCGAAGCCGAGCAGGCCGACCCAGCCGCCCCCGACGAAGCCGGGCGGCGCGTCGTCCGGGGCCGGGCCGGGGTCGGCGAGCACCGCGAACGGGTCCTCGTCCGGGCCCGCGACCCGGATCGGGGCCGAGCCCACGAGTGCGCCGCCCCCCGCCCAGCGGCCCACGAGCGCGAATGGCGCGGGGTCGTCCCGCACGAGCAGCGCGGCGTGCCCCGCGGGCACGTCGCCGTCGAGGGCCACGCGCATCGCGCGCACGGTGTTGGCCTGGTGGATGGGTTGCAGGGGCACGGCGGGCAGCGGATGGTATTCGGCGCGGCGCGCGGGCTCGCCGGCGCCTGGGATCATCCGGGGATGGACGAGGAGCCCGCACCCCTGCGCGTGGACACCTGGCTGTGGACCGCGCGGCTCGCCAAGACCCGCGCGCTGGCCGTCGACGCGATCAAGGCGGGGCACGTGCACCTCAACGGCGCGCGGGTCAAGCCGAGCAAGGACGTGCACGTCGGGGACCGGTTGGAGCTGGTCAAGGGGCAGGTGCGGCTGGAGGTGATCGTGCGCGGGTCGGTCAAGCGCCGCGTTGGGGCGGCCCAGGCGGCGCTGCTCTACGAGGAGACGCCGGCGAGCGTCGCGGCGCGCGCGCAGCTGGCGGCCGAGCGCGAGGCCGGCGCGCGCGAGGGCGCCCGGGTCGGCCGGCGCCCGACCAAGCGGGACCGCCGGCGGATCGACGCGCTGCGCCCGTTCGACGTCGATCCCGACGAGCCGGCCTGAGGCCGCTGAGGCGGCTTGAGTGTCGCCCGGTGGTTGCCGGGCAACCACTCAGCGACACTCGCCGGTGAACGGGGCGGGGGGCTAGCGGCGGATGGTGATCGGCACGCCGGGGCTCATCGTCCGGGCGAGCCAGCCGATCGCGGCGTCGCCGAGGCGCACGCAGCCGTGGGAGGCGGCGGTGCCCATCGTCCCCGAGAGGTTGCCGATGCCGTGCAGCGCGATCTGGCCGACGCCGCCCTCGTAGCGCTCCAGGACGTCCGACCGCGCGCTGGTGGCCAGCGCGAACGGCGCGCCGTCCGCGCTCGAGCTCAGCGGCACCATCTCCTCCACGAAGAACTCGCCGCGGGGCGTGGGGGTGGACGCCTTGCCGACGATGACGCTGAACGTCCGCACCCGGTGGCCGCTCCAGTAGACCAACGCGCGGCGGCGATCCAGCTCGACCACGATGTGGAAGCCCGTCGCCTGCGCCAGCGTGTCCCGGGCCACGACCCAGCCGGTGCGGCCGTTGGGCCGGCCCGGGAGCCGCACCCGCAGCCAGGTCGTCGTGCCGTGGCGCTCGCGGGTGTCGATCACCGGGAAGACGGAGCGGCGGCCCATGATCGGGCCGGTGCCGGTGACGTACCCCACGCGCTTGGCCGCGGTCGACGGGGACGCGTAGGCCGTGTGCGGCGTCAGGAACGCGGCGAGCGGCTGGCTGGCGGGCGGCGCGGCGGCGGGGGTGGGCCCGGCGGCGAGCAGGGCGAGCGCCAGCGCGGCGAGCACGGCCAGGGCGGCACGGGCGACGAGGGCGGGACGGGGCAGGGCGCTGGACGCGGAGCGGACGATCGCTCCATCGTAGTCCTCGCCGGCGCGCGCGAAGCCGCTAGCGGGGCGAGGGGTCGTCCACGGGCACCTGGATCCCGCGGGCGATCAGGGCGTCCGCGGCCCCGCTGACGGTCAGCGCCAGCTCCGACGCGGTGTCCATCGCCAGCAGCAGGGCCAGGCGGGGGTGGTCGGCGCTCAGCCGGCCGAACGCGTCCTTGGTGAGCACGAGCGTGTCGCTGTCCTCCAGGACGACGCTCTCGCGGAAGAACAGCACCTCGCCGGTGAAGAACGCCGCGCGGCCCAGGACGGCGGGGGGCACGATCGCGATCTCCAGGTCCTGGTCGATGGGCTGCATCCCGATGCGGCCGGAGCGCAGGAGCACCAGGGCCCGGTCGGTGAGCAGGCGATCGCTCCCGCCCGGCTCGTAGAGGCGGGTGCCGGCGACGAACCGCTTCTCCTCCAGGTAGCCGAGCATCGTCTCCCACTCCGCGGCGGAGATGCCGGGAAGGAAGTGGCGGTGGTCGTGAGGGTACTCGGGCACGCGGACTCGCCCCCGAAGCTAGACGCTTCGGGGGCGGTCGGCAAGCGCACTAGGTGGTTTTGTTCGGCACCACGCGGAACGAGCCGCGCATGAACGGGTGGACCCGGCAGAAGTACGTGTAGGTCCCCTTGGGCAGGTCCTTGGGGACGTCCCACGTGTCGCGGTTGGCCGCGGCGGTGAAGCCGCCGGGGCCGTAGCCGAGCTCGCCGGAGTCGAACGTCACGTCGCCGTCGGCCAGCGGATAGGCGATGCCCGTCGACTTGTTGCAGGGCTGCTTGCACGAGGTGATCGTGTGGTAGATCGGCAGGTCGCCCCCGGAGGCGGCGAACACCTGGCCGGTCAGGCCCTTGGGCGCGTCCTTGTTGACGAACGTGAACGTCTTGCCCTGCTGGATGACCGGCGGGCGGCCGGCCATGCCGGTCGCGGTCATGTTGCCCTGCTTGTAGATAAACCCGTCGATGAGGACCTGCTTGCCCTCCACGACCGGTCCGTCGAGCAGCTTCACCGGGTTGGGCAGCCCGATCGGGTCGCCGCCGTGGCCGCGGTTCTCGGCCAGCGGCCCGTGGGTCACCTTGCCCGTGCGGGGGAACGACTGGGTGAACGGGTCGACGCCGTGGTGGCCGTCGGCGACCGAGGTGGCCATGATCCCCATCGACTCGTACCACGACGCCTTGGAGGTGTCGTAGGTCGCCGTGGTGCTCACGACGTCGCCCGGGTTGACGTTGATCTTCCAGTTCGCCGGCGTGGCGGTCATGGAGACGTCCCACGAGACGGCGCCCGCCGGCTCCCAGTACTTGGCGACCGAGTGGAAGACGTTCTTGGTCACCCCGTTGCGGGTCACGTTGAGGTCGGTGTACAGGCCGCCCGGATGCAGGTGGCCGGCGGTGCCGACGAGCGTGGCGTCCTTGGTCACGCGCCACTGGTGCACGCCCTTCTGGGCGTTGGCCTTCGGATCGTCGTCCGGGTACGTGAAGCGGCGCTTGCCGTTCACGAGCTTGCCGGTGCCCTTGATCGCGTCGAACACGGGGTAGCCCCCGCCGACGACGTCCATCCACTCGGTGCGGATGGGGATGATCGACTTGGCCTTCGGGTCGCTCTTGGGGACGAAGTCGATGTCGTACGTGATGTACACGGTCTCGGGGGTGGGGGTGAGATCGTGGATCATGTGGTTCATCAGCCACTTGTCGGTGGTCTTGTAGTTCCACCCGTAGCCCGGAGGGGCGGCGGCGGTGGTCTTCTCCTCGCCGGCGCCCCACGTGGGGGACTGGTTGACGAGCCACACCGCGTGGTGCAGGTGGATGACGTCGACCCGGGGGATCGTGCCGTCCGCGAGGACCAGGTTGGGCGCGAAGCGCGTGACGTAGCCGTCGACCTTCGGCTTGAGGTCGTTGGGCTCGACGAAGATCGAGTTCTGCCCCGGCGCGATGTGGACGGGCCCGTAGGCGTAGTGGATCCGCTGGACCCCGTTCTTCAACGTGGTCGTCGTGGTCTTGGTCGAGAGCTTGATCTTCGCGCTCGAGCGCTTGGGCGTCGACGCCGCCGTCGCCGGACCCGCGAGGGTCACGGCGACGAGGGCGGACAGCGCGCTGGCCGCGAGGGCCGTGCACAGACGGGGCATCGGGCTACTTGACCTTCAGGGTCATCTTCATGCCGGAGTGCACGGTGCAGAAGATCTTG
>Ga0247757_10000719_pt1 | contig 26264 bp, 27 predicted proteins | sample UWRJL126311R4_FD_180929 | JGI IMG/M metagenome (GOLD analysis project Ga0247757, IMG submission 180929) | Plant litter microbial communities from Arlington Agricultural Research Station in Wisconsin, United States - UWRJ-L126-311R-4 | ecosystem: Environmental > Terrestrial > Plant litter >...
GTCCTGGCGTTGGGCTTCTGCGCCGGGATGGTGCTCAGCCACTCCGTGCGGTTGGCCAGGCGCACCGCCCGCCGGATTCCGGCGATGCGTCCGGCCACCGTCTCCGCATCTGGCTCTCGTACCCCGTCGGACGGTCCCATGCTCGCCCGATCCACCGCCGCGGCCAGCGCGCGGACCGCCCAGCCCAGGGCACGATGCTCGGGCGTGTCGAACGTCCGGCGCCGTGGCCTCGTCACGTACGTGCCGGCCTGCCCCGCCGCGTGCACCTGCACGGTGGCAGGCCAGTCGATCGGACCACGTATCGCGACGCTGACGTCACGCGGACGTTCGGTGCTCGGGATCGGCGTGCGCAGCGCCGTCGGAAGCCCCTCGGCGAACGCTTGGACGATCGGATTGGTGCAAAGGTGGACCGCGAGGACCCTGAGGAGATCCTCACCGTCGAATCGCAAGAGGTCCGTCAGCTCCGAGACCGGATCCTCGCTGGGGATCGCTGCTCGCGCCAACCAGAGCGGTAGCTCCGCTTCGATCTCGTCCAGCAGCTGCTCGCGCTCACCGGGGCGAAGGAGTGCGTCGACCATCGGCGATCACAACCCCACCAGGGCCGCCCGTTCGAGCGCCGCGGTCAACCGGTCCCACGCCGCACCGTCCCGGTCGGGGAACGCGTCCGCGAGGATCCTCGTCAACGCCGCGACATCGGCGTGCTCCGCCCCCTCGTATTGAGGCGCCACGTACAGCCGCACCGCGGTCAGGAACGCCGTGACCGCGCTGTCGTACGGCGTCGTGTTCGCGGTGGCGGTCACACCGCGCCGCGTGAACTCGGCCACGTCCAGCACGATCGCGGGTCCCAGTGGTATTGGCCCGTGCGCCACGTTCATCGCGGCGTCGCGCAACTGTGCCGGCGCGTGCTCCTCAGCCTGTGGGAGGCGCCGTGCGACGAGCTGCTCGTACTTCGCCCGCTCGGGAAGGCCGACGTCGATCACGGCGAAGCGTCGCAGGAACGCGAAGCTCAGCCCGAACAGCGACGATTTGTCGCTGTCGTTCATCGTCCCGATCAACCGCCACCCGCGCGTGACCGCATAGGGCGTCGTCGCCTGGGAGTGCGTGGCCGCCCAGCCGATCTCGATCCGTTGCTCGTCGCGGCGGTAGGGAAGCGTGACCGTCGCGGTTCCTGACCCGCCGGCGCCCGCGAGCAACGTGAAGAGAGGCCCGAACGCCCTGTCGATGTCGGCTCGGTTCAGCTCGTCGATGATGAGCCAGGAGTCCTCCGCCAGCGCCGTCAGGACGATGCCCTCCTCGAACGCCAAGCCTCCTTCGACGCTCGGCAGATAGGCACCGATGGTGTCGACGGTCGACCAGTCCGCCGTCGCCGTCGCGGTGCGGTAGGTCGCGCCGACGGCCTGACACACCGCGATCGCGAGCGTGGACTTCCCTGTTCCGGGCGGACCGCTGAGGATCAGGTGCTTCCCCGCCCGGAGGGCCGTGACGGTCTCCGCCAACACGCTGTCGTCGATCTCCACGCCGGACGGGAGGTGCCGGCGAACGTCCTCGACGCCCAGGCCCTCCACCTGCTCGATGGTGAGCTCCTCGACGGTGGCCTCACTGTCGGTCTCCTCGGCCTCCGGGGATGCAGCCGCCATCTCGGCCTGACCTCCGGGTCCCTGCGCCACCACATCGAGGGCCGCCGTGACCTTCGCCGGCAGCAAGACATACCGATCGTGGAACCGACCGAATTCACTGGAGATCCGCACGTCCTCCGTCCCGGCCAGCATCTCGGTCAGCTCGTCGGCGGCGTGCAGCGCACGCTGCGCCCGAAAGGTCGCGCTGTGTTGCGCCGCCTCGAAGAGTGGTCTCAGCGTCTCGGGCGCACGTTCGATGGGGGCGGCGTCGGACACGAGCTCTCCGTCGACGTCACATCGGTGGAGCCCCGCGATGCGCTCCGCACCGAAGATGAAGGTTCGGTCGAGCCGCCGCGGTGGATGTCCCGCGGCGGTCAGCGCGGCGATGGCCTCTTCGGGAGAATCGGCGCGGACCAGGCTCTCCGACCGTAGATGCTCGACTCCTCGCTCAGGCGTGTTGCCGGCCGCGATGACGCCGGCGGCCGATCCGGGCGGCAGCGGTTGCACGTGCCGACCCCGTGCTGTGGTCGCCTTGAACTGGATCGCCACCGAGACGGGGATCGCCCGAAGTCGCAAGTACTCACTCGTGCTGATCGGGTACGGAAGGTGGATCTGCTCAATCGGCACGATCGCCCACGGGAGCGGAAGGTGCTCGCCGGGCGTCCGCAGTTCCGGAGAGCCGTGGACGCGCATCACGAAGGGCACCGCCCCCTGCCCGCCCTTGACGGTCTTCTCGTACTCCTCCAGCGCGGCGTCGTAGTCGTCGCCGAAGGCCTCGGCAACCCGACGCTGGTACGGACCGTGTCCCTCGTCGGCGTCGTAGGAGGCGCTCTGGGCGAACTTGGGGACGATCACATCCCCCACCTCCATCGCCCTGACACGCTTGGCGACCGCACTATCGACCGGCCATCCGAACTGACCCTTTCGCGCAAGGATCCACGAGATCAGATTGGTAGACACCGTGTAGTCGGCCACGAGGCAACGCTACCGCTCTCCTCACGGGACGACCCTAATCTGGACCCACTCCAGATTACGTGGCATACTCCCCCAGGTGCCGTCCCCGGAGCTCGAAGACCTGCTGCGCGGCGCGTCGCTGCGCGTGACGCGTCCCCGGATCGCCGTGCTGTCCGCCGTCCACGCGCTTCCGCACGCGGACACGAACGACATCATCGACTCGGTGCGCACCGAGCTCGGCGCCGTGTCCAACCAGGCGGTCTACGACGGGCTGCGCGTGCTGTCCGACGCGGGCCTGGTGCGGCGCATCCAGCCGCCCGGCTCCGTGGCCCGCTACGAGTCGCGGGTCGGCGACAACCACCACCACGTCGTCTGCCGCTCCTGCGGCCTGATGGCCGACGTGGACTGCGCCGTCGGCACCGCTCCCTGCATCACGCCGATCGAGGACCACGGGTTCGTGATCGACGAGGCCGAGGTCATCCACTGGGGCCTGTGCCCCGACTGCTCGGCCTCCCCCACCCTACGTACACCACCAGAGCCCGGAAGGGGTTCCCTTGCCTGATAGTCCTGACGCCGTCGTCGGAGAGATGAACGAGGACAACGTGAACGAGGAGGGCCGCTGCCCGGTCGTCCACGAGCGCGCTCCTCATCCCACCCAGGGCGGCGACAACCGCGGGTGGTGGCCGGACCGCCTCAACCTGAAGATCCTCGCCAAGAACCCCGCCGTGGCCAACCCCCTCGGCGAGGAGTTCGACTACGCCGCGGCGTTCAAGACGCTCGACCTCCCGGCGGTCAAGCAGGACATCGCCGAGCTGCTGCAGACCTCGCAGGACTGGTGGCCGGCGGACTTCGGCCACTACGGCCCGTTCATGATCCGCATGGCGTGGCACAGCGCCGGCACGTACCGCACGAGCGACGGCCGGGGCGGCGCCGGGGCGGGGCAGCAGCGCTTCGCCCCGCTCAACAGCTGGCCCGACAACGGCAACCTGGACAAGGCCCGCCGTCTGCTGTGGCCGATCAAGCAGAAGTACGGCCAGGCCCTCTCGTGGGCCGACCTGATGATCCTCACCGGCAACGTCGCCCTGGAGTCGATGGGCTTCGAGACGTTCGGCTTCGCCGGCGGCCGCCCCGACGTGTGGGAGCCCGACGAGGACGTCTACTGGGGCCCGGAGACGGTGTGGCTCGACGACGAGCGCCACACCGGCGACCGTGAGCTCGAGGAGCCGCTGAGCGCCGTGCAGATGGGCCTCATCTACGTGAACCCGGAGGGCCCGCACGCCAACCCGGACCCGCTCGCGTCGGCCAAGGACATCCGCGAGACGTTCGCCCGCATGGCGATGAACGACGAGGAGACCGTCGCGCTGATCGCCGGCGGCCACACGTTCGGCAAGACGCACGGCGCGGCCGACCCCGAGCAGTACGTCGGGCCCGAGCCCGAGGGCGCCCCGCTCGAGGAGCAGGGCCTGGGCTGGAAGCAGTCGTTCGGCACCGGCAAGGGCGCGGACACGATCACCAGCGGCCTCGAGGTCACGTGGACGTCCACCCCGACCCGCTGGAGCGGCAACTTCTTCTGGAACCTGTTCGGGTACGAGTGGGAGCTGACCAAGAGCCCCGCCGGCGCGCACCAGTGGCAGCCCGCCAACGGCGCGGGAGCGGGCACCGTCCCCGGCCCGGAGGCGGACTCCCCCAAGCGCCCGCCGACGATGCTCACGACCGACCTGGCGCTGCGCTTCGACCCGGCCTACGAGAAGATCTCGCGCCGTTTCTTCGAGAACCCCGACGAGTTCGCGGACGCGTTCGCCCGCGCGTGGTTCAAGCTGACCCACCGCGACATGGGCCCGGTCGCCCGCTACCTCGGCCCGGAGGTCCCGGACGAGGAGCTGCTGTGGCAGGACCCGCTCCCCGCCGCGACGTACGCGCCGATCGACGCCGCGGACGTGGCGACGCTGAAGGACCAGATCCTGGCCTCCGGCCTGTCGGTCTCCCAGCTCGTCTCCGCCGCGTGGGCGGCGGCGTCCTCGTTCCGCGGCAGCGACAAGCGGGGCGGCGCCAACGGCGGCCGCATCCGCCTGGAGCCGCAGCGCGGGTGGGCGGTCAACGATCCCGAGCAGCTCGCGACGGTCCTGACCGCCCTGGAGGGCATCCAGCAGGCGTTCAACGGCGCGCAGGCCGGCGGCAAGCAGGTCTCGATCGCCGACCTCGTCGTGCTCGCGGGCTCCGCCGCCGTCGAGCGGGCGGCCAAGGACGCCGGCTTCGACGTGGAGGTCCCCTTCACGCCGGGCCGCGTCGACGCCTCCCAGGAGCAGACCGACGTGGAGTCCTTCGGGGCGCTGGAGCCGGCCGCCGACGGGTTCCGCAACTACCTGAGCGGCCAGGAGCGGCTGACGGCCGAGTACCTGCTGCTCGACCGCGCGAACCTGCTGACGCTCAGCGCACCGGAGATGACCGTCCTCGTCGGCGGCCTGCGCGTGCTCGGTGCCAACACGGCGCAGTCCCCGGCGGGCGTCCTCACCGACCGGCCCGGCACGCTCACGAACGACTTCTTCGTGAACCTGCTCGCGCTGGGCACCACCTGGGCCCCGGCGGCCGCGGGCGGCGGGACGTACGAGGGACGCGACGACGTCACGGGCGAGGTCAAGTGGACCGGCACCCGCGTCGACCTCGTGTTCGGCTCGAACTCCGAGCTGCGGGCCCTCGCCGAGGTGTACGCCAGCGACGACGCGCGCGAGAAGTTCGTGCGCGACTTCGCCGCCGCGTGGGCCAAGGTCATGGACCTGGACCGGTTCGACCTGGCCTAGGTCCGAGCGTCGGGCCGCCGAGGGTCACCTTTTGCCGCGCATGGCGGAGAAAGGTGACCCTCGGCGGTCGTTCCTCTCGGCGCGCTGGCCGGGGAGCAGCCGCGGGTGTAGCATCACGACTTCACCCCTAGTCAACAAAGTGAGTAGGTGCACTCGTGAGTAGTCAAGCGTTCCGCGCGGCCGTCGAGGCCGGAGACATGGAGACAGCCATCGAGCAGCTCCACCCCGACGTCGTGTTCCGCAGCCCCGTGGTGCACCGTCCGTACGAGGGCAAGGACGCGGCCGCCGTGCTCCTGCGCGCCGTCGGCCAGACGTTCGAGGACTTCCGCTACACGCGGGAGGTGTCGTCCGGCGACGACCACGTGCTCGTCTTCCACGCCCGGGTCGGCGACCGGGAGCTGGACGGCGCGGACTTCCTCGTCACCGACGCCGACGGGCTCATCACCGACTTCATGGTCATGGTCCGTCCCATGTCCGGCATGCACGCGCTGGCCGAGGCGATGAAGCGCAAGCTGGAGGGGCTGGCGTGAGCGTCCTGGCCGGCCGCACCGCGATCTTCTCCGGCGGCAGCCGCGGGATCGGCCTGGCCATCGCGCGCCAGCTCGCCGCGCGCGGCGCCAACATCGCGCTGATCGCCAAGACCGACACGCCCCACCCCGACCTCCCGGGCACGATCCACACCGCGGCCGACGAGCTGCGCGCGCTCGGCGCCGACGTCCTGCCGATCGTGGGCGACATCCGCGACGAGGAGGGCGTCGCGGCGGCGGTCGCCCAGACCGTCGAGCGCTTCGGCGGGATCGACCTGTGCGTCAACAACGCCAGCGCGCTGAACCTCTCCCCGATCGGCGAGCTGCCGATCAAGCGCTTCGACCTCATGCAGTCGGTGAACGTACGCGGCACCTACGTGCTGACCGGCGCCTGCCTCCCCCACCTGCGGGAGTCCGACCACGCGCACGTCCTCACGCTCTCCCCTCCGCTCAACCTCGACGCGCCCTGGATGGCGCCGTCCGCCTACACGGTCTCCAAGTACGGCATGTCGATCGTCACACTGGGCGTGGCCCAGACCGAGCCCACGATCGCGGCGAACTGCCTGTGGCCGATGACGGCGATCGCCACCGCCGCGGTGGAGAACCTGCTCGGCGGCGAGGAGGCCATGGGCCGCACGCGCACGCCGGAGATCTACGCGGACGCGGCCCGCATCATCCTGGAGCGCGCACCGCAGGCGTGCACCGGCAACACGTACCTCGTGGAGGACGTGCTCGCCGAGGAGGGCATCACCGACCTGGAGCCGTACAGCACCGCCCCCGGGACGACGGAGTTCCTGCCCGACTTCTTCGTCGATCCGGCCGTCATCCGCTGAGCCCATGGCCCTGCGACACGCCGTCCTGGCGGCCCTCATGGAAGGCGAGGCGAGCGGCTACCAGCTCGCCAAGCGCTTCGACGTCTCGGTCGCGAACTTCTGGGCCGCCACGCCCCAACAGCTGTACCGCGAGCTGGGCGTGCTGGCCGACGAGAAGCTGGTCCGGGGAAGGACGGAGCGTCAGGCCAAGCTTCCCGACAAGCGCGTCTTCACCATCACCGTGGCCGGCCGGCGGGAGCTGGCCGCCTTCGCCGCCTCCCCCACCCGGCCCACCGCGCTGCGGGACGACCTCCTCGTGAAGGTGCAGGCGGCCGACGACGCGTCCGCCTCCGCGGTGGCCGCGGCGCTGGACGAGCGCGCGACGCAGGCCGAGGTCAAGCAGGTGCGCTACCGGCAGCTGGTGGACGGCCTGCTCGACGGCCGATCCGAGGACGACTACCTCGCTTCCGCCGAGCGCGTGGGCCCGTACCTGACGCTGCAGCGCGGGCTGGCGTTCGAGGCCGAGAACGCCGAATGGTGCCGGCGCGCGGCCGCGGTGCTGCGCGCCCGCACGGCGGTGCGAGCGTGAGCGCGACGCGGGCCGAGCGCCACGCCGTCCGCCGGTTCGTCGCGATCGGCGACAGCACGACGGAGGGCGTCGGCGATCCGTTCGATCCCCGGCAGCCGGCCACGTCACCGCTGCGGGGCTGGGCCGACCGCCTCGCGGAGCGCCTGGCCATCCTGGAGCCCGGGCTGGTCTACGCCAACCTCGCGGTCCGTGGGCGCAAGGCCCGGGAGATCCGGGAGGAGCAGCTCGGACCGGCGCTCGCCCTGGACCCGGACCTCGTGGCGATGACCGGTGGCCTCAACGACCTCGTACGCCCGAAGTTCGACCTCGACGCGGTGCTCGGCGAGCTGGACGCGATGCAGCGGGCGGTGACCGGCGCGGGCGGGACCGCCCTGACCTTCACGCTCCCGGACCTGTCGGCCTTCGTCCCTACCGCCCGCCCCGTCCGCGGTCGACTGGCCGCCTACAACGCGGGGCTGCACGTCCTCGCGGGGCGGCACGGCACGGTGCTGGCCGACGTGTCCGTCCATCCGGTCGCCGCCGACCCCCGGCTGTGGGCTCCGGATCGCCTGCACCCCAACCCGGACGGGCACGAGCGCCTCGCGGCGGCCGCCGCCGAGGCGCTGGGCCTGCCGGACGCGGGCGACGCGTGGACGGTCGCCCTGGCGCCCCCTCGCCCGGTCCGGCTGCCCGCCGTCGTCGCCCGCGAGACGGCGTGGACGGTGCGCTTCCTCGCGCCGTGGGTCGGCCGGCGCCTGCGCGGCACCTCGTCCGGCGACGGGCGGACGGCCAAGCGGCCGGTGCTCACGCCGGTCGAGCGCTAGGCGCGCGTCACGGCGTGCGCGAGACCACCGCGTCCAGCTCGTCCAGGGCCTCCGTGGTCTCCCGCAGGTGGAGCGCGAGCTCGCGGCCGGTCCGGGCGGCGGCCTCCTCCTGATGGGCACCGACGGACGAGGACAGCGAACCGAGGTCGCCGTCCAGCGTCTGCAGGGTGTCGTCGAGCGCGGCCAGCGCCATGCTCTCCTCGTCCGTCGCGGGGCCGATCCGGTCGATCATCCCCAGGGACGCGCGGATCAGCTTCTCGAGGTCGAGCAGGCGGGCGGCGACGACGTCGTCGTCCTGGTCCTCCGGTCCGCGCATCAACGTGTCGATCCGTCCGGTGGCGTCGCGCAGGTACTCCACGAGCCCGGCGCTGAGCATCCCCGCGACCTTCGTTTCCACGGTGGTGGTGGCCGTCGTCGCCGGGCGCCGCACGCCGACGGAGTCGCCGAGCGCATCGTTGGCCGCCTTGACCGTGGTCGCGTCGGTGGTGAGGGAGAGCGACGCCTCGCGGGCGGACGTGGGATCGGAGTCCGCGGCGGCCGACGCGAGCCGGCCCAGGTCGCCGGCGAACCGGTCGAGGGCGACGACCAGGGCATCCACGCGGCGCTCGGCGGCGGCGTCGGGCCCGTCGAGTGCGCGCAGCCGGGCCAGCAGCGCGGTGCCGCGGCCCTTCAGCGTCCCGAAGCGCGCGGCCAGCACGGGCTCGGGAACCTGGTTGGCCGCGGCGATCGTCGCGGAGATGTCACGGCCGAGCGCGCGCAGGTCCTGGACGACGGCGCCCGCGTCGCGGTCGTAGCCGGTGGCGGCCGTGCGGGTCGTGCCGCTCCCTCCGCCGCCGTTCCCGCCGCAGGCGGGCAGGACGCTCAGCGCGGCGAGGACGGGAAGCAGGGCGACGGCGAGACGGCGGGGCATGGCGGACGGGCCTTTCGGACGCGGGACGATGCGGAGGCTGCCGCCCCCATCCGTGCCCCGCGTCCTCCGAAGGGATGAACCGTCCCCTCCGAAGGCCGCGTCCTCCCTCCCCGGACGCCACCCCACGGTGAGTGTCACCTTTGTGCGCCATGCGGCGCGAAAGGTGACACTCGGCGGGTGATCTAGGAGGCCGGCGCCTCCTCGACCACGACGACGGTGTTGCCGTCCGGGTCGCGCAGCATGAACATCAGCGGAGCGCCCGGGGTGGCGCCGGTCGGCCGGGGGTCGAGGTCCAGGCCGCCGATCGCCGCCAGCCGGTCGTACTCGCCCAGGACGTCCGCCGTCTCGACGCCGATCCCACTGCCCCCGGGCTCGTCGAACATCGGCGGGTTGAGGGCCAGGCGCGCGGTCGAGCCGGGCGGGGCCACCTCGACCCAGCGCATGTCGCCGTTCTCGCCGAACGTGACGTCGGCCCGCAGCTCGAAGCCGAGCTTCTGGGTGTAGAACGCAATCGCCGCGTCCTGGTCGGAGATGGTGAACATGGCGACGCCGATGTTCTTGAGCGTGGTGGCCTGCGTGGAGTTGGTCATGGCTCAGAGACCGGGCGGCCCCGCGAAACTCATCGACGGAAGATCGTCCACCCCCATTTTCGCCGGCGGTCAGGAAATGTCGCTGACGCCGGAATCATGTGACCCTCGGGATCACGCCGAGGTACGGTGGCCCCCATGAGCTACGACGAGCTGATCTCCAACGTCGTCCAGGTCGTCGAGGCGGTGGGTGCGGCGATCATGGTGCTGGGCGGCCTCGGCGCGCTCGTCGTGTTCGCCCGCCGGGCGCTGCGCACCGAGACGGCGGTCGACGCCTACGAGCGCCTGCGCCGCGATCTCGGACGGTGCATCCTCCTCGGCCTCGAGGTCCTCATCGTGGCCGACATCGTGCGCACGATCATCGTCGACCCGACCATGGAGAGCGTCGGGGTCCTCGGTGTCATCGTCGTCATCCGGATCCTGCTCAGCTTCTCCCTCGAGGTGGAGATGGACGGCGTGTGGCCGTGGCGCCGGTGGCAGCTCACCCGCGCCCCGGCCCCTACGGCAGCACGATCGCCGGATCCTCCTGCTGAATGAGGCTCCACGACCCGGCGGCCGACGTCGGCCAGACGTGGAACTCGTTGAAGCGCGAGGTGGTGACGGTCTTGTCGGCCCCGAGGGGGCCGGTGTTGTCCGACGACGTGATCTTCAGCCAGCTCGCCATCGACGCCGCGAGGGGCAGGTCGATCAGGGCGAGCCGGTCGAGCGCCACACGCGCCTCCGCCGTCCACTCGAACCACAGGACGTCCGGCGCGCCCGCGCTGGAGTACGGCCTGAACCCGACGAACGGGCCCTTGGCGCCGTAGGTCATGTTGTAGGTCGCGGTGTCCTTGGACGTGACGACCGTGCGTCCCGTGATGCGCGCGTCGGCCGACATCTGCGCGGCGACCGCGAGCGCCCCCAGCACGTCTCCGCGCTGGCGCAGCAGCAGCGCCCCCAGTGCCTGCACGTCGGTGGGCAGCACCGTATCCCCGACGCCCTGGACGAACCGGTTGCCGACGCGCAGCTTCGTGACCACCGTGTCGTTGATCGTGGTCGCGGCGGAGACCAGCTCGCCAGCGGTCGGGCCGGCCGGCGCGGGCGTGCCGACCGGCTCGCTCGCGCACGCCCTGCTCTTCGTGGTGGCGGTGGTGGACCTCCCGTTCAGCGTCCACGTCACGCTGGACGTGAACGGCACGGTGAACGTCCCGTCCTGGGTGCCGGGCGCGAACCGCGCCGGCTGGGCGCCGTCGCCCGTCGAGAGCTTGTTGAGCAGGCCGCGAGCCACGGCGGTCGTCACCGGCGCGTCGCTCGTCGAGCCCATCAGCGCGACGTACGTGCCGTCGGCCCTCTTCCACACGCACGTCGTGGTCGGCGTCGCGCTGCCGCCGTCCGCCGCCGCGTTCAGGCCGAAGCGCCCGAGGAACTGCCCGGCGACGATGTTGTTCTGCGTCGACACCCACGAGACGTCGGGGCCGCCGGTGAGCAGCCCGCTGTCGGCCCGCTGGTCGAGCAGCCACTTCGCGGCCCGCTCGGCCAGGACGTCGTAGCGGGACGAGCCGTACCTGCCCTTGTAGACCTCGGCGGCGAGCCCGACCCAGGCCATCGTCCCGGTGCGGAACTGCGTGGTGCCGACGCCCGTGGACGTGTCGTAGGCCAGCTCCAGCGACCCGTCGGTCCGCTGGAGCGCGGCGAGCTGGTCGAGCAGCTGTTGGGCCTGGCTGCGATTGTCCGCGGCCATGAAGGCGACGGCGCCGATCGCGCTGTCGTAGGTGAACGACAGGTTCAGGAGCCGGGCGTAGGACGGGTCGTCGCTGGGGATGTCGAAGGACCGCACGAGCGACAGCTTCTGCGCCGTCGCCGCCGCGTGTGCGACGGGCACGGCCACCGAGGCCCGGGTCGTGCCGGCCGCCGAGGCGGTCGCCAGCCGCAGCGTGCGCGCGGCCGACGGCGAGAGGCCCCGCGGCCGCGGCTTGCGCTGGGCCCGCGGGAGCACCTTGCGCGGCCCGACCTGTCGGGCCAGCCAGCGGGCCAGCGCCTGCTTGGGCGCCTTGCCCCGTTGCCCGCTGTGCGTCTTGGGCCAGGCGGCCTGGACGCTCCCGCCGGTGCGTGGTGGCAGCTTCCGCGCCTCCGCGGCGGCGGGCAGCAGGACGGTCGCGCCGGTGACGGCGCCGGTCAGGATCCAGGCGGTCCTGCGGGTCATGTGCTGCTCCTCGGAGACGACAACGGTGCGTACGGCTCCCCGTGGTGCCTTCTGCCCAGCGACGGGCGCGGATCACCTCTGCGCTGACAGTTGGCGCGTATGCACACGCACACGTCTCCAAGTGTCACGTCACGTCGCGGATCGGGCCCGACGACTGAGCCGGCGCCCCACCCGGACCATCGGCGCCTCGACCGTGCGGTGCAGGACGTCGGCGATCCCGAACGTGACCGCCGCGGCCAGCACGAGCGACAGGATCGCGACGGGCGTCAGCGTGGTCGTGGGCCGCAGCCACCGCTCGACGACCGCGAGCGCGAGCAGGTGCGTGAGGTACATCCCGTAGGAGCGCGTGCCGACCAGGACGGCGGGACGGCTGCGCGCCGCGCGGGCCACCGGCGAGTCGGCCAGGATCAGCGCGACGATCAGCCAGGCCACCACCCAGGGGTAGACGGACCGCGCGAGCGAGACGCCTCCGCCCACCAGCAGCTGGTCCGCCACCAGCACGACCACCGCGGCGGCCGCGGACCATGGCCCGGCGAGACGCGACACGACGCGATAGCCGCGCCTCGCGTGGAGGACGAGCGCCAGGAGGCAGCCGATGGCCAGCGCGCCGTACCAGCTCGCCCACGAGACGCCGGTCGCGAGCTGCACCGCCAGCAGCCCGGCGATCCCCACGACCAGGACCCAGGCGCGGGCCCGTCGGCGGCCGGCGAGCACCGCGTAGGCCAGCACGGGCCACACCACGTAGAACTTCTCCTCCACGCCGAGCGACCACGTCTGGAAGAACGGGATGGCTCCCGCGTGGTGGCTCCAGTGCAGGGCGATCTCGTTCGTGAACGTCAGGTAGTACGGCAGCGCGAACTCCAGGCCCGCACGCTTGTCCGGCTCCTGGCCCAGCACGAGGACGAAGCCGACGTACGCCGCCAGCACCACGACGTAGAGGGGCAGGATCCGGAACGCACGGCGGACGAAGAAGGCGCCGAGCGCCACGCGGCCGCGCGCCGACGCCTCGCGTGCGCACAGGGTGGTGATGAGGAACCCGCTGAGGACGAAGAACCCGATGACGCCCTGCGCCCCACCGAGCGGGGTCCACGCGCCGCCATGGACGTGCACGGTGATCACGAGCAGGACGCAGAGGGCGCGCAGGCCGTCCAGCTCGGGGAAGTGGCGGCGGGCGAGGTAGGCCGCGTGGCCGAGCCGGACGCCGCCGCCGCCCTCCCCCGTGCCCGGCACCGCCGCGTCCCCCGGGGCCGAGCTCTCTGGACGCGAGATGTGTCCGGCGGAGGCGGTGGGAGCCGAGATGGCCATGCAGCGCCAACGGGCGGCCCGCGCGAAGGTTGCGCCGGCGGCTGCCTTGACGGGTCGGCGGCGGCCCGACAAGGTTCGCGCGGAACTTCGAGGAGGCACCGATGGGACTGATGGATCGCGTCAAGGGCGGCGTGCGGCACATGTGGTCGCCGATCACGGTGTGGATGGCCGACCAGGGCTCCGACACGCTCGTGCACGCGGGGCAGCCGGCGAAGGTCGTGGTCGCCGTGCGGGGCGAAGACGACGGGACGACCCAGCGCGTGGAGCTCACCCTGAGCGTCGCCACCGACAACAGCACGGACAAGCGCACCTGGGGACTGGGCGAAGCCCCCGCCACGATCGGCGTCCACGAGGTGGAGGTGCTGATCCCCACCGAGCTGCCACCGTCATGCGCGCGCTTCGCGGCCTACAGCTTCGGGGCCAAGCTGCACCGCAGCAAGGGCTTCCCGTCCGACGCGGGCGCGCTCGTCGACGTGGTCAGCCGGCCGCAGGACGCCTACTGGCCGGAGGGCCCGCGCACCGGGCAGGACGGCACGGCCGACCCGCAGATCACGATCGCGCTGGACTCCCCCACCGTCGACGAGGGGACCGCGTTGACCGGCCGCGTCACCATCGCCGCCACGACCGACCTGCGCGCCGAGGACGTCGACCTGGCGCTGGAGGCGACCGTGGTCACCCGTGAGAAGCCGCAGGGCAAGGCGCGCAAGGCCGTCGAGACCCGCCTGGCCCGCGACGCGAAGGTCGCGGTCGGCGAGCCGCTGGAGCTGCCGTTCAGCGTCGACGTGCCGCTGGGGATCCCGCCGACCCTGCAGGCCGGCGTGTCCTCGGTGGTGTGGCGGGTCCGCGTGGACTGCGGGAAGGCGTCCGGGTGGGCGCTCGTCGCCGTCCTGGATCCCCAGTCGTCCACCGGCACCCGCGAGCAGGCCTCGTCGTCCAGCCTCCTGGACTTCCTCGACCTGTTCAGCTGAGCTCGTTGAGCGTCTTCCCGCTCACCACCGACTGCGGCTGCTCGGCCACCACGTCCGACCCCGAGCGGGCGTGGTCGTCGCGGCGCTTGATCAGCAGCCACTGCGGCTTGTCCCCGCCCCGGCCGGTGCGCTGCAGCGCGAACCCGCCGCGGAGCTTCTCGCCGTGCAGGACGAAGACGGCATGGCCGCGGTCCAGCGCCTCGGGCCACGGCACGCGGCCGCCCTGCTCGTAGGCGCCGCGGTCCCAGACGATCACCCGCCCCTCTCCGAGCAGGCCCTCGAACGCGTTGTGGGCGAGGTCGTGGTCGCCGACCTGCACGGCGAGGCGCTTGACCGCCGGATCCAGGGACGGGCCCTTGGGCACCGCCCACGAGCGCATCACGCCGTCGACCTCCAAACGCAGGTCGAAGTGATGGGCGGTGGCCGCATGCTCCTGCACGACGAAGACGCCGGCGGCCACGCCCCGCACCGCGAACTGCTCGTGGCCCTCGACCTTCGTCCCACCGACCTCGACGCCGGTCACGCTCGCGCCCCGCGGGCCGTCGCGCAGGAAGGCCTCGAGCGCGTCGATCGCGGCGACCGGCCCCTCGGCGTGCACCAGCACCTCGCCGTCCTCCCCGTTGCGCACCCAGCCCAGCACGTCCAGCTCGCGGGCACGGCGCACGGTGGCGTCGCGGAAGCCGACGCCCTGCACCCGCCCGTGCACGGTCGCGCGGATCGCTCTGGTGCCCTTCCCGGTCGTCGGCGAGGCCATCCCCGCATCCAACCGGACGGCGCCCGGCACGGCAACTCTTACGGTCCTCTGCGCGAATCCACACGGTGCTCTCAGGCCCAGGGTCCATCGTGGATGCCACACCCACCGACAGGAGCCCGTCATGCCCACCTTCGCGCACCACGTCGCCGTCCCCGCCGACCGCCACGGTCGCGTCCCGCTCCCGGCCCTCCCCGCGGGCCGCCGGGTCGTCAGCCGTCAGGAGACGCCCGAGAGCCTGCACCGCGTCGCCGGCCGGCTGGCGGGCAGCCTGGGCTTCGACGTCCAGCAGATCGAGGCGCTGCTCGGCGACTCCCCGGGCGCCGCCCGGCGCTAGGCAGCCGTCACACTGGGTCCATGGACCTTCACGACAGCGCCGCCCTCGTCACCGGAGGCGCCTCGGGGCTCGGCGCCGCGACCGCCCGCCTCCTGGCCGATCGGGGAGCGCGCGTCGTCCTCCTGGACCTCAACGAGGAGGCCGGCGAGGCCCTGGCGCGGGAGCTCGACGGCGCCTTCGTGCGCGCCGACGTGACCGACCCCGGTCAGGTCCAGGCCGCCGTGGACGCCGCGTCCGCGCTCGCCCCGCTGCGCGTGCTGATCAACTGCGCCGGCATCGGCGGGCCCGCCCGCACGATCGACCGCCACGGCGAGCCCGCCGACCTCGCCGCCTTCGAGCACGTCGTGCGCGTCAACCTGATCGGGTCCTTCAACTGCCTGCGCCTGGCCGCCGCCGCCATCGCCAAGACCGAGCCCCTGCTCGACGGCGAGCGCGGCGCGATCGTCAACACGGCGTCGCTGGCCGCGTTCGACGGGCAGATCGGCCAGGCCTCCTACTCGGCCTCCAAGGGCGGCATCGTCGGGATGACGCTGCCGATCGCCCGGGATCTCGCCGCGTCGGGCATCCGCGTGAACACGATCGCTCCCGGCCTGATCGACACGCCGATCTACGGGGACGGCCCGGACGCCGAGGCGTTCAAGGCCAAGCTCGCGGCCAACGTCCCGTTCCCGCGCCGCCTCGGCACCCCCGAGGAGTTCGCCAGCCTCGCGCTGGAGCTGGCGACGAACGCGTACATGAACGGCGAGGTCGTGCGCCTCGACGGCGGCGTGCGGCTCCCGCCGCGCTGACGCCCGGCCGTATGCTGCGCGCATGAAGATCCACGCGCTCCGCACGGGGACGGTGAGCGTCAAGGAGTCGTTCCTGCACGCCAGGACGGGCCCGCGCCGCCAGGTCGGCCTCATGCTGCCCAGCCCCTGGACCGGCGCGCTGCCGATCCACTGCTGGGCGATCGAGCACGACGATCGGCTGATCCTCGTCGACACCGGCGAGACGGCGGCGGTCCGGGACATCCCGTTCGCCCGCTTCACCGTCGCCCCCGCGCAGGAGCTGCCCGGCGCGCTCGCCGCCGCCGGCCTGCACGTCGACGCCGTCGACACCGCGGTGCTGACCCACATGCACGCCGACCACATGGACGGCGCCGTCCACCTGCGCGTCCCCGTGCTCGTCCAGGACACGGAGCTCGCGTTCACCCGCACCGCGATGGCGCGCGTCCAGCAGAAGGTCTTCCACCAGCCGGTGCCCGGCGGCGTGGACTTCCAGCCGATCGCCCTGGACGGCGGCCCGTTCGGCGCGTTCGCCCGCAGCCGGCCGCTGACCGACGACGGGCGCGTCGTCGCGGTCGCCACGCCCGGCCACACCGTCGGGCACCTCTCGGTCGTCTGCGTCGACGACGACGGTCACCACGTCCTCCTGGCCGGCGACGCGACCGACACGCTGGAGCAGCTGCACGCGCGCCGTGCGGACGCGGTCGCGCCCAAGCCGGCCGTCCAGGTCGCGACGATCGACGCCGTCCTCGAGCACGGCCGCCGGCACCCCACGGTCTACCTGCCGTCGCACGATCCGGACTCGGTCACCCGGCTCGGCGCGCGCACCGTGCTGGACGTCTAGGCCCCTGCGTCCACCCCGCGCCCGTCAGTCCGAGCGCGGCGCCTGGCCCGTGAGGTGCCGCAGCGTCGCGGCGGCGGCCGCCGTGTCCGCGTCCCGGGCCCGGCGCGCGACGCGCGCGGCGGCCCGCCGCTCCGCCTCGTCCCGCGCCGTCCGCTCCTGCGCGGCCGCGTGTGCCTGCGCGTCGGCGAGCTGCTCGGCCGCCCGCACGGTGTCCTCGTGATCGAAGTCCCACTCGTGGATCACCGACGCGGCGTGCCGCGGGCGCCCGGGGACGTCGACGGTGCCGCGCGGCGCGGGCTGGTCGACGCGCAGGGTCTCGAAGCGCCACAGGAACAGGTCCCCGGTCTCCTCCACCGTCACCGCGTACTCGTCATGGACGAGCGTCGGATCCCGGTCCGCGGCGTGGGGCCGACCCGCGCGCACGCGCTCCAGCTCGCCGGGCCGATCCCAGGCGCGCACGTGCCGGGCGACGATGGCCGCCGCCCCGGCGGTCCACACCGCCGTGACGAGCAGCAGGATCATCGCGACCACGACGGCGAGGATGCCCCAGCCCGCGCCCCCGGTCACCAGCCAGGCGGTCCCGCAGGCTCCCGCGACCGCGCCGCCGGCGATCGACGTCCGGCGCAGGTGCGCGATCTCCCAGATGCGCGGCAGCCAGTGCCGGTACGGATGCTCGTAGGGCACGAGCAGGTCCGCGCGGGTGTCGAGCTCCTCGGCCACGGCGGCAGCCTATCTCCACGTGCCGCCCGCTCGCACGGTGCGGGCCGCCGCGCAAGGTGGGCGGGGATGCCGATCCGCACCCCCGCCCATGAGCTGAGCCTCAGCCGATGACCGCGCGCACCAGCGGGGCGTAGCCCGAGGAGTGGCCCGTGCGGTTGGGGTGGTAGCTGTCGCTCACCGGGTTGGACAGGCCGTTGAGCCACTCCGTGCTGGAGCAGACGGCGTGACCCGTGAACGAGGGGATGGCGTCCTTGAACGTGAACCCGTAGGCCGCGGCGCGGGCCGCCTCCACGTTCTTGAGCTGGTCGGCCGTCTGGTTGAGCTTCGTCATCTCGTCGCCGCTGAAGAACGTGCCCGCGTTGCAGTCCTCGCCCTGGAACAGACGCGGGTAGCCGAGGACGACGACCTTCGCGTTCGCCGCGGCGCGCGTCTTGATCGCGTTGAACACCGTGTTCAGCCGGCCCGGCAGCGTGTTGGCGATGAAGCTCTGCGCCGTCGTGATCTCCCCGTTGCAGCTCACCAGCGGCAGGGCGCACTTCGTGACCACGCTGCTGAAGCCCGCGTCGTTGCCGCCGATGGTGATCGTGACGATGTTCGTGCTGGAGACCACCGACGAGATCTGGTTGTTCATCACGTCCGTCGTCGTCGCGCCGCTGCACGCCACGAAGTTCAGGCTCGTGTTCGCACGGGCCTGGGCCACGAGGTACGGGTAGGCGTAGATGCCGCGCTGGCAGCCCGAGTTCAGCGTGTACGAGCGGGTGCCCGTCCCCGACGAGTAGCTGTCGCCGAGCGCGACGTAGTTGTCGGCGACGGCGGGGGCGGCGGCGGCCAGGGCGGCCACCGCGACGACGGCGGGAACCAGCCGCCGGGCGATCGAGAAATGCATGTGTCTCCTCCCAGAGAGCCGGTCGGCGGGGCGCCGGTGCCGGTCGGCCGACGCTAGCCCAGCGCTCGCCGCGCACGCAAACGGGGGGCACGGCCGCTGACGACCGGGACTTCCGGCGACCGGGGCGCGGCCGCTCCGGAACTGGGATGGTGCACGGTGTGTCTCACAGGGGAAGCACGTGGTGGGGGGTCGTGCCCGCGCTCGTCGCCGCGGCCACGCTCGGCCTCGCCAGCGCCGCCCCGGCCGCCGAGCCGGTCCCGCCGTCGTTCTACGGCATCAACGGGCAGGCGCTGTTCGGCCAACCGCTCGTGCGGTGGCACGGCGAGCTGACGGCGATGGCCGACGACGGGCTCGGCACGATGCGCAAGGACGCCATGTGGGAGACGGCGGAGCCCGACCCGCCCGACCCCCAGACCGGCGAGCACACGTGGGTGTGGTGGCCGTTCGACATGTGGATGAAGGCCATGGCCGAGGCCCACGTCGCGTGGTACCCGATCCTCGACTACGGATCGCGGTGGGCGGGGGCGCTCCCCGGGGACGAGCGCTCGGCCCCCGACCCCGAGGCGTTCAGCGCGTACGCCGCCGCGTTCGCCGGTCGCTACGGGCGCCACGGGGACTTCTGGACCGAGCATCCGGAGCTGCCGTACTCCCCCGTCACCGACTACGAGATCTGGAACGAGCCGAACCTGCCGCTGTTCTGGCACGGCCAGGAGCGCGCGGCCGAGGACTACGTCGACCTGTACCTGGCCGCGCGCCGGGCCCTGCACGCGGTCGATCCGGAGGCCGTCGCCGTGGCCGGCGCGCTGTCCTCGGCCGGAGAGGGCTCCGGCATCCCGTTCGTGCAGCGGATGATCGCGCACCGGCCCGACGCCGCCGGGCAGGTCGACGCGTTCTCCTATCACCCGTACGCCGACACCGCCCTGATCTCCGGGTGGCTGATCGCCCAGCTCCGCGTCGCGCTCGACGCCGCGTTCGGGCCCGGCGTCCCGCTGCACGTCACCGAGGTCGGCTGGTCCACGGTCGGGCTCCTCACCGACGCCGACCGGGCCCGCGAGCTGACCTGGCTGGCCAACGCGCTGCCGGCATCGGGCTGCGGGGTCACGCGGTTCCTCCCCCACACCTGGCTCACGCGCGAGCAGGACCCCGCGGACATCGAGGACTGGTACGGCCTCCACAACGCGGACGGCACGCCCAAGCCGTCGGAGACCGCCTACGCGCTCGCCGTCCACGCGGTACGGCAGGCCGGGCCGCCGGACGACCCGGCGTACGGGCTGTGCACGCCGATCGTCCCGCCGCCGGACCCCGATCCCGGCCCCGGCCCCGTACCGGCCCCGGACCCGGATCCGCCGCCGCCCGACCCGCTCCCCGATCCGCCGATCGAACGACCGTCGCCCGTCCGCGTGCCCCAGCCTCCGCGCCTGACCGCGAAGCTGGCCGTCCACGGCCGGACCCTGACCGTCACGGTGCGCTCCGCGGCGGGCGCCGCGACCGGCCGCACCGTCGTCGCGACGCGCGGGCGGGTCGCCCGGACGCTGACGCGGGTGCGCACCGGCGTCTTCCGCCGCACCCTGCCCAGGACGGGCCGGTGGCGCGTCGCGGTACGCAGCCCGGCCACCGGGGCCTGGAAGGCCCAGACCATCGTCCGCACGGTCCAGGTGCGCAGGTCGCGCTGACACCCGGATGACACTGGCAGGCCGACCGGCGTGTGGAATGCTGCGCGCGTGGACGGGAAGCGACACCGATGACCGAGTACGACGCGTTCGGCAACCCCGTCGACCAGGCGCCGCTCGAGGTGTCCGCGACGCCCGCCGCCACGCCGAGCGAGGCTCCGCCCACCCCGACCTCCAGCGAGCCCGCCACCGCGGCGTCTTACATCCCGCGGCCGATCTCCACGCCCTCCGTCCGGCGCCGGCGGGTGAACCCGTTCGGGATCGTCGCGCTGCTCGCCGTCCTCGCCGTGCCCCTGATCGGCGGGCTCGTGGTCTACAGCCAGGTCGACGAGACGATCGACGGGGTGCGCAAGAGCTTCGACTCGTTCTCGTCCTTCGACACCCGCACCAGTACCGGCACCGATTCCGGCGAGGCGCCCGAGGACCTGGAGCGCGGCTCGCTGCTGCGCCCCGAGGCCTTCGCACGGGGGCTGCGGGAGATCCGGCGCGTGGCCGACGGCGGTCGCCCGATCTTCGTGCGGGTCGAGGCCCAACGGATCGACCTCCAGGTGCTGCGGCGCGGCCGGGCGCAGCTGATCCAGCGCCGGTGGGACGGGAGGGCGCAGACCCTGGGCACCGCGTCGCCGTCCTCCGGCACCCCGACCATGCGGTGGTCGCGCATCGACCCTGAGGCGCCGCGCCGCCTGTTCGAGGGCGTGCGCAACGGCAGCACCCGCCCGTCCAAGCAGCTGACCTACGCGGCCATGTTCGCGGCCGGCGGGCGCTGGTCGGCGTTCCGAGCCGACGGTGCGTCGTTCACCGCCCCGCCCAGCGGCTTCGACGTGGAGCGCAACGGCGGCTGACCGGCGACGCGCGGACGCGGGCTCTAGCCTCCCCCGCGTGCTCTCCGTCTTCACCCCGGCGCACCGTGGCGGCGCCGGCACCCCGCTGGTCTGCCTGCACGGGTTCACCGACACGTGGCGCACGTGGGAGCTCGTGCTGCCCGCCCTGGAGCGCCGGCACGACGTGCTCGCCCCCACCCTGCTCGGCCACGCCGGCGGGCCGCCGCTCACGGGCGACGTCACGGCCGACCTGCTCCCCGACGCCGTCGAGCGCGCGATGGACCAGGCGGGGTTCGAGACGGCGCACCTCGTCGGCAACTCCCTCGGCGGGTACGTCGCCCTGCAGCTCGCGGCGCGCGGCCGGGCGCGGTCGGTCGTCGCCCTCGCCCCCGCCGGCGGATGGGCGCGCGACGACCCTGCCCGGCACGAGACGCTCGGCACGTTCACCGCGGCCGAGGCGTACCTGCGGGCCGCGGCGCCCAACGCCGAGCGCCTCGTCTCGACGCCCGAGGGACGGCGCCGGGCCACCTCGTTCGTGACGGTCGCCCACGAGCACATCCCGCCCGACCTGATCGCCCACCAGATGCTCGGGGCCACCGGCTGCGACGTCGGCCCGCTCGTCGACTTCGCCGCCCGGGAGGGCTACGCGCTCGACGCCGAGCGGATCACCTGCCCGGTTCGGATCATCTGGGGCACCGAGGACCGGCTGCTGGCGTGGCCCTCGGCCGCCGTCCGCTACCGGCGGGACTGGCTCCCCCACGCCGACTGGGTGGTCCTCGACGACGTCGGCCACTGCCCCCAGCTCGACGTGCCGGTCGAGGCCGCCGCGCTGATCCTCGACTTCGTCGACCGCTGAGCGTTCACGCGCCGGGACGGGCGCGTGTCCACTCGCGGGCATCCCGGGCGCGCCAAGAACCCCGTGAGATGCAGGGAGATCGGCGCACCCGGCCGCGGAGTGCGCCACCGTCTATCCGATGTTCCACCGTTCCTTCGCCGCCGCGTTGGCCGCGGTCGTCCTCCTTGCCGCCGGCACGGCCGTCGCGTTCGCGGCCAAGGTCGTCCCGATCCCCACGCAGCCCGTCTCCCGCAACCCGGCCGACCGGCTCAACGACGTGGACATGGACGACATCCACTACGACAGCGCCACCCACTGCTCCGGCAAGGTCTCCAAGGGCGTGCGCGCGCTCGTCGGCTGGCTGGAGGAGACGCGTCCGCGGGGCGAGGACTGGGGCTCCTACCGCTGCGAGAAGTGGGGCAAGCGCTCCGCGTCGCTGCACGCCGAAGGTCGCGCTGAGGACTGGCACCTGAACGTCCACGACAGCGCGGACCGCAAGGAGGCCACGAAGCTGATCCAGCTCCTGCTCGCCCCCGACAAGCGGGGCCGACCCCAAGCCCTCGCGGCCCGCATGGGGATCGAGGAGATCATCTGGGACTGCCACTACTGGAGCGCCGGGTCGTCGGAGTTCCGCAAGTACAGCGTCTGCTTCGACGACCGGGGCCGGCCGCGCAAGCACGTCGACGAGACGGCCGCCCACAAGAACCACATCCACCTCGGCCTGACCAAGGCGGGCGCCGCGCTGAAGACCAGCTTCTGGCGCCACCACGAGTCCTAGCGCGGCGCCGCGACGGCGGGCGGGCGCTCAGCCCTGGTTGCGCCGCCACGGCCGGCGGGACTTGCCGTCCGCCGGCGGCTCGGGCTCGGCAGCGCCCAGCTTCAGCTCGCCGTCGATCAGCTGCTTGGCCCGCTCCAGGGCCTGGGACCAGACGCCCTCGACCATCCGGTTGATCTCCGGATCCTCGGACCGCTCGCCGATCCGGAACGCCTGCGGCGCCTCGTTGCCGACCGGGTCGACCATCATCCAGCGCCGGCCACCGGGCCAGGTGACGGACAGCAGGACCTTGTCGTCGGCCCGCAGCGCGCTGGCGAAGGAGATGTCGCCGGCCTCGGCCAGGACCTCCTCGGCGGCCAGGGCGTGGTCCTCGATCCATTCGGGCGGCCAGCGGGGGAAGTCGTCGCTCACCGCCCTATCGTCGCGCACCGCGCCCGGCCGGTGTCGGCCGGGCCGGCGCGGCCCCTCGGCATCATGTCCTGGATGCACATCGATCTCACCGGCAGGACGGCCTTCGTCAGCGGCTCCACGCAGGGCATCGGGCGGGTGATCGCCCGGCAGCTCGCCCAGGCCGGCGCCGCCGTCACGGTCAGCGGCCGCGGCGAGGAGCGCGTCGAGGAGACGGTGCGGGCCCTGCGCGAGGAGGTCCCCGGCGCGGTCGTGTCCGGCGTGGCCGCCGACCTGGGCACGGCGGAGGGCGCGCAGCGCGCGTTCGACGCGCTGCCCGAGGTCGACGTCCTCGTCAACAACCTCGGCATCTTCGCGCCGCAGCCGCTGCTGGAGATCGACGACGACACCTGGCAGCGCTTCTGGGACGTGAACGTGCTGTCGGCGATCCGGCTCACCCGCCACTACGCGCCCGGCATGCGCGACCGGGGCTGGGGCCGCGTGCAGTTCATGGCCAGCGACTCCGCGGTGGTCATCCCCGAGGAGATGGTGCACTACGGCGTGACCAAGACCGCGCTGCTCGGCGTCTCCCGGGGCTTCGCCAAGACCCTGGCCGGCTCCGGCGTGACGGTGAACGCGGTGATCGCCGGCCCGACGCACACCGAGGGCGTGGAGGACTTCGTGCGCCAGCTCGTCGGAGACGACCTGCCGTGGGAGGAGGCCCAGCACGCGTTCATGCGCGAGCATCGGCCCACCTCGCTCATCCAGCGGCTGATCGAGCCCGAGGAGATCGCCAACATGATCGTGTACCTCTGCTCCGACCAGGCGTCGGCCACCACCGGCGGCGCCCTGCGCGTGGACGGCGGCTACGTGGACCACATCCTCCCCTAGCCCCCGACGTCGCCCCGAACGATGTCGCAGGTATGCGCGTACAGCGCGCGTACCTGCGACATCGCGGCTCTCAGGAAGTCCCCAGGGTCGTGGACGATGATCGCCGCATGCGTCCGCTCACCGTCTCCGTCGCCCTGCTCGCCGTGCTGCTCGTCACCGGCTGCGGGTCCGCGGACTCGGGCTCCTCGACCCGCCCCCCGTCGCGCGCCGCCCCCGGCCCCGACCGCACGGTGACCGGCGCTCTGCCCCCCGGCCGGCTCGGGGCGGCCGGTGACGAGAAGGTGGAGGTCTGCGGCTCGGACTTCCGCTTCTCCACCGAGCGCGACCTCGTCGAGTACCTGCAGGTCAGCGAGTACAGCTGCGCGTTCGCCAAGGAGCTGGCGATGGGCCAGAGCAACGGCGAGCCCCTCCCCGCGGGCTGGCGCTGCACGACCTGGATCCAGGACGGCCACACCCGCAACGACGCGTCGGTGTCCTGCTCGGAGCGGTACGCGCCGCACGGGTCGGTCGGCTACACCGTGAAGTGGCTGTAGCGCTCTCCGCCTCCCCCTGACGTCCTCCACATTCCTCCCGAGGGGTGGGACGAATGTGGAGAACGTGCGACGCGCGCGAGCGGCGCCCGGCAGGGCTGGACAACGTCCGCCCGAGGTGGGAGGGTCCTCGCGGTCTCGGCGCACCCCCGCACCGAGGCACGTGGCGACCGGTTGGGGACCGGTTTCGCGCACGGGTCCCGGGGGCACGAACGGAGGCAGCGCATGGCGACCGAGGAGAACACACCACCGCAGGAGAAGCGCGAGTTCCCTCCGCTGAACAAGTGGTTGTGGATGGTCGCCGGCGTCATCGGCGTCGCCGGCATCCTGTTCGGCTACGACCAGGGCGTCATCGCCGGAGCCCTCAAGGGCATCCAGAGCGATCTCCACGTCAGCGACACCGTCCTGTCGGTCATCACGAGCTGGGTCACGCTCGGCGCGCTGCTCGGCGCGCTCGTGGCCGGCGCGATGGCCGATCGCTTCGGCCGCAAGTCGGCCCTGCTCTTCGCGGGCGCCCTGTTCGCGGTCGGCGCGGTGGTCGAGGGCGTGGCCCCCGGCACCGTGGTGCTCGTCATCGGCCGCCTCACCGTCGGCTTCGCGGTCGGCGTCGCGTCCGTCGCCGCGCCCCTCTACGCCGCGGAGATGGCCCCGGCCCGCCTGCGCGGTCGCTACGTCTCGGGCTACCAGCTCGGCATCACGTTCGGCATCTTCGTCGCCTACCTCGTGGCCCAGCTGCTCGACGCCGCCGACTGGCGCTGGATGCTCGGGCTGTCGGGCATCGTCGGCGTCCTGCTCATCATCGCGATCGTCCCGCTGCCGGACACGCCGCGCTGGTTCGTCAAGCGCGGCCGCCACGACGACGCGGTGAAGGCGCTGGAGAAGGTCGACGACACCGGCGATCCCAAGGCCACCCTCGAGCACCTCGAGGAGGACATCAAGGCGGACACGCAGGCGAGCTGGAGCGAGGTGTTCTCGGCCCGGTGGCGCGCCCCGCTGCTGATCGGCATCGGACTCGCCGTGTTCCAGCAGATCACCGGCATCAACGCGATCATCTACTACGCCAACAACATCTTCGAAGCGGCCGGGTTCCACTCCTTCGAGTCGCAGACCGAGGCCACGACGTGGGCCATCGGCGCGGTCAACGTGGTGGCGACGCTGATCGCCGTGAAGTACGTCGACCGCGTCGGCCGCAAGCCGCTGCTCCTCACCGGCCTGGTGGGCATGGGCGTGAGCCTGCTCGTCGTCGGCTTCGCGTTCCAGGACATCGCCGACAACCCGAATGCGACGGGCACGACGACGGCGGGCATCGTCACGCTCTGCGCGCTGATCGTCTACATCACGTCGTTCGCGTTCTCGCTCGGCCCGGTCGTGTGGACGATGATCAACGAGATCTACCCCCGGCAGGTGCGCGGGCGGATGGTCTCGGTGGCCACCGCCTTCAACTGGTTCGCCGCGTTCATCGTCGCCCAGCTCTTCCTCGACGTGGTCAACGCGATCGGCGAGTCGGGGACGTTCTGGATCTTCGCCGGGTTCTGCCTCCTGGCGTTCCTGTGGATCTGGCGCTACGTGCCCGAGACCAAGGACCGGACGCTGGAGGAGATCCAGGCGATGTTCTCCAAGCGCTTCGACGACGGAGTGCAGGAGAAGAAGGACGCGGCGGGAGGCGTCTCCTGAGCGTTGGATACGGTGTTGGGAATGACGTCCAGTTCTCCACACGGTCCCGTTCCACAAGCATCTGACCGCGGGGTGGCGTCGTGACGCGCCTCGCGGCCGGACGCGACACCCACCTGGTGCCCGCCGAGATCGCCGCCGAGGCGCTGCGGCAGTTCGACGCGGGCACCGAGCCGAGCATCCGCGGGCTCGCGGCGGCGCTGAAGGTCAAGCCGTCCGCGATCTACCACCACTTCGCGTCCCGCGATGCGATCGTGGAGGCCGCCGTCGACCTGGTCTGGGCCGAGGTGACCACCGAGTTCGCCGGGCTGCAGGAGCATCCGCTCAAGGC
>Ga0247757_10000720_pt1 | contig 26223 bp, 20 predicted proteins | sample UWRJL126311R4_FD_180929 | JGI IMG/M metagenome (GOLD analysis project Ga0247757, IMG submission 180929) | Plant litter microbial communities from Arlington Agricultural Research Station in Wisconsin, United States - UWRJ-L126-311R-4 | ecosystem: Environmental > Terrestrial > Plant litter >...
TACTTCTCTCTCTACTTCTCTCTCTACTTCTCTCTCTACTTCTCTCTCTACTTCTCTCTCTACTTCTCTCTCTACTTCTCTCCCGCGTGTGTAGAAGTGAAAAAGTGGGATATAGCAACAATCCCGTAAGGACCTCATGAAGAGGCTCTAGAAATCATAGACAAAACTAAAAGGCCATTAAATAGCACCTTTTGAACGGGATTCTTAGTTGAATTAAATGTGGGGGGAGAAAGGGATGCAAAAGGTCCTCTTATAATAATTACCCACCTTGTATCGAACGGTATTCCCGACTTTTTTTTTTTTGTTCGTTGCCGCGAGAGTGTTTGTTTGCTGGCTGTGTGTCCTGCACATCTGTCTGTATGCGGATCAAGAACCCCAATCAACGCGACGAACCAACAAAGAGTATAAGCAACCGGTAGGTCACAAGTGTTGTGTATGCGTTTTGATTCTCGTTATCCAACTACCGTGGTCGGACTGGGTTTGATATAGTTTATACAGAGAAAAGCACCACTCCTTTCTCCCGTGCTCCTCGCGTTACTAGATAAGATATGCCATGCCCTGAAATGATACGAGAGAGATGGGCTCGCTCTTACCCCATAACGCCATGCAATGAGATTTGCCGCGGGGAAAAAAAAAAAAAGATTTTCCCAAAACAAGGGAAGCAACATAGCCCGGGGTTTCCTTTCAGAAACCTTCCGAAATTGAGAATATGGAAAAGAATAAACACCGACCCGCAAAGCCTGAGCCTAGTTCCCCATGCCCCTACCCTCAGATTTCGATATCAACACCAATGTCCATGGAGGCAATGATGTCGTCATCCATCTTCGGTTTCCTGAACGTCGGCAGGCCTTTCCTCTCTGTCTTCTTCTTCTCGACCGCATTCGGCTTGGGGGTGCTTGCTCGAGAGCTCTCTCCGTCAAACAGATCATCTACCGCAAGCAAGTCCCTCTTCTCCTTCTCCTTCATCTTTTGTTCTTCCTCGGCCTTCTTCCTACGCGCATCCTGCTCTGCTCGCTTCCTTGCCTTGAGCTTCTCTTGACGCTCCTCGATCTGGGCTTTGCGGATGCGTTCCTGCTCAGCCTTACGGTTCTGACGGTTGAGTTCTGCGAGACGGTTTGCGGCTGCCTCCGATTGGGTAGGAATCTTGGGAGCAGGTGCATCGGAGTGGTTACGGTGGAGGAGATGTGAGAATTTGGAGGACTTGGTGATACGGGCATTGATGTCGGCATCCGTCCAGAAACGGTCCTTGAATGCCCGCATCTCGTCGTACTTTCGCTTGAGGAACTTTTCTGAAGGGTACTTTCCGCCGTTGTCTACTAATGACTGTTTGTAGGTTTCGAGATCAGCCTGATCATGGATTAGTTACGAGCTTAATGATTATCTGCGTGGGATGCTTACGTGTGTGAATGGCTGATTCGAAAGGAAGTGGAACTGGTACTCTTTCTTGGTTGTGCCGTACTGGCATATGGCGTATAGGTCGGTCGCAACACGCTGGTTGTTTATGCCTTCAAAAACGTAAGGCTTTCCGGTAGTAAAGCCTGGCAAGTAATCAGCTGAGATCTAGAGAGCAGAAGGGGGCAGAACTCACCTTTGACGTAGGCCATCTTGTACAAGGTCCTCCTCTGAGAGTCCTGACCGATACCAACACGACCATAGGTGCCAGTCATGGCCTCTTCGAACCCAGGCCAGAAACAGTACTTGGAGAAGGTACCACGACCGACACGGAGAGACTCAAAATGACCCAGCTCGGCAGGCTGTTCGTCGCGAACCACGGATTTGCGGCCTTCGTCCCAGTCCACGTCCTCGTCACCCTCAGCATCCAAATCAGAACCAGCATCCCTATCCGCAGAGCTCGACCGCCGGCGACCGTTGCGTCCGTCGTCAACACGCTGCCGCTGCTGGCCCTTCTGCTCACGATCGCGCTTATATGCCTCGAGCCTGTCGTTCGTCTTGGGCTTGACCTGCCTGCTGCTCTTGCGCTGGGAATCCTCGGGCTCTTCGGAATCAGCCTTGCGCTTGCGGCTGTTCATAGCAGCGCGCCGGAGCAGGTCGGCGTGGAAGTTTGCCTTGCTCATCTCCTCCGCACGCTGGCCTAGAATCTCCTCACGCTCGAGCTGGGACATGGCGAGGATGCGCTGCTTGTCCCTGGCATCGACGTATTTGCCCTCGAGCGGGTATGGCACGTCGGCATCGCGCGTGGGGAGGTCGTCATCGCGATCTGAATCGGACTCGTCCATGTCGCCGGAGCCGAGCGAGTTGGGAGAGGATGGGGCCTCGGAAGAGCTGCGGCGGGTCAATTTCATGTCGCGAGGTTGAGGGCAAGGAGAGCGGTGCGGTGAGGGTTCAAGGCAGGCAGGGCGCAGGGCGCGCAGGAAAAGACAATAGGAGAGAGTGTAGCGATGAATAAGGACGGGGAGCACTCACGCCTCGCCTTCTTCAACGTCAGCCTCCTCATCTCCGCCGGCGAGGGCCAGGAGCTCGTCATCGAAGTCGTCAGACATGGTCAGGGTGTTGCTGGGCGGGCAGGCGTATGCGACCAGGAAATGCGCAGCCGGCGAGGATGGTACGGGGCCGTGTGGAGGCGAGACGGGCAGGCGACTGGGAGACTGATGGGCCAGTGGTCGGGCGTTGGGCGTTGGGCGTTGGGGGGGGGAAAGAGAGCACGAAGTCGGGGAGTGGACAAGTTTAAAGGCAGACGCGCTTCCCACGCTAAACCTGGGGCTGGCTGGAAACGCCTCCTCTCCCTCTCTCGGCCGCTGGGGGTGACGTGACCGGGGCCCGCTCGCTCGCCCTACGGTTTTCCCCGTCGAGCAACCACAGAACGAGAACTCATTCAGCGCCTCCGCAACAATAGGCAGACATCGCCCTCCACCCGCCCTTCCCTTCGCGTCCATGTCCTCCGCGCTCCCTTGCACGCGCCAATTGGCCCGCGTCGCCGCCCGCACCGCCCGCCGTCCCGTCGCCGACGCTCTCGTCCCAAGTACCATTCCCGCCGCCGCCGCCCGCCAAAAAGCGCGAATCCACTCGACGCCCTCGCACCCGGCCCAGCCCACCGCTGCCACCCAAGCAGCCGCCGCTGCGATACCGCAGGCCGCGCCCGCCGACGCCGACCATGCACCGCTGCCCATAAAACACCTGACCGAGTCGCAGCGCGACTTCCTCGACTCGGCCCTGCGCGTGAACCAGGCCGGCGAGCTGGCCGCCGTCCTGATCTACTCGGCGCAGACGCCGCCGCTGCTGCGCTCGCACCCCCATCTGCGCCCGCTGATGAAGCACATGCACGACCAGGAGGCCGGCCACTTCGACTACTTCAACCGCCTGCTCGCGAAGCACCGCATACGGCCCACCGCCATGTACCCCGTGTGGCGCGCCGCTGCCACCGTCCTGGGCTGGGGCACCGCCGTCCTGGGCCGGGAGGCTGCCATGGCCTGCACCGAGGCCGTCGAGACAGAGATTGGCACGCACTACAACGAGCAGGTGCGCGTGCTGCTCGACTGGGCGGATAAGCTGGAGGCCAGAGGGGAGACGCTGGGAGAAGAGTTGACCGTCCTGATCAAGGACCTGAGACGGATACGAGACGAGGAGCTGGAGCATCTGGACCATGCCGTCGAAAACGACAGCAAGGAGGCCAAGCCGTACGAACTGCTGACCAACGTGATACGAGGTGGGTGCAGGACCGCCATCTGGATCAGCGAAAAGGTATAACGAGGAGGGGTGTGTATGATACATGTAATTCTTCTGTGTAATACCACGTTGTTGTATAGTGATAGACGCCACATCCCGGCTTCTGTAGACCAAGTCTCAAGTACATAAACCATGTTTCATTCGGTGGTAACGATATTCAAACCTCTCCAATGCACCGTGCCGTGTAACCTGCTATGAACGCTGGACGATACCGCCATGAGGAAAAGGACTACTCGAAGCCTCCACCCAAGCTGTTAAGCACACTCCTCACACCCCTTGCTATTCCAATCTTCTTCTTCATTGCCTCTTTCCTCTTCGCCTCCGCTTTCTCTACCATTGCCTGCCTTTCAGCTTCGCGGGCCTGTGCATGAATGTTGCTCCTTCCCGTGCCACCCCTCCTGATACCGCTCTCAGCTGCCTTGCTCGTCGGAGCCGATCGCTCGGACGCCGTCGACAAAGTGCTGGTTCCCCGCCGAAGGAGTGAGGGCACACGGAACCCTGAGAGAGTCGTCGTCGTCGACTGAGCATGGAAAGCCATGTTGGCTGTCGATGCAGTCGTGCCTACGAACACCGAGGGTCGGACCAACCTGTTCTTGATCACGCGTTGCTGCCTGTCCACCACGGTGACTTCGTCCTCGGATTCGGACAGGTACTGCGAGTCCGGCACCATGACACGGGGGTCATCTAGCAGCTCTGCGACCGAAGTCTGGATGTCCGACACAGAGATGGGACGGCGGATCATCGAGTCTGCAGCAGCCGTCCGTCGAAGGTTTGGTGGCGGTCTGTTCTCCTTCTCCTGGGAATCCGACGCAGGGGACTTGCGCTTGAGAGGGTTGATGCCAGCCACCTTGGCCGTGACATTGGCATTCTGAGAGTCAGGGATCAATTCATTCCCGCGAGCCTCCTTCTCATCAGACTGAGACTGAGAGTTGGTAGCTGCAGGTTCTTCAGGTTGGTCGAGGAAATCAAGATCTTCATCATCCGAGTAGTCTAGCAACTCTTTGAAGAAGGCTGCTTGCTTTGGATTCTCAGCTGCATTCATTGTCAGTGACAGTTACATGAAGTGTTCGTTGGTCCGACTTACCCATCTTTCCTACGCTTTCATCTTGGAGTAGAGCCTTGGTCCTCTGCTGGAACTCCCGCTGCTTCTTCCTCCGTCGCATCTCCATCTCGTCTTCAGAGTCAGACAAGTCGAAGGCTTCGCCTGCACCTCGTTTGCGGAAAGCGCCAGTCTGCAAATCCTTGTAGATTTGAGCAACACGCTTCTCGTCTTCTTTCTTTTGCTTCTCGCTACAGTGTGTTAGACATATACCTCAGGACACTCGGGCGCATGTACTTACGCATAGTATGCAGCAATCTGCCTTTCGTCGACTTTGACATCGCTTGTGTCAATCATCTCTCTGATTTCAGCATCCATTTCATCGCCGCTCTCGTCGTCACTCAGGCCTCCGATTCCCCTGTACTCATCATCTGATTCCGAAGCCTGCTCTTCGACGTGCATCTTAGCCCCGCTTGTCTTCTTGTTGAAGTCGTCGACCTTCTTCTGCTTCTTGGCCGCCTTCTTCAAAACATTGAAGGCATTCACGGGTGACTGTGGCCGGACCTCATCATCGGCATCAGAGCCTGAGAATATGTTCTCTTCATCGACATCCGAGAGATCAACAGCGTTCTCTTTACGCCTCCGTCGAAGCTTGCCCTTACGATGGACAAGTGGAGACTCGGGAAGGTCCAACAGTACGGTGTCCACAGTAGAGTGGGGAACGATGCCAGCGGGTGATCGAGACAGCTGGAAACCAACATCTTGAGTTGGTTCGGGGACATCTGAAAGCTGTGTGAAAGAGGGAGTAGATGACTCTTCCAAAAACTGGCTGATGCCCAAGTGCATAGAATCACTCTGTGATTGTTCCGGCTGGGAAAGCGCCGTTTGACTATTCGGGATGAGGATGTCGTTCGCCTGGCTGAAGTTCGGCTGACTGGTAGGCAGGCTTCGAAGAAAATCTATCGAGTCCTGTTCTGGCTCTTCCACGGGCTGTTGGACAAACTGTGAGGCTGTCTCCATGTTTGCCATGGTGCCTGCAAAGGCTTGTGTGAGACCCAGCTCTGGTGGTGCCATATCGAACCCAAAAGCAGCCATGACATTGTTTTGTGTTGCGAGTTGAGTAGGGGATTTGTTCGATGGCATCACCGACCCGTCCTCATCTTCGTCATCAACCACAATGTTTCGGGCACGGCGTGTGTTGATGTTGCGTGCAACTGCTTGCACTTCAGCATCATCGGCCATCGACTCTTGCTCCGAGTCCTCCGGTTCATCATCAGCACCTTCGTCAGCCATAGCATCGAGTAATCCGCCTGTGCCGCTTCCTTCCGCATAATCTTCCTCAAACTCTTCGTCATCGTCGTATTCTTCTTCAAGGTCTTCGACTTCCTCGTCCTGTTCTGAGCCAGACAGTCCATCCATAGGGCTGTCCTCGGCTACATCTTCATCATTCGCAACAAAATCTTCGTCCGACTCGTCGCTTGATATCAGTCCGTCACCAGTCTCCCCGTTCTTCTTGGCCTCCTCACGCTCACGTTTAGCAAGCTTCCGGTCCTTCTCTCGATCTTTTTCGAATTGGGCGATTATGTCCTCGATTTCCATTTGGTGTTTCTCACGTTCCTCTTCGGTTTCGATGACTATGCCCTTGGCTCGTAGCATCTCCAACTTCTCCGCGCGTTCCTTTTGCGCTTGTTGGCGTGCCTTCAATGACAGCGCATTCCTCAGCTCGGCCATGTTGGCAATCTTGCTCCCTTTGGGACGCATCTTACTTGGCGAAGTGAGACCGGCAAGATGTCGCTGGTGTAGTATCGCCGTATTCTCCTGATTTTTGCGCTCTGGAATCCTGTCAAACACTGGAAAGCGGCTTGATGGTTTTACCACTTCAAGGTCGTCATCGGAATCCGACAAATCCACCATAGCTTCCGAGGTAGCTAGGTTTGATGTGGCTTGCATGTGCTGCAATGCGGCCCTTGCCCTCTGTGTCGCATTTGGTGGGAGATGTTGGAACTCAGGTGCTCGGCCCTTTCCCTTTCCTTTTCCTGAATATGCGGGGGGGATCGAGGGGAGCTCGAGCGCAGACACCGTAGGAATTTCTGTCTTTACCACATCCATGTGTGCTTGTTGGGGTGGGCTTGTGGGTGGTGTATCATGGCTCTGCTCAGGTTCGGCATCTGACGTTACAGGTGCTGAGCTGGCGATAGGCGTAGGCAAACCTGAAGTCTCCGAGGATTCGGTGTCTGGCTTGAAACCAAGCTTCGCGAAGAGGTCCTTCGGTCCGTATCTCTTTTTGGTGACTGCTTGAGGCCTAAGGTTCTGGTTTCGTAGGATCCTTTGCTGGTCTCTAGCCATAGCTTCTAGGGCTTTTTTGCTTGCTTTACGCGTGGGCTTCGCAAGCTGGGTAAGTCGTCTGCCATTTTCACCATCAGAGTCACTCTCAGGTTCATCACCATCCGCATCCAGTGCGTTTTCTGCACGACGCTGTTGCTCCAACTTTTGTTTTTCCAATCTTCCGGCACGTATCCTCTTGAGTCGGTTCTCGAAATCAGCGCCGCGTGTAGGGCTTTGCGCATGTTCAGAGGGTTCTTCTCTAGTAGACTGCTTCGCGACGGGAGATGCATCTGGCGTTACAAACAATCCAGGAGAAGAACGGCGTGACATTGCGCTAGGAGCGGGGGAAGAACGGGAAGAGATGGTCCTTTCACGTCGCGAAAGTAGCTTGCGCGCACGGTTGGCGCGTACCGGTAGGGTGTCATCATCCTCGCTGCTAGATGTTGCAGCAGGTATGGCGTTTTGATGATTGTCTTGTACCATCTCTTGAGTCTGGTGTACTGTGGCTTTGTTGGCCATCAGACGCTGCTTCATTCGCTCATATGCTCCCTGTGTATTGTCTGCTTCCTCTCCATCGCTACTAGCAGCAGCATTGCGAGAAACCATAACTCGCCGCTTCGTGCGCTCGTACGCGTCTTCATCAGCATTGTGCTCATCATTGTTCTCGCCTTCCGAGGACTCGTCGTCAGACCGGCGCCGCAAATGTGACAGCAACCTTCCGGTAGCTCTTCGCAAGAGACCACTGTCTGAGTCGGAATCGCTCTCGGCAAGCTTCGAGAGCGCGTTGGCTTTGGTGAGCTTTTGTAACATGTTCTTTGGTTTAGGTGAGGGTGTTCCTGGAGCCTCGTTTTGCTCCATGACTGCTGCCGACACGTTTGCAAGCGCGTCAATGTCTTGCTGGCGGCGCTAGGCACAGTCTGTTGCAAGAGAGGCTTATCGAGTTCAGGAATGGAAAATGTAAATGGATGCAGATGACAATTGATGTAGAAAGGCGGGGCTGCAGCCGTAAGGAAGAATGAACAGAGTGGGTTGATTTGAAAAAACAACCACAGTGGTGGGAGTTTGAAGGTTCGTGGCGGGGATTCGCGTCGAGTAGACGCGACGCGAAAGCGCGCACGCGAATGATGGCGTCCTTGGCCCAAGCTTTCACCCAACCACATGTGGCTTGACCGACTACACTACAATATCTATGTGCAATATTCACCCAGTTACTCACTATTATTATTACATCATCTTCGTCTTCCCCTACTTCGGTCTGCTAAAGCCGATCGGTGCCGAATAGCGAGGTCCGTTCGCAAGGCCGCATTGAAACGTGTCAGGCAGCGGAAATCAGTCTCTGGCTGTCTCATGCAACCCTTTCTTATTCCAGATTCAGAAACAGCATGCTGTACATCATGTACCCGGCGTGGCTGTGCCTCAGTGAAACCCACCACGTTCTGTAATTAACCTGCTTCTAGAAGCTTCTGGGTTTACTTGTATGTCAGCGCGTGGACTCCCCAGAGGTGGAGTGCGAACGGCTGTTGAAACATTCTGGCCATTCGGGCATGGTAGAGTACAATCAATGGGACACGCGCCGACAGGCGCAGAGTCATGTCCATCGGTGTTGCAAAATCCTACCGGAGCAGCCTTGAGGATTGCGGCGAAGTCACATGGTCGGTTCCGAATCGTTCCTGTGTCCACCACAATCTAGTATGTATCAATTGATGGTTAGAGAAACAACATTTTACCTTGTCCTTCGCGGCGCGTATTTCCCGCCTGCAGGAAAAGCGAAAGCGAGCTGTCTCACGAGGCTTCCTTTCTCGAAATAACATACATGTAGGCAAACTATAAACTGAATGTCCTTCCTGTTCTCGCGCGACCAAGGATCTTCTGGCCCCTCGTATATGTACGTACGGAGCAAGGCACAGCAAATTGTCCCGCACGCTGAGATAATGCGGCCTCAGTGATAGTCAACCAACAAGAAACCAAGCAGAGCTCGATGGCCGGGTCAGCAATTCGGAGATATGCAAGATCTATCTAGCCTGCAGTACTTCGCCTCTAAAGACGCCTGTCTAGGCTCGGTGGGCAGCCTCCCCTGTTCATATACCGGCCCAAATGCCGAGCAGTCGATGCTATTGTAGATCCGGACATGCTATCCTCGCGCGCTGTAACGCTGCCGGGAGCAAGGTAGGAGATCAGCGCCGAGTAGACACCTTCATCTCTTGTGTTTTTTGCCGGATGTTTCGTTTTCATCATACGATGGCATGTACCTACGACGATACAAGCCCCTGCATCAAGGGCGCCGACACGGTCCTGTCGTTGTTGGTCTTCACTTCTTGACCCTGTCCCCGAGCTGTACACTGAAAATAGATCCCGGTTCCGCTTACATGCAGTTGAAACCTCGTACCCCAGATTGAAGGGCCGGTGCCAAGAGGACAAAGCCAGGGCCATTTGAGGTCTTGTCGATAGGAGAAATGCTCGGGAAAACAATGGAGCCATCGTTGACGCCATGCACAATTCCATTCTTTATGTCGCTCCTACCTATGGGGGATCGGCGGCGGCTCGCGCACATCAGGATAGCTACCCGCGGACGGCGACACGAGCGCGCGTCTTGACTCTTCGCAAGGCTGCCTCTTGTGCGCCATCTTGTGCGCCATCTTACGCGTTCTCCAGCGTTGCAAGTTGAGCTGTGCCCGCGGGTGCTATATGCTGAGGCCGAATCGAGTTCTTCATCCGATGCATGTTTGTGGGTGACGAGACATTCGCGTTGTTGCAGTTGAGGGGATGCTTGACGACAGAACTACCAACTACTCGGAAGGCCTGTGAGACAGGCACTGGGCCAATCAAGGCCATGGAGTTGTTCATATTGGAATTAAAGGTTTGTTAACTGAAGCATGGCCAGCCTCACCAGTTCGTGGGGCATCAACAAGCGAAGGCTCGAGATGCTCTTTGCGACAAATCCTCCCAGTGACAGAAACCTGATGCGGCTCTCTTTAAGGCTGTGCAGAGGAAGCTGAGAAGGGCACGATGGGCATTTCTTGTCGCCGCCGATGGGCGAGTAGAAGCGGCCCCATGTTAGGTCTAGCCTAGTTTCACATCGCTACCCCTGAGCAAAGCAGCAAGTCGCCAGCCTGGAGAGCGTCGCGCGTGGTGCCGTCGACAGCAGCGCGCCCGCAACCGTCGTTGCAGAGGGAGAGCAGCGATCCAGAGCACCGCGGCCGTCGTTCTGCGCGTCCGAAGACGCGTTGTGAGCTCGTCGAGGCCGCCGCCATAATCGCAGGCGGACACACAGCAGAGACACAACGCTTAGTAGTCGCATCCCTGTGCTAAATATACATAACCCTGCGCACGGGGAGGGATGACAGCGTACATGCCAAGCGGGTTTCATGGGCATCCCGATGAAACGAGTTATCCTCAAAACAAGAGCCATCCGCTCCGCCCGGGAGATTGGACGATCAATGACTTTCTGACGGGCTAAGATCCACGCCTACACGTCTCCAACCTTCGAACAAAAGCGGCGCAGCTTCTCGAACCTTTCGATTTTGGGCACACGACTCTCCTTTCTCGCCGCTTCCAATATAACTAACCCTCGCTGGATCTGGCCTTTTCGCTCCCAATCTCCGGGATGACATTGGACTCTACACACCCCTCTGGATAATATGGATACCGAAGAACCTCAACTGTATCAATACGCCACTCCTCAGGCCAACAACAGCTTCAAGCGACCCCGTCGTAGCCTGCAAAGCTCCACTCCTCTCAGTAGCGTTACCGAAAGCGCGTCACCCTCACCGCGACTGTCTGGCCAATTGTCCCTCACACCCGAAGTCATTGATCACATCAATGCCTTGAAGCATCTCGACGACAAGCAGATCCTTCTGCTGCTGCAGGCAGCACGTAGCAATGGAGGTCCGTGTCGTCGTTGTCGTCAATCGGCGCGTGTGGTCACTAACAATCACTCAGACTCGATGCGCATCTCCGCGCCCGATCGCTCGTCCATGTCCACCCTTAGCAGCCGCAATTCCTTCTTGAGCGTACCGTCGAGCAGAGTTACTAGCATGATGTCTGACCCTAGATCTTCCATCGCGTCAACCGACTCGTCCTTTACACACTACAGCGCCGCCTCCTCGCGTCTTTCCACCGCGTCGTCACGTCTATCCACTATTTCTAACTCTTCCAAGAACTTTGCTTGTACATTCTGTGACAAGGCACTGAAGTCAAAGCCATATTGGAAGTCACACGAGGAAGAATTCCACGAGCAGCGCTTGACATGGCGATGCCCGGACTGTGAACAGATCTTCCATGCCGGGAAGCGCTTCAGAGAACACCATACCAAACTTCACGTATGATCGACGCCCCTTTGGATCAGCTTAACAGCTAACGTGTACAGGGCTGCGAGAACTGCAAACAACCACGCGAAAGCGGGCAGCCAACTAGCAGAAAGGCATCTCCATGTGTTAAGAAATATGAGATCGTCATGCATGACAAGGACGCCTGGGGCTGTGGGTTCTGCGGTTGCCTTCTAACGACCTGGGAAGAACGGTGCGAGCACATCGCAATGCATTTTGAAGAGAAGAAGTCGAAGTGGAACTTCACCAATGTCATCCTTGGACTACTAAAGCAACCGGACGTATCAGAATCTTGGAGCCGGTTACTTACGCAGCGCCATGGTGACCCACAGGACTGTCCTCGCTTCACCTGGGAATCTAAAAAGTGTAATCGTCTGCGATACAAGCTAGAGACGAAGTGGGACACCAGGGTTTTTGACGTTGATAAAGTCGTACAAGAGACTTATGATCTGGCAGAAATCGAGCCCGCCGACGTAGTTGAGCCCGTGGTCGAGCCACAGCCTGAAGTACAAGAGCCTGCGGAGCCACAGACTGAGACAATAAGCTGCAAGCTGGAGATGGATTTCGGAAACGATCAACGCCTCCAAAGCTCCCATGGCCTCCCGTCAGAAGGAATGATGGATCTAGATCCGGTGGACACTCCGCAAACAATGCATCAGGAAATCCCGCAGACGCAGTGGCCTGTTACAACCAACATGTCGCAAAGCACTATGGCTGCCGATAACGGCATGGATGCTTTTGGGGATTTCAATCCAAGTATGGCACATATGCCGACCGACTTTTCACAGCCTGTTACCCAGGGTTTCCAAACTAGCTGGCCAAACGCCGGGTTCGTGTCAACACCGGATTTGGTAGCCTTTCCACAGCAGAACTCGTATTTGGCTTACAACACACCTAAGGAAGTCGTTCAGGTTCCAACCTCCCAATACGCCAACTTCGGTCAATACCCACGGCAAAGCGTACCACCAAACTTTATGCATCATACAAGCAACTCTGGTTCTCGTCGATTCGTCCCAAAGCTGATCAACATTGCCAGCTCCGGTCATCGTCCTTCGTCGTCCCACGTCTCTGAGCAGCCTCCGCCGCCACCCCCCAAGGATGAGCATACAAACCGGTTCTCGAGAATGATCATGCGGCGGCGTCCAAGTAACATATCTCAACACACAGTTGTCGCGCAAAGAGAGCTTGGATGGAACGACGAACTCAATTGGGGCTAAGATGACTCCAAACCTGTGTCGGACGAGCTCACCCCTCACTACTGGCTGGTCCCGGTAACTCCACACGCCACCCTCCTTTATAAAGAACAAACAAAACCTCACTGAGAAAGTGATTCCGAACCTCGCCTTTCACGAAGCCAGGTTGGCGAACGAAGTAACGATCGCCTGCATGGTGCGTCAGACGAGCACAGTGTCACCTCTACGGGTACTATTTCCTCCTTGTCCTATACAATGTTCATGTCCTCCTTTACTTTAGCACCGGCGGATCGTAGGGTATACCCATAATGTATTCTGATTATTGATTGATTGAATGTCGGCAACGTCAGATAATTACCCATCTTGGGTGCCCTCAAAGGCTACTATCGTAGTGTTTTGGAATATTAATACCCCCTTGTTTAGTTTACGTCCTTGTCGTTTTCATGCTGGTAACGTGTCGTTTCAGCTTGAGTATCCGTAGAAAATGGAACCATGGCTATCCTGAACTTATCAGTCCACTTTTTGTGAACCATCAGCCAATCGGACAAAGAGCGGAAGAGGATCACAACGCGTATTCGCGGAGCTATTGGGCTTGTCGATTTGCGCCGAAGTGGGGTCGTCTCCGCACATGCCCGTCATCGTACGTACCCGCAAGCGGCACTCCCCTTCTCGTGTGTCATTGGCAAGAGGACATCCACCACAATCACGGTAAATATTGGACGGCCCTCCGTTGATCCCGGAAGCCTGCTCTTCTGCCACGACTGTGGAACTGAACCAGCTTGGTCCCTGAAGTCTTAAGGTAATAGTCGGGCATCAACAGAAGCCCTCGAAATGCCACTGTCCAGTGCCAGCCAGGAAGCTCTAGTTCTCACCGTTTTCTTCGCCCCGATTCTTGCCTACCTGTTCATCAAACGGAGCGCATCAAAGTTTAATAGAAGACTTCCTTCTCCGACGGAGATTACAAACATCCTAATCCATCCGATCAAGTCATGTCATGGCTTGAATGTCAAGTTGGCCCGGCTGTTGCCCACTGGCTTCGATCTAGGTATGAATGGCTCTGATATGACCATCTTGCTGTCTTGTAGGATGCTAGTGTGACTGACTTGCCCAGACCGGCAATGGATGTGGGTAACTTACCCTCAGTATGAATTCCAAACCAGTAGGTACTTTGTCTCCGAGCCCAATCTTCCCCTAACTGATGGGGCAGTCCGCCAGAATTCCAAGATGACCCTCATCCGACCGAGCTACGATAGGAAGACCGATATTCTCACCGTCACCGCTCCTGCGCCAAATTCCATTGATCAGAAGCTGCAATTCTCGATACCCGCCCACCCCTCACAGGAGTGGCTTGCTAAGAATACGGAGCTGGTAGATGCGAATATTTGGGGCAGGAAAACGCCTGCTCATGCGTATTCTACAGCTCTTACCGGTCCTTTCAATGAGTTCTTCGGCAAGGAGGTCAGACTGGTATACAAGTCACCCGTGTTTGATGCCCCCAGGACACTAGCTTCGAATGGTGCAAAGGATATACTAGGGCGCGATGCCTCTACCTGCTTCCCGGACCTGATGCCTATACTCGTCGGGTGCGAGTCCAGCATGAAGGAATTGAACACACGGCTGCATGCTGCAGAGGGCATGACGATCGACATCAGTCGCTTTCGTCCGAACATTGTGGTCAAAGGGCACACCCCCTGGGACGAAGACCGCTGGAAGACTTTGAGGATTGCACCTGCACCGGGTCCAAAAGCATCTGCAGAAGGATATACACTGGATGTCACGCAGAGATGCGCTAGGTGCCAGGTGCCTAATGTGGACCCGGAAACGGCAGAGAAGCATAGGAAACAGCCTTGGGATACTCTAATGAAGTATCGCAAAGTCGATGAGGGAATCAATTACAAGCCTTGCTTTGGGATGTTGTGTGTACCCAGGGGAGAGGGCGGGTTGGTCGAGGTAGGAATGAAGTTGGAAGTGCTTGAGGTTACGGATCAGCATAGATATATCGCGGGATTCTAGGGTATACATATTACTTTGATAGGGTCTGAAGCTTTTCAGAAATACTAGCACAAGAGCATTTAATTCTCATCTTCCGAGAAAAGTACATCGGGTTCCCAGCCAGATCCTGTCCAGACACCACGACGGCCAATCGGACAAGGAGGAAGGTGGCTTGCAGGGATTGGCAACAAGCGAATGTGCCTGCTTGCTGCCTTTGTGCCATGTGGCAGCCCCGCCGCACACTCAACCTACCGCAACAGGCAGTATTCTCTACTCCATCGAACACTGCGCCCCTCACATCGATGCGCCCAACACCACTACGATGTCGCGCTATTCCTATCCCAGCTGACGCGTCGCTTAACTGGAGCTGACTATCACATGAGGGGCCATCTGAGCTCGGGCGCGTGGTTGAAAGCTTGCTGATGATCATCATCTCATACTAATCTTCATCCCAACTTGCTGCCTGTTTTCATTATGGCCGTCTTTTCCTGACATCCACCCTGTCTTTACTTCTTTTTACCTTTGCCTATTCTACATTAGAAGTCGAAAGACAGCTTTCATCGGCACGATGCTTCCAGCAAAAAATCCACTTCCCCACCTTCGCAGAATCCACAGGCACAATGTCGACACGCTCACATCATCTCCGCTGGCAGAGCTTTCCGGATCACTCGGAGACTTAGGAACACTGCTCCCACTCATGACGGCCCTCGTAATTACGCAGTCCATATCTCTTCCAGCGACTTTACTCTTCACTGGTGCTGCAAACCTGTTAACGGGTGTCGTGTTTGGGATACCACTCCCGGTTCAACCCATGAAAGCGATTGCAGCTGTTGCCATTGCGAGAAAATTCACCGTCGAAGAGAACGCCGCAGCTGGCATAGTAGTTGCTGCCCTAGTAGGCATCTTAAGCATCACCAACTTGATCGACTATGTCAACCGCTTGATACCAGTTCCTGTGATCAAGGGGATCCAAGTCGGCGCTGGCCTGTCTTTATGTTTGAGTGCAGGGACGACGATGTTTGCACCGCTGAGCTGGACAGGGCCGTGGTGGGGCGACAATTACCTCTGGGCCCTTGCTGCTGCGATCCTCTTGCTTTCAACGTTCCTCTACCCTAGGTTACCATACACCATTATTATTTTCGCTACGGGAATCATACTGTCTCTACTCTCTCAGAGCAGTTACACTCCCACTCCGGCGGTCTCCAAAATTCCTATCATTCATCCTTCAGGCCAAGATTTTTGGAAAGCAACAACGACCGCATCGCTTGGTCAACTGCCTCTTACACTCCTCAACTCTGTCATTGCCGCTTCGGCTTTAGCCTCAGATCTGCTTCCCTCACCGCCTTACCCTGCTTCTCCGTCAGTCACAGCACTAGGAACGTCGGTTGCGGGCATCAATCTTGTAGCTTGCTGGTTTGGTGCCATGCCTGTCTGCCATGGCTCAGGAGGTCTTGCTGGCCAATATCGATTCGGTGCGCGCAGCGGCTCAAGCATCATATTCCTTGGACTCCTCAAACTAATCCTCGGCGTTACCACGCTCTTCAACCCTGGTCCCATTGTTACCGTTCTCTCGCGCATCCCAACCTCTCTTCTTGGAGTCATGGTTCTTGCAGCTGGAGTGGAGCTTGCCAAGGTTGGTGAAAGCATCAACACAGACGCCGCAGATCTCCGTCTTCTAGACCACAACGACACGTGGGATGGGAAAGAGTTGAAGAAACTGAGTGAGCGCGAAAGGAAGGAGAGGTTCATGGTCATGCTTGTAACCGTCGCAACGCTGACGGCGTTCAAGAATGATGCGGTGGGATTTATTGCAGGCTTAGTGTGGCATTGGGGTTTCAAAGTCGCTGGAAAGGTGGAAGAATGGAGAGCGCGACGTCAAGGAACACCATTCTGGAGGCAGATTGGTCATGAGGAAGAAGAAAGCAGCGGTCTTCTCTCTCACGATTAAGCGAGCTGTGTTAGTTGCATGAGATACCCCTACGCATACTTCTGGCGCCTTGGTTATCGAATAGAACTAGATTTCTGTATCTAGTCTAATATTATTTTCCAGTCGCTCAGTCAGTCGCGTAAAATTACTTGAAGGCTCTTTCCTGACTCTCTTCCACAATTCGCCAATTCGCCTCTTATGCGCGGCAGACCAGCGATGGACTATGCTCTTTCACATGGGCTGATCACACCAACGGTGGGTGCTAGACTCAAAAAGACATAGTGCGCGAACATGGTGACAACAACACCACGTGCCTCAACTCGCTTCCAAATCTTCCAGTCTTCGGCTCAATCTTCAATGATATTGTAAGGTTACCGAGTGCTATCACCAATTGAGGACGACTACTACGCTGACGGTCCGCGGGCAATTCTACGTGCCTAAACGGCTAAAGTAGTTCTACCCCTCCACAGAGGCGATTTTTACGTACCTACAGCTTTCCCGGAGCATAACAAACGTCCGGCCTTCTATTATATTCTCAATGCAATGAATTAACGTCCAGTGAAAACTTGATGTACTTAACGAGAGATGACCACAGTAAGCATGGTTAATTTACACGGTCTTTGTAGTGGTGAGAAGATCGAAGCGCAGAGATGGCATCAGCAAGCTCTCAAAATTTAAGCTTTCCATTTCCCCTGCCGAGACATGATGGTCTACATAAGTTCCGGTAGTCTAGCTTAACGCTCTAGAACCTCTAATCCTTGCGCACTCACATATTGCCACTGATTGTAGTTAGTCGACATCATCATCATTCCGGGTCACCGGAACGATTAATTAACTTTATATAAAGCCCCCCATGGGGGTGGGATTCAAGTCATCAGTATTTGCTCGATCTGATCGCCCACCATCACCCCCGAGTAGGGTTCCTGATACTGGTCCCTTGCTATATTCCAGGATGGCGGTCACCACTTCTCTAGTGGCCGTGGCCGTATGTCTCGTTGCATATACTCAAGCCAAGCCTCTAGATACAAGAGCTTCAGTGGAAGTTTCAAATGCGAAGACGTCTTTGACTCTTATCTATCAGAACAATCTCAACGGATCGGACGACAAAAACCACGTTGGAGCACTTATCCTCGACCCTGTTGCGCAATCTGATGCGGCTGCTGCCTGTGCTTCTGTGAACGAGAAACTACTTCCCAAGGCAACACTTCAGCAATACAAATCTGATTTTGTTCCGTCACTCGCGTACCAGGACTTTGCCGACTACTACAACAATGGAGATGGCTTTTACATCGATGGAGGCGTCGTCACTGCAGACAACCGACTCGAATTCCTTTCCTCGGATCGCTCAAAGCGACAGCTTCCTGTTTTGTGCACTCAGTCGGCCAACAATGGCCTCTCAAGTGCCGGTCCAGTGAACGGCAGCCAGGTAGCCGTGGCATCAGGATCCAATACCTATGTCGGATATCGCAACCAAAAGTCGTTCAGGTTTCTGGGTATCCCATATGCTGATACCCCACAACGCTGGAAGTACTCTTCACTGTACTCGAAGAAGGGTCAGGCGATCCAAGCCACCGCCTACGGCTCGCAGTGTGCGCAGGGAAGCTCTGGAAGTGAAGACTGTCTGTTTCTCAACATCCAGACACCTTACATTCCTAAGGCTGGGTCCAAAAAGAACCTTCGTCCGGTAATGTTTTGGATTCATGGTGGCGGTTTCACAGGCGGAACTGGTGCTGATCCTCTATCCGACGGCGGAAACCTAGCCAGCAAAGAAGACATCGTTACTGTCACTATCAACTACCGTCTTTCGACTCTCGGTTTCTTGGCCATACCCGGGACCAGCATTTCTGGAAATTATGGTATTGCCGATCAGATCGTTGCGTTGGACTGGGTTCTTGCCAACATCGCTTCGTTTGGCGGAGACCCCAAGCGAATAACGATAAATGGTGAATCTGCTGGTGCTGGCTCAGTTCGTGCTCTCCTTGGCTCACCTAAGGCTATTGGAAAGTACCAGGGCGCGATTGCCATGTCTAACCTTGGAGGGGGCGTGACACTGGGTCTCAATGGCGACTATGGCACCACCTACTCTTCCTATTACACAATTGACCAGTCTTACGCCGTTGCAGGGAAGCAAATCTTCTCTGCTGCCAATTGTACTACTGGAGATACTGCAGCTCAGATCGCTTGCCTAGAAAAGATTCCAGCGTTACAGCTTGTCGGACTACCCACAGCTGCCCGCTATGTCGTACAGGACGGGACATATGTTAACACTCCCAACCTTATTCTGTCCAAACGAAATGCTAGTACCGCTCACGTTCCAGTAATGTTTGGCATCACGGAGAACGATGGCGCTTCCTTCTCCACATACCCTAAAACACCAGTTACAAGCCATCTTCAAGGCTTGCAGGCAGCTCTTGGCATCAACTCAACCTGGGCGCAGAGGATCATTGATTCAAAACTGTTCCCATTCTACGACACCGGAAATCTGACATTAGACTCTTTCAACGTTTCCCAGAGAATTGCGACAGACAAAACCTTCAGGTGCATCGACCAAGCCACGGTATACAGCGGTGTAAAATCACGCGCCTTCCCAAAGGCATACTACTACCAATTCCAACGCACCATTGGCGGCTACGATCCGAATAACCTCGGTGGACCCGCCAACAATGACCCCAACAATCCTTACTTCCGCTTCCACGGTGCAGATATGCCATGGGCTTTCGGTACGCTGAGCCGGATTCGGGATTCAAACGACTTGTACAGCGTACAGCTGGTCAGCAGTTACTTTGCCAGCTTCGTGAAGACGGGAGACCCGAATCCGGATATCGACTATTTGAAGACCAGGGACTACCAAAAGGTCATCCAAGGAGTAGCAGCGAGCAAGAGTTGGGATGAGGTCAGCGATAAGCGTGGCGAGATTCGCTTCTTTGATTATCCTGGAAAGAGGGGCGACTTTGTAGATGTACCACAATGTGAGTGGCTGGGATACGGCTTGGATTATTACTTGAAGGGTGGTAAGTAGCGAATGAAGAGCCAGAAATACTCAAAATAATATATTCAATCATGATCAATTATCAGTACATATCATCCATGCTCCATATTCCAGTTCCAGCCTCTTTCTATGCCTTTTCCATCAGGTATGAGGAAATTATGTGCTATTTATCCGTATCCGTGCCGCGGGCTCTAGTGTTCACCTCGTAAGCTTCGTCACAGAACTCGATGGCTTCCTGCCAAAAGGTATGCTCGCTCTTCAGCAGCCTTTCCTCATCTGACCTCTTTTGTTCTTTCATTTCCTTCCTCTTCTTTCCGACAAGTAGGTTCTGAGCGTGCTCCACGATGCCCCTCGGTTGCTCGAGCGCGCGCCGCTCTTTCTGAATCTTGTCAAGGTCCTTCTGTATCTCCACAAGCCGCTTTTGTGAGTATGATCTATTTATGAGATATTGGGCCTTTGATAACGCATAGTCCAAGTCCGGGCCAAATGTAGGTCTGTCCATGATTTCTGACTTTGGTAGAAGAGAATTGATGATCCCGGGAACCGGATATTCAGAACGTATTTATATTGTCATGAGCGTTTGAATCGTATCGTGAGCATATCACAAGGCAGTTGTTACATTCAATTGCGTTTTCATTGGGTTCTGACGAGGGTGTAAATCTCATTTAGTGACACAGGCTGATTGCTCAGGGCCAAGTCATGGAATGATCAGAATTATCATATTCTATGTTTAACCCCCACATGATTAACTATACGAATATATTTGTAAAGAGGGTCTTGAACCATATGTTTCGACAGATAGTTGTAGTTACCCCGTTATAAATCGTGGTTTGTCATTTGGACGTAAAGCGTCATCGCTGCTGAAAACCCCTGAGAGTTAAGGTATCTAAACCACCTATTCTCATTTCTAAGCCGAAGCATAAAAGTTAATGAGTTTGGTTCCTGGAAACGTTCCGCAAAACATTGATTATGGCGTACACAGCGTCCGATGCATCCCAAGTGATTGCAAAGTTCATTGTTGCAGCTCCACATGACTGACAAAATAGATTGTGAACCAATTCGTTGGTATGAAACAGAGACATATGGCTATAACTTTAGTGCAAGTATCTGCTCTTTTGAGTGTTGTAATGAAGGAAGCGTCGTTATATTGAGATGCTTTTCCTTGTGTGGAGAACACAAGTTCATGTCCTGTGTATCGATTCGAGAAAAAAAAAGAATAACATCAGTATGCGGGTCTTGGTTTCTTACACTATCATCTACATTCCATGAGGCATGTATCAACATCAGGTTTAGTGAGCACCGGTACATCTTTAGTAGCGGCGCTGATAATGTTCCTAGGGAGCAAATTTGTGCTCGCTTTGGTGGCACCGGGAACTGCAGTGTTTGACGAAGCGCGAAGAGCGGCCACGTGGGGACTAGAAATGGTAACTGCGCTCTGCAAGCTGGTATCTCGAATGTTCGGTATTAGGCGCTACTTTGTTTCTTAGTTTTCCATCGATTGGCAGACGCAGGATGTTATCGCCGACATTCTAGGAATATGTTGAGAAGTAGAAAGACAATCCTACCGAGCAGCGTAACGATGGGATAACATGTCTTCATATTGCACGATATACCCGTGTGGAACCCGAAATTTGGAGATAACAACCCCCTTGGGTACCCTCATGAGGGTGTGTTGACAGATGAAGATAAAGGGCTTTTAAGAGCCGTCTAATCATGGCATGTAATGTCTTCCGACTTTTTTTTGCTTCCATGAGAGAATGCTATGGAAAGATATCAGTCCTCAGAAATGCAATGATTTCCAGTTGAGGCGCGCTCTGATCCTGCAGCGCTCAGCATCCACGTGATTGGAGCTGCGATCTCGTACTTCGTATCTATGAACCAAACAAGACTCTGGGCAACGGCTGGGCAACAACATTCCAGATCGACTCAAAAAGAAGCTATGTGGGGATTTTCCGAGCTTTCACCACCACGCACATATTCGTGAATGAATTGACTTGGTCGTCGGCTTCTGCCCTTCATGACCACCCGAGCATGGAAAACCGAGTATGAAGCTGCACCAGAACCGACATGCAACACGCCTATAGGCTTAGGCGGTGAATCCTCAAAGATCGGTTTATGGGGTGGAAAATGCGCTCAATCGCTGGAACCTAACGACGCCTGCTACCCGTGGTACAAAGACAACTCGGACTGGCAAACCGCGTACATCCGGTATTCTCCTGCATCTGTTTGTCCTCCCGATTGGCAAGCCCAGTCTACTGTAGTTCAACACCCGACGACTCAAACCTTGATCTTGTGCTGCCCGGACAATTACATCGCCAGTGAGGATGCTTATGCGCCCTTGAACCTTCGGACCATGTGCCTTCCACAGGAGGAAAGACTGAGGGTCTGGACTATACCCACTTGCTCTAATGGCGCTGGACCAATAGGAACAACTCAGTGGGGTATCCATCCGAACGGGTACAACGTATTGAGCACGACTCTGTTTGCGTACCCACTGGCGCTCGTTTACGAAACTACTGGTATCAAACTGCCCACTGTTACAGATACGGAATCAGCACCAACAGGATTAGGCGAGGACAATGTATCAACGGGACCCAGTTCAGGTAGTGGGCGGAAAAAGAGTGGTGGCGGCATGAAGATTGGCATTGGTATTGCAGTTCCAATCGCAGCCTTGTTGATAGGGCTGCTATTGTTGTTCCTAAAGAAGCGAAAGAAAAGGCCAACACAAGAGATAAATGTAAGGAATGTAGAAGGAGGCGAGTGTCATTCTGATGAGAAGCAAGTTGCTGTCGGAGACCAGGAGCTATCAAAGCCAGAACTAGAAGCAGGGACGAAATCCCAAGCCGGAGGGTTTGTAGTAGGCCATCAAGAATTGGAGGTAACAAACGGATTACCGAATGCAGCAGTTACACAGGGAGTTTCGAGTGCGGCCGAGCTCGAAGGTGTGACGAAGGAAGACAGCCATCGACGCGGCATCTCGCCATCAGAATTGAGTGGCGAACAAAGGCAAGCAGAAATCCCAGTTATGTCTAGTGCTATAGAGCCTTGGAGGGATATACCTTTACCAGAGGATCATGGAGTTGGGAGGACAGGTACTGAACCTCGCACCGAAATGCGACACGCTGCATCATCCATGCCCGCAGTACTCACAACGGCGGGAACTCAACCCTTAGGGAGGCTAGCGGAGCTCAAGAGCAAGAAAGCAAGATTAGACGAGGAACAGGCCGAGTTGGAGCGATTGCAGAGAGTGCGAGAGGAGAGCAGAGCATTGGAAGACGAAATCCGGAGATTGGAGAGTAGACGGTGACATATTTGTTCCTGTACTTTAGTAGTCTTCTTGATGTAGTAATGCAGGTCATTTCTGAACGTGATGGCGAAAGGGTGGAGGGGGCAAAGAAGCGGTTGGGAGATGGCAGCTGGGAGGGATGGTCGTGGACATGGTTTGGGTGCATGCTTGGCGCGGTTACCAGCGGGGATTGGCTGGGAGGAGGCGGGCAAAGCGTCAAATCGCCACAGCCACTCCAGCCGCCGTCCGCATGAGCTTCTGAAACTCGCCGGCACTGCGCGAGAGCCGTCGCGATAGCCTCGGACTGCTGCTCGCCAGTGTCCTGCGCACCCTCGTCTTCTGTTGTCTCCCGCACGGCCTGAGACGGTGGATCACCGCGTGCCAGCCGACGTGCATCTGCCGTGCGAGCGAACAACACACCATCCCCCGACACCGACATACTCTCCTGCTCTCCCTCAAGACCTCGCGTGAAGTGCCCGTATGGTTTCGTATCCCGATTCCCAGGGCGCTGAGCGCGCCCTCGCTATCCGCCGCCCGCCCTCGGTAGCCTCACACTCGTCGCGCGCTTCGACTGTCCGCAGACACCGCCCTCATCGCTCCCACTTTGGCGGCTCGTCGTACCAGCCACAGAACGAGTTTCCTATCTTTACCCATACGGGTGACGTCGAGATTGTCATCGCGAACGGCCGCAAGGAGCAGCGCTACCTGCTACACAAGCTCATCCTGACCCAATGCTCAGCTTTCTTCGAGGCGGGGCTTAGTGAAGAATGGGCCTCGTCAGGAACAGGGACCGGGAACGCACAGAATGCGAACGCTGCGGCCCTAGCAAGAGCTCCCCCGGGCGCTCTCGAGGAGAAGAAGCGGTGGAAATATGAGCTGGACTGGGGTGGCGAGGACGACATTCCCATGTTGATACAAAAAGTAGGCCCTCACGGCTTGTATCTGCAGATATATGCTGACCATGAGCAGAAAGCTCAAACAACCATCTTCGGTGGTGACGCTACACCGTCGCAGCCACCGGCCCTACGCAACAAACCCCCTCCTCCACAGGCGGGTTTCTTCCGTACCATGGCCAACTTTTCTTCTCTCCACGTACCTGCTTCCCAGAGCGATCCCGACGATGATGCCTTCCGCGACTACGATAACATGTTTCGCGTCTTCTATAACTATCCACCTGCGTTGGATCCCATAAATATTGCAGACGCATATGTCGAGTGCAAGTCTCTGCTGCAACTAGCCGACATGTACGGAGCACTGGATGTTATAGGGCCGCGCGTGGATCACCATTTGCTGCGTTTCCAGGGTCGGTTGTGGAAACAGATTGCGAAGTACCCTCCCAGCTATCTCAAACTGGGCTACATGGCACGAAGTAAGGCTATCTTCTCGGAGGCCATGGTACACGTAGTTGGACAGTGGCCGCAGGCCGTAAACCAGCTGAGAGGCCAAGTTGCTGAGTCGGTACTCGAGGTAATCGAAGATAAGGTGGATGAGATGGATGAACTGAAAGCCAAGATTGAAGTAAAGCTTTTCCGATTAACCCTCACAACAAGCAGAGGCGAGCGCGTCACTCCCTCTAACAACTGGTTAGAGTGGATGGCTGTATCTCTATTCCGCCAATGGCTTGCAGAGAACACCACCCCTCCACCTGCTCCGATCCTAAAGTCCCCGCGCCATCCATCCTCTCGGAACGGCGAGAACATGCCTCTACCACCACCACCCGCCTTCAACACTGGTCGCATCTTCCGCCTTCTTGGTACTGGTGGGTCGAGCTACCTAAACCACGATGAATGCAAGCGCTTTTTGAAACTCAGCCCCGACTACTATAGTCGCGAGAACTTGAAGCGTTTCGAACGGCGGATCGAAGAAATCAAGAACAAAGCCAAAGACGCAGTCAAGCCTCTGATGAGAAATTTCCTAGAGCTTGATTTAAGAGAGGGCGGCCTGCCATACTTGACATGTACAAGAGTTGACCCGCAAGACTTTCCTTGGGAGGAGTAACCTCCGCGCTTTTCGCTGATAGGAGGTGGACTACGTCGCTTTATGCTTGCGGGTACGTACGGGAGGGGTTTTGATATTCGTGGCACTGCAAAGGGATGGCGTTGGGATTCGTAAACTTCGTGTGGTGATTTTGGAGCCAGATACCCTACTTTTGATGATTTTGTTGGTCCTTCGTTCTATTTGGGATCGATATGAGGCTGGGTGGAAATGAGTAATGAGAAGCTGGAGAAGCTCGCTGGTCGGGTTTTTCTCAGAGTTAGACTATCAAAAATCATGAAACTGTCAGTGAAGCGTGTTTTCGTGAATACATCCAATACTTTTGCGGCCGTATATGAAAGTCAAGCTTGACTGTGGCTACGGAGAGAAGGCTAGGTTGGGTTTTGTCTTTCCAAAAGAAACCCCACTAAATGTATTCATAACAACCCGATATCAGTTAGTCTCGTAGTCTTACCTCTTTGCACGTATTGATGATTTCAAGAAATTGCAAATATATTGTCTCCTGTTATAAAAAGTGTATTCGGAGCATACTTAAAATCAATGAGACATGCGAGAATAATTCTGATGATTACATTAAACTATCAACTGAGTCGTCTCACTAATGAACATCTTCTCGCACATCGAAGGCTTATTTTTATTCCTCATACTTACAATACTAATGTAAAGCGCCTTGTGTACGGTATGATTTCAGCGTCCACAATGAATATAATTGTATCCTCGAGCTTTGTCTTTAGTACGGTTATTTACCTCGCACTATTAGCAACGTAAGAGGGCAATCTCTCACACAAAGTGCCCACAGTGACTTAGGTTTGATACAGGTGTCACATCCTCAGCAACCACAGCGAAAGCGTCCATGTCTTCGGTAGTCAGCTTGATTATGTACACCATCGAAGACGGGGCACAGTGAGCATAGCAACGGATCAGGACAGCTTGAGATTGTAGTTTCGAAGAGGGTATCTACCATCCAATACGTCTACTACAGCTTTAACTGCACGCCAACCCTGCAGAAAACCTATTGTATCTTCGTATCAGCTCCAGCAGCTGGCCGCGTGTATGCGAACTTAAATCTCACTTTCCGTTGTCTTAAAAGCCGACTCTGTCGTGCAATTACGTACGAAAACTTAGGTCTTTCTGTTACAATACCTGTCGTCCATGGGGCGATGCTGTTTAGTTAGGAAACATAGAAGTGGATAATGAGTCTGGACTGGTTGATTGCCATAATGGCATTCAACTCTACCAGCGGTGCGTTCTGTGCTATGAGAGTAGTGCTCGTGCTTCAAGCTTCCGATATTCATAAATGAGCAATGAATATGCCTCATCACTATGAATCCCTGAAAGATGGTATCGTTGTTGTTACAATTTGTACGGTGCGAGCCACCAAATCATACATTGCTTGGCCATATGTGTAAGGTGTTTTTTTTTTTTTTTGGGGGGGGGGGGGGGCTTTGGGGGTTTTAATTTAATTTAT
>Ga0247757_10000721_pt1 | contig 26210 bp, 23 predicted proteins | sample UWRJL126311R4_FD_180929 | JGI IMG/M metagenome (GOLD analysis project Ga0247757, IMG submission 180929) | Plant litter microbial communities from Arlington Agricultural Research Station in Wisconsin, United States - UWRJ-L126-311R-4 | ecosystem: Environmental > Terrestrial > Plant litter >...
GCTGGGGCGCCCGTTCAACCCCGGCCGTCACGCTGCGGCGCTGCACTGCCCGTGGCTGGTGTGCGTGGGCGGGGACGACCGGGTCGCGCGGCCCGCGGCGGCCATCGCGGCCGCCCGGCGCGCGCCCCGCGGCGAGCTGCGCGTGTACCCGGGCGTCGGGCACTTCGACGTCTACGACGGCCCGGAGCACGAGGCGGTCGTCGCCGATCAGCTCGCCTTCCTGGACCGGCACGTCCTCACCACGGAGGAGCGCCGGCGCGTCTCCACGACCGTCCGTCGCGGGGACACCCACGGCGTAGGGTGAGGCCTGCACGCAACGCGCCGCACGGCGCCCGAGCCGGGGACGGGGATGGACGACAGCCAGTGGAGGATCGCGACCAGGACGCCGGAGTCGCGGGCGCTCTTCGAGCGGGTCAAGGTGGCCACCCGGCTCTCCGCCGGGCTCAGCGCCCTCTCCCTCGACGAGCCGGACGCGATCCGGACGGCGTTCGAGGCGTTGATCGGCAAGCCGGTCGGCGAGGGCTTCACGCTGATCCCGCCCTTCTACGCCGACGACGGCCGGAACATCACGGTCGGCCAGACCGTCTTCATCGGCTACGAATGCGCGTTCACGGGCCACGCGCCGATCGCCATCGCCGACCGGGTGATGATCGCCCACAAGGTCAACCTCATCACCTCCGGCCATCCCGTCGAGCCCGGCCGGCGGCGCGACCACCTCACCGGGGCGCCGATCGCCATCGACGACAACGTGTGGATCGGGGCCGCCGCCACGATCCTGCCCGGCGTGCACGTCGGGGCGGGCGCGGTCGTCGCGGCCGGCGCGGTCGTGAGCCGCGACGTCCCCGCCGCGACGCTCGTGGCGGGCGTCCCGGCGAAGGTCATCCGGCACCTGGACGTCGCGTAGGATCGGCGCCGTGCCGACGCCCCTGACCCGCCGCGAGCTGCTCGCGGGCACCGCGGCCGGCCTGGGCGCCCTCGGCGCCGGCGCGGCCCTGACCGCGTCCGCGGCGAGCGGGGCCGCCCCCACCCGCAGGCGCGACCGCGTCGCCGTGATCGGTGCGGGCACCGGCGGCGTGGCCGCCGCGTACTTCCTCGCCGGCACCCACGACGTGGACGTCTTCGAGGCGCGCTCGCGGATCGGCGGGCACGCCGACTCCCGCGTCGTCGACTACGACGGCCACCCCGTCACCGTCGACCTCGGCGCGCAGTTCTTCCATCCCGACACGCACCCGCTCTACGTCACGCTGCTCGAGGAGCTCGGCCTCTACGACCCCGCGAACCCGAACGGCCTCGAGACCCACGGGTCGCCGGGCAGCCTGTGCGTCTTCCCGGTGCGGGGCGGCGGCCCGCCGCGGTTTACGTCGACCCATCCGCTCGACGCGCTGCCCAACGCGCTCGGGTTCGCCTCCTTCACCCAGCTGGCCCGCAAGGCCGTCCTCGACGGCCTGGCCTGGGACGTCACGGTCCGGCGGTGGATCGCCTCGCTGCCGCTGGAGCCGGCGTTCAAGGCCGACGTGCTGTACCCGTGGATCACCGCGACCATCGGGTGCTCGCGCGCCGACGCCGAGCGCGTGTCGGCGCGCGCGATCCTGCAGACCTTCGCGCTCGCGTTCCCCGTCGATCCCGCCGCCGGCGCCACGACGTACACGTCGAGGATCGGCCTGCAGGGCAACCTGCGGCGGCTGCTGGAGGAGGCGCCCGCGGCCCGGGTCCACCGCGACGCGCCGGTGCGCGCCCTCACCCGGGGCCGCGACGGCTGGACCGTGCGCACGCCCGCCGGCCGCAAGGGTCCGTACCGGTACGTGGTGCTGAACGCGCCGCCGCGGGTCGGCCGCGAGCTGCTGCGGCCGCTGCCCGCGTTCCGCGCCGCCACCGCGGTGCTGGACCGGTACCGGTACTTCGACTCGCGCCTGGTGATCCACCGCGACCCGGCCTACGTGGATCGCCGGCGGACGAACTGGACGGCCTACAACGCCGGGGTCGACGGCCGCGAGTGCGAGGGCAGCGCCTGGGTGGGCGCGCTGCACGACCCCCTGCCCTCCGGCGCGACGATCGACCTCTTCAAGTCCTGGGCCCAGCGACGCCACGCCGACCCGAAGCGGGTGCTGCTGGAGCGGCGCTTCCAGCATCCGCTCATCACGCCGCGGGCCGTCGCGGCTGCCCGCGCGCTCCGTCCCCTGCAGGGCCGCGGCGGCCTCCACTTCAGCGGCGCCTACACGACCGGCTCGGACCTCCAGGAGACCGCGCTCTTCTCCGCGATGCGGGTGGCCGAGGCGCTGGCCCCGGCCAGCCCGAAGCTCGTCGCCCTGCGCCGGCGCATGCGCGCCAACGGGATCGACGGGATCTCCTACGACCTGTAGTCGGCGGCGCCGGGAGGCGCTTCAGTACCTCCCGGTGCGGCTCGGCGCCGATCAGGGCTGCGTGGTGAACGTCTGGTCGGTGCCCTCGTAGGTGCCGGCCGTGGTCGTCACGGTCACCTTGTAGTGGTAGGTCGTGCCCGGCTTGAGGTTGGCGAACGGACGGCTGTAGGCCCGACCGCCGGGCACCGGGGCCCCCGACAGCAGCGGGGCCGGCGCCTTCGTGTACGCGGTGGTGGTGCCGAGCTGGACCAGCGTGCTCGTCACCGCCGCCCCGTGCGCGTCGACCACCGCGTTGATCGTCGCCGTGGTCGCCGTGAGCGGATCCACCGCGCCCAGCGTCACCGCCGGCGCGCCGGACGCCACGGTCGTGAACGTCTGGTCCGGGGTCGTGTACGCGCCGCCCGCGTTGGTCACCGCGATCCGGTAGTGGTAGGTCGTGCCCGGCGCGAACTGCGTCGGCAGGCCGCGGGACAGCACCCGGGCACTCGACGCGCCGCTCGCGTACAGCGCCGCCGACCGGGTGTAGTCCCCGGCCGTGGTGCCCCACTCCACCACGCCGGAGACCGGCGAGCCGTGCGTGTCGACCGTGGCGCCGAGCGTCGCGCCCGTCGTCGTCAGGTCGGCGGGCGGATCCACCGCGACGTCACCGGCGACCAGGCCGCCCGCCGTGGTGGTGAACGACGTGGTCGCGCTGTACTGGTACTGGCCGTCGACGAGCGGGTACGGCCGCAGCTTCGCGTAGTACACGCTCGCCGGATCCAGGCCGCCGACCGTGGTGTCGACCGACCCGCCGCCCGGCGCGACCGTCTGCTTGGCCGCCGCGGTCCACGCCGACTCGCCGGCCTTGCGGTACAGGAACTGCGCCTGCGACACCGACGGCACGACGGTCGCGTGCAGCGTCGCCCCGGTGGCGCTCACGCCCGTGGCGGGGAGGATCGCGGCGCTCACGAAGGCCTGGACGGTGGTGCTCGCCGAGCCGTTGTCGAGCGTGGCGGTCACCGTCGGGAAGCCGGCCACGGTGGCGCGCAGCGTGGTCTGGGCGACGCCGGCGACGAAGGCCGGATGCGGGTCGTCGAGCGTGCCCGCGGTGGTCGAGAGGGTCGGCCCGCTGCCGCCCGGGCCGCCCGTGAACGGCGACTCGGGATCGCTGGAGATCAGGCGCGCGGTGATCGTGCTGCTGGCCGTGAGCGGGAACGGGTTCGGGCCGGCGGAGACGTCGAGCACCAGGTGGGGCTCGGCGCTCTCCACCGGCAGGGCGTAGCTCGGGGCGCAGCCGTCGTGCTCGACGCCCGCGTTGCAGCCCCACCAGTTGTCGGGGGCCTGGATCGTCTGCCCGCCGTCGATGGCGTACTGGAGGCTCGGGGAGAAGCGGTTGCCGGTGGCGGTGCTGCCGACGTTGTCGTTCTCGACGTAGATGCCGGTGCCGCCGTCGCCGGCGACGTTGCCGTGGAACGTGTTGCCGCTCGCCGTCAGCGTGGTCGGGGTCCGGACGAAGATGCCGCTGTTGGCGGTGATGTCGCTGCCGGTGACCGTCATCAGGCCGTCCCAGACCCCGACCGCGGTGCCGGCGACGTCGGCGAACGTGGAGTCCGTGACGGTGATGCCGTGGCCGCCCTCTTCGAGGGCGACGACGCCCTCGCGCTGGTGCTCCACGCGCATGCGGTCCAGCGTCAGGTCCGAGCCGGTGTAGGTGAAGGCCCACGTGTCGCCCTGGATCGTGCCGTCGGACGTGGTGACGGTGAGGTCGCGGAACGTGATGCCGGCGCCCCGGACCTCGAGGCCGTACGAGTTCCCCGGGAGGACGATCTGCGCCTCCCCGGCTCCGCTGCGCTCGTAGGTCACGTCGTCGACCGCGAAGATCGCGCCGTCCACGGGGTCCGTGGGGTAGACGCCGGCGGCGAGTTGGACGGTGTCGCCGGCCTGGACCTGCTGCTGGACGTAGAGGAGCGTCGCGCAGGGGCTGGCGATGCAGTCGCCGTCGTCGGTGCCGGCGTTCGAGAGCTGCCGGTCGGCCGCGGAGGCGGCGGACGCGGCGGCACCGACGAGGAGGAGCGCGAGGACCGCGGCGAATGCCGCGCGACCGAGGGAGCGGAACGTGAACATGGTGGGGAGACCTACCTGCGCTCGGCGAGCTCCGGTTCCACTGCAGACCAGGTTTCGCGGTTTGTTGGCACCTATTCCAATACGAGACGGGACCATACCCGGTTCCGCGCCGGATGGCACGTACGCGTTCGCTCGGAGCGGCCTTCACGGCGACGCGCGGGGCCTTGCCGACCACCGTCCGACGTTGACCGCCCTCCGGGGCACGGCTACGCTCGCGAGAGCCCTCAAGGGAAGCGAAACATGGCGCCACAGCGTATGGACGTCGATCCGGAGCGCGGGGCGCCGGACGACACGTCTCCCCCCGTGATCCCGACGAAGATCGTGCCGCCCGCGCGGCCGCTCGTGCCGATCGTCGCGCGCCCCCGGCTGACCGAGCTGCTGGACCAGAGCGTGCGCACGGCCGCGCTCACCGTGCTCTCCGCGCCGGCCGGAAGCGGCAAGAGCGTCGTCGTGGAGGACTGGGCGCGCAACGCACCGCCGGGCACCGTCGCCTGGGTCCGGCTCGACCACACCGACGACGACCGGCGCAGCTTCTGGCGCACGATCATGGCGGGCCTCGCCGCCGCCGGCGTCCTCGACGCGCGGGCGGTGCCCACCGGCCGGTACGACGTGGACGACGTGCTGCCCGTCCTCATGGCCGCCCTGGACGCGCGCACCGAGGCCGCCGTGCTGGTGATCGAGGACCTCCAGGAGATCTCCCACCCGGACGTCTTCGTCGACGTGGAGCGGCTGCTGCGCATCCCGCCCCGCTTCCTGCGCGTGATCGCCACCACGCGGTTCGCGCCCCGCATCCGGCTGCAGCGCCTGCGCCTGGAGCAGCAGGTCGTCACCATCGACGCCCCGCAGCTCGCGTTCACCGCCGAGGAGGCCCGTCAGTTCGCCGACCGGGTCGGGGCGCCGATCGGCGACGCCGACCTCCAGCACCTGCTGCTGCGCACCGAGGGCTGGGCCGCCGGGCTCGCGCTGGCCGTCCGCGCGGTGGTCGACGCCCCGGACCCGGGCACGTACGTCGCCTCGCTCGTCGGCACCGAGGCGCCGCTGGCCGACTACATCCTCGAGGAGGTCCTGAGCTACGTGCCGCAGCGCACCGCCCAGTTCATGCTCGAGACGTCGATCGTCGACCCGGTCGGCGGCGCGCTCGCCGACGCGATCACCGGCGGCACGGGCGGCGGCGCCACGCTGGACGACCTCGCCCGGCGCGGCATGCTCGTCACCGCGCTCGACGACCGGCGCGAGTGGTTCCACTACCACCCGCTGCTCCGGGGCTACCTGGAGGCGCGGCTGCGGCGCGACGCCGCCGGGGACCTCCCCCTGCTGCACCGGCGCGCCGCGCAGTGGTGCGCCGACGAGGGTGACGACGTGGGCGCCGTGCGCCACGCGATCGCCGCCGACGACGGCGAGCGCGTGTGCACGCTCGTCGCGTCACGCTGGCTGATCTGCGCGATGCAGGGCCAGCTCGGGCAGCTCGTCCGCACGTTGCGCGGCGCCCCCGAGCGGTGGCAGATGACGCCGCACCTCGCGGTGCCCTTCGCCATGCACGCGCTCGACGCGGGCCATCCCGCGGAAGCCGACGAGTGGCTCACCATCGCCAACGCCGGGCGCGAGCGCCTGTCCCCCGCCGCCCGCCTGGGCCTGGCGGTCGCCGAGCTGCACCGCTACCGGATGGTGGGCGACAAGGCGCTCGCCGAGCAGGCGGTCCTCGACGGGCGGGCGATCGACGTCGCGGCCATCGAGGGCGACGCCGACACGGGTGCACGGCTGCGCTACCTCGCGGTGTGCGCGCTGGGCAAGCTCGAGGTCGGGATCATCGAGCTGTGGACCGGCGAGCTCGCCGCCGCGGACGGCCACCTGCGCGAGGCGATCGACCAGTCGCGCTCGACCGGGGCGGGGTTCGTGGCGCACGTCGCGCTCGCGTACCTCGGCTACCTGCAGCTCTTCACCGGCGACCTCGAGGCCGCCACGGAGCACGCGCAGGCCGCCGACGCGCTCGCCCAGGAGCACGACTGGCCGCTCACCGAGGGGGCGCCGGTCGTGCGGAGCGTGCTCGGCCACGTCGCGCTGTTCAGCGGGCGCCTCGACGAGGCCGACGTGCACCTGAGCGCCGCCCGGCAGCTCACCGCGCGCTCCCCCGACCTCCCGCTGCGGGCCTACACCCAGCTGCAGCTCGGCCGCCTGCGCCTCGCGCAGGGGCACCCCCGCGACGCGCTCGCGCTCGTCGACGGCGCCGAGCTCCTCCTCGTGGGCACGGCCTTCGGGCCGGCCCTCGCGCCGCTCGCGCACGTCCTGCGCGCCCGCGCGCACGAGCTGCTCAGCGACGCCACCGGGCCGGACGAGAGGGCCGGCGAGGAGCCCGCCGAGGCGGGCACCGTCGTCGTCCGCGCGCGCCACGCGCTCGCGACCGGCGACCCCGCCGCGGCCGACGCGGCGGTCGACGCGTGGCGGCAGGCCGGCGAGCCGGCCCCGCACCCCACGATGCGCGTGCTCGCCCTGCTCGTGCAGGCGCAGGCCCGCTGCGCCCCCGAGGCCCGAGCCGACCCGATCGAGCCGCTGGAGCGGGCGCTCGCCCTTGCCGAGGAGACGGGCGCGCGGCTGCCGTTCCTGGAGGCGGGCCCCGCCGTCGTGGGGCTGCTGGAGCGCTACCCCGGAACCGGGCGGCACGCGCCGCTGGCCCGCGAGATCGCGACGATGCTGGCGGGCAGCGACGCGGAGCCGCAGGCCGACCACGCCGCCGAGCCGTCCGAGCCGCTGAGCGATCGCGAGCTGGCCGTGCTGCGGTTCCTGCCGACCTCGCTGACCAACCGGGAGATCGCCGACGAGCTGTTCGTGTCCGTGAACACCGTCAAGACCCACGTCAAGCAGATCTACCGCAAGCTCGGCGCCCACGACCGCCGGGAGGCCGTGGTCCGCGCCCGCCAGCTGGGCCTGATGCCCGCGGGCCTGGCGAGCCGGGACCCGTCCACCCTGCCGGCGGGCGTGCGGTAGGCAGGCTCAGCCCGCGTCGAGCAGCGCGGCGCGCAGCTGGGCCTGGACGCCGGCGTCCAGGCCCAGGCCGTCCGCGAAGTACCCCTCGACGTTCCCGAAGCGGGTGCGCATCTCGTCCAGGGCGCAGTCGAGGTACTCCGGCCGCACGCCGAGCACCGGCTCGAGCAGCGCCGGGTCCCCACCGGCCCGCGCGAACCGGTCGAACAGGGGCTGGAGCGCGGGCAGGAGCTGGTCGTTGGTCAGCAGGTACTCGCGGCGCACGTCGTCCTCGGAGACGCCGAGCAGGAGCAGCGTCGCCGCGGCCGCCCACCCGGTGCGGTCCTTCCCCGTGGTGCAGTGGAGCAGGGCCGGCGTGCCGTCGCCCCCAGCCAGGTCGGCGAACATCGCCCGGTACGCGGCGAGCGCGCTCGGCAGGGCCACGATGTCCCGGTACGCGCCGGAGAACAGGGCGATCGCTCCGCCGTCCCCCAGCAGCTCCGTCGTCCTCGCGGGATCGGCGATCAAGGCCGGCAGCTCGGCCGGCGCGGCCCCCGTGGCGTCGGCCAGCACGTCGAGCGCGAGCTCGCGCACGCCGGCCGGCGTCCGGTCGGGCCGGGCCTCGCGCTCCGCGGCGCTCCGCAGGTCGTAGATCGTCCGCAGCCCGAGCGCGTCGAGCGCGTCGACGTCGGGACCGGCCAGCTCGTGCAGCTCGGTCGAGCGGTAGAGGACGCCGCGCCGGACCGGCCCGTCGGCCGTCGGCCAGCCGCCGAGGTCGCGCAGGTTCGGCAGGGTCGCGAGGCCGAGGCTCGCTCCGGGGATCGTCTGGTCGGACATCGCGCGGACGATAGCGGCCGCGCGCCACCCTCGGACCGTCTCGGCGTCCGCCCGATCACCGGGATGCCGCCGTCCCGCGGCCGCTCGGGTTCAGGAACGACGTGGTCGGGCAGACCGGTGAGCATGCTCGGATGCGGTGACCGCCGATCCTCTGCGCCCGCCTCGCCGGCCGCGTGCACGACGAGGCCAACGTCCCTGGTCCCTGGATAGGGTTCTCCCGGTGCGCGTTCTCGTTACCGGTGGTGCTGGGTTCATCGGCTCCCACCTGGCGCAACGACTGCTGCGCGAGGGACACGAGGTGCGGATCCTCGACTCGTTCGCGACCGGCCGACGCTCCAACCTCGAGGTCCTGGACGGCGTAGAGCTCGTCGAAGGCGACATCCAAAGCTACGAACGCGCCCACACCGCCGTCGTCGGCTGCGACTACGTCCTGCACCAAGCCGCCCTGCCCTCCGTCCCCCGCTCCATCCAGGACCCGCTCACCAGCGCCGCCGTCAACACCACCGGCACCCTCAACGTGCTGCTGGCCGCCCGCGACGCCGGCGTGCAGCGCGTCGTGTTCGCCTCCTCCTCCTCCGTCTACGGCGCCTCCACCGCGCTCCCAAAGCGCGAGGACATGATCCCCCTGCCCATCTCCCCCTACGCCGTCAGCAAACAGGCCGCCGAAAGCTACTGCCGCGCCTTCAGCCACGTCTACGGCCTGGAATGCGTCGCCCTGCGCTACTTCAACGTGTTCGGGCCCCGCCAAGACCCCCAATCCCAATACGCCGCCGTCGTACCCCGCTTCATCACCGCCGCCCTCACCGGCAACCGCCCCATCGTCTACGGCGACGGCCAGCAATCCCGCGACTTCACCTACATCGACAACGTCGTCGACGCCAACCTCCAAGCCCTCACCGCCCCCAACGCCCCCGGCGAAACCTTCAACATCGCCTGCGGCGAGCGCTACACCCTCAACACCCTCCTCACCCTCATCAGCGACATCACCGGCGTCACCATCGACCCCGAACACCGCCAACCCCGCCCCGGCGACGTCCCCCACTCCCAAGCCGACATCACCAAAGCAAAGCGCCTCCTCGACTTCACCCCCGCCATCGGCTTCCACGACGGCGTGCGCGCCACCGTCGAGCACATCGCAAGCCAGCAGCCCGCCGCCTCCTCCGCGCAGTGAGCGCACCGCCCGTCCGCGTCCTGCGGATCATCGCCCGGCTGAACGTGGGCGGCCCCGCCCACCACGTGACGCTGCTGTCGGCGGACCTCGACCCGGCCCGCTACACGACGGTCCTGCTGACCGGGGAGCCCAGCGCGGAGGAGGGCTCGTTCGAGCACCTCGCCGCCGCGCGCGGCGTCCGCGTACGGCGCGTGCCCGGCCTCGGCCCGGCCGTCCGGCCGGTGGACGACCTGCGGGCGCTGCTGGCCCTGATCCGCCACGTCCGCCGCTTCCGGCCGGACATCGTGCACACCCACACGGCGAAGGCCGGCGTGCTCGGTCGGCTCGCCGCCCGGTTCGCCCTCGGCCGCCGCCCGATCGTGGTGCACACCTACCACGGGCACGTGCTGCGCGGCTACTTCTCGCCCCCCGTCACCGCCGTCTACCGCGCGCTGGAACGGTGGCTGGCCCGGCTGAGCACGCGGCTCGTCGGGGTCAGCGCGACGACGGTCGACGAGCTCGTCGCGCTCGGCGTCGCCCCGCGCGATCGCTTCGTCGTGGTGCCGGTCGGGCTCGACCTCTCGTCCTTCCTCGAGGTGCGGCCCGATCCCACGGGGCTGCGGGCGCAGCTGGACGCCGGACCGCGGACCCTCGTGGTGACGTTCACCGGCCGGCTCGTGCCGATCAAGCGCGTCGACCTGCTGATCGACGCCGTCGCCGCCGCGCGCGCCCGGGGCACGGACGTGCGCCTCGTCGTGGTGGGCGACGGCGAGCTCCGCGGCGCGCTCGAAGCGCAGGCCGCCCCGCTCGGGGACGCCGTGCGCTTCCTCGGCTTCCGCGACGACCTGCCCGCGCTCGCCGCCGGGACCGACCTGGCGGCGCTCGCCTCGGACAACGAGGGCACGCCCGTGGCCCTGATCGAGGCGGCGGCGGCCGGCGTGCCCGCGCTCGCCACCGACGTCGGCGGGACCGGCGACATCGTGCGCCACGGCGAGACCGGCATGCTCGTGCCGCCCGGCGACGTCGACGCCCTCGCCACCGCGCTGCAGGAGGCCGCCGCCGACCGCGCCGGCCTCGCCCGCCTAGGCGCCGCCGCCCGCGCGCACGTCGAGCGTCGCTACGCGGCCGCGCGGCTCGTGCACGACGTCGACGCGCTCTACACGCAGCTGCTGCGCGAGCGCTGAGCGCTCAGCCGCGGGCGAAGGCCGCGAACGCCGGCTTGCGGACCCCGCCGCGCGTGATCAGGCCGCTCTCGACCTGATCGTTGTCGGGCCGCAGCGGGAAGTCGTACAGGCCCATGTAGCCGAGGGTCACCAGCCGCGACCAGGTGCGGCTCACGCGGAGCACGTCGGTCATCCACCGCGCCTGCTGCTGGCGCGACATGAAGATGTTGAACTCCCAGTTCGCGTGGTCGGTGGGGAAGCACAGCTCGCTGATGAAGATGGGGATCCGCTTGCCGTCCGGCCGGCGCCCGAGATAGCGATCGATGGTCTGCGCGAGGGTGTCCAGGTCCCCGAAGTCCGCGTAGCCGTGGCCGAGCGGCGGCTGGCTGAGCCGCGGCGTGCGGCCGGTGAACGGGTTGTGGCCGTAGTAGTCCATCCGCGGGCGCTTGCCCCCGGGCAGGCGCAGCATGCGGATCCAGTCCAGGGGCCGCACGTCGCCGATCGTGTACGAGTTGCCGCCGATCACCAGGTTGCGGCGCGAGACCTTCTTGAGCTGCGCGTAGGAGGAGTCGAGCAGCCGCGCGTAGCGCTCGGCTCCCGCCCGCCCCGTGGGCGAGAAGTTCGCCTTGCGGCTCGGCTCGCCCCAGATCAGCCAGCGGTGGATCGCCGGCCAGTGCCGCGAGGCCGCGGCCATGAACGCGCCGTAGTCGGCCGGATCCCGCGGCGCCTCGTTCCACGCGCCGCCGTCGTTGGCCCACGTCGGCGTGCCCGCGACGCTCACCAGGATGGTGATGCCGTAGCGGCGCGCCTCCGTGATCTGGTCGTCGAGCGCGGTCGGCCACGCGTACGCGGGATCGGTGGGGTCGGTGGGGTTCGCCGGGCGCCGCGTCGCGATGTCCCGCCAGGAGATCGTCGTCTGCCAGATGCCCACGCCGAGCTTGGCGTAGATCGGGAACTGGCTCACGCCGTCGACCTCCGCGGGCCCCCACATCGCCTTGCGCGTCGTGACCGCGGCCTGGGCCGGCGCGGCCGAGGCCAGGCAGGCCAGGACGCCGAGGGCGACGAGCAGCGGGGCGATGCGCATCGTTCGAGGTTAGTCCACGTCCGGAGCGTCCTGCGGCACACCCCGGCGGGCGCGCACGGCGCGCACCATCTCCTTCAGGTTGCGCGCGACGGTGTGCACGTCGGCGACCCGCGGCACGAGCGTGCGCATCGGGATCCCGCTGCGCACCGACGCCCAGCGCGCCGTCGCCACCAGCAGCCCGGCGTAGCACAGGCTCGACGCCAGCGACGCGCCGGCGACGCCGAGCGACCGCAGCCACAGCGCGTTCATCCCCACGTTGACCGCCGCGACCACGAGGCACAGGGCGCTGAGCCGCAGCGGAGCGGCCACGCGCACCAGCCAGTTGTACAAGGGGCGGAAGGAGGCCATCGCCACGACGCCCGGCAGCAGGACCACGGTGACGAGGTAGACCCCGTCGTACGCCGACCCGTAGAGGATCGGCAGCACGAACCACAGCGTCGCGGCGAACCCGGCGGCGACGACGCCCGAGAGCAGCAGGTTCACCCGGGCCACCTGGAAGGAGACCCGGGCCGCCTCGTCCGTCGGCAGCGCCATCTGCGGCCGGATCGCCGCCAGCACCAAGGGCGTGGTCAGCTGCCAGGCCAGCTCGGCGAACACCACCGCGATGGCGTAGATGCCGGCGGCCTTCGCGTCCAGCCACAGCGCGACCAGGAACAGGTCGAGCCGCAGCAGCACGAACCACCCGATGTAGCCGCCGTGCAGGCGCAGCCCGTACCGCAGCGTCGCGCCCAGCAGCGCGAGGTCGTACGGCGGCCCGACCGGCCCCACGCCCCGGGCCGCCCGCATGCACAGCGCCCACGCGCCGATCGCGACCGCGAGGTACACGGCCAGCGCGGCGGTGAGGTCGAACGCCCCGCTGGCGAACACGACGCACACGACGAGCAGCTGCACCACGGCGACGATCGCCGACACCCGCTGGTAGGCCCGGAAGCGCCCCGCGAGCATCAGCAGGTTGGCCAGCCAGAGCTGGTGCATCTGGAACGGCACCGAGAGCACCGCGCACGCGAACAGGGCCAGCGACAGGCCGTCGAACAGCGACGCGTGCGTGAGCCCGTAGAGCACGAGCATCGCGACCATCGCGAGCGGGCCCAGGAGCACGGCGCTGAGGAAGCCGTTGCGACTCAGCGCCGCCAGCGGCGTCTTGCGCTCCGCGAAGAAGTAGCTGCCGGCCAGCTCGGTGCCCGCGTGGAACGCGACGACCGCGATGCTCGCCGCGGTCACCGCCACCGCGTAGATCCCGCGGTCCGTCGGCCCCAGTGCCCGCGCGATGAGCACGCTGGCGACCAGGCCGGTCGCGTAGCTCATGATCTGGACCGCGAAGGCCGTCGTCGCGTCCTGCGCCATCCTTCGCCCGCCGAGCGGGGATGCCACCGCCGTGTCCGGGACCTCCACCCCGGTCACGGCAGCCACCGGCGGACGGCCGCGTTCAGCGCGGCGTCGTCGGCCCAGGGGACGACGGTGCCGCTCCGGCCGTCCACGACGTGCTCGACGGCGCTCGGGACGGCGTCGGTGCTCACGACGGGCAGGCCGGCGGCCAGCGCCTCCGGCACGACGCGCCCCCACGACTCCGCCGGAACCCGGTCCCGGGGCTGGACGCGGTTGGGGACGACGAGCAGCGTGGCGCGGCGGTAGAAGGGGTCCACGTCGACCGGGGCGGTGTGCACCTCGGTCCGCCCCCGATCCCGTGCCCGCAGCCGCGCCAGGCAGCGCGTCGCGTAGGCGTCGTCGCCGCCCCGGAACTGCGTGCCGGGATCGCCGAGCAGCGCGACGAGGCGCACGCGCACGCCGGACGCGTCGAGCTCGTCGACGAGGTCCAGCAGGCGGTCCAGCCCCTTCAGCGGCATGACGCGCCCGACGAAGAGCAGCTCCGGAAGCAGCTCCGGCTCCCCGCTCGGGCGACCGCCGCCGTCACCGTCGCCCCCGATCGCGTGCTCGGGTACCGCCGCGGCGGGATAGGGCGCCGGGACCTGGCGCACCTTCCCGGCGTACCCCGACCGCTCGTAGTGCGCGACGTGGACCCGGCCGGGCACGAGGATCGTGGTCGCGACCGCCGCCAGGCCCCGGTCGAGCAGGCGGCGCGGGGCGTTCCGCGGGCCGGCGGGGTGCAGCCACGTCTCGGAGTAGACGACGAGCGGGCGGCGGGCGAGCAGCGCCATCGCCACGAGCGCCAGCCACAACGGCCGGTCGCGACCGCCGGGCGGGACCGCGCCGACCAGGACGCGCTCCGCGGCCCGCACCTCGCGGGCCAGCCACCGCAGCGCGCGCAGCGTCCCGACGCGGCCGCCGCCCTGGAGCACGTGCTTGCCGCCGGCGTAGCGGGCCGCGATCTCGGCACCACCCTCCACGCCGCGCAGCATCCCGCGGGCGTCCCGCTCCAGCGCGGCGCGCACCGCATCCGCCGGCCGGCCGTCCGCCCACGCCCACGAGCGCACGGCGTGCACGCGCGGGTCCAGCTCCGGCGCCGTGAAGACGTTCAGGTTCGCCGTGAGGACGCGGTCGGCCGCCGGAGCGGTGTCCGCGGGCCGGGGCACCGCGGCTACGCCCGCCGGAAGACGAACTGGTTGCACCCCAGGCCGCGGCCGGCGAGCACCTGGCGCTCCGGGACGAAGCCCGCCGCCCGCGCGCGCTCGACGACGAGCGCGGGCGTCGCGACCTCGAACGGATACCCGCCGATCCAGTCGATGATGTCGTGCCAGCGGCTCATCCCGCGCGCGCTCTGGTACTCGGTCCACCGCCGGACGTAGGCGCCGGGATGCCCCTGCAGAGCCTGCTTGGCGAAGCCGGCCAACTCGCGCGGGCCCATCACCGCGATGGCGTACGGCAGCCGCAGGGGCGCGGGCAGCCGGTTGTACGTGCGCTTGGCCACGGCCCAGGCCCGGCTGCGCCAGCCCTGGTCGTTGTAGATCGCCACGAACAGCAGGCCGCCGGGCGCCACCGCGGAGGCGGCGAGATCGAACGCCGTCCACAGGTCCCCCGTGTGGTGGAGCACGCCCCACGAGTAGACGAGGTCGAACGGGCCCAGGCCGGCGACGTAGGGGCCGTCGAGCACGTCGCCCCGCTCCACCGTCCACCGGTCCTCCGCGACGCCGGACCGCGAGCGCAGCTCGCGCGTGCACGCGACGCTGTGCGGGTCGTAGTCGAACGAGTGCAGGCGGGCGGCGCCGAGCCGGGCGGCGGCCAGCGAGAACAGCCCGCTGCCCGAGCCGGCATCCAGCCACGTCCGGCCCGCCACCGCCTCGGTCCCCACCATCTCCACGAGCGAGCGCTCCGCCTCCGCGATGCGCTCCTCGTTCAGCCCCCGCAGGAAATGCGCCCAGTTCTCGCCGAACGCGAAGCGCGTCTCGTCATCGGGGTGCGCCATGAACGCATCCTCCCATTCCTTCGCATACGGTGACGCCGTGGGAACCCGCCGCCGCGACATCGCGTTCTACGCGCCCTGGGCCGGAACGATCCTCACGCCGAGCGCCCGCCCGAGCGGCGGCGCCGAGGTCCAGATCCTCCATCTCGCCCGCGGCCTCGCCGGGCGCGGGGCACGGGTCGCCCTCGTGACGTACGCGACCGACGGGCTGCCGTCCGCCGTCGACGGCATCGAGGTGGTGGCGCAGCGCCGCGCCTCCCGAGGCCCGGTGCCGGCCCGCCGTGCCGCCACGCTCGCGGCGACCTGCGCGCAGCTCCTGCGCCTCGACGCGGGCGTCGTGGTGCAACGGGCCGCGGGCGGCGTCACCGGGCTCGCGGCGCTCGCGGCGAAGGCCACGCGGACGCGGTTCGTCTACTCCAGCGCGAGCACGGTGGACTTCGCCTTCGAGCGCCTGGCCCACAACCGTGCGACCGTCGTCCTGTACGAGCTGGGGCTCCGGCTGGCCGACGAGATCGTCGTGCAGACCGACGAGCAGGCCGAGCTGTGCGTGCGGCGCTACGGGCGGCGCCCCGTGGTGATCCGCAGCGTCGCCGAGCGCCCCGCGACCGAGCCGGCGCCCGACGGCCGGGACTCCACGGGGTTCCTGTGGATCGGCCGGCTCGCCGCGTACAAGAACCCGGGGGCGCTGCTCGACCTGGCCGCCGCCGCGCCCGACGTGCCGTTCACGATGGTGTGGGTGCCGCACGACGCCGACCCGCCGAGCGTGGCGGCGGACCTGGCGCGCCGGGCCGAGGCGCTCGGCAACGTCCGCGTGCTGCCCCCGCGGCCCCGGACGGAGCTGCTCGAGGAGATCGCCCGCGCCACCGCGATCGTCAGCACCTCCGACTACGAGGGGATGCCCAACACGCTGCTGGAGGGATGGAGCCGCGGCGTGCCGGCGCTGACCCTCGCCCACGACCCCGACGGCGTCATCGCGCGCGAGGGCATCGGCCTCTTCGCGGGCGGCGACCCGGCGCGGCTGGCCGAGCAGGCCCGCGCGCTGTGGGCCGGCCGGGCGAGCGACGGCCCGCTGCGCGCGCGATGCCGGGCCTACGTGCGCGCCCAGCACGACCCCGACGTCGTCATCGAGCGGTGGGCCCAGGTCCTGGGCCTCCCCGGACGCCCGGCGTGAGCGCCGATCCGCTTCCGGGGGCCGTGCCGTGGCGCGTCCTCGCCGACGCGCTGGTCGCCCGTGCCGTCACGGACACGGACCGGCTCGCCTACGACGACGGCGCCGAGCGGGTCACGTTCGGCCAGCTCGCCGATCGTGCCGCCGAGCGGGCCCGGACCCTTGCCGGGCTCGGGGTGACCCGCGGCGACCGCGTCGCGCTCGTCCTGCCCGCCGGCGTCCGGTTCACCGAGGTCTTCTGGGCCCTGCAGCTGCTCGGCGCCGCCCCGTGCGCGCTGAACCCGGCGGGCGGCGCGAACGCGATCGCGCGCGGTGTCGCGCTCGTGCGCCCGCGCCTGGTGATCGACGAGCGGACGTCCTGGGACCGCCCGGCCGGGAGCCCGCCGGCGCCGGTCGGCGCCGCCCAGCCCGACGACCTCGCCTTCCTGCAGCCGACGTCCGGCACGTCCGGGTCGGCCCGCGCGGCCTGCGTGCGCCAGCGCAACGTCGTGGCCTTCCTCCGCTCCACGCGCGACGCCGGGCACTTCCGCGACGACGACGTCATCGCCGCCTGGGTGCCGCCGTGGCACGACTTCGGGCTCGTCCGGTTCGTGATCGGCGCGGTGTGGTTCGGCCTTCCCTGTCACATCGTCCAGCCGGCCATCTCGACCATCCCGGAGTGGCTGCGCACGATCTCCCGCGTCGGCGGGACGGTGTCCGGCGCCCCGGACTTCTGCTACCGCCTGGCGGCCCGCATGGTCGATCCCGGCTCCGTCGACCTGCGCTCGCTGCGCAACGCCGGCAACGGGGGAGAGCCGCCGCTGCGGTCCACCATCGAGGCGTTCGAGTCGCGGTTCTCCGTCCCGGGCGTGGTGCTTCCCGGCTACGGCCTCGCCGAGGCCGTGCTCGGCGTGAGCGCCCACGTGCCCGGCGAGGCGTTGTCGGTCGACCGCCGCGGCAACGTCTCCTGCGGCGCCATCCTGCCGGGCCTGGAGGTCCGCGCGGGGCAGGACGTCGAGGAGCCGGCGGAGATCCTGGTGCGCGGCCCATCCGTGTTCGCGGGGTACCTCCACGCTCCGGCGGACACCGCGGAGCGGGTGCGCGACGGCTGGCTGCACACCGGCGACAGCGGCTACCTGGACGCCGAGGGCCGGCTGTTCGTGCTCGGGCGGCGCCGGGGGATGCTCAAGCGCGCCGGCGTCGTCGTGGCGCCGCGCGAGCTGGAGGAGGCGGCCCAGCGGGTCGCGGGGGTCCGCGTCGCCGCCGCGGTCGACGTCGCGCTCGGGGGCCCGGGCCAGCGGGGCATCGCGGTGGTCGTCGAAGCCCGCGTCTCCGACGAGGAGGAGGCCCGGATCGCCGCGGACGTCTCCCGCGAGGTGGTGGACCGCGCCGGCTTCGCCCCGGACCGCGTCCTGGTCGTCGCGCCCCACGCCGTCCCTCGCACCGAGAACGGCAAGGTCCGGCACGAGGCGCTGCGCGACGAGCTGGAGCGGACGCGGGGCATCGCCCCGGCCTGAGGGCCGGCGGCGCGCTCAGGCGCTCGGCGGACCCGGCGCACCCGGGGCGTGCGGCGGCTCGTCGTCGCCCCAGAAGCTGTCCACGAACAGCCGCCCGAGCGTCTGCGGGTTCGTCCGCACGAACCGCTCCAGCCACCCGGCGGTGGCGGCGGCCATCGCGGCCTCCTCGCCCGGCGGGATCGGGTCGCCGACGGTGATCTCCACGCGCGATCCCCGCCACCGCGGCGCGATCGGGACGAGCGGGCTGCCGGTCATCCGCGCCAGCGCGAAGGCGCCGCGCGCCAGCCGGGTGGTCCGGCCGAAGAGGGTGACGTCGATCGTCGTGGGGAACTCGTTGGCGTCGACGAGCAGGACGACGAAGCCGCCGGCCCGCAGGGTGCTCACGGCCCGGCGCAGCGCCGCGGCGCGCTGCCACTCCTCGGTCCCCGTCCACCCCACCACGAGCCGCTTGCGCGCGTTGCCCGAGAGCTGCAGCACGAGCACCTCGCCGGGCAGCTGCTCGAGCAGGATCCCGAGTGCCGGGAGCGGTCCCACGTGGAACGCCGCGAGGACCATCGGCGGCTGCAGGGCGGTCGGATCCGCGTCACCGGCGAGCGGCGGGTAGGGCCAGCGCGCCGTCGGGGAGGCCAGGCCCGCCTCGAGCACCCGCAGGCGCAGCCAGCCCGTCCACGTCTCCCGCCGCAGCCGGGTGACCTGCGCCGGAGACAGCGCCGGCAGGAACCGCCGGATCGCCGCCTCGTCGAGCCCGAGGCCGAGCGGTCCGGTCACGCGGCCCAGGGCGGTCGCGGCGCCGATCGCGATCCGCGGATGCCGGCCGGCGGCCCGCTGCAGGAGCCGTCGCGCGCGGGGGCGGCTCATGCCCGGCTGAAGTGATCGACCACGTCGCCGAGGTGCAGCGGCCCCGCGGAGAGGAGCTCCTCGGTGGACCGGCCCCCGAGCCGCTCCTCGCAGGCGAGCAGGAACTCCACGGTGTCGATCGAGTCCAATCCCAGGCCGCCCGACCCCAGCAGCGCGTCGTCCGGGAGCGGATGGTCCCGGAAGCGCAGGGGCCAGGTCCCGATCAACGTCTCGTGCACCACGGCCGTGGTGCGGATGCGGTCGGCCATCTCATCGTTCTACCCGATCGGCTCCGTCGAAGGCGTCGCCGGTCGCCGCCGCCGGCCGCCGGAAGTCACGCGGCGTCGAGCACCGGCGCGGTGGCGGGCGGGGCGAGCTCGACGGGACGCTCGGCCTGGCGCAGCCACCGCTCGAGCATGAGCAGCGACCACATGCGGGCGCCGTGGTCGGCCTCGTGGGCCTGGTGGGCGGCGAACATGCCCGCGAGCGCCGGCTGCTCCAGGTACGCGGCGGTCCGCGCGTCCGGCGTCAGCACCTCGTCCGCGAACATCGTGCCCAGCTCGCCGCGGAACCACTGGTGCATCGGCACGCCGAACCCGTGCTTGGGCCGGTCCCAGATCGACTGCGGGATCAGCGGGCCGAAGGCGTGCCGCAGGAGCGGCTTCACGTGGCGCAGCCCGACCTTGTGGCGCGCGGGCAGCCGCGCGACGTAGTCGATCAGCGCGGTGTCCAGGAACGGCGACCGCGCCTCAAGCCCGTGGGCCATCGTCGTCCGGTCGACCTTCACGGACAGGTCGTCCGGCAGGTACGTGCACAGGTTGGCGTAGAGGATGCGGTCGAGCTCGGGCATCGCGGCGGCCTGCGCGTAGCGCGCCTCCATCGACCGGCGGACGTGGGCGCGGGTCGCGAGCGGACGCAGCTCCGGCGCGAGCATCCCCGGCAGCAGCTCCTCGCCGATGATCGCGATCCACGACTGGTAGCGGTCCAGCACCGAGCCCTCGGCCCGCTCCAGGAAGCGCTGCGCGCGCCGGCCGATGTCGTCGTAGCCGCTCCCGCGCGGCAGGAGCGCGGCGACCGGCCGGGCGAGCCGGCTCGCCGAGCGGGGGATGAACCGGGAGATCGCGGCGGCGCGGAAGCGGTCGTAGCCGCCGAACACCTCGTCGCCCCCGTCGCCGTTCAGCACGACGGTGACGTCGCGGCGCGCCAGCTCGGCGACGACGAACGTCGGGATCGCGGAGGAGTCGGCGAACGGCTGGTCGTGGTGCCACAGCAGGCGATCGACGAGCGAGACGGCGTCGACGCGCACCGCGTGCTCGGTGTGCCGCGTGCCGAAGTGCGCGGCGACGAGGCGGGCGTGGGAGCGCTCGTCGAACGTGGGGTCCTCGGGGAAGCCGATCGCGAACGTGTGCACCGGCTCGGTCGCGTGGCGGCTCATCAGGCCGACGACGAGCGAGGAGTCGATCCCGCCGGAGAGCAGCGCGCCGAGCGGCACGTCGGCGACCATCCGCCGCCGCGTCGCCTCGCCCAGGAGCCGGGCGATCTCGTCGAGCACCGGCCGGTCCGGACGCAGGTCCTGCCCGCCGGCCGGCAGCGCGCTCCAGAACGGGCGGGGCGCCCGCGTGCCCGACGCGTCGTGCACGACGACGCAGGCGGGCGGCACCTCGAGCACGTCGCGGTACATGGTCCGCGGGGTCGGCACGTAGCCGTACGTCAGGTACTCCGGGATCGCCTCCGGATCGACGGCCGGAGACACCCACGGGCAGGCGAGCAGCGCCTTGATCTCCGAGCCGAACGTGCAGCGGTCGCCGGCCACGCTGTAGAAGAGCGGCTTCTTGCCGGTGCGGTCACGGGCCAGCAGCAGCCGGCCGTGGCGGGAGTCCCACAGCGCCAGCGCGAACATGCCGTCGATCCGCTCCACGAACGCCTCGCCCCACGCCTCGTACGCGCGCAGGACGACCTCCGTGTCCCCGTGGGAGGCGAACCGCGCTCCCGTGGCGCGCAACTCGGCCCGCAGCTCGGCGAAGTTGTAGATCTCGCCGTTGTAGCTGAGCGCGATCGCGCCATCCTCCGACAGCATCGGCTGATGGGCGGCCTCGCTGACGTCGACGACCCGCAGCCGCCGGTGCCCGAGCCAGCCGTGCAGCCCGCCCCGGCCGGCGATCTCGGTCTCCCCGGCGCCGTCGGGCCCGCGGTGGCGCAGGGTCTCCCGCATGCGGCGGCCGGCCTCGAGGTCGAGCGGCGTCCGGTCGGACGAGACGTAGCCGCAGATGCCGCACACGGGCGACATCGTGCCAGTCCCGCCTCCGGGGCGCGATGCAGCACGCCGGTGAGGGCGACGCGGCATACTGCGGTGGATGGGATCGCGCCTGCTCACGCTCGTCGTGGTGGCCACCGTCACGCTCGCCGCCGCGGCCTCCACGGCCGTAGCCCAGGACGGCGTGACCGTGGACCCCAGCTCGCCCTCGGGCAAGGAGTACGCGCTGCCGCTCGAGTCGGCGCGCCAGCACGGCGACGGCACGGGCAAGACGGGCGGCGGCACGGCGGACGCGCAGGGCGCGGACGGCGAGGATGCCGACGCCCCGCTGTTCGGGGTCGGCGTCGGCGACGACGACGCCTCGTCGGGCTCGACGTCCCCGGACAAGCCGTCCCCGAAGCCGCAACGCACGACGCCCAACGCCGACGCGCCCGCGCGGACGACGACCTCCGCCACCGTCACGACGCCCGCCGCGCGGACCACGACCACCGCGGTCGTCGCCGCCAGCGCGGGCGACGACGGAGGCGGCGGAGGCGGCGGCACGCTCGCCGTCATCGTCATCGGCGTGCTCGCGGTGGGCCTCCTCGCCGGCGGACTCCTGCGCTGGCAGGGCTCGCGCACGGCCGGCGACGGCCACGCCAGTCGCTGAGCGCCGCGCGGCGCCGGCCGGCTCCTTCTGGATCGCCACCCGATGAGTTTCCGCCCGCGACCGAGTCATGGACCGTGAGGTACAGAACCAGAACGGAGGAGTCTCGATGTCGCACCTGCACGTGGACCTCGTCACCGATCGTCGTCGGGCGCTCCCGCACGACCGGTTGACGGCATGCTGATCACCTCGATGAGCGTCTCGGTGGACGGCTTCATCGCCGACCGGGACGGGGGGTTCGACTGGGGCGCTCCGAGCGACGAGCTGTTCGCCTTCCACCTCGCGGGGGTCAGCGAGCTTGGCGGATACCTGCTCGGCCGCCGGCTCTACGAGGCGATGCTGGTGTGGGAGACGGATCCGTCGATGCGCGACGGCGAGGCCCGGTCCGCGTTCGCCGACGTCTGGTGCGCGCTCCCGAAGGTCGTCTTCAGCCGCACGCTCGACCGCGTCGAGGGGAACGCCCGGCTCGCCGAGGGCTCGCTGGCCGAGGAGGTCGCCGCGGCGCTCGCCGCGACCGACCGGAACGTCTCGATCGGCGGCGCCGGCCTGGCCGGGGCGGCCTTCGAGCTCGGACTGCTCGACGAGCTGCGCATGTTCCGCTACCCGGTCGTCGTCGGGGGCGGCACGCCGCTCCTGCCGCCGGTCACCCAAGACGTCCCCCTCGACCTGATCGAGACCAGGACGTTCGAGTCTCGCGTGATCTACGAGTGCTGGCGGCGTGTCCTCCCGGCCGCGGAGGAGACGCCGTGCTGAGGCAGGTCGCGGACGGGGTGCACGTCCACCAGAGCACCTTCATGCAGAGCAACGCCATCGTCGTGCAGGGCGCGGCCGGCGTGCTGCTCGTCGACCCCGGGATTCGCGGCGACGAGCTCGCCTGCCTCGCGAGCGACCTGCGGGAGCTGGGCCAGCCCGTGGTGGCCGGCTTCTCGACGCATCCGCATTGGGACCACCTGCTGTGGCACGCCGAGCTCGGGGCCCCGCCCCGCTACGGCACGGCACGCTGCGCGGCCGTCGTCCGGGACCGGCTGTCGGGCCCGGACGCGCAGGCCCGCGTCGCCGCGGTGATGCCGCCGGACCTCGTCGGGCAGGTACCGCTGGACCTGCTCGGCGCCATCGCCGGCCTGCCCGCCGGGGCGGAGCAGGTTCCCTGGGACGGCCCGCGCGTGCGAATCGTCGAGCACCAGGCGCACGCTCCGGGCCACGCGTCGCTGCTCATCGAGGAACGCCGGGTGCTCGTCGCCGGCGACCTGCTCTCCGACATCCTGATCCCGCTGCTGGACCTGCGCGGCGCCGCCGACCCGATCGCGGACCACCTCGACGCGCTGCGGCTGGTCGAGGGCGTGATGGGCGAGGTCGACGTCGTCGTCCCCGGCCACGGGTCCGTCTGCGGGGCGGCCGAGGCCCGCGCCCGGATCGCCCTGGACCGGGCGTACCTGCACGCCCTGCGCGACGGCGGTGCGCTCAGCGACCCGCGGCTGGATCCGTCGGCGTACGGCGGGACATGGCTGCCCGGCGTGCACGAGCGGCAGCGCCAGCACCTGGCTCCACGCTGAAGCGGACGTCACGCCCGCTGGACGGCCGTGACGTGCGGGTCAGCGGGATTTGACGATAGGAAGATATCTTCCTATTCTTTTTCGTATGGCCCGTCGCAAGCCCGGAACGCTGCTGCCCATCGAGACCGAGATCCTCGAGGCGGCGCTGGCGATGCAACGCACGCAGCAGGCCACCTTCCACGGGTTCGGCCTCGCTCAGACCCTGCGCGAGCAGCGCGGATCGCGCTCGTTGACCGGCCACGGCACCCTCTACAAGGCGCTGGGACGACTGGAGCGGTTCGGGCTGCTCACCTCGACGTGGGAGGACGCGCCGGCCGCCGAGGGACGGCCGCGCCGGCGGCTCTACGCCCTCACCCAGCAGGGCGCGGAGGCGGCCGAGCGGGCGCTGGCCGCCCGCCCCGCCCCGAGCGCCACCTCCCCCGTCCCCCGCCTGGCCCCGAAGCCCGCATGACCCCCGAGCGCATCGCCACCCTGGTCGCCCGTTGGGCGCGGCTCTACACCCGCCGCCTGCCCGCCCCGATCGCCGAGCGGCGGATCGAGGAGCTCGGCGCCGACGTCCACGACCACATCGCCCACGAGCGGGCGCACGGCACCGGCGACCGCCTGATCGCCCTCGGCTTGCTGTCGCGGCTGGTCCGCGGCCTCCCGGCCGACGTCTCGTGGCGCGGGCGGCACTCCCCCGTGGCCCGCTCCGTCGTGCGGGTCGCGCTGGTCACCGCGGCGATCCTGCTCGTGCCGCTCGTGGCGATGCAGCTCTCCGGCGGGGTGGCGTGGAGCCCGGCGGACTTCGCGGTGGCCGCCGTCCTGATCGGCGGAGCGGGCCTGCTCCAGCAGCTGACCGCGCGGCGCGTGAGCGACCTGACCTACCGCGCCGCCGCCGGCCTCGCCCTCGCCGCCGGGTTCCTCCTGGCGTGGACGGCGCTCGCCGTCGGCGTGGTCCGCGAGCCCGACGACCCCCTCAACGCGATGTGCGCCGGGGTGCTCGCCGTCGGCGCGGTCGGTGCCGTCCTCGCCCGGGGTCGGCCGCGGGGGATGGCCCGCGCGCTGCTGGCGACGGCGCTCGCGCAGGCGCTGGCCGCCGCCGTCGCATTGGTCGCGTCGCTCGCGGGAGGACCGACCGATCGACTCGGCTCCGTGGCCGATGTCCTCGGCGTCAACGGGCTGTTCGTCCTCCTCTTCGCCGGCTCGGCCTGGCTCTTCGCGCGCGCCGGCAGGGGCAGCCGGGCGCCCGTTCCCGCCCCGCACCGCAGCGGACATCACGACCGCTGAGCGGCCGCGATGTCCGGGTCGATGCGTGAGGGTGCCTAGAGGGCCGTGTTGGGCGGCGTGGCGACGACGTTCTGCGTCCAGCCGTGGCCGTCCCACCAGCGATAGCCGCCCCCGAACTCGGGATCTGGGTACCAGCCCGCAGGTCGCCGGCTGTTGGATGCGATGAGATAGGACATACCTATACGAACACCGCGATGCACTGGAGGTGACTGTGAGGGTCGTCACCCTCGCTGGAGCTGTGCCGCCTGTCGTTTGCGCATACGCCGCTCGTGCCTGACCCACGCGTCCCGCGTGGTGCCGGGGACGCTTCCCAGGAAGTCGATCGGCCGCACGTACAGGACGGCATCGACGTCATGATGGGGCCCGTAGCCAACGCCCCGCAGACGACGACGTAGGTGCCGAGCGGGACGTGATAGCCCGCCAGCCAGACCTCGGTCACACGACCAGTCGCCTCCCATCGGACGAAGGCCTTCGTGCCCGTTCGCGCGTGCTGGCGAACGCCCACGACCACCCCGAGCCCAGCACGCTGGGTGGAAGGCTCCTGATGGGCATAGCCGACGCAAGCGTTCCACGCACCCCAGGCACGTTCGTCTTCGCTCCGCCGCCGTCGCACGCTCCGGTACCCCCAGCTCGCGGCCACGGGCATGACCAACCGCCAGATCTCCTTCCGCGGGGACGCCGGAGCGCGAATATCGCGCTCAACACACGGCACACGTCCAGAGCCCTCCATCGGAATCGAACCGATGACCTCTTCCTTACCATGGAAGCGCTCGCCTCCGGCGGCCGGATCAGTCGCCAGCGATCCGCTCGAGCAGCTCGGCGGGCCTGAGCACATGCACGTCGCCCAGGTCGGCTTCGAGCAGATCCCCGTCCCCGCTCACGATCATCGCCGCCACCTCCGCGCGCGCGAGTGCCACGAGATAGTCGTCCGCGGGATCGCGGGTGGCTCCGGTCATCGGTGGCGGTTCGGCGCACGGTGTGGCGTGCCGCTCGATGCGACCGATCAGCTCGCGCGCGCGAGCCTCGTCGAACCAGCGGCGGAATTTCGGCCGCAGCACCACCCGACGCAGCTCAGCGAGAAGCTCAGGACTGACGAGCACCTCGATGCGGTCATCGATCCACGCGTCCACCACACCCGCGGGAGGGGAATCCACAGGACCGATCAGGGCGGAGATGAAGACGCCCGGGTCGACAACGACCCGGATCACGCAGCGTCGCGGCGCTCTCGCCGAGACGCGCGCAGCTCTTCGTAGGCGACACGCTCGGCCTCCTCGGCCGTCAGCTCCGACGCGGCCTGCGTCGACTGCATCAACCGCCGAAGGAGGTACGCATCCAAGGCCCGTTCTACGACGGCCGCATCATCGAGTCCGACGAAGGGCTCGCCGAGCTGCTCACGCGCCTGCGCCACCGTGTCCGCGTCCAGCGTGACGTTGATCTTGTCGCCGGGAGCCATAGGAGAACGGTACCGCGTCCACCCGCTGTCCCCATCATGCCCCCGAACGGCCTTTGTTGGCATCCGCGTGGAGCGCTCATCGCGCTCAACACACGGCACACGTCCAGAGCCCTCCATCGGAATCGAACCGATGACCTCTTCCTTACCATGGAAGCGCTCTACCGACTGAGCTAGGAGGGCGTGGGACAGCGAGAATAGCGAGCCGTCGCGCGATACGACGCGCCACCCCCGGGGCACCGCATCGGCATGCGGGATCGCGCTGTGCGGTCCGGCTTCACAGCCTATGGTCGTCGTCCACAGCCGATGAACCGGGACGCGGTGAGTATGGAGCCGCGGGCCGCCACCGGGGCGAGATGGGTGTCGCTGGGTGGTTGTCCTTCAACCACGCAGCGACACTCACGGCCGGGGTCAGGCGTCGTGACCGGTCACGGTGGTCACGGGGAGGCCCAGGCCCGCGGCCTTGTGGGGCAGGTCCAGGTGGAGCCAGCGGGAGACCGGGTGGGGCAAGGTGGAGACGATGA
>Ga0247757_10000722_pt1 | contig 26156 bp, 22 predicted proteins | sample UWRJL126311R4_FD_180929 | JGI IMG/M metagenome (GOLD analysis project Ga0247757, IMG submission 180929) | Plant litter microbial communities from Arlington Agricultural Research Station in Wisconsin, United States - UWRJ-L126-311R-4 | ecosystem: Environmental > Terrestrial > Plant litter >...
CACGCAGACCTTCACCACGGACGGTGAGGACCTGGAGAACGTCAACCTGCAGACGCCGACCAACGGGGTCTACTCCGCGCTCGTCGCATTGCTCAGCGTGCCGGTCGACGCCGGCGGCAACCCGGTCCAGTGCGCGATCGTCTCCACGTTCAGCACGAAGAACGTGCGCGCGCTCGACTACCAGGGCTTCATCGGCTACGGCGCGCACGGCGTCGCCGGGGCCACCGCGAGCGGCACGCCGGCCCTGCCGCCCGCCACCTACTTCAACGAGCACGTCGTCCCGGACCCCAAGCAGGAGAAGTCGTCCAAGGACGGCGGCGTGGTGTGGACGGGCGTGCCGGCCGGCACGTACACGATCAAGGCCAGCCATCCCACGGCGAAGTTCGCGCCGTTCGACGCGACCTGCGTGCCGGGCCGCGTGGTCAACGCGAACCCGCCGCAGGGCCTGCACGAGCTGGCCGCGAACAACCCGGCGAAGGTCACGGCCTCGTGGAAGCGGACCGCGAAGGGGCAGCAGCTGCGGAGCCTGCGGCTGACGAAGGTGCCCGCCGGCTCGATCGTCGCCATCGAGTGCGCGTCCGACGGGTGTCCGCTGAAGCCGATCAGGCCGAAGGCCGCGGCGATCACCCTGAAGCCCAAGGCGGCCGGCCGGCCGATCACGCTGCGCAAGGGGCAGGACCTCGAGGTGTGGGTCGGCAGCCCCGTGCTCAACGGCACGCTCGCGCGCTGGGTCGCCCCGAAGGCCGGGGCCCCGAAGGCGTCCACGTACTGCGTGCCGCTCGGCAACACGAGGGCCGTCAAGCGCTGCTGAGGGTCAGCAAATCCCCCGTATAGGGGGATCATGTGACCCTCGGCGGTTGGGCGGGCCCAGCGGCCCCGGGGCGCGCCCCGCCGCCCGCCGCGCCTACCCCACGAACAGCTCGCCGAGGATCCGGCGATGCGTGGGGAGGGCCTCGTCGTAGCGAGACCGGCCGGCGTCCGTCAGGCAGGCGTTGATGCCGCGCCGGTCCTGTGAGCAGATCGACCGCGTGATGAGCTCGCGCTCCTCCAGCCGCCCGACGAGCCGGGACACCGCGCTCTGGCTCAGGTGCACCGCGTCGGCGAGGTCCTGCATCCGCTGCTGGTCGCGGTCCTTGGGCGCGGTGGCCAGGAACTCGAGGACGTCGAACTCGCTGGTCGTCAGGTGGTGCTCGTCCTGCAGCGACTTGTCGAGCGCGCAGGACACCCGGGCGTGACGCTCGCGCAGCTCGCGCCAGGCGTCGACCGTCTCGGGGGAACAGGTGGAGGAGGGGGTCTCCATGTGCGACCGCATCATATCAGTTCCCTTGCAACCTTTGCGTTTACAACCTTTGCACAAGCAATGCTTGCACATGCATGTAATACTACCGCCCCATGACCTCCTCTCCTCTCGCCTCCGAGGCCCAGGCCGATCGCTGGGACGCTCGCGTATGGGGCCTCCTCATCCTGCTCTGCGGGGTGCTCTTCCTCGACGGACTCGACGTCTCGATGGTCGGCGTGGCCCTGCCCTCCATCCAGACGGACCTCGGCGTCTCCACCTCCGAGCTGCAGTGGGTGGTGTCCGGCTACGTCCTCGGCTACGGCGGGCTCCTCCTGCTCGGCGGCCGGGCCGCCGACCTCCTGGGCCGCCGCAAGATCCTCATCATCGGCCTGTCCGTCTTCGCGGCGGCCTCGCTGCTCGGCGGGCTCGTCTCCGACCCGACGCTGCTCATCGCCACGCGCTTCCTCAAGGGCGCCAGCGCGGCGTTCACCGCGCCCGCGGGCCTGTCGATCATCACCACCACGTTCGCCGAGGGCCACGTGCGCAACCGCGCGCTCAGCATCTACGCCGCCTGCGGCGCCAGCGGCTTCTCGTTCGGGCTCGTGCTCGGCGGGCTCCTCACCGAGATCGGGTGGCGCTGGACGTTCCTGCTGCCCGTGCCGTTCGCCCTGGCCATCCTCGCCGCCGCCCCGCGGCTCGTTCCCAAGGACACGTCCGCCGACCCCGAGGCCAAGCAGGGCTACGACGTCGGCGGCGCCGTGACGATCAGCAGCGCGATGCTGCTGCTCGTGTGGACCGTCGTCCAGGCTCCCGACTCCGGCTGGGGGTCGACCACGACCGTCCTGGCCTTCCTCGCCGTCGCCGCGCTGCTCACCGCGTTCGTGACGATCGAACGGCGCGTCGCCCACCCGCTCGTGCGGCTGGGGATCCTGCGCTCCGGCACGCTGCTGCGGGCCAACCTCGGCGCCATGACGGTGTTCGGCGCGTACGTCGGCTTCCAGTTCGTCGGCACGCTGTACATGCAGCAGCTGCTCGGCTGGTCGTCGCTGGAGACCGCGCTGGCCTTCCTGCCCGCCGGCCTGATCGTCGCGTTCGGCGCCCCGCAGGTCGGCAAGCTCGTCGACCGGGTGGGGACGGCCCCGGTCATCGCGGTCGGCGCGTCCTCGTTCGTGGTCGCCTACGCGCTGTTCCTGGGCATCGACGCCAGCCCGGTCTACGCGCTGACGATCCTGCCCACCGTGCTGCTGCTGGGGATCGGGTTCGCGCTGTGCTTCCCGTCGCTGAACATGCAGGCCACGGCGGGCGTCCACGACGACGAGCAGGGCCTGGCCTCCGGCCTGGTCAACACCTCGTTCCAGGTCGGCGGCGCGATCGCCCTGGCCGTGGTCACCGGCGTCATCGGCACGGGCTCCGGCGGACGGACCGACGCCGCCTCGCTGCTCGACGGCTTCCGGCCCGGGATCGTCGTGGTGCTGATCGTCGCGGTGCTCGGCCTGATCGTCGCGACCGTGGGCGTCGTCGCCGCGCGCCGCACGGTGATCGGCGAGCGCCGCACGGCGCTCGTCCTCGCCCGCGCCAACGCCAGCGTCCGCGACGAGAGCGACCCGACGACCTGGGCCGACGCGGCCTAGCCCGGGGCCGAGTGTCGCTCAGTGGTTGCCCGGCAACCACTGGGCGACACTCACGCCGCCGTCACCACTTGGGATCGGCCGCCTGCCACAGCTTGAGCTGGGGCAGGGGGTCGATCGGGTGGCTCTTGCTCGACGTCCGCCACCCGTTCACCCAGATCTCGAAGTGCAGGTGTGGGCCGGAGGCGTCGCCGGTCTCGCCGACGTCGCACAGGTGGGTGCCGGCCCGCACGTCGTCCCCCTCGTCCACCGCGGTGGAGTGGCGCACGCAGTGGGCGAAGAAGAAGTCCCGGCCGTCGCTGGAGTGCATCGCCACCCACTCGCCGGCCGCCGACGCCTGGTAGCCGACCACGGTGATCTCGCCGCTCGTCGGGGCCACGACCGGCGTGCCGGTGTCGGCCGCGACGTCCTGGCCCTGGTGTGAGTGGCCGGTGCGCCCGACGCCGAAGCGCGAGCCGGACCCGCCGAAGGTGTGGGAGCCGGCGACCGGGAAGCGCACCGAGGACGAGGACGACGGCGTCTCGGTCGGCGTGCTCTTGCTCTGGCCGGGCTGCGGCGTGATGACGTCCGGCGACGTGTCGTCCGGCGGATCCTCGACCACCGGCTTGGCCTTCACGTGCAGCGTGGCCCGACCCGGAGAGCGCTCGGTGCGGGTCAGCGTCTGCCCCTGGGGGGAGACGGCCGACAGCCGCAGCGCGTAGGCGCCCGTCGCGGTCATCGCCGGCAGCTTGCCCTTGGGCAGGGTGAACGTGCGCTTCTTGCCGGTGCTGATCGTGCCGAGGTCGACCCGGACGGCCTTACCGCCGCCGGAGGGCGGCGTCACCTGGACGTAGGCGACGACCTTGGGCACGTCCGGCTGCGTGAGCAGGACGGTGACCTTGGGGACGGACTGCCCGGCGGTGATCGTGGTGTCCGACAGGGTGAAGACGGTGGCGACCAGGCGGTGGCGGGGCTTGTACTTCGTGCCCGCGCTGGCCCCGCCGTTGTCGGGGGCGCCGGTCGACCCCGAGCCGCCGGAGGAGGATCCGCCGCCCGTGGGGACAGCCACGCCGCCGGTGGTGGCCGACGCGCCGGCCGCGGGCAGCAGGGCGGTCGCCGCCGCGAGGACGGAGAGGCCGAGCAGGATCGCGCGATACCGCATGCCCCCACCATGGGGCCTGGCTCGCGCGGGAACGAGGGGCGGGCCGACCATGCCCGAACTCGAACCCGAAAAGCTGCGGCGAAGTTGTGCAAACCTGCCGAAACCTCACCAAACGTGGCGCTTCCGACCGCCGCCGACCCCAACGATGTCGCAGGTATGCGTGTACTACGCGCATACCTGCGACATCGTTGGGCTAGCCGCCGAGGAGCACCGGGGAGAGGGCGCGCAGCTGGGCGAGCTGGTCCTCGAACCGGCCGAGCGGCTGGATCGGCACGTGGTCGGCTCCGGCCGCGTGGTAGGCGTCGACGCGCTCGCGGATCTCCTCCACCGTGCCCCAGGCGACGACGTCGTCCACGAGCCGGTCGCTCCCGCCGTCGACCAGGTCCTCCTCCGCGTAGCCGAGCTCGCGCAGGTTGTTGGCGTAGTTGGGCAGGCCCAGGTACATCGCCGTGGTCTGGCGGGCGACCGCCCGGGCCCGCGACGGATCGGTCTCCACCACGACCATCAGCTCCGGCGCGAGCAGCCGATCGGGCCCCAGCGCGGCGCGGGCGCGCACCGTGTGCTCGACGGTCACGAAGTACGGGTGGGCGCCGTCGGTGCGCTCGCGGGCCAGCTCGAGCATCTTGGGGCGCAGCGCCGCGAGGACGACCGGCAGCGCCGGCTCGGGCTCCGGTGGGAAGTAGCGCGCCTCGTCCATCCCGTCGAGGTAGGCGCGCATGGTGGAGACCGGCTTGCCGTAGTCGTGCCCGCGGACGGTGACGATCGGGGCGTGGCTGACGCCCATCCCCAGGACGAAGCGGCCGGGGTAGGCCTCGGCCAGCGCGTGCGAGCCGAGCTTCATCGACATCGCGTCGCGCACGTAGACGTTGGCGATGCCGGTGGCGACCACGAGGTCGGTGGTCGCGCCCAGCAGGAGGCCGGCGTGGACCAGGGCCTCCTTGTTGGCGGGCGCCTCGCCGATCCACAGCGCCGGGTAGCCGAGCGCCTCGATCTCCTTCGCCGCCTCGCGCTCGGCGGCGGCGGCCTGCCCGCCGATCGACGCGAGCCACACGCCCACGGGGCCGAGCCGGTCGCGGAGGGCGGGGACGTCGACGTTCGTCATGCGAGGAACGCTAGCAGTTCGATATTCGTCGAACTAAAAGCGCGCGGCGCGCGTCGAGCCCCACGTCGCGCCCGCTCAGCGGGCGCGAGGTGGGGCTCGACGGGTCAGTGCTCGATCATGCGGGTCAGCAGCTCGATCGCGCCCGCCTTGTGCAGCGGCTCGTTGAGGTTGCCGCACTTGGGGGACTGCACGCAGGACGGGCAGCCGTACTCGCACGGGCACTCGTGGATCAGCCGGTAGGCGTCCTGCACCAGCGTCTCGAACCGCCGGAAGCCCATGCGGGTGATGCCGACGCCGCCGGGGTGCCCGTCGTAGATGAAGATCGTCGGGCCGCCCGTCTGCGGGTGCGCGTTGGTCGACAGCCCGCCGATGTCCCAGCGGTCGCACATCGCCAGCAGCGGCAGCACCGCGATCTGCCCGTGCTCCATCGCGTGCAGGGTGCCGAGCAGCGCCTCGGGTGGGAAGTCGGCCAGCAGCTCCTCGTCGAACTCGTACCAGAGGGCCTGGGTCGCGAACGTCGACTCGGGGAGGTCCAGGCCCTGCAGGTCGATCACCTCGTGGCTCGGCAGCTTCTTGCGCTGGTAGGCCTCGACCTGGTCGGTCACCGCGACGCGGCCGAAGCTCAGCGTCACGCCCATCGTCTCGCGGCGGTCGAGCAGGCCCTCGATCCACGTGTCGGTCTGGGTCTTGGGCTGCGTGTACCAGTCGCCGACGAACGGCTCGACCAGGGCCCGGCGGGCGTCGAGGTCCAGGTCGCGCACCTCATAGGAGCGGCCCTGGTGCAGGTAGACCGCGCCGTCGTGGGTGGTCGTCATCGCCCGCGCGGACTCCACCGTCCCGAGGATCTCCCCGGACGCCACGTTGACGATCGCGAACGAGTCGGGGGACGCGCTGCGCAGCGACACTCCGGCGGCCGGGTACTCCTCCTGGTGGCGCAGGACGAACTTGCCGCCCCGCTCGATCAGGTCGCCGCGGGCCACCAGCGCCTCGGCGTGGGCGCGCACGCGCGGCCCGAGCGTCTCGGCGTCCGCGTCCTCGATCGGCCCCTCGTGGGCGGCGCAGCGCAGGTGCGCGAGGTGGATCTCCTCGTTCTCGTGGTCGAGGATCGCCGACTCCACCGGGCGGTCCAGGAACTCGTCGGGGTGGCGGCAGAAGAACTGGTCCAGCGCGTCCTCGCCCGCGATGTAGACGGCGAGCCCGCGGCCCCGCCGGCCGGCCCGGCCCCACATCTGCCGCAGCGACGCCACCGTCCCGGGGAAGTTGACGCACACCGCCGCGTCGAGCGAGCCGATGTCGATCCCCAGCTCCAGCGCGTCGGTGGTGATCACGCCCAGCAGCTCGCCGCCGGCCAGCTTGGCCTCCAGCTCCCGCCGCTGCTGCGGGGTGTAGCCGGCCCGGTAGGCGACGACCTTGTCCGCGAGGCCGGGCTGGGTGTGCGCGAGCTTCTCGGTGACCAGCTTGGCCACCAGCTCGACCGCGCGGCGGGACTTGATGAAGCAGATCGTCCGAGCCCCGGAGCACACCAGGTCGTGGACGACATCGGCCGCCTCCGACAGGGCGGAGCGGCGCGTGAGCAGGGCCTCGTCGGTGATCAGCGGGTTCCACATCGCGATCTGGCGGCTCGCGCTCGGCGCCCCGTCCTCGTCGATCAGGGCGACGTCCTCCAGGCCGGTCAGGCGCTCGGCCAGCTCGACCGGGTTGGCGATCGTCGCGCTGGCGAGCAGGAAGCGCGGCTCGACGCCGTACGCGTTGGCGATCCGGCGCAGCCGCCGCAGCACGTTGGCCACGTGGGAGCCGAAGACCCCGCGGTACACGTGCGCCTCGTCGATCACCACGACCGCGAGGTTGGCGAACACGTCGCCCCACTGGCGGTGGTGGGGCAGGATCCCCAGGTGCAGCATGTCCGGGTTGGTGAGGATGAGGTTGGACCGCCGGCGGATCTGCGCGCGGTCCTCGCGCCGCGTGTCGCCGTCGTAGATCGCGGGGCGGATCCCGTCGCCGAGCCGCAGGGCGTGCAGCGCGCGGGCCTGGTCCTGGGCCAGCGCCTTCGTCGGGTACAGGTAGATCGCCCGGGCGCGCGGATCGCGCAGCAGCACGTCCAGCGTCGGCAGGTTGAAGCACATCGACTTGCCGGACGCGGTGCCGGTCGTCACCACGAACGGGCCGTCGGCCGCGGCCTCCCACGCCTTGCCCTGGTGGCGGTACAGCGACTCGACGCCGTTGCGGCGCAGCGCGTCGGCGAGCGTCGGGTGCAGGTCGGCGGGGATGGGCGCCAGGTGGGCGGCGCGGGCCCCCTCGAACGCCTCGCGGACCAGGCGCTCGTCCTCCCGGCCGGCGTCGAGCAGCGCGCTCCAGGGCTCGACGGTGGGGGTGGTGGCCATTGCCTCCATGGTAGACAGCACCCATGGACTGCCTCTACGTGGATCTCGACGGAACCCTGCTCGGACCGGGAGGAAATCTCTTCTGGGACGCCGACAAGCGGTTCACGCTGCTCGCGGCGCGGGCGATGGAGGCCTGCGACCGGGCCGGCTGCGACGTGGTGATCATGACCGGCCGGCGCCAGGCCCAGGCCGCGGAGGACGCCCGGCTGCTCGGGCACACCGACTACATCTTCGAGGCCGGAGCCTGCGTCGTCCTGGACGGCGAGGAGCACTGGCTGACCGGCGACCTGCGGCCCGGCGAGACGTCGATCCACGACCAGATCCACGCGGCCGGCGCGCCCGACCTGCTGCTCGACACCTACCCGGGTCGCCTCGAGTACCACGCGCCGTGGCACAGGAACCGGGAGGTGTCGCACTGCTTCCGCGGGCTGATCGACGTGGAGGAGACCAACGCGCTGCTGCGCGAGCACGGCCACGGCAACCTGCGCGTCCTGGACAACGGCATGGCGCACCGCCGGTCCGAGGACCTCGCCGCGCTGCCCGAGGTCCACGTCTACCACCTGCTGCCCCTGCCCTCGTCGAAGGCCAGCGCCGTGGCCTTCCACCAGCAGGCCCGCGGCTACGCGCGCGCGGCGTGCATCGCGGCGGGCGACTCGCGGGAGGACCTGGCCGCGGCCGCCTCCGTGGGCACGTTCTGGCTCGTCGCCAACGCGGTGACCAAGGACCCGTCGGTCCTTCGGGTCGCGTCGGCGTACGACAACGTGCGGGTGGCCGAGGAGTCCTACGCGGCAGGCGTCTACGAGGCGGTCGTGCGGACGCTGGCCGAGGGCGGCTAGCCGAGGGGCTCGAAGGGACGTCCGCGCAGCCAGCGGCGGAACCGGAGCAGGTGGTGCCCGGCGGCGAACTCGCGGCCGAACACGAACGAGGCGCGCGGCCCGTACACCGCGAAGGCGAGGACGACGGGGATCGCGAGGATCCGCCAGACGTCCCGCGGCAGGTCGACGCCCGTCAGGTAGGAGAGGCCCGCGAGGCTGCCGACGACGCCGAACGGGCCGAGCGCCCCGCTCCACAGGTGCCGGGACGTGCCGTTCCACCGGCGCCGGAAGCCGACGGCCCACGGCTCTTCCTCGTCCTTCTCGTACGGCTCCACCCCCGCGGACACGGCGATCAGTGGCCGGAGTCCGGCCCGCGCTTCCGGGGGCCCTTGCCCTTCCCCTTGCCGCCGAACGCGCGGCGCAGGCGGCCCGGCTGGCGGTCCGAGGCGATGGCGGTGATGCCGCCGACGCGCTGGCGCCAGCGGGCCGGCGGCGGGACGGTCGTGCGTACGAGCGCGACCCACTCGTCCAGTGGCAGCTCCCCCGAGATGAGGCGGGCCAGGCCGCTGGTGACCGGGGCGTCGACGCCGGCGCGCTCCAGGGCGGTGGCCAGCAGCGGCACCGACTCCAGCGCCTCCACGGCCTGCCCGATCGTCGACGGGATGTCGCGGCCCGGGACGCCGGCGGCGAGCAGCTCGCCCGCGCGGCGGTTGCGGCTCTGCGGGGCCAGCGCGGTGGCCACGAGGTCGCCGGTGCCGGCCAGGCCGATCATCGACTCGGGCCGGGCGCCCTGCTGCTCGGCGAAGCGCCACGCCTCGGCGAAGATGTGGCCGGCGGCGGCCCCCGCGGCGTTCAGGCCCTGGGCCTCGGTGGCCCCGGCGGCGAGCGCCGCGGCGTTCTTGGCCGCTCCGGCCAGCTCCACGCCGACCGGGTCGTTGGAGATCTCGCAGACCACGCCGGCCTTGGCGAACACCGCGGCGAGCGACTGGGCCAGCGCCTCGTCCTCGGAGGCGGCGACCAGGGCGGCGCCGGCGGTGACCATCTCGTTGGCGTGGGCGGGGCCGCCGATCACGGCGACCCGGTTGACGCCGAACTGGTGCGACAGCACGATCGTCGGCGCCTGGCCGGTCGGGGGGACGAGGCCCTTGGCCAGGGAGATCAGCGACGCGCGCGGGGCCAGGCCGGCGGCCGGCAGCCCCGAGATCACCTCGTCCAAGCCGCGCGAGGGCACGGCGAGGAAGACGAAGTCGGCGCGGGCCAGGCCGTCGGCGACGGTGCCGATCCGCAGCGAGGCGGGCAGCTCGACGCCCGGCAGGTAGGTGAGGTTCTCGCGCGCCTCGGTCAGCTCGCGGGCCTGAGCGGGGGAGCGCGTCTGCAGCGTTGTGCGCATCCCGCCCCGCGAGAGGAGGACGGCGACCGCGGTGCCGAACGAGCCGGCGCCGATCACGGTCGCCCGCTTGGTGTTGGGCAGATGCGGTCGCGGCAGCGGGCGGTCGGCGAGCGGCAGGTTGCGCGAGCGCTCGGACATGCGGCGAGGGTATCTGGCGGGGGTGCCCGCGGGCGGGCAGGTCCGGTCAGCGCTCGCGGAGCAGCAGCGCGGCCAGCCGGGCGCCGGCCGCCTCCAGCGCGGGGAGCGTGCTCGCCTCGCGCACGGAGCGCAGGCCGAGGGCGGTCCGGCCCGCGGCGTCGAGATCGTCCTCCCCGACGATCGCGTGGACCGGAACGCCGGCCCGCGCGGCGCGGAGGGAGATCTCCCCGGCGACCTTCCCGGCCCGGGTCTGGTCGTCGATCCGGCCCTCGCCGACCACCACCGCGTCGACCCGGCCGAGCCGCTCGTCGAAGTCCAGCTGATCCAGGACGAACGGCGCGCCGGGCTCCAGCACCGCGTCGTAGCGCGCCCACAGGCCGCCGGCCAGGCCGCCCGCCGCGCCGGTGCCGGGCACCCCACGGGGGTCGCGGGGCAGGGCCAGCGCCTGGGCGGCCAGCCGCGCGCTCAGCCGCTCCACGGTGGCGGCGTCGGCCCCCTTCTGCGGCGCGAACACCCGCGCGGCGTCCTCGAACGGCGTGCGCACGTCGGCCAGCACCACGAGCGTCGCGCCGCGCAGCCCGCCCGCGTCCTCGATCGCCTCGATCGCGCCGGCTCCGCCGTCGGTCGTCGCGCTGCCGCCCGCCGCGACGAGGACGACGTGGGCGCCCTGGTCGATCGCTGCCGCGACGAGGTCCCCGGTGCCCGCACTGGAGGCGGCGAAGGCGTCGCGCTCGATCGGGGCCACCCGGTGCAGGCCGCTGGCCTCGGCGACCTCGACGATCGCGGTGCCGCCGCCGTCGACGAGGGCGAAGCTCGCCGGGTCGCGCCGGCCCAGCGGGTCGCGCGCGGTGGTGCCGTGCGTCTCCCCGCCCAGCGCGGTCAGCAGCACGGCGAGCGTGCCCTCGCCGCCGTCGGCGACCGGGCACAGATCGGGCGGCACGAGCCCGCCGTGCTCCAGCCCGCGGCCGATCGCGGCCGCGACCTGGGGAGCGGTGAACGTCCCCTTGAACGAGTCGGGGGCGACGAGGACGCGGAGCGGGGCGGACACGGCCCCGATCCTGTCAGGCCGGGTACAGGCGGCGCAGCCGGGCGGCGTGGGCGGCCGCCGCGGGATGCCGCGGATCCCCCGGGTCCAGGAGGCTGAGCAGCAGCTCGACCGCCGGCTGGTCCTCGGCGCCCGCGACCGTCTCGGTCCACTGGACGAGCAGCGCCGCGTCGCCGGACTGCATGACCGCGCGGCGCAGGCCCGCGTCCAGCCGCTCCCTCGCCTCGACGATGCGCGGCGCCTCGCTCGCCGGCAGCAGCGGCGCGGCGTAGCACTCCAGGGCGCGGCGCAGGCGGCCGGTCTGCAGCAGGCGCTCGACGTCGTCCAGGTCGGTCTCGACCGGGCCGACCAGGCGGTACGGCCGGGCCTTCAGGACGGAGCCGAGCAGGCGGCGCAGGCGGCTCAGCTCGGCCCGCACCGTCACCGGCTTGCCCCGCTCGCCGTACAGCTCCAGCGTCAGCTGCTCGGCGGTCAGGCCGCCCGGGAAGAGGGCGAGGATGGCCAGGATCTCCCCGTGGCGCGGCGTCAGCTCGATCTCCACCCGGTCCCGTCCCCCGACGAGCACCCGCGGCTGGGGCCCGAGCAGGCGCAGGCGCACGGCGGCGGGGACGGCCACGGGGGCCGGGGCGTGCGTCGCCTCGCGCCAGACGACGTACGCGCCGCCGCCGGCCAGGGGCTCGGCCACCCCGACGCGGTCGCCGGGCAGCGTGACCGCGCCGGGCTGGATCCCGGGCAGGGTCGTGGTGCCGAGCCAGTCGTGAGGGACGGCCATCACCACGCGGCCCGTCTCGGTCACCAGCGCGCTCGGCTGGGCCGTGCCCGCGATGCGGGCCAGGTAGGCCTCGCGCAGCCCCTCGTCGCGGCGCGCGAGGTCCTGGCGCATGTACGCCTCGGCCATCCCCGCGGCGGCGGAGACCAGCGACAGCGTGTGCGGGTGGGCGGTCTTGAGGTGGCCGGTCAGGTCGATGACGCCGAGCAGCTCGCCCGTCTCGGGGTCGTGGATCGGGGCGCCCGAGCACTGCCACGGGTGGACGATCCGGCTGTAGTGCTCGGCCGAGAAGATCTGCACCGGATGGTCGACCGCGATCGCCGTGCCCAAGGCGTTGGTGCCCGCGCTCGCCTCGCTCCAGTCCGCGCCGGTGACGAAGTGCATGTCCTCCGTCGCCTCGATCACCCGCTGGTGGCCCTCGATCCACAGCAGCACGCCGCGCGCGTCGCTGATCACCAGCATGTGGCCGGACTGCTTCGTCGCGTCGGTCAGCAGCTCGCGCAGCACCGGGAGCACCGGGTAGAGGGGGTGGGCGTTCCAGCGATCCTCGAGCTCCCGCTCGTCCATCACGATCGGCGCGCGGGTGCGGCTCGCGTCGATGCCGGCGGCGTCGGAGCGCTCCCACGACTGGGCGACCACGGCGCGGACGCCGCGCAGCACGTCCTGCCCGCCCTGGAAGGCGTCGTGGAGGCGGCGGAGCGCGCGGGCCTGATCGACGCGGTCGGAGACCGAGTCGACGGCGACCCAGGCGTTGCGGGATGCGGCAGGCATTGACCCTCCGCACGACCATACGCCCCTCTTCCCGCGGGCGGGTGGATCCGGCGCGCGCGTGCAACGTCGCTGCAACGTTCTCGGGCTGCAACGTGGATGCAACGGGTGCGGGCGTAGCGTCGATCGCACCGTAGGAGAGAAGCGCGGGCCCACCCGCGCACGACACAGGAGGACCCCATGGCCATTGCCGTTCCCGTCACCGAATCCGCCCGCCGGTCGCTGTCCGGCCCGCGCTCCCTGCTCATCGACGGCGAGTGGGTCGCTGCCGCCTCGGGCGCCACCTTCGAGACCGTCGACCCCGCGACCGGCGAGGTGCTGGTCGACGTCGCCCACGGCGACAAGGAGGATGTCGACCGCGCCGTCGCCGCCGCCCGCCGCGCGCTCGAGGACGGTCCCTGGTCGCGGCTGACCCCCTCCGAGCGCGGGCGCCTCATCCACCGCGTCGGCGATCTCATCATGGAGAACGCCGAGGAGCTCGCCGAGCTCGAGTCGCTCGACAACGGCAAGCCCAAGGCCGTCGCGCTCGCCGCCGATGTGGCCCTGGCCGCCGATCTCTTCTGGTACATGGCCGGCTGGGCGACCAAGCTGCGCGGCGGCACGATCAACCCGTCCGTGCCGTACATGCCGGGCGCCGAGTTCCACGCCTACACGCTGCGCGAGCCGGTCGGCGTCGTCGGCCAGATCATCCCGTGGAACTTCCCGCTGCTGATGGCGGCGTGGAAGCTGGGCCCCGCGCTGGCCACCGGCTGCACCGTCGTGCTCAAGCCCGCCGAGCAGACGCCGCTGTCGGCGCTGCGCCTCGGCGAGCTGATCCTCGAGGCCGGCATCCCGGCCGGCGTCGTCAACATCGTCACCGGCTTCGGCGAGGCGGGCGCCGCGCTCGCCGCCCACCCCGACGTCGACAAGGTGGCGTTCACCGGGTCGACCGAGGTCGGCAAGAGCATCGTCAACGCGGCCACCGGCAACCTGAAGCGCGTGTCGCTGGAGCTGGGCGGCAAGTCCCCGAACATCATCTTCGAGGACGCCGACGTGGAGGCCGCGATCGAGGGTGCCGCGCAGGGCATCTTCTTCAACCAGGGCGAGGTCTGCTCGGCCGGCAGCCGGCTGTACATCCACGACTCGCACTTCGACCAGGTCGTCGAGGGCGTGTCCCGCGCGGCCGACGCGATCAAGGTCGGGCACGGGCTCGACCCCGACACCGACATGGGCCCGCTCGTGTCCCAGGAGCAGTTCGACCGGGTCACCGGGTACCTGGCGACGGGCTCCTCGGAGGGCAGCCGGCCCACGGCCGGCGGCCACGCGATCGACGGCCCCGGCTACTTCGTGCAGCCGACGGTGCTGGTCGACGCCCGGCCCGAGCACGCGATCGTCCGGGAGGAGATCTTCGGCCCGGTCATCGCCGCGATGCCGTTCAGCGACGTGGACGACCTCGCCGCCCAGGCCAACGACTCCCACTACGGCCTGGCGGCCGGGGTGTGGACCCGGGACGTCTCCAACGCGCACCGGCTGGCCAAGCGCATCAAGGCGGGCACGGTGCACGTCAACTCCTATCACGTGTTCAGCGCGGAGCTGCCGTTCGGCGGCTACAAGCAGAGCGGGTGGGGACGCGAGATGGGCGAGGAGGTCCTCGGCGCGTACCTGGAGACCAAGTCGGTGATCGTCGGGCTCTAGGGCCCGGCCACCTCCCGCGGCGCGAACCCCGGTGCCGCACCCGGGCCTTCCTCCGAGGGCCCGGCCGCTCCCACGAGTGACAGCTCGCTCCCGCTCCGCGGTGCTCAGCTGTCACTCGTCGGGTGGGGCGGCGCGGAGACCGTCGACCGGCCGACCGATGAGTCTCGTCGTCCGGGCCGGTCATGCTGTGCACATGCCCGCACGCGAGTACGTGAACATCGACGCCGCCGGCCGCGAGGTGCGGATCTCCAGCCCCGGCAAGGTCTTCTTCCCGGCCGACAACCCGGGCGGCCCGGCGAAGGACGTCACCAAGCTCGACCTGATCGAGTACTACCTCGCGTGCGCCGACGCCACCGTCAACGGCCTGCGTGACCGGCCGACCGTGCTGAAGCGGTGGAAGGACGGCGTCACCGGCGACTTCTTCTTCCAGAAGCGGGTGCCGGAGAAGCGGCCGGAGTGGCTGCAGACCGCCACCGTCACGTTCCCGTCGGGCCGCAGCGCCACGGAGCTGGTGCCCAACGACGCGGCCCACCTCGTGTGGGCGGTCAACCTCGGCAACCTGGACTGGAACCCGTGGCCGGTGCGCCGCGACGACCTCGACCACCCCGACGAGCTGCGGATCGACCTCGATCCCGAGCCGGGCGTGGCGTGGGACGAGGTGCGCCAGGTCGCCCTGACCGTGCGCGACGTCCTGGAGGAGCACGGGCTGCGCGGCTACCCCAAGACGTCCGGCTCGCGGGGGATCCACGTGTTCGTGCGCATCGTCCCCGAGCACGACTTCCTCGGGGTGCGGCGGGCCGCGCTCGCCGTCGCCCGCGAGGTCGAGCGGCGGATGCCGGGCCGCGCGACCTCCAAGTGGTGGAAGGAGGAGCGCGAGGGCGTCTTCCTCGACTACAACCAGAACGCGCGCGACCGCACCGTCGCCTCCGCCTACTCGGTGCGGGCCGTGCCCGACGCGCGCGTGTCGTGCCCGCTCACGTGGGACGAGGTGCCGGACGTCGAGCCCGCCGACCTGCGGATCGACACCGTGCCGGCGCGGCTGGCGGAGATCGGTGACCCGATGGCCGACATCGACGAGCACGCCGGGTCGCTGGAGCAGCTGCTGGAGCTGTCGCGCCGCGACGAGGAGGAGGGCCTGGGCGACGCGCCGTGGCCGCCCAACTTCGCCAAGCAGCCGGGCGAGCCGCCCCGCGTGCAGCCGAGCCGGGCCAAGAAGCCGGAACCGGAAGCCGACGCCTGAGCGGGCCTCAGGCGCGTTCGAGGGTGCGGACGCCGCCGGCGGGCGTCCACGAGGTGATGATGACCTTGTCGCCCGCCGTGTTGAGCTCCACCGTGGACACCTCGTGGAGATCGAGGCGGAACAGGTGCGTGGGACCGTTGGCCGCCGCCTCGCCGTTGATCTCGGCGATCAGCGCCGGGTCGAGCACCTCCTCCACCACGCCGGCAACCTTGGCGTCGCCCTTCCAGCCGGGCGGGTCGTCGGAGCCGCTGTGCAGCGCGAAGCGCGGGTCGCGCTGCAGGTCGTGCGCCTTGCGGGCCTGCCACATGGAGCCGATCCACAGGTCGTCGCCGTGCCACCGGGTCTCGGTGCCCGATATGCGCGGGGCGCCGTCGCGCCGCACGGTGGCCAGGGTCTTGTGGACGTGGGCGTCGAGCCGGGCCCGCACCGCCGCGGCCAGCTCCGGCGCCGCCTGCTCGAGATCGCTGAAGGAGGGCATGCGCCCGATCGTGCCGTCCCGCGCCGCGGTCGTCCACCAGGACGTCGAAAACGATCAACCCAGCCCTGGTGAGCTTCACGCCGCTCCATCTATCCGCCGAAGGTCACATGATCCCGCTATGCGGGGACTCATGTGACCCTCGGCGGTGGGGTGGGGGTGGGAGCGGGGAGAATGGGGGGATGACCGACCGGCTGCGCGACCTCCTCGACCTCGTGCTCGGCTCGCTCGACGATCCGGGGACGGACGGTCCCGCGCTCGCGCGGCGCGCGCACTTCTCCCGCGATCACCTCGACCGGCTGCTCGGCGCCGCCACCGGCGAGTCGCCCACGCGGCTGCGCCGCCGGCTGCTGCTGGAGCGGGCCGCGTGGCAGCTGCGCACCGGCGCCGCGTCGCCCACGGCGGTCGCGCCCGCCGCGGGGTTCGGCTCGCTCGCCGCGTTCTCCCGCGCGTTCACACGGGCGTACGGGCTGGCGCCCAGTGCGTTCGCGGCCGCCGCCGAGCCGCCCGTCTGGCTCGATGCGCCCAACGGCATCCACTTCCACCCGCCGGCCGGCGTGCTGGTGCCGTCGACGGCCCCGGGGCCGCCGCCCGGTGACGGCGACCTCGTCCTGCGGCTCGTCGCCCACCACATCGACCGCGTGCGAGCGCTGCTGCGCGCGGCGGCGACGCTGCCCGACGAGGCCCTGGACCGCCCGCTGCGGCCCGGCTTCCAGGCCACGTGGTTCGAGGGGGAGGAGGCGAGCGCGGCGCTCATGATCGAGCGGCTCGCGTGGACCCTGGAGGTGTGGGTGGCGGCGATGGCGGGGCAGCCCCCGCCCGAGGCGCCGGCCCCGGACGACCCGGCCCGGCCCACGCCGCTCGACCGGTTCGAGGCGGCCGGCGCGGCGCTCCTCACCGTGGTGCGGGCGATCCACGCGCGGCACGCCTGGGACGACGCCTTCGTCGACGCGCTGTGCGAGCCGCCGGAGTCGTTCACGTACGCCGGCGTGATCTCCCACGTGCTCACCTACGGCGCCGTGCGGCGGGAGATGCTGGCCTCGGTGCTGGCCGAGCTGGGGGCGGACCTGGGCCCCGCCCCCGGGATCGGCGACCCGATCCTGTGGGAGCGGGCGCGGCTGGCCGGGCGGGATCAGCCGTCGAGCTGATCGACGGTGCAGTCCGTCGGGGCCTTGTCGTCGCGCCAGTGCTGGACCTTGGTGCCGTGCCGGATCCGGCCGCTGGAGACGTGGTCGAACGTGATCTCGACCACGAGCTCGGGGCGCAGCCGCACCCATTCCAGGTCACGACCCCCCGACCAGCGCGACGGCTCGCCGCTGCCCCGCTCGCCCGTCTCGTAGGGGGCCAGCTCGTCGACCATCTCGCGCTTCTGCTTGGCCGTGAAGCCGGAGGAGTGGCCGACCTCGCGCAGCGTGCCGTCGGGCTCGTAGAGCCCGAGGATCAGCGCGCCGACGGTGCGCTCGGCCTTGCCGGGGCGCCAGCCCATGACGACCGCGTCGATCGTCCGCACGCGCTTGATCTTCACCATGCCGGTGCGCTCGCCGGGCAGGTAGGGGGCCGCGACCTCCTTGGCCATCACGCCCTCGGCGCTGTGCAGCCAGTGCTCGGCCTCCGCGGCGGTGGCGACCATCGGCGTCAGCTCGATCGGATCGGTGACGAACGCCTCCAGCGCGACCCGGCGCTCCGCGTACGGCCGGTCCAGCAGCACCTCGTCGTCGAGCGCGAGCAGGTCGAAGGCCACGAACGTCGCCGGCATCTCCACCGACAGCTTCGCGATGCGCGAGGCGGCCGGGTGGATGCGCTGGCTCAGCCGGTCGAACTCCTCGTGGCCGTCCGCCGTGCGGATGACCAGCTCGCCGTCGATCACGTAGCGGCCCTCCGGGAGGATGACCTCCGGGAAGTAGCGCGTGAGCGGCTTACCGTTTCGTGACTGCAGGTGGATGTCCGCCCCGTCGACGAACGCGAGGGCGCGAAAGCCGTCCCACTTCGGCTCGTACGCCCACTCGTCCCCCGTGGGCAGGCTCGTGCGCGACCGGGCGAGCTGGGGTTGCAGCGGCGGGGAAAGCGGCAGGCTCATCGGCGTCGAGCGTAGTGCCTCGGGGGGCCAGAAGCACGATCGCGAAGAGGACGACCGCGCCGCCGAGCAGCTGCAGCGGGGCGAGGTGCTGGGCGAAGAGGACCCAGGCCAGGCCCGCCACCACGACCGGCTCGAGCAGCGAGAGGATCGACGCGGTGCCCGCCCCGATGCGGCGCATGGCGATGAGGAACGCCGTCTCGGCCACGATCGTCGACGCGATCACCAGCCCGGCGAGGTAGAGCCAGCCGGAGGGGGCGAAGTCGAGGCTGACGCGCGACGTGGCGGTGCCGTACCCGGTGAGGGAGACGGCGGCGCCGGAGAAGACGAGCGCGGCGAGCAGGAAGGGGTCGACCTGCTCCATGAGCTTGTCGGCGCCGATCACGAACGCGGCGTAGCCGACCGCGGCGACGAGGGCCAGGCCGATGCCGGCCGGGTCGGGGTGCAGCGCCGCGCCGCCCGCGAGCACGAGGGCGATGCCGGCGGTGGCGATGGTCAGGGCGCTCAGGCGGCGCGGGCTGGCGGCCTCACGGCGGGTGAGGATCCCCACCACCACGACGATGACCGGCGAGGTGTAGAAGAGGAGCTCGGCGAGGCCGGCGTCGATGTACTGGAGGGAGAGGAAGAACGTGGCGGACTCCAGCGCGAACGGGATCAGGCCCAGCGCGAAGCCGGCGAGGAGCAGCCGGTGCGACGGCAGCGCGGGACGGCGCACGGCGATGATCGCCCAGAACGCGCCGGCGGAGAGCAGGAAGCGCAGCACGAGCAGGGTGATGGGGTCCATGCCCGTCGCGTAGGCGTAGGTGGCGAAGATCGCCTGGAGGCCGAAGCCGACGGCGGCCGCGAGGGCGAGGAGCATGCCTCCACGGTGAGTGAGCGAACGGGACATGCATCAAAGGTACGATGGCCATAGAACTAGTGGTAGCCTCGATGTGCAACATCTACCCAAGGCTTTTCCTATGACCCTCCAGCAGCTCCGATACGTCCTCGCCGCGCTGGAGCACGGCTCGTTCAGCGCCGCCGCCGAAGCCTTGCACATGGCGCAACCGTCGCTGTCGGAGCAGGTGCGGGCGCTGGAGGCCGAGCTGGGCGTCTCGCTGTTCGAGCGGGTCGGCCGCGGGGTGGTCCCCACCGCCGCGGCGCAGGCCCTGCGGCCTCACGCCCAGGATGCCCTGGAGGCCGCGGAGGCGGCCCGCGCGTCGGTGGTCGAGGTGCGGGAGCTGCGGGGCGGGACCGCCGCGTTCGGCCTGTGGTCGCACTCCCACTACTACGGGACGACCGACATCGCCGCCGAGTTCCGCCACCGTCACCCCGAGGTGCGGCTGCGGCTGCTGGGGCAGAACAGCGCCGAGGTGACCGAGCAGGTGCGGATGGGCAACCTCGAGCTGGGCATCATCGCCCTGCCGATCGACGACGCGGGGCTGGACGTGCGCCCGATCTTCCGCGACGAGCTGGTCTACATCACGGTCGAGGAGGAGCTGCTGCACGAGCCGGTGACGATCGAGCGCGTCGCCGGGGCCGCGCTGATCCTCCCCGATGCCGTGTGGGGCCCGCGCGACCCGGTGCGCCGCCAGCTCGCCGAGCGGGCCCAGCTCGCCGGCGTCGCGATCGACCCGGTGCTCGACGTCGAGGACGAGGAGGCGGCATTGGACCTCGCGGGCCGCGGCCTGGGGGCCACCGTCACCTCCCGGGGCGTGCTGCTGCACCTCGGCCGCCGCGTGTCCCGGCGCCTGGGCTGGGCCCCGTTCGAGGAGCCGCTGCTGGACACCATGGCGGTGATCACCCGCCGCGGCGCCCGCCTGTCCCCGGCCGCGCGGGAGTTCAGCGAGATCGCCGAGACCCACCTCGCCGAGGTGGCCACGCGCCTGGACGACCTCTCGATCCGCCGGGACTCCGGGGGATCGCCGGCCGACCGCGACTAGCGACTACCGACCGAAACGTTCGCCGGGCTCGCGCCCGAAGACGACCTGGTCCGGGAGCAGGGTGCGCGGCGGCGGCGACGGGTCGGCGGAGACCGAGACGGTCTCGGCGACGCTGCGGGTGACGGTGATCTCGGTGCCGTCGGCGTCCTTGACCGTCACGTCGTGGTCGTCGCTGACCGTGATGACGCCCTTCAGGCCGGGCTCCAGGCCCGAGTCCTTGAGGTAGTGCAGCAGGTCCTCGGCCTCGTTCTCGAAACGCAGGATCTGCACGCGGGCGTCGACCTCGACGTCGGCGAGGGGCACGCCCTCCAGCCGCTGGCCGACGTTGATCGGGTGGCCGTGCGGACAGGTCGTGGCGTCGCCGATCGCGGCGAGCATGCGCTCCTCCAGCACGGGGGACATCGCGTGCTCCAGCCGCTCGGCCTCCTCGTGCACCTCGTCCCACGGGACGTTGAGCACGTCGGTGAGGAAGCGCTCGATGAGCCGGTGGCGGCGCACGATCTCCTCCGCCTGCTCCAGCCCGCTCGCCGTGAACGAGATGGTCTTGTCCCCGGCCCGGGTGATGAAGTCGTCGCGCTCCAGGCGCCGGATCATCTCGTGGACGGTCGGAGGGGACAGCTGCATCGCGCGAGCGACGTTGGCCCCGGTCATGGGAAGGCCCACCTCGTGCAGCCAGAAGAGGATCTGGAGGTACTCCTCCTCGGCGACGGTGGCGTGATCACTCGACATGAGCCCATCCTAGCGGCCCGGGTATCGTGCGCTCGATGGAGCTCACTTCCGGTACCCGCGCCTTCGTCACCGGCGCCTCCCGCGGGATCGGCCGCGCCCTCGCCGAGCGGCTCGCCGCCCGCGGCGCGATCGTCGGCCTGGCCGCCCGGTCCGCCGACGAGCTGGAGGTGGTGCGGGCCGGCCTGCCCGGCGATCACCACACCGTGCACCCCTGTGACGTCAGCGACGAGACGGCGGTCGCCGAGGCGATCGCGGCCTTCGTGGCCCGCCACGGCGGCGTCGACCTGGTGGTCGCCAACGCGGGCCTGGCCCACTACGGCCCGTTCCGCGACCAGTCGCTCCAGGACGCCCTGCAGATGAGCGAGGTCAACTGGCACGGCACCCTCTTCACCGTCCACGCCGCGCTGCCGCACCTGCTGGACCAGGCGCGCGGCCACATCGTCGTGGTGTCCTCGGGGGTCGCGCTGCGCTCCTTCCCGTGGGGTGCGGTCTACGGGGCGACCAAGGCGGCCCAGCGCGGGTTCGCCGAGGCCCTGCGCCACGAGCTGAGCGGGACGGGCGTGTCGGTCACCACCGTCTACCCGGGGTCGACGGAGACGTCGCTGCACGCGCAGGAGGCTGCCGACCGCATGCCGGACTGGACGCGGGTCGGGCCGCCGCCGGTCGCGGCGGGCGAGATCGCCGACCGCATCGTCAGCGGCGTCGAGGCGGACGTGCGCAGCGTCTACCACCCGTCCAACATCTGGCTGCTCGGCGCGGTCCACAACGCCGCGCCCCGCCTCTCGGACGCGATCCTGCGCCAGGTACGCGGCGCGACGTCCGCGCCGCGCCGCGACTGACGGACGTCCTCCAAGTTGTTGCCGGGGGGTGGCAACAACTTGGAGAACGCCGTGCAGTGGGTCAGGCCACGGAGTGGATCGCGTCCGCGAGGCGCTTGACGCCTTCCGGGATCTGGTCCACGGTGACGCCGGAGTAGGCCAGGCGCAGCGTGTTCTCCCCGCCCTCGAGCAGGAAGTCGGTGCCCTTGACGATGGCGACGCCGCGCTCGGCGGCCGCCGCGGCGATCGCGTCGATGTCCGCGCCCTCCGGCAGCTCGACCCACATGAAGTAGCCGCCCTCGGGCGCCTGGTAGGTCGCCTCGGGCAGATGCTCGTCCAGCGCCGCGACGAGCGCCGCGACGCGCTCCTTGAGCGCGGACTTCACCGTGGCGATCGAGGTGTCGATCGCGCCGGAGACGCAGAACTCGTGCACGATCGACTGGGCGACCATGTTCGGGGCGATGTACGTGTTGGTCGCGTTGCCCGCGATCTGCTTGATCAGCGCGGGCGGCCCGACGAGGTAGCCGACGCGGATGCCCGGGCACACCGTCTTGGAGAACGACGAGGCGTAGACGACGCGCTCGCTGCCGCCCTCCATCGAGAGCATCGTGGGCAGCGGCTCCCCGCTGAAGCGGATCGCGATGTACGGGTCGTCCTCGAAGATGAGGAAGTCGTACTCGGCGGCCAGGTCCAGCAGCTCGCGCCGCTTGGCCTCGCTCAGCGTGTAGCCGGCGGGGTTCTGGAAGTTCGGGATGATGTGGGCCATCGACGGGCGCACGCCGCTCTCCAGCAGGGCGCGCAGCTCGGCGGTGTCGATCCCGTCGGTCTGCAGGCTGACCGGGCGCACGTCGGCGCCGCGGTTCTTCAGGCCGAGCAGGGTGCGGTCGTACGTGGGCTTCTCGACGACGACCGGCGTGCCCTCCTGGACGAGCACGTCGAACAGGAACGCGTCGGCCTGCATCGAGCCGTTGGTGACCAGGACGTGGTCGGGCGTGACGCCATGCTGCTCGGCGATCCAGGCGCGCAGCGGCACGTAGCCGATCGACGTGCCGTAGCCGGTGGTGCCGGCCGGATCGTTGTCGAACGCGCGCTGCGCGGCGGCCTTGAGGCCCTCGACGTCGACGATGTCGAGGGACGGGGCCCCCCGGGCGAAGGAGATCAGATCAGCCATGCGTCCGAGTCTGCCACAACGGCTCGGAAGCCGATGTGGCCGACCGCACGCACCTATTGATCTGAGCTGACGTCCCGGTCCGAGACGCCCGGCACGCCGCTGCTGTCGCCGGGGTTGGGGCGGGCCAGCGTCGGGGTCGTGGACGTGGTGGTCGTCGCGGTGGTGCGCGTCGTCGTCGTCGCCGTGCCGGGCACCGTCTGCGTCGTCGTGGTCCGCGGGGACGTCTCCGTCGGGGTGGTGACGGGCGCCTCGCTGCCGTCGATGACCTTCGCGGTCGGGGCCTTCTCGCCCGCGATCTCGGCCAGGGCCGCGTCGCGCTGCAGGTCCGTGATCGGGATCAGGTCCTTCACGCGGGCCAGGGCCTGCGCGCCGTCGACGTAGTCCTTGAGGAACTCGCGCACCTCGCGCCGCTTCAGCGCCGTCTTCGTGGTGTAGAGCGAGATGTGGCGGGCCAGCGGGTACGAGCCGTTGGTGATCGTCAGCGCCGACGGGAACACGCAGTTCGGGCCCGGGTAGATCGTCTGGCCGTCCTTGGTCGTCGCCGGGAGGTTGTCCAGCGGCGGGACCACCGTGGTCGGCTCGATGAGGTACGGCAGCGGCTTGGTCGTCGTCGTGCGGGTGGTGACGGCGGTGGTCGACACCGTGTTGGCGTTGGTCGTCGTCCGCGACGGCGTGGTCGTCGTGGTCGTGACGGCGGCGGCCGGGTTCGGCGTCGTCTGGCCGGTCGCCTTGGCGATGTCGGCGGCCAGCGCCTGCTGGTCGGCGGCCGTCAGGTCCTGGAACTGGATCGGCTGGCTGGACTTCGTCTCCGGTACGCCGTAGTCGATATCCATCGGCCGCAGCTCCTGCTCGTAGATGCCGTAGTACGAGTAGCGGAACGGCCCGATGAAGCCGCGCTGGCCGGTGCCGCGCAGGGCGCGGCGGGCGTAGTCGGCCTGCTGGCGGGCGATGTTGCCGTCGAACTTGCGGATCGCGCGGGCCCGTGCCTCGGCCTTGACCCGCGCGACGAAGCGGGCGTTGGCCCGGATCAGCGCGGGACCGTTGACGACGACCTTCTTCTTCTTGTTCAGCGCGTTGACCCGGTCGATCTCCTTCAGGGCCTTGGCGTTGGCCTGATCGATCGCCTTGTTGATGTAGTCGGTGCGCGCCTTGGCGTTCGACGTCTTCAGGTAGCGGGCGTGACGGGCGATGCGGAGCTCGGCGGCGCGGCGCACCGCGGCACCGGTGACCGTCTCGCGCTCGGCCCGATCCGAGCGGCGGGCCAGGTAGTCGGCGCGCACGTCGCCCAGCGTCGGGTTGGGGATGCCCAGCACGATCTGGCCGAACAGCTGGAAGCCGCTGGAGCCCTGGTCGCGTCCGACGGTGCGCAGCGGCAGGTCGTCGAAGCCGAGCTGGTTCCAGTTGTCGTACGTGGAGCCGGCCTTGAAGATGTCCCGGCTCTGGCGCACGGTGATGCAGTCGCCGCCGACGTCGGAGGCGTTCTTGGTCGCCAGCACGATCGCGTCGGACGCGGTCTGCATCGGCGCGGCCAGCTCGACTCCGTTGCGCTTGCACGCCGCCTGCTCGGTGCCCGTGGGCTCGCGGGTGACGGTGATGACGTCGACGCGGCCGGCGCACAGGTCGCCGAAGTTGTCGGCGTCGGTGCCGACGGAGCGGGCGACGTTGACCGAGGAGGAGCCGGTGAAGTCGTTGATCGCGGTGCCGGTGACGGGGTCGCCGGTGACGGTGTCGACCGCCACCGTGCCGCTCGGGCGCTTGGGCAGGGTCGGCGTGGTCGCCGTCCTCGTCGTGGCCGTGGTGGCCGTCGTGGCGGTCACCGCGACCGTGCGGTCGGGGCCCGTCTCGTTGCTCTGCACGCCGCAGCCGGTGCCGACGGCGATGGCCGCGACGGCGCCGAGGGCGGCGGCGGGGATGGCGATCCGTGCGCGCATCAGCCGTCGTCTCCGTTCGCGGGCCGGGCGGCGGCCTCGGTCGAGCTCAGCGCGGGGAACGTGTAGAAGTTCCCGGTGATCTTCACGACCTCGAAGTCGCTGAGGTGCAGGCCCTGGATCTCGTTGCCGCGCAGCAGCGGCGTCGCGTTGGCCCGCTTGTTGTCGACCTTGCGCAGCAGGCGGCCGTCGGGGCGCAGGTAGCGGCCGTTGGCGCCCTTCATGGGCTGCGTCCAGTCGTAGTTCATCTTCGCGTAGAGCGAGGGGGTGCGGGAACGCTCGACCACGATCGCGCCGTAGGTGCGCAGGGCCTTCATGATCGCGCGCTGGGCCACGACGTTCGTGCGCGGCAGCAGCTTGGGCGCCTTGACGCCGGGCTTGAGGCGGATGCGCGCGCCCTCGGGGATCGAGCCCGTGGCGCCGACGCCGTCCGTCGCCGAGGCGGGCTGGACGTACTTGTCGCGGGCCGGGCCGGGGAGGGCGATGGCCAGCGCGTGCTCGATGCGCCCGGCCTTGATCTCCTCCGGCAGCAGCACGCCCGCGAAGGACGGCAGGCCGGAGCCGATCGTGCTGACGGAGTTGGGCACCTGGTAGCCGGAGCCGTTCAGCGTCCACTTGCGCAGGAACTGGTAGCTGATCGTGTCACCGGCGCGGCGAGCGCGCCACATCGCGTAGGCCACGCCGTTGGCGGCGTCCTCGACCACGAACGCGCCGTCGTAGCTGGGCACCGGCCGGGCGCCGGTGGGGATCGGCAGCGTGGGGACGCTCGGGCCGTCGCCGCAGTAGGGCGGCAGCTGGCGGCAGACCAGACGCGTGGGCTCCCCGTTCTCGGTGGTGTAGATCGGGATCGACCAGCGGTTGGTGTTGATGAACACGCCGGCCTTGTTCGTCACCGTCTGCTTGCGCGGCTCCGCGTTGCCGTTCTCGACGAGGCCGACGCGCTGGTTGGCCAGCCGCATGTACGTGTTCGACTTCGGATCGGTGGGCTGGCCCAGCGCCGAGGTGTTCCACGGGCTGGAATCCGCGAACGGGCGGATCAGCGAGAGCTGGCCGGACGTGTCGTTGGGGTCGATGCCGGCGGCGCCCGGGGCGCCCGTGGGCTCCGCGCTGGCCGAGCCGGGACCGTCCTGGACGCCCGCGCCGCCGCTGCCGGCGCGCTCGGCGGCCTGCTTCTTGGCCGCGGCGGAGCTCGTCGTCGAGGTGGTGACCGTGGTGGTCGTCTTCTTGGCCGGCTCGTCCTTGCCGACGTCGAAGCCGAAGTAGGCGATGAGCGCGATGACGGCGATCACGACGATCGCGATGAGGATGGCTCTCATGCGGTGCCCTCCGGGGCGGAGGGTGCGGGCGCGGACGGGGCGGCGCTGCGCTGGCGCAGGGCCTCGGGAAGCTCTTGGGCGGCGCTGCGGACCTGCTGGCCCGCGGCGTCCAGCGGCGTGAGCGGCGCCATCGGCTCGGGTGTGCGGCGGCCCTCGGCGGCGGTCAGGTCACGGGCGGCGGACAGCGCGTCGAGCAGCTCGTCCAGGCGGGCCCGGACGTCGATCGCCTCGTCGAGGCGGCGCTGCAGGTGCTGGGCGCGCTCGAGCAGCTCGTTCGTCAGGTCGTCGATGCGCCGCTGGCGGGCGACCGCGTACTCCTCGGCCCGCTGGCGGGCGTCGGTGAGGTAGGCGGC
>Ga0247757_10000723_pt1 | contig 26145 bp, 27 predicted proteins | sample UWRJL126311R4_FD_180929 | JGI IMG/M metagenome (GOLD analysis project Ga0247757, IMG submission 180929) | Plant litter microbial communities from Arlington Agricultural Research Station in Wisconsin, United States - UWRJ-L126-311R-4 | ecosystem: Environmental > Terrestrial > Plant litter >...
TGCAGTGCCGCCGCGAGCACGGCGGCGACGGCGGCCAGCTGGACCGCGGCACGGATGCCAGCGACCGGGGCGTTGACCATCGAACCGTTGAGCGCGAGGCGGCTGACCGCGCCCGCCGCCAAGGCCAGCGCCACGCACACGACGACCAGCGCAGGGGTGAGGAGGGGCTCGTTTCCCGTCATGGAGTCAGTCTCCACACCATCGGCGACCCGTGCCGCTCGCCCCACGGATCGGCCGTCGGGTAGAACGCCGTCGAGCAAAACGAAGTGAGGGCGAGTGATGTTGGCCCCCAACACCACTCGCCCTCACGTATGTCAAACCGGTGTGCTCACCGGCTCGGGCTCAGCACCGCTTGTAGTAGTAGCCCTTGTCACCCGGACGGACCAGGTCGAGATCACGCATGATCATCACACCGGGCCGACCGGCGGTGGTGCACGCCGCGGGGAACTTCTTGGTCCCCAACTCGTTGGTGTACTCGATGTCGAGGACAACCGGATAGTTACCGGTGAACGCGCCGCACTCCTTGTAGTAGAAGCACGACTCCGAGATGGCGAAGTCGAAACCGCCGGCGCTGAGCCGGGGTGCCAGTTCGGTCGAGTTCTTCTGAGCGATCGCCAGACCGGCCGCGTGCGCGACCTTCGCGTACTCGGTCGCCATGGCGACGTTGGTGTCCTGGTTCAGCAGACCCTTGGAACGGGTGTAGGAGTCCAGGTTGTCGATCTCGACCGCCGCGAAGCCCGCGGTCTTGCACCCCTGGATCCAGGGCCCGACCACTGCCAACAGTCCGGCCCGCTTCTCGGGGGTGGACGTGTTGAACAGGAACTCGTTGTCCCATTCCGGATCCTCGATCGGCGTGTTGCCGCTCTTGAGGATCAGGTCCGGATGGGCCTTCAGGAAGGCATCGGCCTCGTCGGGCTGGGTCTGGAAGCCGTTGACGTAGCAGATGTCATAGCCTGCGCCGGACGGCCGATCCGTGCGGTCCCGTTCGACGATGGTGACTCCCGCGGGCGGGGTGTAGCCGCCGCCGAGCTGGTAGTCGAACCCGCCCTTGGGATCGGGCAGGGGCAGCCCGGAACCGCTCAGTGCGATGTCCGTTGACTGGAACTTCCCCGGAAGGCCGACCAGAGCGGAGGCTCCCGCGATGGCGACGATGCCGAAGAAGATCCCGAAACCGTAGAGAATTCGTGTGAATGACAGATGCCGAAGCCCGGAAAGGCGCACAGCAGGTTCTCCTCTCGTTGTTACCCCGCCTCGAGCTGTTCTCTGGCGATCACTTGCCGGTGCGCGGACCTGCTGGGCAGCAACGGTTGGCGATGTTAGCACCAACTTTCCCGCCCTGTCGCATCACGATTCGGCAACGGTGATTTCGCGAATCCTGTTCTCTACGAAGCCATTCCGCTAACTCATCGGTCGTCGAAAGGTGGCGTCAGCCTGCAGCGATTGACGACGCGGGATCGAGTGGGAAAGGTGTAGACATGAGCGACGACGAAGATTCCGCGGCCGCGGTGCCGCAGATACGTGACGTACCCATCGGGCTCACCGCCACCGGTGAGCGTACCGAATTCGACAGCATGGGCAGCATCGAGGTGCCCGCTGACAGATATTGGGGCGCCCAGACCCAACGTTCGCTCGTGCACTTCTCGATCGGCAACGACCGAATGCCCACGGAGGTCTACCACGCGTACGGCTACGTCAAGAAGGCCGCAGCGCTCGTCAACGAGTCGGCCGGACGACTGCCGTCGTGGAAGGCCGCCGCGATCGTGCGAGCAGCCGAGGAGACCATCGCAGGACACCTCGACGAGCACTTCCCGCTGTACGTCTGGCAGACGGGATCGGGAACGCAGAGCAACATGAACGTCAACGAGGTGATCGCCAACCGCGCGATCCAGTTGCTCGGTGGTGACCTCGGCTCCCAGACACCCGTCGGGCCCAACGACGATGTGAACATGGGGCAGGCGAGCAACGACAGCTTTCCGACCGCCATGCACGTCGCAACGGTCCTCGAAGTCGACCAGCGACTGCTGCCCCAGGCACACGCGCTTGCCGAGGTCATCGACGAGAAGGTGCACGAATGGTCTGACGTGGTGAAGATCGGCCGCACCCACCTCGAGGACGCGGTGCCGCTGACCGTCGGTCAGGAATGGTCCGGATGGGCTGCGCAACTGCGCGCCTGTATCGCCGACATCGAGCACGCGCGTGCCGGCCTCTACGAACTCGCGCTCGGTGGTACCGCGGTCGGTACGGGCCTCAACGCCCCCGCGGGGTTCAGCCGCGATGTCGCCGCCCGCATCGCCGAACTCACCGGCAAGCCGTTCGTCACCGCCCCCAACAAATTCGCTGCGCTCGGGTCGTTGGATCCGATGGTGCGGATGCACGCCGCGCTGCGCGGTCTGGCGGTCGCGCTGATGAAGATCGCCAATGACATGCGCTGGCTCGCGTCCGGACCGCGCACCGGTTTCGCCGAGTTGCTGCTGCCCCAGAACGAGCCGGGGTCGTCGATCATGCCGGGCAAGGTCAACCCCACCCAGTGCGAGGCGATGGTGATGATCGCCATCCAGGTGATCGGTGACGACACCGCCGTCGCCTTCGCCGGATCACAGGGCAACTTCCAGCTCAACGCCATGCGTCCCGTCATCGTCAACAACGTCTTGCACTCGGCACGCATTCTCGGCGACGGGATGGAGAAGTTCCGGACGTTCTCGGTCACGGGCACCCGCCTGAACGATGCGAAGATCTCCGGTTACGTCGGGGAGAGCCTCATGTTGGTGACCGCACTCAGCCCCGTCATCGGTTATCAGAACGCCGCGCACATCGCCGAAGCCGCCCTGGCCAACGACCAGACCCTCAGAGAAGCCGCACTGGCCTCCGGCACGGTCGACGAAAAGACCTTTGATCGTGTCGTCAACCCAATTGACATGGTCGGCAACGGTTTCGAAGGCGCATGATGTCCGCCGCGCGCGTTGACGTGCACACCCACGTGATCCCGCCGTTCTGGGCGGCGGCACTGGGTGACAATGGCGGCGATCCGTCCGGCTGGTCGGTGCCGAACTGGAGCCCGGACGAGCACCTGAAGTTCATGGACGACAACCAGATTGCCACCAGCGTGCTGTCGTTGACCGCTCCCAGTGTGGTGGGTTGGCCCGACGGCGAACGGCGCGAGATGGCGCGCAGGGTCAACGAATACACCGCCACCCTCGTCTCTGAGCGGCCGGGCCGCTTCGGTCACTTCGCGACGCTGCCGCTGCCCGACGTGGACGGTGCCATCGCCGAAGCCCGTTGTGCGCTCGACGAACTCGGCGCAGATGGGGTCACCCTGCTGACCAACTACGACGGCGTCTACCTCGGCGACCCGCTCTTCGCGCCGCTGTGGAAGGCCCTGGACGACGCGTCGGCAGTGGTGTTCGTCCATCCGGGCCACCCCCTCATCGCCACTCTGTCCGACGTGCCGGGACCGCTGGTCGACTACCCGTACGATTCCACGCGCACTGCGGTACACATGGTGTTCAACGGCGTGCTCGACGACCACCCCGACGTCAAGGTCATCCTGTCGCACGCCGGCGGATTCCTCCCCTACGCGGTCGCCAGATTCTGCCTGCTGCGGCAGGGCCTGCACCCGGACGGCCCTTCCGCCGCAGACCTCGAAGCGACGTTCAAGAAGTTCTATTTCGACACCGCGCTGGCCGCGGGACCGTATGCCCTGCCGAGCTTGCTGGCCTTCGCCGATCCCACCCGCGTGCTGTACGGCAGCGACTTTCCCTACGCGCCGGCGTTCGTCGGCGCCGCGTTCACCGACATGCTCGACGCGGGTGCCGGTGAGCACAGCGCCGACATCGACCGCGTGAACGCCGTCGCCCTGATGCCTCGGCTGGCCTGAAGGGAGGAGGATCATCGACGGCGCTGAGCTGCCCGACATCTTCGACGGCGTGGAAATGAGAGTGCCCGACGGGCTCGCCGAGAGGCTCCGCAGCATCTCCCTGATCGACCACCACGTGCACGGCGCCTTCAGTGAGGCCGTCGATCGGGCCCGTTTCGAGTACTCGATCAACGAGGGCTCCACCGATCCCGTGCCGCCTTGGATGACACAGTTCGACTCTCCGCTCGGTCTTGCGATACGGCGTTGGTGCGCACCGCTTCTCGGCCTGGACGCGCACGCCGCGCCCCAGGAGTACTGGGAGCGCCGCTGCGAACTCTCCCCCGACGAACTCGCCGTGACGATGCTGGGCGCGTCGGGAGTTTCCCGCTGGATCGTCGACACCGGGTTCGCCGGTGAACAGGTCACCGCGCCCAGCCGGTTGGCCGAGCTCGCCGGTGCGCGGTCGTCGGAGATCGTCCGGCTCGAGACGATCGCCGAGGACCTGCTCGAGGCCGGCACGCCGGCCGACGCGTTCCCGGCGGCGATGCGAGCAGTTCTCGACGATGCGGCCGAGAACCCGGTCGTGTTGGGCGCCAAGACGATTGCGGCGTACCGGACCGGATTCGACATCGACTGGGTCAGGCCCACCGACGGGGAGGTGACCAGTCGTGCCCGCGACCTCTCGGGGCGACCCGGCGGGCTGCGCCTCGCAGATCCGGTCCTGATCGCATTCGGCGTGCACGAGGCAGCCGTGCGCGGGGTGCCCATCCAGGTGCACGTCGGATTCGGTGACCGCGATCTGGACCTGCACCGCTGCAATCCGTTACTGCTCCTGCCCCTTCTCCGGACGATGCCACCCGTGCCGATTCTTCTCCTGCACTGCTACCCGTTCCAGCGTGAAGCGGGCTACCTGGCACAGGCTTTCGATCACGTGCATTTCGACGTCGGACTGGCGATCAACCACCTCGGGGCCCGCGCGACCGGATTGGTCGCCGAGGCGCTCGACACCGCACCCTTCGCCAAACAGCTGTACTCGTCGGACGCGTTCGGTCCGCCCGAACTGCACCTGCTCGGGTCGGTGCTGTGGCGGCGCGCCATGGGGTTGGTGCTCGGTGAGTGGGTGCGCTCCGGCGACTGCGCCGAGGCGGACGCCATCCGGATCGTCGACATGATCGGCACGTCCAATGCGGAGCGGGTCTACGGCCTCAGTTGAGATCGCCTGCAGATGTGCCGTCGCGACGACCGTCGACCCCGGGGAGACCCTCCGGTGCTGATCGCGTTTCAATGGCGTCGTGGCCAGACACCCGGCAGTCCTGATCACCGGCATGTCCGGTGCGGGGAAAACGACAGCCCTCGACGGCCTTGCCCGACGCGGTTTCGCGACCGTCGACACCGATGACGACGGGTGGATCCATCACGTGGACGGCGAGCGATGTGGCGGGAGGCGCGCATCGACGAACTGCTCAGCCGCTCTCACGACGCTCCGCTGTTCGTCCAGGGGACGGTGGCCAACCAGGGCGTGTTCTACCCTCGGTTCGACGCGATCGTCCTACTCAGCGCGCCGAGCACCGTCATCTTCGACCGACTGGCCCGCAGGACCAACAACATGTTCGGCAAGACCGCACGGGAGCGCGCGCAGATCGCGGGAGACATCACCGAGGTCGAGCCGCTGCTCAGGTCGGCGGCCACCCACGAGATCGTCACGACCCGCGCACCCGAGGAGGTTGTCGACGAACTCGTCTACATCGCGCTGACCGCGTCGTCGCCCTGACCCGCCTGCGGTGCCAGCTCCTCGGCGAGCATCACCAGGATGCCGCTGGGGCCACGCAGGTAGGTGAGTTTGTACACGTCCTGATAATTCGCCACACCGCGCAACGGCAGGCAGCCATGCCTGGCCGCGATGCGCAGTGCTTCGTCGATGTCGTCGACCGAGAACGCGACCCGGTGCATGCCGATCTCGTTGGGCACGGTGGGTGCGGTCTCGATCGCCTCGGGGTGGATGTACTCGAACAATTCGAGGCGTCCGGCACCGTCCGGGGTCTGCAGCATCGCAATCCTGGCGTGGTTGCCGTCGAGGCCCACGGCGGTGTCAGTCCATTCTCCGCTGACGGTGTCGCGGCCGATGACCGTGAGGCCCAGATCGGTGAAAAAGGCGATGGCGGCCTCCAGGTCGCGGACTGCGATGCCGACATTCTCGATTTTGATGGGCACAACCGGATGCTACGCCTGTATTCAAACAGGTTGACCGGCAGACGCATTCGATCGACGAGTCACTCGGAAGCGCAGATGGGCCACCCCGGGCGCTTCGAGTACGCGGTCGAGGACGAGCTCGGGGATCCCCGCCGGGAAGCCATCGAGCAGCCGTTCGCCGGAGCCCAGGATCACGGGGCTGATCTGCAGATCGATCTCGTCGACGAGCCCGGCGGAGATTGCCTGTCTGGCACAGGACGCACCACCTGCGATCGAGATCGCCTTGTCTGCGGCGACCGCCTCTGCCCGTGCGTAGGCCGATTCGATGCCGTCGGTGACGAAGTGGAACGTCGTGCCACCGTCCATCTCGATCGGGTCGTGGGGGTGATGGGTCAGGACGAACACCGGACAGTGGTAGGGCGGCTCATCACCCCACCACCCGCGCCACGCGGAGTCACCCCACTCGCCGCGGATGGGTCCGAACATGTTGCGTCCCATGATCGTTGCGCCGACGCCGTCCATCATGTCCGAGACCACCTGCCGGTTCACCGGATGATCGCGGTCCGGACCGATGTGCCAGTCGTGCAGCCGCAGGCCCCCGACGCCCAGCGGTTGATCCACGCTCTGATCCGGTCCCGCGACGTAACCGTCGGCAGAGATGGACATCGACAGATTCGTTCTCGGCACGGGCCCTCCGATCGCAGGCGTTGACGGTGTATCCGTACCGACCGCGGCGGCCGGGAGAACTCATCGTGCACCCCGGTCTGGGGGGAACGCTGCCGCGCCGCGGTGGGAACGGCACGATGGACCCCATGGACGTACTGGTGATCGGCGCGGGTCCCGCGGGCATCGCCGTGGCCGGTGACTGCGCGCGGCTGGGCATGACCACCGGCCTGGTCGACGTGGCACCCGACCGTCCGTGGACGGCGACGTACGGGATGTGGAGTGCGGAGTTACCCGCCGGGCTGCCGGCCGACGTGGTTGCCGCCCGGGCAGCGGGCCGGGTCACTGCCCTGACCGAACGGCTGTTGGGCTGGGAGTACGCCGTGCTGGACGTGCCCGCGTTGCGCGCGCACCTCCTCGACCGTCTCGACGGTGTGCGGGTCCACGCCGGCCGCGTGGTGGGTTCGTCGGCACCGGGTCGGGTGGACCTGGCCGACGGTTCCCAGCTGCGCGCGACCGTCGTCGTCGACGCCGGCGGCCAGGGTCGTCCGCTGCACACCGGGCACGGGCGCAGAGTCCGCGCGGCGCAGACGGCGTACGGCCTGTTCATCGACGAGGACGCCGCCGCCCCGCTGATCGGTCCCGGTGAGGCCATCTTCATGGATTGGCGACAGGACCACGGAGAAGCCGGCTGGCCCACGTTCCTCTACGTGGTGCCCCTCGGGGACGGCCGGGTCCTGGTCGAGGAGACCTCGCTGGCGCGCCGACCGGGGCTCCCCCTGTCGACACTGCGGCGCCGGCTCGCCAGCCGTCTCGCGTACCACGGCGTCCTGGCGCCCGATGATGCTGCGGTGGAACGGGTCTCGTTCAATGTGGATCTCCCCCGTCACCGGGGTCGCGGTGTCATCGGATTCGGTGCTGCGGCGTCCCTGATCCACCCGGCCACCGGATTCAGCGTGGCGACGTCCCTGCAGCTGGCGCCGCGCGTGGCGACCGCGCTCGCGACCCACCTCGCCGACGGTCCGGACAAGGCGCTGGCCGCCGCACGCCAGACCGTCTGGCCGCGGCGCGCACGCGTGGTCCACCATCTGCGCCGGGTCGGTCTCGAGGCACTGCTGCGGATGCCGCCGGAGGATGTACCGGCGTTCTTCGAACAGTTCTTCGCCCTCCCCGACCCCCATCGCTGGACCTACCTGACGGCCCGTGACGACGTCAGCGGAAACGTCGCCGCGCTGACCCATCTGTTCCGCGCGTCGAACCATCGCCTGCGTCGTCACCTGGTCACACCGGCTCTGCTGCCTCCGCTGCAGACCAATGACACCGACGTACCCGCTGTGCCGCCCGTGCCGTCAGCCGCCGCCCGAGTCGCTGCCCCCACGGTTCAGTTGGTCGAGCACCACGGTCGCGCGGAAACCGCACAGCACCAGGATGTGCATGATGTAGAGCCACAGGGCGAGCGCGGTGACGGCACCGATGATCGGTAGCCCGCCGAAGGGCGCCGACCAGGAGATGGGGATCGCCAGGAACAACACGAATCCCTGCAGGAACCCCGCCAGGATCGACCCGGTGGCGAAGGCGCCGGTCGCCAGTGCCCGCCACCCGAGTCGGCCGGGACCGATGAGGCCGAACACTCCGAGCAGGGCGGTCGACACGGTCAGCCAGACGACGTGGAACGCCACGACCACGCCCCACACCGTCGACCAGCCGCCGGCTGCGTAGAGCGGGCCCACGTACGGCGCCGACAGCAGCACCGCCAGCACCAGGAACGGGGCGACCGCGGCCACGCCCAGCAGCCCGGCTCGGCCCCGCCACCCCGTCAACGTGTCCGGCGCGGCCGACATCTGCACGAAGGCCCGGCGTAAGCCCTCGCCGTAGAGACTCGCCGGGAAGAGGACCACCAGCGCCTGCACCCACGACATCGACAACGCCACCCGGGTCAGGGTGCGCAGGGCATCGGGGGTGCCGTGACCGCCGGGCAACCCGTCGATCCCCGCGTTCATCGCCGCGGTCACGGTGTCGTGACCGACGAGGGCACCCACGGCCCACAGCGCCGCCAACGCCAGCGGCACCAGCCCGATGACACCGAAGTACGTCGCCCCGGCCGCCCACAGCGCCAGGTCACTGCCGGGAAACGTCGTCCGCACCCCCGAGGCGAAGTCACGCAGCCGGCTCACGGGATGTCTCCGACGCGTCCGCGGTCGCGCTGGCAGGCTGGAGCCATGGCATCCGAGGGCGGTGACGACTCCGGCTGGTCGCAGCTGCACGGCGGCATCCGGCCCTCGCCGGTGGTGCGCGGGTGGCTGCGCATGGTGCGGCTGCTGGCCTCGGGCCCGGTCACTCGCATTCCGCCCGATGTGCTGTCGGTCGCCGGGGTGCTGGCGCTCGCCGCGGCGTGGGGGGCCGTGGTGGTCGGTTGGCCGATGTCTGTTCTCCCCTTGGTGCTGCTGGCCGGCGTACTCGACGGACTCGACGGCGCGGTTGCGTTGCGCACCGGCCGCGCCCGCCCGCTGGGCGCGCTGGTCGATTCTGTCGCCGACCGCGTCGGTGACGTCCTCCTCGGCGCGGTCCTCGTCGCGCTCGGCGGTCCGCTGCCGGGGGTGCTGGCCGCCGTGGCGTTGGTGCTGCTGCTCGAATACGTGCGGGCGCGGGCGCAGGCGGTGGGGATGCCCGGCGTCGGGGCCGTGACGGTGGCCGAGCGCCCCACGCGGCTCATCGTGGTCGCGCTGGCTGCGGGCGGGGTCGCGATCCTGCCCGGGGGGGTGCCGCCGGTGGGCTGGAGTTGGGCCGGGATGTTCACGATCGTGTGGATCGCGGTCGGGGTCGTCGGCCTGGCGCAGCTGCTGTGGGGGGTGCGCCGCTCGATGCCGGCGCGGTTCCCGCCGGACCGATGAGCCCGGCGACGATCTCGGCCGACATCAACACCAGGGGGATCCCGCCGCCGGGATGAGCCGATCCGCCGACCAGGAACAGGCCGGGAAGCGGGCTGCGATTGGCGGGCCTGCGCAGCGCCGACCGCGGCCCGTGCGACGCGGTGCCGTAGATGGCTCCCCCGGGCGCGCCCGCGCGGCGTTCCAGGTCGGCCGGCGTGATGATCTCCCGGAACCTGATGCGGGGCCGGACGTCGACCCCGCGCTCGGCCAGCACGTCGAGCACCCGATCGGCGTACCGGGTCCCGAGTCCGTCGGCGTCCCAGTCCATCCCGCGGGCGGGGTCGTGCGCCGGGGCGTTGACCAACACGAACCAGCCCTCCGACCCGTCGTCGGGGCGCAGCGCGGGATCGTCGGGGGTGTGCACGTACACCGTGGGGTCGGCCACCGGGTGCGGGCGACGGCCGAAGATCGCGTCGAACTCGGCCTCGTAATCGTCGGGGAAGTACACCCTGTGCTCGGCGCCGTCCGACCGGCCGGACAGCCCCAGGAGAAGGACGAAGCCGGCCATCGACCGCGGGGTGCGGCGCAGCCGGCGCGCGACCGCCCACGGTGCGCGGTCGACCAAGCGGCCGTAGAGGTGTTCGGCGTCGGCGTCGCTGACGACCAGGTCGGCGGGCACGTCGCGGTTGCCGCATCGCACGCCGACCACGCGACCGCCGGCGGTCAGCACTCGGTGCACACGGGTGTCGGTGCGGATGTCGACGCCCAATTCCGCGCAGCGGAGCGCCAATGCATCGACGACGCGGCGCAACCCGCCGCGGACGTACCAGGCGCCGAACTCCTGCTCGACGAACGAGGACACCGCCAGCACCGCGGGCGTGCGGCGGGGATCGGACCCCGAGTACGTCGCATAGCGGTTGAGCCACATCCGCATGCGCGGGTCGGCGAAGGCACGGCGGCCGGCGCCCGCGATGGTGCGCCACGGCGACACCGCGGCCAGGTCGGCAGGGCGCATACTCATCCGCGCCACCGCGGGAAGCGAAAGAGGTTGGCGCAGAACGGGTTCAGCGACCAGGTTCCACACCCGACGGGAATGCCGGTGCCACCGCAGCCACGCCTGTGCCACGTCGGCGCCCATCACGGCCTCGATGGCTGCCGGCACATGTGACGCGTCGTGCGGCAGGGTCAGCTCGGTCCCGTCGGCGAAGCGGTAACTGCACGCCGGGTCGACGGGTCGCACCTCGAAGTCCGCGGGGCCACCGGTTGCGGAGAACAGGTCGGTCAGCAGTTCCGGCACGGTCAGCAGCGACGGGCCGGTGTCGAACGTGAAACCCTCGCGCTCGAGCACTCCGAGCTTGCCACCCACGGTGGATCCCGCTTCGCACACCGTGACCGCGTGCCCGAGCGCTGCCAGCCGCGCCGCTGCGGCCAACCCGCCCAGACCCGCCCCGATGACCACCACCCGGCTCACAGCCGTCGCCCCTTCCACTGCAGCGTCCCCCGCCGCCGACCCGACCACGACGACGCGAGCAGCACGAGAAGCGCCACGATCGAGACCGGATGCACCGCGGCGTCCAGCGCATCGATCGGTCCCCCGCTGCGGCACCACCGGCGCGCGACCAGCCGGCCGGCGACCCCGGCCGTGTACCCGAGCGCCCCGACCCGGGAACCGGTCAGCACCGCGATCGCAGGCAGGACGTACACCACGGCCAGTGCGGCGCCGACCGCCACCGCACCCGCCGGCGAGCCGAACGCCGCCCACAGCGACTTACGGTATCCCGCAGCGACTTCCGGCCCCGTGGCGTACATCCGGCAGGTGGCCAACGCCGAACCGTCGGCGACGCCCGTTCGCCCACCGGCCAGCCGCACCGCCCGCGCCAGCCCGATGTCGTCGAGCACCTGTCCCCTGACCGCCGCCCAGCCGCCGGCTCCCGCCAGCGCGGCAGCGTCGACGGCGAGGAACTGTCCGTTCGCGACCGCCATCGACGGCCGCCGCGACCGTTCGGCGATGCCCAGCGGCAGTGTGGTCAGCCACGACCACGCCAGCAGCGGTTGGATCAGATGCCCGAGCGCGCCGGTGGCGAGCTGGCGGGGCCACACGCTGACGAGGGCCATCGGCTGCCCACCGCGCAGCATCGCCGTGGCCGCCGCGACAGCGCTGGAGGTGAGCACGACGTCCGCGTCGACGAACACCAGGACCTCCCCCCGTGCGGCGGCGCTCAGTTGGGCGCACGCATGCGGCTTACCCAGCCATCCGGGCGGCAGCACCGCGCCGGTCAGGATTTTCAGCCGCGGATCACCCGCGGCGGCGCGACGCACCACCTCGGCCGTGCCGTCGGTGGATCCGTCGTCGAGCACGAGGATCTCCAGATCCGGCACGGCGCGCTGGCCCAGCACCGATTCGATCGTCGCAGCAATGCGGTGCGCCTCGTCGCGAGCCGGGATCAGGACCGACACCGCGGACGAGACCGGCGCGGGCTCGGCCGGTGGGCGGCGCAGCTTTCGCAGATTGACCAGCTCGTGCGCGGTGCCCACACAGGCGAGCGCCGATCCGGCAGCCACGACGGCGCGTAGGATTTCGGCAGGGCGCGCATCGGGCACCTGCAAACTCTACGCAGATCTGCGATGCCGCAGGGTCGGCGGTGCGGGCGACGACGGCTGACACACTGACATGGTGGAGGTTCGGGCGTGGCGGTTTCGGTGCCTGTGGCGCCGGTGCGTTCTGGCCCCGCGGTGTGGGCGCTGGTCGGTGCAGCCATCGGCATGCAGATTCTCTTCCCGCTGCTGCCCGACGCGTGGCGCACCCAGGTCACGGTCTGCAGTGTCACCATCTTCTTCCTTGCCTCGCTGGCCGATGCCGGTCGCGTCCACGGGCCACGCGGCGCGCTGACGCTCGCCGTGGTCGCCGGTGGTGGCGGGCTGATCGCCGAAGCTGTCGGTGTCGCCACCGGTTTTCCGTTCGGCCATTACGCCTACAGCGGCACGCTGGGCCCCGAGCTGCTCGGCGTGCCCGTGATCGTCCCGATGGCGTGGGTGATGATGGCGTGGCCTGCGCTGGTCGTCGGCCGGACACTGGCGCGGCGAGGGCCGGCCGTGCTGGTGGTCGCCGCGTACGCCCTCACCGCATGGGACGTCTTCCTCGACCCCCAGATGGTCGCGGCAGGCCACTGGACGTGGTTCGACCCGACGTACGCGCTGCCGCGGATCCCCGGCATCCCGCTGTCGAACTACGGGGGCTGGCTGCTGGTGTCGATGCTGATGATGATCGTGCTCGGAGTGCTCCTGCCGTCCACCACCGCACCCGTGTGCTCGTGGCCGGCGGCGGCGCTGTACCTGTGGGTCTATTTCTCGTCGGTGCTGGCGCACGCGGCGTTCTTCGGTCTGCCGGGATCGGCGATCACCGGCGGGCTGCTGATGGGGGTGGTGGCCGTGCCGTTCGCGATCACCGTCGTGCGGCGGAGCCGTTCCCGGAGACGGACGCACGGGGAGCCGTCCCCGTGAGCGACGCTCTGAGCAGCCGCGCCGCCCCGTTGCGGATGCGCCCCCGCCGCCTCGTGGTCCCCGACCCGCTGGCACCCACCACGGCACCGGACGGCGCCGAAGCGGTGATCGTCGGCGGCGGCATCGCCGGGTTGTCGGCCGCTGTGGTCCTCGCCGAGCGTGGGGTGGCCGTCACGGTGCTGGAGGCCGCCGAGCATCTCGGCGGGCGCCTGGGCGCCTGGCCGGAGCGGCTGGCCGACGGCGAGGACCAGATCATCGAGCACGGTTTCCACGCGTTCTTCCGGCATTACTACACCTGGCGGTCGATCCTGCGCCGCGCCGATCCCGACCTGTCCTTCCTGGCGCCGGTGCAGAGCTACCCCGTGATCTCCGCGTCCTGGCCCGCCGAAGACCTCTCCGGGCTGCCCGCCGCCCCACCGTTCAACCTGCTCGCCCTGGCTCTGCGCTCCAAGAGCCTCACCGGCCGCGAACTGGCCGGTGCCGACGCCGACACCGGCCGGGCGCTGCTGGCCTACGACCGCGCCGCCACCTACGCCGAGTACGACGACGTCGACGCCGCGAGCTTCCTCGACGGATTCGGGATGACCGAGCGCAGCCGCAGCATGCTGTTCGAAGCCTTCGCCCGGTCCTTCTTCTGCAATCAGGGCCAACTGTCGGCCGCAGAGCTGATCGCGATGTTCCACTACTACTTCCTCGGCAACCCCGAGGGCATCGGCTTCGACGTCCCCGCCACCGACTACGCGACCGCGATCTGGCATCCCCTGCGGGACCACCTGCTGCGGCACGGCGCCGACGTGCGCACCGGCACCCCTGTCACGTCCGTGCAGCCCGACGGCAGCCGGTGGCGCGTCATCACCGGCAACGAGACGATCGACACCGCACATCTGATCCTCGCGCTGGATCCCGGCGCGCTGAAGAACCTGATGGACGCCTCGCCGGAGGTGGCGCAGACGGCTCCCCTGCTGGCGCGCCGTTGCGCCGACCTGCGCGTCGCACCGCCCTTCGCCGTCAGCCGGCTCTGGTTCGACCGGGACGTCGACCCCGCGCGGGCCCCGTTCAGCGCCGTCAGCGGCCAACCCACGCTCGACTCGATCGCCGTCTACTCACGTCTGGAAGAGCCGAGCATCGCCTGGGCGCGGGCCGGCGGGGGCTCCATCGTCGAATTGCACTCGTACTCCTGCCCATTGCCCGACGCCGCCGCGGCGGCGGCCGCGATGCGCGCCGAACTGGCGGTGCTGTGGCCGGAAACCGTTGCGGCACAAGTGCTGCACACCCGCGACCGCTTGGAGGCCACCGCACCGGCGTTCCCACCCGGTTCGGCAGGTACCCGCCCCGGTGTGCGTACCGACGCGCGCGGACTGCGCCTGGCCGGCGACTACATCGACACGCCGTACCTGTCCGGCCTGATGGAGCGCTCCGCGATGACCGGTGTACTGGCGGCCAACGACGTCCTCGCCGAACTGAATGTCGCCGCCGAACCCATCATCGGCGTACCGCAGCGTGGACTGCTCGCGGGACTGCCGCGGGTCGGTTCCCGAGCGCGACGATCCGCCCGGTAGTCGCCGTCATTTGTGACGGATTGCGCCGCGGGGTAACGCCGATACGTCACGTGACGAAGTAGTCGTCGTGGGCGGGTTGTGCGGCAACGGCATCGCAGGCTCCGCCCGGGCCATTTCCGCGGCGCGTTCGACAGCGCCTCATCAGAGAACGGCGAACACGACAATGACTCTCCTCTCCGACATCACCCGCCGGTTCATCGTCGGCGTTCTGTCAGTACTGCTACTGCCTGCACTGGTCGCCGTCGCCGGTGGTTCGGCCACCGCCGGTGCCTACTCCCGGGCGGGCCTGCCCGTCGAGACGCTGATGGTTCCGTCCGCGGCCATGGGCCGCGACATCCCGGTCCGATTCCAGGGTGGCGGTCCGAAGGCGGTCTACCTGCTCGACGGTCTGCGGGCCCGCGACGACAACAGCGGCTGGGACATCGAGACAGCCGCGTTCGAGAACTACTTCGAGTCGGGTCTGTCGGTGGTCATGCCGGTGGGCGGGATGTCGAGCTTCTACACCAACTGGCAGGGCCCCGCCGTCGGCAACGGCACCACGTACAACTACCAGTGGGAGACGTTCCTGACCTCCGAATTACCTGCGTATCTCGCGGCGAACAAAGGCATTTCGGCCAGCGGGAACGCCGTCGTCGGGTTGTCGATGTCGGGCAGCGCCGCTCTGATCCTGGCGGCGTATCACCCCAACCAGTTCAGCTACGCCGCGTCGCTGTCGGGTTTTCTGAACCTGTCGCAGGGCATCTGGCCGACTCTGGTCGGCTTCGCGATGCGCGACGCCGGCGGCTTCGACGCCACCGCGATGTGGGGACCGGGCGGTGGTCCGGCATGGCAGCGCAACGACCCCACTCTGCAGGCGGGACGCCTGGTGGCCAACGGAACGCGGTTGTGGATCTACACCGGCAACGGCCGCCCGGGTGATCTCGGTGGCGGCGGCGACATCCCGGGCCAGGTTCTGGAGAGCATCACCCAGGACAGCAACCGGGCGTTTCAGAAGGCGTACACGGCCGACGGCGGCCGCAATGCAACCTTCAACTTCCCGCCGAACGGCACGCACGGCTGGGGATACTGGGGTTCGCAGCTCGCTGCGATGAAGCCGGACATCCAGCGGACGCTGGGCGCCTGAGCCTCGTCACCGGTCAGGTGCCGCCACGGGCTGCTCCCACCGGGCCCGGCGCTGATCCAGTGTCTGTTCCCACCATGGTGGCCTGCCGCGTTCTCCGAGAGCCACTTTCGCGGCGTGCACACCGGCGCGGGCACCGTCCTCCTCGGGCGTCCCGCGGGTGCGCCGCACCTCTCGGCGCCACGCCATCAAGACGTGGGTCAGCTCGGTCCTGCGCTTCTCCGGGATCTCGGGATCGGTGGCGCGCCAACGACGCCCGTCGATCACCAGGTAGTGCCCGTCAGCGGTGAATTCTCGTTCGGCCACGGTCACCGTCCCGCCCAAGAGACGACCACCGCAGATCTACGCGATCTGCGGTGGTCGTTTCTTCAGGCTCAGTAGGTCGGCACGAAGACGCCATTGAGCCAGACGCCCCAGTGATTCCAGCCGTCGTCCCACACCTGCGGGTTGCCGGCGGCCCAGCTGGGATCGACGGGCTTCGGCGGCGCCCACGCCGGAGGTGTGCCGGGGTGCGGGCCGGCAGGCGGTGCCGGCGGCGGCGGAGGTGCCGGCTGCGCGGCGGCGGTTCCGGCGATGCCCATGGCGCCTGCCGCGAGGCCGCCGAACACGGCCGCGCTCGCGAGGATCTGAGTCAACTTCATCGGTACAACTCCCTCCCGGGCCTCGGCGGCCCGACATCGTCTGAGTACGGACTAAGAACTAACCGCAACCTGGTCGCGGTAAACGCTTCGCTGTCGGGAATTACCGCCAGCAGGTAGTGCTGGTTGACTGGTGCGGTGGTGGATGCACTGTTCAGGGAGCTGCGATCCGTTGCCGACGGCGACGGGACGCACGCGGAGTCGGCGCGCGTCGCCCTTGGGGACGCTGCCGTCGAGCAACGACTCAATGCCGCGATCCGAGCGCTGGCCGGACACCGTGGACCACAGAGCAGCACCTGTCCGTCCGACGCCGCGCGCGCAGTGGGCGGCGACGGCTGGCGCGACCTGATGGACGCCGCCCGCGACGCGGCGCGCGACCTCGCCAGGCGCGGTCTGGTGCAGATCACCCAGCGCGGCGAGGTTCTCGACCCGGATGCCGAGTGGCGCGGTCCGATCCGGATCCGCTGGGCGGACCTCCCCTGACACCGGGCCGGCCACTACCCTGCAGCAGTGTCCACGGACGACCGTCTCCGGTGGGACCGGCAGCACGATGAGCTGCCGCGCCCCACGGTTCGCGATGTGGTTCTGCCCCTTCCCTTCCGCCCCTTCGCCGACCTCTTCCCGCGGCGCGGAACCGCACTGGATCTCGCCTGCGGACGCGGTACGGCGGCGGTCTGGCTGGCCAGGCGCGGACTGACCGTGCAGGCCCACGACGTCTCGACCGTTGCCGTCGCCGCGACACAGGCGCTGGCGCGCAGTTGCGGCTGCGCGGACCGATGCGCGGTGGCCGTCACCGACCTCGATGACGGTCTTCCGCCGGGTGATCCAGTAGACGTGTTGTTGTGCAACGACTTTCGCGATCCGCTTCTCTATGGACCCATGCTGCACCGGCTGGCCTGCGGCGGGCTGCTGGCGCTCGGTGTACTCAGCGAGGTGGGCGCCGGGCCTGGCCGCTTCCGCGCATCGGCGGGTGAGTTGACGCGCGCCTTCGCCGCACTCGACGTCATCGGCTCGGGTGAGGCCGATGGTCGGGCGTGGCTACTGGCCCGGCGCTGAGTCGCCGGCCGCCCAGGCGGCCGCGCGCTCGAGGTCGGCAAGGGGGAACAGCGCGACCTCGCCGGGCATCGTCCAGGCGAACGCGTGCAGGGCGTGCACCACCCACTCCTTGTCCGTGACCACGGCGATGCGCCGGAACGCCGCGTGGTGGTGCAGCAGGGCGCCGAGCCCGAGCCGAAGGTCCTCGGCGAGACCGCCGGGGCCGAACCCTTCGTAGTCGTCGGCGATCACCTCGACGAGCCGGATCTCGCCGGTGGCCAGCATCTCGTCCATCACGGGCCGGAACTCGCGGAGTTCCTCTCCGCGCAGCCGCCCCGACACCCGGAAACCTGCCACTGCCGGTGGCATGTCGGCCAGTATCTCGATCATGGCTCGCAGTCTGGCACGGTGACCCGCCGACCGGACACGATCAGCAGGTCAATTCTGGCGCGGAAGAAGCTCATTGACGAAGTCGGTGAGGAATTGTCCGGTCGTCATCCCGGAGGCGGGCCGGATCACGAACTTGGTCAGGCCCGCGGCCACGTAGCCGTCGAGACGGTGATGCAGCTGGTCCCAGTCGGCGGCGACGAGCTCCGACGGATCGAGATCGGGGCGGCGGCGGTGGATCGCGGCCAGCACGGTCGCCGGCAGCTCGCCGTCGCCGACGGCCAGATTGATGCCGTAGTGGTCCTCCTCGACGCTGCGTCCGGCGGCCTCAGCGGCCGAACGGATCTCGGTCACCGCGCGGCCTGCCTCGGCCGGGGTCAGGAAACTGCCCAGCCAACCGTCGCCGTAGGCGCCGATGCGCCGATATCCCGCCGACGACGAGCCGCCGAGCCAGATATCCAGCGGCTGAGCCAGTTTCGGCTGCACGCTGGCATCGCGGACGGTGAAGTACTCCCCGGTGAAGGTGACCGTCTCCTCACGCAGCACCCGCCGCAGCAGGTGCAGCGACTCGTCGAACACCGCCGCACGTCTGCCGTCGGGCACGGTGAACAGATCACGCTCCACCGGCAGCGCCGAGCGCAGGCCGAACACCGGCAGCACCCGTTTGGGCGCCAGCGCTGCCAGCGACACCAGCTGCTTGGCGACGAGCACCGGGTTGCGGCCGGGCAGGACCGCGACCGACGTGCCGACCTTCAGGTGCCGGGTCCGCGACAGCGCGTAGGCCATTCCCACCGTCGGATCGATGGCCGGCGAATAGACCAGTTCGGAGAACCACAGCGAGTCCACCCCCTCGGATTCCAATCGGTCGACGACCCCGGGAAGGGCATCCGGGCGCACGTCGACGCCCATACTCACGCCGAATCGCACCTTCATCGCAGGACTCCTCTCGCTGGGCACCTCTCCAGCGTGCGCCACCCTCTCGAGGAGAACCTACTGAGAGGATGTGTTGCGTGGCAGAACGCATCACCTTCCCCAGCACCAGCGGCCCCGACCTGGCCGGGCTGATCGACGCGCCGCAGGGTGACGTGCGCGGCTGGGGAGTCTTCGCACACGGCTTCACCCTCGGCAAGGACTGCCCCGCCGCCAGCCGGATGTGCAAACAACTGGCCGCCGAGGGGATCGGCATGCTGCGGTTCGACAATCTGGGCCTCGGCCAGTCCGACGGCGACTGGGGCGACGGTTCGTTCTCGCACAAGGTCGCCGACACCGCGCGGGCCGTCCGCTTCATGAACGACTCCGGCCGTCCGGTGCGGCTCCTGGTCGGCCACTCCTTCGGCGGCGCCGCCGCCATCGCTGCGGCTCATGACTGTCCCAGCGTGGCCGCCGTCGCCAGCGTGGCCGCGCCGTTCCAGCCGGCCCACGTGGAGAAGAACTACGACGCCCTGGTCCACCGGATCGAGTCCGAGGGCGAGGCCCCGTTCCTCGTCGGCGGCAAGGCACTGACCCTGCGCAGGCACTTCATCGAAGACGTCCGCAATGCCGACCTGCGCGAACACATCAAGACACTGCGACGGGCCCTCCTGGTCATGCACTCGCCCACCGACAACACGGTGGGCATCGCCAATGCCAGCGACATCTTCCGGGCGGCCCGGCACCCCCGCAGCTTCGTGTCCCTCGAGGGTGCCGACCACCTGTTGACCGGCAAGAACCAGGCGGCGCGCGCGGCGCGCATCGTCAGCGCCTGGGCCGACCCCTACCTGTAGACCGCGAACGCGCCCCGCCCGTCATGCGAAGCGCGCCCGCGGTCCCCAGTCAGTCCTGCCCGGAGTCGGTTGTGCCGCTCACGGCCGACCGCGGCTTCTTCGTGATGCTGTCGGTCAGCTTCGTCACGGTGGCGTTGATCGAGTCGCGCACCTGCTTGACCGTCTCGCCGGCGGTGCTCGGCTTGCGGTGCTTCGGGCCGCTTGCAGCGCTGTCGGTGTCGTCGGCCCGGTCGAGGTCGGCGAGGTCGGCCTTCTCGGTGTCGACCGCGGGCGTCTTCGCGGTCTCGGAGGTGTCGGGATCCTCGAACACCGGCCCCGGAATCGGCTTGTGCTACGGGTTGGGCACGAACGGAGCGCACACCGTGCACTGTGTGCCAAGAACGAAGGGGTTGAAGTCGGTGTTGAGCCCGTTCGCCAGGCTGGTCAGGCTGCCGCTCACGAGCCCTTATGAACATTGGTTCGGACAGCAAACCGTGGGAGGGCGCGACCTCCCGTCGCGGCTAGGCTTGGCCCCCGTGCGTGTCGTTGCGATTCACCTGGCGCCCGGGCGTCGCATCCCGACTCGCTCCGTGGATTCGGTCGAGGCAGAAGCCGGTAAGGGGCTCGTCGGGGACCGCTATCACGGAACCAAGCACCGGCACGTCACGGTGCAGTCCCGTGAGGCCCTCGACGCCGCGGCTGCGCAGTTGGGCGCCCCTGTCGAATCGGGCGCGACCCGACGCAACATCACTGTCGACGCCGGCGAGATCCCCACGAAGCCGGGCACCAGGATCCGCATCGCCGAGGTGGAACTGGAGGTCGTGCGGTTGTCGGCGCCGTGCCGGTTGCTCGACGACTGGATCGCACCGGGCGCCGCGGCCGCGATGAGCAGACGGGGCGGCTCGGTGTGTCGGGTGCTGACCTCGGGGACCGTGCGGGTCGGTGCCGACGTGATCCTGCCGCCGCCCGAGTAGGTGGCTCAGCTGCCGCCGGCGCCGACCTCGGCGGGCAGTGGTGGCGGCAGCGGCGTGGTCGGCGTCTCCGGTGCGGCGGACGGGGTCTCGGAGGGGGTCTCGGTCCCGGAATCCGCCCCGGAATCGGACCCGGAGTCCGTCTCGGCGCCCGAGCCCGGGCGGTGGAAGTCGAGCATCAGCTCTTCGCGGATGACTTTCTTCCCGACGCGGATCACCAACGCGCGTGAGGTCACCGCGTACTCGACGCCGTCCCGGACGGCGGTGAACGCGCCGTCGGCGGCCTCGGTCGCCGCGGCGATCAACCGGGCGCCGTCTCGGACCCGCACCCCGCGGTACTCGAGATCGCCGTCGGCGGACTCGCAGATGGCCACCCGGGAACTGTCGGTGCTGCCGAAGGCGACCACGCTCGCCGGAGTAGCGCAGCGGGCGGTGGAATCGACATAACCCTGGCTGTCGGACGGCGGCGCCGCGTGGGCCGTGGGTGCGGCGGCGAACACGGCGGCGGCTGCGATCGCGCTCGCCACCGCGGCGCGGGTGAACGGAATGCGGTGGGAATCCATCACCTTCCACCAGATCACGCCCGCGGCGATCAGGCGAACCGCGGGGACCGATGTTGACGCATCGTTGGCCCATCGAGACCGGACCGTAATGCTCGGGTCAGGCCCGGCGATGAAACCATCGTGACCCTTACCGGTGCCGCGACACGGTGGCAAGCGCTCGTGGCCGGCCTCGTGGCGGTGTTGGCTCTTCTGCTGTCCCCCGGGTCGGCGCAGGCGGCACCCCCGCTGGCGGCCAAGGATTTCTCGAAACCGGCCATCGTCATCCTCGGTTACGGTCTGCGGGACAACGGCACCATGCGCCCGATTCTCTACACCCGGGTGCTCACCGGACTGGCGGTGGCGCAGATGTTTCCGCAGTCGCCGATCATCGTCACCGGCGGCAATCCGCACAACGGCAGGACCGAAGCCGGTGAGATGCGCAAGACCCTCCGGGTGCTGGGTTTCCCCGACGACCGCATCATCGTGGAGGACCGGGCCAACAGCACCGTGCAGAACGCCCGCTTCTCGGTGCCGCTGGCCGAGCAGGCAGGCACGTCGGGCATCATCCTGGTGACCTCGTCGTCGCATCAGGATCGCGCCGACGGCAACTTCGCCGATGCCGGCGGCAATGTCCTTGCCACCGTGAGCTTTCCGGACGGCAACCCGTCGGTGAACGTCGCGCAGTTCGTCCGGGACGTACTGAGTCCGTTCGTCGCGGTGACCTGAGTGCCCGATTCGGTCGCTTCAACACTTTGTTGAGATGAATTCAACAAATCGTTGTAACGTGGTTCGCATCACACCTTGGAGGTCATGATGCGTACACCGCTGCCGATTCGTACCCGGTTCGCCCTGCTGTTCGTCGGAGCTCTCACCGCGGGCGTCACCGCCTGCGGCAATGGCGTCGGTGGCGACGCACCGGAGTCGTCCGCCGCCGCCGGTGGGACGGCACAGACATCGGCGATACCCGACAACGCCGGACTGATCGACGCCGTCCAGTCGGACCAGTCCCTTGTCGCGGGACTCCCGCCCGCGATCGCCCAGTCCAAGACCATCAAGGTCGGCTCGAACATCCAGTCCGCGCCCAACAACTTCTATGCCGAGGACGGCAAGACGCCCATCGGCTTCGAGGTCGATCTCGCCAAGGCCATCGGTAGGAAGCTCGGCGTGGAGACGGCCTACCAGGACATGGCGTTCGGTTCGCTGATCACCAGCCTGCAGTCGGGGCGCATCGACATGACGATGGCCGGGATGAACGACACCAAGGAGCGCCAGGGCCAGATCGACTTCGTCGACTACTTCTCCTCCGGCATCACCATCATGGTGCAGAAAGGCAACCCCGAGGGCATCACCGGAGCGGACAGCCTGTGCGGCAAGAACGTCGCCGTCGTCCAGGGCACCAGCCATCAGGCGTTCGCTGCGGCCCAGAGCGACAAGTGCGTCAAAGACGGCAAGCCCGCCGTCAACGTGACGGCCACCGACAGCGACACCCAGAACCAGAACCAGCTGCGCACCGGCAGGGTCGCCGCGATCCTCAACGATCTGCCCAGCGCCGCCTACATCTCGCGCACCGCAGGCGACGGCAAGATCTTCGAGGTCGTGCCCGGCGAGCCCATCGACGGCGGCCCCTACGGCATCGGATTCGCGAAAGACGATGTTGCCCTACGGGATTCGGTGAACAAGGCGCTGAGCGACCTGATGGCCGACGGAACGTATCTGAAGATCCTGCAGAGCTGGGGTGTCGAGCAGGGCGCGTTGAAGGCATCCGCGATCAATGGCGCCTGAGGCCTCCCGGCCTGCGCTGTTGGAGATCGTCCGGCTGCGGCACTGGGGACGGTGGGTGAGCGCCGTCGTCATCCTGGCGCTGCTGGTCGCCGTGTTCAGCGCGCTGGCGCAGGCGCAGATCGACTGGTCTTCGGTGCCCGACTTCGTGGTGTACCGCGTGATGCTGGTCGGTCTGCTGAACACCGTGTTGCTCGCGGTCATCGCACAGACGGTCGCCATCGCGCTCGGAATCGTCATCGCCCTGCTGCGCCGCAGCGCCAATCCCGTTGCGCGCTGGTTCTCCTCGGGCTACATCTGGCTGTTCCGCGGTCTTCCCGTCCTGCTGCAGATCCTCATCTGGTACAACCTGGCGCTGGTCATCCCGACCATCGCGATCCCGCTGCCCTTCGGCGGATACCTGCTCGACGAGCCCACCAACGTCCTCGTCAGCGCGTTCACCGCCGCGCTGCTGGGTCTCGCGCTCAACGAGAGCGCGTACATGGCCGAGATCGTGCGGGCCGGGCTGAACAGCGTCGACGCCGGGCAGACCGAGGCGGCCAAGTCGATCGGCATGTCGCCGAGCCTCACTCTGCGGCGGGTGGTGCTCCCCCAGGCCATGCGGGTGATCATCCCGCCGACGGGCAACGACTTCATCGACATGTTGAAGGGCACCTCGATCGCGTCGGTGATCGGTGTGACCGAATTGCTGCATGCTTCCAACAACATCTCCTCGCACAACCTGCTGGTGATGGAAACGCTGTTCGCCGCGGCGATCTGGTACATGGTGGTGGTCACGATCGCCGGCATCGGGCAGCACTACCTGGAGCGTGCCTTCGGGTCCTCCGAGCGCGGTGTGGCCGCCCGCGCCGCGAAAGCACTGCGCGCCGTCCCGCTGACGAGAGGTGCCCGTGTCTGAGCCACTGTTGCGGGCCGTCGGGGTCCGAAAGAGCTTCGGCCACATCGAGGTCCTGCGCGGCGTCGACCTGGAGGTACATCGCGGCCAGGTGGTCTGCCTGCTCGGCCCTTCCGGTGCGGGCAAGAGCACCTTCCTGCGCTGCCTCAACCACCTCGAGACCATCGACGAGGGCGAGGTGTGGGTCGACGGCAACCCGATCGGATTCCAGTTGCGCAACGGCAAGCTCCACGAGCTCCGTGAGCGTGACGTCGCCAAGCAGCGGCGCGACATCGGGATGGTGTTCCAGCGGTTCAACCTGTTCGGGCACCGCACCGCGCTGGAGAACGTGATCGAGGGCCCGATCCGGGTGCTGGGCACCGCACCCGACGTGGCCCGCGCCGAAGGCCTGGCACTGCTCGACCGGGTCGGTCTCGGCCAACGCGGCGACGCCTATCCCGCGCAGCTCTCCGGCGGTCAACAGCAGCGCGTCGCGATCGCCCGGTCCCTGGCGATGAAGCCGAAGCTCATGCTGTTCGACGAGCCGACCTCGGCGCTGGATCCCGAGCTCGTCGGTGAGGTGCTCGCCGTGATGAACACGCTGGCCGCCGACGGCATGACGATGGTCGTCGTCACCCACGAGATCGCGTTCGCCGCGGAGGCGGCCGACGAGGTCGTGTTCATGGCTGACGGTGCGATCGTCGAGACCGGGCCGCCCGAGCGCATCCTGAAGTCACCCGAACACGAACGCACACGCCAGTTCCTGGCGCGGGTGCTCGCATGACGCCGATCTCGCCGCGCTACCTCCTGCAGTTCGCCGAGCCGGCGGGTTACCTCGACTTCGCACGCTTCGGACCGCCGTCGCATGCCGTGCTCGACGCCACCGCCCGGCTGTCGGAGAAGGCGACACACGCCGGACCGGCCACCGTCGACGAACTGATGCGCGAGGAGACCCGCGCCAAAGCGGCTGCGGCCCGGTTGTGCCGCAGCGACGTCGACCACGTCGTGCTGCAACCGCACACCAGCCTCGGGCTGATGCAGGCCGCGTTCAACACCGCCGGCGGCACCGTGCTGGTGTCGGCCGCCGAGTTCCCCGCCAACACCTACCCGTGGGCCCGCGCCGAACAGGCGGGCCGGGTGACGGTCCGGCGCCTGCCCGGCGGCTACGTCACCGCCGACCGGATCGCCGCGGCCCTCACCGAGGACGTCACGATCGTCTCGGCCAGCGCCGTCGACTACCGCACTGGGTACCGGACCGATCTGGCCGCGCTGCGCGACGTCGTCGGTGACCGCATTCTCGTCGTCGACGGCATTCAGGGCTTCGGCGTCATCGACGCGCCGTGGGAGGTGGCCGACATCCTGGTCGTCGGCGGCCAGAAGTGGTTACGCGCAGGCTGGGGAACGGGTTTCGCCGTCCTGTCCGACCGTGCCCTGGAGCGTTCGGACCCGGTCCTGTCGGGCTGGACGGGCGCGCGCGACCCCGGTCTGTTCGACGAGGAGATCCACCCCGCCGAAGTGACCGCGGCGGCATGGTCGATCTCGAACCTCAGCCCGGTCACCTCCGGGGCCTTCGCGGCGGCGCTGGAGCTGGTCGAGGAAACCGGCGTCGAGGCCATCGCCGCCCTTGTCACCGACCGGGTGGCCGAGCTCGAGGAGGTGCTCCTGTCGCACGGTGCGGAGATCGTGTCCGCGCGCGAGCGGCGCGCGGGCATCCTGGCATTCACCCTGCCCGAGCATCCCGCCGAACAGGTCGGTGCGGCCTTGAGCGCGGCGGGCATCGCCGCAACGGTTCGGCCGGAACACGTTCGGCTCTCACCCCACGCGAGCACCACGGTGGAGACCGTCGAGCGGCTCGGTGCGGCCCTGCTGTCCCTGACTCGGCCCAGGCGACCGGATCCCGCGCCGCTTCCCGCCGCCTCGGGCGGCGGCACCCACGATCTGCTCGCGTCGCTGGTGCCGGCCGTCCACGGCCTGGCGGCGATGCTCGGTCCGGGCAACGAGGTCCTGCTGCACGACCTGTCCCGGTTGCCGGATTCGATCGCCGCGATCGCGGGCGACCTCACGCACCGCACCGTCGGTGGTCCGATGACGGACCTGTTGCTCGGACTGATCCGGCGGGGCACCACCCAGGACCTCATCAACTACCGGACCAACAGTCCCGACGGTCGCCCGATCCGGTCGTCCACCCTGTTCCTGCGGGACGCCGACGGTGTCGCGATCGGCTGCCTGTGCGTGAACAGCGTTGAACCCGAATCGGTTTCGATCGAGGCGCCGCAGCGTGAGGAGACCTTCCCGCCCGACGTCGACAGCCTGCAGCGGTTCCTGGTGGATCGGGCCATCGCCAAGGTCGGCGTGGCGACCCCCGAGATGAGGAAGCATCACAAGGCGGCGGTGGTCCGCGAACTCGACGAGGCCGGTTTC
>Ga0247757_10000724_pt1 | contig 26136 bp, 22 predicted proteins | sample UWRJL126311R4_FD_180929 | JGI IMG/M metagenome (GOLD analysis project Ga0247757, IMG submission 180929) | Plant litter microbial communities from Arlington Agricultural Research Station in Wisconsin, United States - UWRJ-L126-311R-4 | ecosystem: Environmental > Terrestrial > Plant litter >...
AATCAAGACGCCTGAAGGGTTCATACGCGATCAGCAGGAAAGACTGGTGACCACGCATTACTTCCGCCCGAGGAGACAAAGATACTGAACAAACGGCACGACGTCGTCCGAAGACGACGCGGCTAATGTCAGTCCATACAGAAGGAGCCGCTGGTCTCTGCTCAGCCAGATCGTCCAGCGGATGGAAGGCCTGCAGAAGCTCCGCGTCGAGATGGAAATAGTGAGCGACTGCGCACCGGGTTGTCAGGCCGTCTTTTGCATGTCATGCTTCATGGGGAGCAATGCAGCTCATGAGCCTCTTCGTGAGCTGCTCGCCATGCCGGGATTCCACTATAAGATGAATGAAACGTATAGCGGTTTGGTCACGGCAGAGCTGAGGCGCTGCTGATTGCATTGAAGGGTGTTGACCAACGAAGCGTTCTCAGAGGCTATATGGTGGAAGCTAAAGTGTGCTTGTCAGTCAGACCAGCATTGAATGACCAACACTACGGTACATAGCCTAGAAGAGTAATCAGACCACATCATGCGTCCAATTCTGTGCCCATTGAGTGAGGAGTAAAGACCGTGACTGACGCCGTCTTGTGTAGTAGCACATGTCCTTGTCAGAAAAAAAGGACGCCTACGATACCCCGTCCCTCGACCGCCCTGTTTCCGAAAAGTCTTCTGACGGAGACTTCAGACTAGCTTTTCAGTAACTTTGCCGCAGCGCATTTCGAGATACGCATGCCATTGTGCAGATCCCGGGCCAGGCAAGCCACACGGTCGGTCCCATCGGTCGGTCGGACTGAGTGCAAAGTCCACCTCCGAACTAGCCTCGCATCTGATTGGCCATCCCCGCGCCCCTCTCACGACGCCGCCGTGCGCATCCTATCACCTGCATTCCTCCCCGTCCCAGCGACACTGCAGCCTCCAGCACAAGAGAGAAAGGCGTCTGCTTAGCTTGGATGACTACCGCAGCGCTGCTATCAGGACGCGCAAGGACTGTGCCCCTACGGAAGGACAAAAAAAAGGCGCATTTCGCACGGACATCGGATCAGGAGTTTTGAAGGTAGCGTCGTACGAATAGCGACCGAACGGTTCGTTCGCTGGCCGACCCGCCCGTTTCCGGCGCATAAGGGGGGATGCTTTGTTATCCACCGTCCGCCATGTATAAGGCTGCGAGGTTTCCTTCTGCTGTTGGCACAGAGCCGGGTAGTTTCTAATCTCAAGCGTTGGACATAAGCAAAGATCTAATCTTAATACTTATACCTCTCGATAATCCTCACTCATCATCTGTGTCTGCAAAACAGCTTTCCTCTGGAAGCACAAAAGCACCCTTACAAATCCTCCTAATACAAACAAATTCGTAACCATGTCGTCCACCATGTCCTTCGAGATCGCGTACTCCCTTTTCCACTGGATGAGCGGCGACATCTCCCCCCAGAAACTGGCCGGAAAGCACCGTCGTTCCCCCTCAGGCGCCTCCGTACGCTCGAGCGCTGCCTCGTCTGTCGATGGCGATGTGGAGCTGCAGAGCTTCGACGAGAGGCCCTCACTTGGCATGAGGCATCGCCGTCCGAGCTCTGACAGCACGGGAAGGAGGAGTTTGGGGAGTTTGTAAACGAAAGGGTCGGTGGAAGAGATTCACATTCGTTTGCCTGTAGTCGGTATGTGCTTTGCTGGTTCTGTGTGTTTGATTGTTGGACTGACAGGCGGTAGGAAGGTGGTTGACATCACCGAGGCTTTGCCATTGAGCAACGTATTACTTGCTTGGAGACATTCGTTTTACGACACGATAAACACTTCCGTTAATCGCCTTCGAGAGGTGCCGAGACAGAAACCAGCTCTAGCTCCAAAGGGCATACCCCGAGACGACTTTGCTCCGTGATTGAGTAGCGCTAGACTGATTGTGTTCGAAAGTCTTGCTCGACGGGTAATAAGTCACTCTGACGCTTGGGGGTGGAAGGAATTGCTAGGTGAAAGAAGCAACCGTCAGCCTTTGTTATGGTCACTGGCCAAGGCCGCAACTGTACAACATAATGTATAATCCTGCTATGCTCAGCAGTCATGACTTTACGCATAATGTAGATGAATCAACCTTCTTAATTATGAAATAACGTCCGACTGCGTACCTATATATAATTTAATTTTGAACTTTTCCTCCACGAACAATGCTAGCGCAGTTAGTTACAAAAGATCCTCGAGGTTGTGCCTTCTCGTCAAGCGAGCAATTTGAGGGTTGGAGGTCACAAACGTGCGGCGGTTCGAGTCTCTACCGAGGCGAAAGAAAATACGCTTGCTTAGTCTCTTCAGAGACGATATAAATAAGCTTGTGGTTTTTCTTTGGGTTTTTGTTTTTTTTTTTTTCTATGGTGTTATTTTGTACTTCTCTCTTATAAAAATCAGGTAAGTCGGATAGGTTTAGCCCTGGGTCAAGGAACTCGGACGAGGGTTTTGAAAAGGGTAAAGAAGTCCAATATTTCATGTCTATATTTTTTTTCCGGTTCCCATAAAAGCCATCAACTCTTGCTCGGCTTAAGCCCCAATCTACTTCTCATCGTACGTGTTTTCGCTACAATTAACATCTATCTTCTAGTAGAACTTGTGCAGATAATCGAACACCCTAGCTGTTTTGCGCTACATGTTCTTGGTAATGATAAAAACTTCGTCTCAAGTAACGTATTTACCTATTACCCAAAGGTGAGCCCAGCGGCTGGACAGTATCATTTGTCGTGGGGCGAAGTGAAGAACGACCGGAAAGGTAGAAGGAACTGGTTTCCCATCTTATTATTGGGGTGGTAGTGCAGTTGGTTTTACTGTTCGCGACTCAACATTGCGGAGTATCGAAAGATCGAACAATTAATAGAAAAAAGCTGTGTTACCTCAAAGAAGTTATAAAGTTGCAAGGGATCTATCTTGCCTAAGTTGAATAGCATCAAATGATATGATTGTTTGTACCAAAAGATAAGGTGAAAATAGTACCAGTGTCTTGATTTCTATGGAAGGTAGCGACAGTGTGTAAGAACTTCTAAAACGAGACTGAAAAACCAGTAACTCCTGTACCCACGGCCCTTGTCATCCAAGCGAGCGTGAGATAAGAGACGCAGAAGCTAGCCTGGGAAGTGGTGCGCGATAATATTGAACGCCCTGCAAATGTAGAAAATGTCATGTAATGCTATGCTATGCAGCGCTGAAGACATAAAACCAAATGATCGCGAGCTATTCAAACAACTTGAGATGCAAAAATGAAGCAGCAGTTAAGGATGCTAAGAGCTCAAGGCCGCTATACCTGATCCCAAACACCACTTGGGTCAGAGTTCGTGCAGATTGGGCTCATGTTGACGAGGTCTAGTTTCTCCACAGCGTACCCAATCTTCTGCTGGTAGGAGATGCGGGAAAAAGCACCGACGCACCAATTCATACGATCATGATCGCCTTGTCGTAGATAATAGCCCGTAACTACGTCTAGCGGCAGGTAAAGGTTCTCTGTCGCGGCGAAAGATGTGTTGGATGTACAAAATTGGATCGAGCGACAGACGAGTGAGGCATACTCGGACATTTGCGTCGGTAGGGTGCTCGGTACTGGTTGTTCCGGAATATCTGTAACAGACATACAAGAATAGAGCATTTGTCGAGCTTCTAACAGAAGTAGCTGAGAAGACCAATAGAGGCAGTAGTTGGTGCATGCTTCGATAGAAGTGAACTGGAGAGGAAATGGTACCGAATCAGAGTTGGCCTGTGCAGCGGAAAAAGTCCATGGACGTGCTAAAGTCGATTTGAGCATTTCATACCAAGCCGCGAGTGAGTTTTCCAACGCAGTCAGATCGCTAAGGGTAGAGGATGAAAAGGTTGATGTGGATGAATGTGAAGTTGTGGCAGAAGTCGCAGCGTTATCGGTGGCGTGTAGGATGTTTGGAAGTGGGAGGATGAGTTCACACCACTGAAAGTATAAATCATTGCGATTTGTCCGTGGAATAGAGTAGATTTGACGGACCAACTGGTTGTAAGAAGGAGAAGAGAACAGGTACTCATGTCTGTTAGAAATGGCTTCAAAGAGACCTTGGTTGAGGATGTACACATGAAGCTCATCTAAATCCATGGAACCTAGTGAGCTGTTTAAAAGGCGTGTGGCGCCTTCAATGTGAGTGAGTTGGCTTTGACCTGCACCATTAGACATGAATAGCTCTATGGAACTCATTACCAGCGTTGTCGCCAAAAGATCCTTTCTTGAGGTAGAATTGGGTTCTTTCAGAACCTGTTGGACCATTTGAAGCGCTGATAAATACGAATTTCTAGCTTGGTTCATCATCGCTTCGTCTTGGTACTGAGTCCCTATGAAGGAAATAGCCAGTGCTTTGATGGCTGTATCAAGAATAGGGGATTGCCCTAGCCAGTACGGAAGTAATGACCTCCATCCTCCGCACTCGTTTCCAGGCGCAAGGGATTCAGCAGAGGTATTCTCGGCCCGATATCGTCGATAGTAAAGATCAAGAAATAACCTCAAGACTTCGGCAGTATTGTTGAGGCCATTGCCTCCAGCAATAACTGACATGAAGTTGGGATCAGAAAGCGGAGACATGGCCAAGAAAGGCTCTAGGGAGGCTGATGGGACCGGGGTGCCCGTTTCATCAAAGGTTGGGGGTGGCGAAGCCGAAGAAGGCTGTGAAGCCATATCCAACACCAGATACTTTTGCGCATTTTGAGTTCGATTCCATGTAGGTGGTGGACCAGTCGAATTCACATTGATGAAGATATGGCCCATATCGTACCCTCCACATGGCTTGTTCAGCCTCACGCATTCACTGCATCGAGGCTTCTTCTTATCGCACTATTCGGATGAGCATATAGTTTACTTAGCTAAAAAGGATCTGCGGCTCACCCGAGATTTGGCGTCTCTACAATATTTGCAGTTTCCTCTTTGTTGCAAGTCTGGTAACATCTTGGCTTTAGTTTACGTGAAGTTGAAGCCGAAGAAAATATGGAATCGTTTACAAAGCGCCGTTCGAAAGGAGATGTATGAAGAAGATCAGAATGAGCTGAGGTTGAATACTGTTCTCGAGGTCTCTGTCCGCGCCTTTTCATACATGAGGAACCGATCTATCGTTTAAAGATAGAAAAAACGGAGCATTGTTCGTGAACTCACTTGTTGACGTTGGATCTACTGATACTCACACCTGAAAAGGTTTGGAACCAGCAGGAAGGTGCATTAGTTGATCTTTGCGGTGTCTTCACACCAGATATAGCGTACTGTTCCTGTACTTACAGCCAACTGTGAGCTGAAATGCCGTTGTTGCTGCTCAGGCAAGCCGGCTGTTCCTACTGTATCTACTTGAACCTGAGGACGCCTTTCCGAATCCTCATGAGTAAATCCCTTATTTGGGGGTTAATCTTAGTGCTTTGACGGACTGAACTCAGACACCGCCGTGCTCGAATCTAGGCTGAGCCAGTATATCCGAGCCTCAGATTAAGCGTCAGTGGGGTCCAATTACAGACGGCCTCTCGAGGCCTGATGTTCCAATCGAGTAAATAGGCCCATAAGTGGATGTTCAGTTTGTGGAGACCTGTTTGCTATGTGGCAAATCACCAGGCAACAGTGATAAGCCTCACCGTACACAGTTTCACGCAAAGATCCGGCAGTTTGAAACATCTATTCATGGAGCGGTGACTGCGACACCGTTACGGATGTCAATGTAATGTTGTTGTTGCAGCAGTTGTAAATATTGTGTGTCGTCGGAGGTCGGACCGCGCGCCAAACCGTTGAAAGGCGCGTTCGACGCGGCGTCACAAAATACGCCACCTTTTAATTACTACAGCTTTCAGTCCTCATCTTCCCCCAACGTATCTCGGTTCTACGCAAAGGCGTCCTATCGCATACCAGCCTCATGGTCCCTACTCGCGGGAGATCTACCGTGTTTCTATCAATAGCCGCACGCTGACACGGGTCCAATCGCATTCCAGATTCCGACGGCCGATCAGCCAAACGGAGCTGCTGACTTGTCCTGTCTCACTCCACATGAATCGGGCCCTCCGGTCACTGGAACAATGCGCTCGCCTTGGGACCTCTTGCTATGACCTACACTGCGATTGTTGCATATCCTGAGTAAACCACCGCGCTAATACAGTTTTTGCAGGAGTAAGCTCAGCAGTGCAGGCCTAACTACACCAAAGAGATGTAGATTGCATATTACCTACTTCAAGCTCGGAGGTCCGGGCTTATTGGTCCTAATACTAGGTATATAAGTCTCTTTGCCTAGCAGATTTGTGTGGTAAAGATCAATCCTCGATACGCTAAAGCACATCAAGATTGGATATGCAGAAGGATGCTTCGCCATCTCTCTCCCCCTCCGTAAAGTATTATGACTATTTCACGAACTCGCATTTGTCATATGCTTGGATTACTGAGGCTATGTCCTGTGGAGGCGAGATAAGATTCGCTAAATTCCTCCTTGGTATACAAAGCCTTGATCGCCATGAATATTCACATCGTTCTTGACTCTGTAGTCGAGTATAACTTATGCAGACAAGTCATGTAAGTGGAGTTTTCGCTTTCCCCATGGTAATTGGACATTAACATCTGTTTTGTACTTTTACCCTAAAAGGAGTAAAAGGTTGCTAATTTGGTGTCTTTTCTCTAGCACTTATTGAGATTGGCGATGACGCGAGGGTTTCCCGAAAACCCGTCCACCGAACACCAACCACTGTCGTGCGCCTCTGATGTACGTCCATTCCAACAACGACTCTACAGATTTTCCCTGCATCAGCATATCAGACGGAAGTGGCAAATGTAACACTCGCTTCAGGAAGCCCTGCAGCAAGATTTTATCTCCGTCGCGACGTCTTTGCTCGGACAGAAGCAGAGCACAGGGAGCTTATTCTCAAACGTAAGGCGCCCAACAAACTACCATATCTTTGCCTCCAGATCATCAACGGAGGTCTGCTCGGCTCTACGCTTCTGCAGGTACTATCGTAGTCGCTTCGCAAGCTCAGGCAGGGAGATGCATCATGGACATGCCGTATGAGCCCCCACATGCACTGATGGTGTCGTGTATATTCCCACGATTGGTAAAAAAGTACCACGGATTATGACAACCTAGTCTCCATCCAGCTCATACATGTCCGCACAGCTCGGCAGCTCTAGTTCAACCACATGCATGTTGAATATACTCTAATCTAGAGCTAAAGGCGCAATACGAGGACCCCAACCAAAGGAGGGGTTCACACACCTAGGTTTCTTACAAAGTTTCAAGCAGACTGACCGCACATGGCTGGCCGTAAGCTACTCTACGATCGGGCTGTACTTGCTCTCAGTCGCGCAAGAAAACTGCATGTCGGACTCCCCAAGGTGTAACAACAAGCCTCGGTTCGTCTATAGCGAAATTTGAACGAAAGCTTTGCGATTTCATCACTTGCGACGCCATTGTCCGCTGCCCTGAGCATTTCCAATGCTTCATTGTCTCGCAGCTTACGAATTCAGCGTGATTCTATTGGGACCCCGAATCTTTTCCTGTCAGCATAAGCCCTAAACAGACGCGTGCATTTCACTACACCATTCATCCTGTATGTACGCACAATCTCAGGAGTGGTATGAGTTTAACCTAGCCCAAGTCCGAGAGATGGGCCTCGAAACAGGCGACCACATTTTACCCCATCCCGGTGAGCTCATCCGTAACCTCAAACGATAGGGCTTGGGGTTGGGACCGTGCGCATCAATCTAAAGCTACCCGAAACACCCCTACAGGTTCTACACATCCTTACAGCTGGAAAGTAGGTGTTTCCAGTCACTTTCTTCCAAACAATTGCCTGTTAGGATTTACGGTGTTGGGGCGCTAAGCCATTGCATCAACTGATGTATACCTGGGGCTGCTGCTCGTCACTCGCAGGCTTACCCACTTCAGACAGGGCACTGAAAAGTGACGCGATTGACAGACGCACTGTTCATACCGTGGGGTGCCTCGAGACTCAACAATTCGTATGAGTGCGCAGTGCCCAGATGACGACATCGGCTTGGAATCGGGTTCTGAGCGGGCAGCTCGGGGAAATAATTCGGCCCATCTGAGCGAACTCGGAGACCCGAAGTGCGAACGGCCCAGGGTGACTAAGATTTCTCCACAGCAACCCGAGATCAACACTGGGAGGATCGTTCTTTTTTTTTGCTCCGGCCGGATCTGTGTTTATTTGCCTCTTGGCCGGTGGAGGGATGAATGTTGGGGGTGGCCGTGCAAGGGAGAAGCGAATGTTTAAATGTCGTGCATAGGTGGCTTGCGCCACAAACATCCAACATATGGCTGGTCTGGCGCAATCGTCGTCTTCGCTCGCTTCTTCGTGGCGCCGAAAGAGCGAGTATACGAACCGTCTCACCCGCGACGTAGCATCTCGGTCTAAGGATTCGAGGCCATACGAGGATGATGCGACTTAGAGCTGACTTCAACGACTCAGTTGTTGTTATCGATATGGCGGCGCGCGACGACTCCACTTCGCCTAGCAACTAGGCAGAGCTCATCCTGCAAAAGAGATCAACGATCTGGCCTAGGACCCTGAATACATGGTGAGTGCAGATTGCATAGCCATTGACGTGGGACAGAAGGTTTTCTGACTATGCCCATAGACGTAAATCGTCAGAAAATCGAGCGAGACGGTGGGGTCTCTGCCTCGTGGAAGCGACTGGGATGCAAAGCACCATATGCAAGATCGACATAATTCTGCGAGGACGACTCATCCTAGAGTAGCCGTCTGCAGGTCTCAGTCAAGCATGACGAAAACCTCGAGACATGGGATTGTGGAGCCACATCGATTTGTTGTTGCGTGGGGGAACCAAAGCATGACACTGTTGAGGAAGATCGTGGCAGCCTCAGGTGCTTTCTGACCTCGCCACGCCCCTGTCCTTGGAGAATTATGACAATGCATCAACGGCTACGCTCTTTTGGCAGCGATCCCCACGTAAAGGCTTCAACGAACAAAGATGAAGCTTGAATCCTGTCTCCACAGCGCGACATGCACACTGCATGATGCCGTACATCCATGCATCGTTCACATCACACCACAGTTACTCACCGAATCTCGCACAGTGCCGGTTAATGCCGTATCCACATCCCACGTGTATTCGCGAATTCATCGTGGGAGGATCGCTCTTACACAATACCGAGAAGGCACTTACCGAGAGGTCTCTTAACGGACCGCAACTTTGCACTGACGCAAGACCGAGGCTCATACGCAGCTCACAGCGGAGCCGATATGTCACTTCGCAGAGCCGCAACTGCGCCCGTGTTCCTACCTATCTACATGGCGCAGCGTATAGGGCGTGTACCTGATGGCGAACTGCTTACGCCTGGTGGCCAGTCTCGTCCCTCATGATCTACAAGGCGGATGTATCCCACGCTTTTCGATGGCATGCCGAGGTACGGAGAGGAAAACCTGCTTGTAGGAACGCCCACGCTGCCTACTCACTGCAATGTCACGTTCTTCTCTGCGAGGGATCCAAGACTAGCTCTGTCTGCTGTGCGCGCCCAAGCGAACACTTCAGTAGGTTAGTACCACGTAGCCGTCGATAGGCGAGAGCTGATTTTTCCACGCTATCGACGTGGTAGCACGATCTGATACTGGACAGGTGTACAGGATTCGATGGAAAGGGTATAGGTTGAGGCACAGACGCGACGAAGAAAAAGCACGTGTTCTATGTGCTGGGGGGGAGGCCCTCGCAGAAGCAAAAAAAAAAAAGGCCGGGAATAAGGCACCTGGCACCTGTATCCGAGGATTCTCAAAGCGCCTTAATTCCCTGTGGTATCCTTTTCCAAACACCCTTATGGGGGCCTTTCAAGGGGGTGTTTTTATAACACCACGTCCAGCCCTTTTGATTTTCCAGGCAAGGGAAGGATTGCGAGCACACGGCTACAACTGCCTTCTCAGAAGGGCAAAGCCCAGCCTCCAGCAGAGGGGTGAAATGAGATTAAGGATGCGTCGTAGTGCAAGGGCAGTCGCAACCCATCGTGATGGGGCGACGCCACAAAAGATACCAGTGGCCTCGAAGCAGACAGTCTCGCCGCGAAACTGTTTCCCAATCGATACAGAGCACACCCGGCGATGGGGTCTTGCCGCTTGCTGGGTTGGTTCAGTGTTGCACGACATGTTCTCTCAGTCATCAAGGAGAGACAGCAATGGAGGGCCCTACGCTGCTCATATAGTACTGTACATGTTGGCCCCCAGGTCGGCGAATCTCGTCCACTCGCGCCCTCTCCTGGACCCATGTCGCCCTATCGATGGCCAGTTTTTTCCCCCGCAATCCAGCATCCGAGCCAGGGCCAAAAGCGGCTGCCGTACCCTAGACCCCAAGGACGCAGGCGGGCAGGCGTAAGCGCACGAATGGGTGAACTGCCGCCGCGTGGCCCGGCCCGAGGTACTGTGCCAGACAACGCCCGAGCCGCTCGATTCCAAGTCGAGCCGCGAGCAGCGGCGCGAGACCAGCGTGCGAAACGCTGGTGGTCCAGCGAAGCAGATGGCCTAGCGATTGCCTTCCTTTGTGGGCATGAGGTAGTTCGCTGTCGCTACAGGATAAACTCTATCACAGTGCCTACCTACCCTACTCTCGCGGGTTGTGGGTCCTGCCTCCTATGGTCTGGCCCTCACGTACAGGTGATGGCGACAGCGGTTAAGGCAAAAAGGACGGCGAGGTTGATTATGCGGAGGCGCGCGTCTCTGGGGTGAGACGAGATTGAGATTGCTGATGATGCATCGTATGGCTGGGAATGGGGCCATTGTCTCTGGCTCTAGTCGAAGGATGGACGCTGTGCGACGTGCAATCGACCGGGTCCGATGTTGCGATCAGTGTGTAGAGTGTTACAAGGCGGACGGTGTCTGTGAAGAGGTGCATACGAACGAGCAACGACCGACCGAAGAATGCGAGTGACGAGGTAGGCATTATTGGGGTCATCCCCACGCTACCACACCATCGTCGGTGTCTATAGGGCAGAAGGCGAATCCTTCAGGCAAGCAGAGCACCCAATACGAGGGGAGGACAGAAAAAGCGGCCGGCATCCATCCACGGCAACGGCACCATTTTTACTTGCGAGGAGCAAAAAGGGCCTTGCGGCCTAGTCCCCAAAGTAGCCGCCTAAAATGGCGCATGCAGATGCAAACCGAATCCTCCCAGGCGTACTCCTACCTGTCGCAATAATCGCGTGTCTGGCCAGAAAAGACGAGCACAGCACAGCACACCCCACGACAAATCGACCCAGCAGCGCGACGGCGGGCACCGGCCCGCATCCCTCTGCGTTTGCGGATTCAGCCCTCACCTTATCGCACCCATTGCTTCATGGAGGACAATGGCGGGACGTTACCAAACATGCGCGGTATCGTCCCTCATCTCACCTCTTCGTCTTACCGGTACACAGGCGCCCGTAAAGGCTCCCCACGCCGCATATTTGGACGCCTTCCCCCCCAATGGCCGGCGGGCAACGCCCCGTCGACCCCCAGCCAATGTCCTGCTCGATCTGCATCGAGCGAGAGCCCCCCCGGGGGCGCCGCCAGGATCTGAGCCGCAGCGTTACAAGAAGAGGAAGCGGTTTGGCGGAGCAGGGATGCGGATCCACCCATGGCAAGGCAAGGCTTGACTAACCGCCTGCATTTCGCAGTGCCCCAACCCCAAGTGTATTTAGCCCTGGGCCATTCACGCGGGGGCCGTGCGCGGGGCAAGCGACGAGGAAAAGGTAGTTGGAGGGAGAAGGCCGGGTGTGCAGACGGACAGATGGAAAGCTAAGTTTGAAGGGTGGGCGAGCAGAGGGACGGACAGCATGCTCCGGGAGCTGCAAAGGGCGGCCGCTCGAGGTCGCAGCGGTGGGTGATGGGATGATGGCTGGCTGCAGCGAAGGGCAAGGCGAGCTGGAGTGAGACTAGCTACCTGGGGAGGCCTGCACCGTGGCACAGCGCGGCCCGGGGCTGGCGGGTGCATGTGTGGCACCGCGTTTCCAAAGGCTATAGCTACCGTTCAGGTATGGGGGACACATGGAGGGTCTGGGTTGAGCATAGCGATGGTGTGTTATGGTGTGGAAGGGTGCAAGCAGGCGGGTGCGGGTGTGCATGCCGGCGAAGCATGACCTGGGTCATGGCGACGCAGCTGGCACGGTGCATGGCAGCGCAGTGCAATAAACAGGCATCTAGGGCGAGTGGTGGATTTATGGTGGAATGCCTTAAACACTTGGCCTGCTTTGATGGTGGTGGTGGTATGGTATGTTCGTGAGGGTGAGAGTGATAGTGCTTGCTGCTGCTTGCTGCTGCTGCTGCTGCCGGGGGCAACGGACGGCCGTCAAAACAACGGGACGCCGCGGCCGTGGCTCGATAGAAGGGAAGGCCTCCGTCTGGGCTCGCTTCATGCGCGGTCACTCTGGGGCTTGTGGTCCCTCTCGGTTTTATGACCGGCGGGGGGAAGCAGCCGGTTGGGCCACCGGTTCGCTGGGGCATGTCCATACTCTATTTTCTTGACAAACGCCAGCGCGGGATGGGTGACCAGACAGCAGAACCAAGTTTTTTTTCGACTCGACCCGACTCGTGCGAGCCCCAGCTCGGCGCGAGACGACACGGCCCTATTCCCAGGTGGCTAGCTGAGAGAGGGAGAGAGAGAGAGAGCACAGGCAGGCCCGGAGTCGCAGGGCAACGACGACGATCCGAGCAGCGCAGAGCAACGGCAGCTACTGTAGAGCCGGGCGGTCGTGGGAGTCGAGTCGCCAGGAGCGACGATCGCTCGGGGTCCAAAAGCCGCTAGAAGGCGCGCCGTAGAAGGGGGTTTGAGCTGAGGCGAGCTCCACACAGCAAACAGGGACCAGACGGTAGCTAGACCGCGACGATCCATGTGGTCTACAAAAAGCACAACACCAGATCCATCCTCTGCCCGTGCGCACGAGGAAGGGGGAGGGGGGAAAGAGAGAGAACACGAGCCTCAGTCCGTCTGTGCAGTGCAGTGCTGCGCTGCGCTGCGATGTGCTGTCGTGTCCCTTCTCCTACCCTCTCCCTCTCCCTCTCCCTCCCCCTCCCTCTGCTGTCCTGCAGATGTAAATGGTCGAGAGGAGAGGACTCGGGCCAGACACCAACACCGCCATGATGTCAACGCGGCCCTTCCGGCCTGGCGAAAGAGGCTGAAAGGGAACAACTGCAAGCCGATCCCGCGCCGCCCACAAAGTCGCCATTCGCTCGCCTCTCACGCGCTCTCGTTCTCGTCTCTCTTTCTCTCTCTCTCTCACACACATAGCTCTCTCGCTCGCTCTTTTCGCCTCATGTACGCGCTGCAGCGCCAGGGCCCACGGTGAGCGATCCAATCACGCCCCCTTCCCCCTCTACCTGTTCGTAATACACCCCGTATTTCCACACCCGGCACTTTTTCGTAGGTCGACCGGCGGGCGCACGCACGCACGCACACGCACACGCACGCACCGCTTTTGCTCTCTGCTGTGCAGTATTTCCAGCAATGGCGACGGGCAGTGGCTTGTCCTGGCCCTGGGCCTGCCTCCGTATGGTTCCTGCGTCAGTGCGGCGAAAGGAGAGAGAGAGAGAGAGAGAGAGAGAGGCGTAGAGCGGAGCGGGCGGGCGGGCGGGCGGCCTAGAAGCGTTCAACAAAAGCCGGGCTCGGGTCTTTTCTACTTGCCATCTTTCCCCAGAGGGGTTGCGTGTGCGTGTGATGTGTATCTGCACCTGTGCATGTATGTGTGTGTGTGAGAGAGTATGTATGTACGCATGTAGGTGTCTGATGATGTAAGATTTTGGAACGCATTCTTTTGCGAATGAAGTATTAGACTAGTAATTACAGACAATTCGAAGCGAAAGTAAGATAAGAGACAGACGACGTGGTACAGGACTCCGTGCCCACTTGTACCACTTTACAAAATAGAAAAACGCCAGAGAAATGCAAGGGCTGGGTGAGACAGAGCAGCCCGGATGATTGGTGTGTAAATGTGTGTGTGTTGGAAGCGTTAATCGTGACCCTCGCAAGTCAGGCAGCCGCTCTCTTGCCGTTGCCACCATGCAAAAGAGGACGCAGAGGGTATACCGTGTATGCCAAACCATGAAAGTTCCAGAGATAAAAGCGAAAAGCCTCCGACCAACCATATTTTAGCCTGCCAATGAGAAACCCCAACCGACGCAAGACAGTATATACAAGTGGGAAAGCGTTCATTCGGTTGACCTCATTTTCTGACAGGCAGAAAAGAAAGAAAAAAGAAAAAAAAAGACAAGAAAAACGTATTGACCAAGAAAAGCTGCCTCCAAGGCCTTGCCTGAGGATGTTGTACACCCGCTCATAGCGTCGTGGTGTGTCGGGGCTCGCCCCGGATACGCGTGAGCAAGCTGAACCCGCCCAAGGTACGAGGACCAATGGGTCTCACGCCACCATCGTGATGAGCATCACAAGGCAGAAGATGCGCAGGATGATCGTATCACAGGGCGACTGGTCGAGAAACAATGATGACAGTGTGGGCGTGTCCTGTGAGAGGCTCTCGCTGACGCAGAAGCTGTTGAAGGGTACTAGGCCCAAACAGGAAGTGGTAGAGTGGCCAAGGCACCTGCGACATGTCAGCATTCCAGCTTTTATGACGGAGCGGACGTAGGGAGGAAGGTTTTCCCCCAGGTCCGTTGGGAGGACTTACCAGTCGGTCATTTTTTTAGTCCCCAGAATTTCGTGGTCCCGCTTCAGTAGCCCTGCGTGCGGGGGACAATGAGGTCTTCCCAGATCGGTTGAGGCGCCTTCGGGTAAGCCTTGACGTTGTCCATGAACGAGCTGGTCACCATGGGCCTTGCCATGTTCTGCGCGGCCTGTTGCTGAAAGGCATTCCACTCTTCCTGGACGCCATTCGGGGAATTGAAGTCCTCATTGGACGATTCGCTCATGGAGAGCGAAGGCATGGCCTTGGTGTGCGGGGGCATGCTCATCTGCATGTGAGGTGGAGAGACAGACATGACTGGATGCGACCAGACACTCATGCTGCTGGGCGAGTTGCACATTCCCATGGGCGTTGTGCTCTCGGGTTCCGGGGTCGCCCACATATCGTTGGAGAACATGTCATTTTCGAATCCCAGGCCCACGGGTATAGAGCCGTCGTCAGACCAGCTCTGGTTGTTCATGTAGGGATCCACCAGTGGGTCGGCAATGGCAATGGGCTCGTTGTATGCGAATGGCTCAGGCGTAGATGGCGTCATGGCGCGGCTCGAGGCAAGGAATCCATTCTGCTCCCTGGGCTGCGAGAAGGCTCCCATGTTGGGCTCCGGGCTGCTCGAGTACGAATAGCACTCATCCATGATCTGGGGCTGGTAGGTGGTGGGCAAAGGAGTGAGCATGTTGAAGCTGGGAATGCCTGCTTGTTGGTTCAACTTGGTGGCTGTGTGGAAGTCGATCTGCGAGACATTTCGCATCATGTCGGGTCGTCCAGACGATGGAATGCTGCGAGGCGAGGCGCCCATTGGGAGGGTGTTGGAAGTGGTGTACCTCTTGGGGGAGACGAGGTGCTTTGTGGGTTTCCGGTAGCTGTTGTCCGAGGTGCGGCGAGTGGACCTTGGCTCGCACTGGAGACCCTTTGCTGTGCAACGAGAGCAGGAAGGAACTGCCTTGTCACACTTGGTCTTTGCCTTTGCACAGATGGTGCAGGCGATTGCTCTCCGCTGGGACATTCTGGCGTATGGGTTATGTGGTTTACCGTAGGAGGAGGTCTGGGAAGAGGCACTAGGAGAGGGGACGGAGCCCTCGACCTTGGTGGGTTGGTTCATGGTAAAGGTACGGTGTGTATATGTGTGTATGTGTGAAAGGGTGGTAGGCGATGTAAAAGTGTTTGAGAGTATGGGAGATTGGCACCGAGGATTGCTGTGAGTGAGGGTGGTCGAGGGGGGAGCTTGGGGGGATATAAAATAGTAAGGATGAGTAGGCGTGGATGGCTCAAGCTTCAGAGGGTGGTAGGTGCTGTATGGTGGCTTGTACCATACTGTGGAGACTGACGTGGGATATGCTGTTCGATCCCTAGATTGCAGCCCAGACGCCCTCGGGAACCTCGCAGGAGAAGCCATCAACGGCTGCCCAGTGCAGGATTCGACTCGGGATTGCACCAATGAGGACCCATGGGTGGATAGCAGGCCACGATGTGGCCATCCTCCTTCCAAGATGGTTCGGAGACGTGGTGTGGGTCTGGCAGGGCCTGGCAAGCCTCTGGGTCGCCAGGCCGCGTGCTGGGACCCTGGCTCGAGGGTGACGGGGGTAGAGGGGCAGGGGAGCAGATGGGAAGCAGTGCCTTGCCTGTTTCAGCTCACAGCAGATGGCTGCAGGGGCATGTCCTGCAGGCTGACGGCCGGCCTGGCACGGTCCTGGGAGGTGATCTGACCATGGCTATGACGAAAAGGTCGCGTCTAAACCGAGCGAGGGCTTGAGCCTCGCGGACGTCGGTGCCTGCCTGTTACACATGCTGCTGGTGGCTGCACGTCTGCATCTGGACGCAAGCCATCGTGTCTGATTGATTGAAGGTCAACGGCGAGGACAGCACGCTTGGGGGAGAGGGGTGGAGGCAGAGAGGGCGGGCGGAGAGGGCCGAGCACGAGCATGAGCACGAGCACGGCTTCCGCAATGCAACGCAAGCCAGCAGCACGTTCGCTGTGTGTCGTCGTCGTCGTCTGGCGACGGACGACTGACAGTACTGCGCGACTCCGAGCGACCGAATGAGCGAGAGGGCGAGCGAGCAGCACCGCCAACGTCACTACGCTGAGCGTGGGCCAACTCCTACGGCGCTGTGGGTGGTGACCTCGGCCGGCTGGCTGCGGCCATGACCGCCACAGCTTGAGGCCAGCGCAGACGCAATGCAGGCGGGCATGCAGGCGCAGGTGCAGGTGCAGGACTCGCTGGATACGCTGGTGGACTCTTCTCTCAGCGCACTGTGCGTTCTGTTTTTGGTGGGGGTGGGGGCAGCGGCAGCCTCGCCGTGCACAGTGGACTAAACGCTCGAAGGCCGTAACGGACTCTCCCGTCTTTCGTCTTCGTCCTCGTTTTCGCCTTCGCTCGCCCATGCGCTGATGTAATTTGGCAAGCCGTGCTGTGCGTCGTCGCGGCTCTCCTGCGGACTTGCCCAGTGCAAAGCTGCGAGTGCGCTGGGAAGCCTGACCGTTCGGACCAAATGGGGCAATGCCCTGCGCTGCTTAACCCACAAACTCGCCCAGTCGCCCAATCACCAGCCTCGACCCCGGCCGCATCCCATGCCCAAACGAGCTCCTTTGGGCCCAAAGCCATCCCAAAGGGGAGCATTTAGCCTTCCTAACACCCGCTTCTGGCACGAAACACGACGGCCGGCCACTGGGTGCTCTGCTTCACGTCCCCAACAGGCATTGCCGACCACATCTACAAACCCGTGACCGCGCTCCAGCAGCTTCATCGGAGCTCACTGTTCAAGTGCTTGCTTGCTCCTCTTACTCCGTGGGCCTACTCCATGAAGCCAAATCTACGCCAGCTAGTTACACCATCCCGCTGAGAGAGCAGCGCACTGACGGCTCCTCCAGAAAGGGGGATTTGGCATTTGAGAATGGTATGCCAAAGGTAGGCTGTGCAAGGCCGCCGGTTTATTTCCACAGTAGCTTCGTTCGTAAACCAGTGACATGCCACTCAGTTTCGCCAATGCGATAGCTAAGCAACCTGCGGCAGATCCAAGTCTACGGGTATCTCGCCACCATTAAGTCGACTGGCTCATCATTGAGGTGGTCACGAACCACCAGCAGTCCCAAAGCGGTCAATAGAAACCTGTTAGGCCTACATCTGAAGCCATCGGCTGCAGAAAGGGGTGCATCCGTCGCAGTCGGCGTCGTAGCAGCGCGCCGCAATCCGCATGCATGGAGAAATTCCCCTGGCCACTCTTGACTTATCGAGCTCGGCTACTCCGCCATCATCAGCTTGCGCCATCCAGTATTGCTGGGGGTGAACATGCAGTGCCCCGCTGCCCTATCATGTCCTGGAACATTGCCCGTCGAGGGCGTTGCAAACGTTTGATAGACCCATACCCTAGGACACTGTGCTTGGAGGGGCGCTTCAGATGTTTGAGAGCCCCTGACATGTACAACCATGCACCCGCAAACCATCGAGTACCCGTGCTGCCATCGGACAGGATGCTGCAGTGTTGCCGGGTCCTGTACGAAGGTAAGCGCAAGACCTTGGGAAAGGAGAGTGCCTCCCTGGGGCCATAGCACTCCTCGCCTCTACACGAGCTTCCGAAATGGTTACCACCTGGAGTCAGGCCAGGTCTAACAGTAGGCCTCAACGTTCCAATTGCATTCAGACGTTGAGCTCCCACACGTTGATGGCTAACTCTGTTTCTAGTCTCTGGGACCGTGCCTCGGGGATGCCGCCATCAAAGTTACCCACTTGCGGCTCTGATGTGGAGCTATTGTAGACTTCAGGATCAGGATGCGACGGTTAGGACTGAGGGTGGTAGCTACGCACGCCACATTGAAGCGTACCGCGTACCTGCAGGGCCAAGCTTTTCTGGTGTGGTAAGGGGGGTCGTTTCAGAACATCTTACAATGCTGCACTGTGGTTTAGACTTGTCCGGACTTGGGGTGAGTGGTCGACTTGGGGCGGAGTCGCGCCTGGCGGCCGTGGCTTGCTGCAGGTACCCTTCCACCAAGCTAGTATTCGCAAAGTGTTTGGCTTCATCTCCGTAGTCTACATCGTCCTGAAAAGTGTGGAGAGGCGTCAGGGGTGATAGTATGGGCTCAGCATAGCCTCTGTGCACCATGCGTTTATTCATAGATGCTTCTCGCTTGGGTCGTAAGATCTGCGATTACACCCACCGGAAATGAGCGTGCCATAAGTGATCTTCCTAATCGGGGGCATAAAAGCGAGTGACTCGACCACCAGAATGGTGTCGTACAGAGGCATTGAGCAATTGAGAAACGGAGGTTGCGAGAGAGCTGCTGCTGAAGGGGGGAGTGATGACTGAGCAGTGAGCAGCTATTTCGGCATCGGAAGAAACTGGCAGCCGCTAGCGTGCACCGCTTTCCTTGTTCGTCATGCTCGTGCCACCATCTATGTCAGTCTTCGTCTGCCACCGTTCTACTCTGCTGCATTTTAGCGAGTGCCATAGATAACTTCATTATTTTTATCAAGTGCTGCTACAATCATGCGTGTTGCCGCCGGAACGCGCGTCTTCGACCCGGCGCTCTTCCTTACACAACGCGAGCTACCGTCGGGTGCTACTTCCCCAGATCTACTCATTTTGAACCAGCCAATCAGCGACTTCGATGTCTTTTCCCGGCTCTGGAAGGCCTCGAAATATCGATTATGCGCCGACGGGGGCGCAAATCGCCTGTTCGACATGTTTGAAGGCGAGCTCAAAACTTATAGAGCCCAATACGTGAGTGTCGCACTCACTCTTTGTAAAGCGAACTGCCTGCTGATAGCTATTAGCTGCCAGATGCTATTCATGGAGACCTCGATTCACTGCGTGAGGATGTACGCGCCTACTATGCTGCCCATGGCGTTGAAGTGTCTCAAGACCCTGACCAGTACAGCACTGATTTTGGTAAAGCAATGGAGAAAATCTCCATACGGCATGCAGCTTCATCTCCGCGAGAGGTCCTTGTGCTTGGAACTCTTGCTGGTAGAGTAGACCAAGGTCTTGGGCTGCTGCACGAAATGATACGCGAAGAGGCCAAAGATAGCCAACTTCGTCTGTGGCTCTTCTCCGAATCCAATCTGTCCTTCATTTTGAGAAACAGCGATAATATCGTAAGGAATACGCTTTCAAGCCAAAAGTTCACTGAAAATGTTGGCATAATACCTGTCTATGGTCCTGCTTTGATAACTACTTCTGGCTTGGAGTGGGACGTCCAGGACTGGGATACTCAAATGGGCCATCAAGTCAGTACCAGTAACCATGTGAAAGCAGACGAAGTACACATCTGGACGGACTTCCCTATTCTGTTTACGATTGAACGGGTACAGATGGCATGAGTCCTGGCAACACCACCCGGCTCCCACTGCCGACTACCCAGAGCAACAACTAATGTGGGTGATGGAATGCCCTACATCCCTGACCTCGTAGGCTTCGTAGACTTACCTCAATTCTCCGGTAGCACTGTCCTAGGCAATGCCCTCCAAGCATGGCCCTGCCCAATAAACAAGAACCTAGACACGACGTTTCGTTTGCGCACGCAAGGCGCACTTGTGCCTTATTTCCATAATCACGCGCAGCACATACACCCACCGGTTACTGGCATGCAACGCATTTACCGCCTCGAAAATTACATTTTCCTCATCGGGTGATCAAGCGAGCGATGGGGGTTGGGGGTGGGGGACGCAATGCAAGGCGACGCCTTTTGTTACAGATGTCGTTCATGTCCGGGGACACAGCCACAAACGTTGAAATGGGAGAAAACATGCGCTCTCAAGGCAACGAAAGAAGTCGGAAATAGCATAGCGGCTCGCTTTTACTCTTCTAGTCTAGCTGATACCCTGCCTTGAGAGTCCTCACAGATATTGATGTCTTGGATCTCCTTCGTTCCCCCACAAAAGCGTTGCCTGCGACAAAAGTAAAACACTGTCCTGCGCAACGCAAGAAGCAATCATCGCGAATCACAAACCCCACGTAGTTTTTCTGATGGAACGTTGAGACAGGGTTCCTGTTGGGTGGTAGCGTAACGTGTATTACATATATGATAGTACCTGTATCTTACTTATCACAGTAGTTGCTTTTTCGGGTCTAGCATGCGCACTTATTGTGATCTGCGAATTCTCCTGTCAGTAGTAATGCTGGATACGATAAGTCGTCCGTAAGTTTTGACTTCCACGGGTAGTGTAGAAGCAAAAAAGGTCGGATACAAAACACTGAGCACCACCTTTTGAGGTTTGTTATAGACCTTGGTTTTCCTTTGTTGTTCTTTCCAAAACATTCTTATAAAGGTCTTTGAGGGGTCTTACTATACCTGGCTTGTTTCTACAACATGTGTGGAAACGTCTCAATGAATAAGTTGATGCGTGTCATGCTCCATTTTCGATTACCATTCTATATTTAGAGAAGCATATAGCAGTATGTGAAGAATCGTTATTTTTTTTTAGACTTTATTTCGCTTGAACAGGAAAAAAAGGGGTCATGATTGTTCAATACAGGGAAAGAGTGCTTGTTACCACAGATTTATCATCGCAGGTAAAGCTTGTTAATTGAGAAGAAAGTAGAAGAGACACTGCATTTTTGATGCCGTTAGATTCGCATCGTTAGGATTTAGACGTATACTTCACTATGCTGTGCGCAATTGACGTTTTAGCTCTCGTTAAACAGCCTTTGCATTCGTATATCTTTATCGGGTTACGAACGTGCGTTCCCTTCTATTATTTAGGTAGTGCATGCTTTTCTGTGGACTCTTGTATTTTACTACTATACCGTAAGGCCTGGGTAAGCTAGACCTCGAAGCAAACAGCCATGTTCGTATATCTCATATCAAGCAGCGTATTTGAATGCTTAGATTTCAAAGCACACGTTTCGCATGCTGGATATTACATGATGCATGGCCCGTTACCAAAGCTAGACTTGTTGAACAATACTCTCGTACTAAATAAAGAACGAATAAGGGCGGAAGGAGAGAGACTAGACGAGAGGTCAGAGAGAGGAAACGAGGCCTAACAGCCGCAGATTTATATAATTCTTCGTAGTGAGCTCATTTACTACCTATGTAAGAGTCTTAGAAGAAGGATGTGTCAGTTGAAATGTAATAAAATAGGAACAGAGCTCGCGTTGTAGTTCGTTGACAGAGTGAATTAAAAAAAGGTACTTTGGCGAGCCTCACTAATGTCTATGCCGTCTAAGATCTACAGAATATGGTTAGTGATTCTAACATGAGAATATAAGAGAGATGTCTTTGAGATAATGCCTATGAGGATTGTTGCAATAGACTATCAACAACCGAATTAACACCGAGATTATTGAAAACAGAACTAGAATAGAATTCCACAGACAAATCCAGTAATGGATAATCCCTTCTGATTAGAACCGATGTCAAAGAACATTCCAATACATTACTGAGCGAATTACTCTTCGCATCTCAATAGTTAAAGATTTAGCCAGATAAGAAACTTCTCTATTCAGTAGATCAACCTGTAAATTAGGTTTATTTGTTTGAACCTAACTCTTATTATGCACTGTTTGACCACAAGCTGGGAGAAGAATCTCTTCTTAACATTCACATGTAAGCATCAGGGTTGAACCTCGGCATACACACGATCACTCAATCAGGTACCAGCACATGTATACTAAATACGGCATACTTTCTTCTCAACCCTTCACCAAGCCGTATTCTGCTGCACCTTTCACATCCCTACCTCATGCGCAACTCTCCCCGCATATTCCTCTATCGTACCCGTCCCGAGATTCGGGCACATCAATATCATGAGACCGATCCCTCGGGACATATTCGACCGATGTACCTGCCGGCCGAAAGGGACATTCTATTCTTGTCCTCAGCCTCGTGTAGTGGCCTACAGCGCACGACCCTCATGTCGGTAGTACCACATTACTGTTCCCATTCGCTGATGAGACCTACACCCACACAGCCACCACCCTAGTCAGCAAGCTAAACGTCAGCGTGAGCCGGCGACCACGCGACGAAAACCCGAACCAGCGGAAAGACGGCGAGGAAGGGGAAATGCAGGTACAGGGCAGCGCGCACCCCTGCCGTGGGTCGCATTTAGACAAAACTTCGTGATAGAACATGCATTGAATTCGTATATAAGCATGCACGCGCGGAACGAGCAGAAGATCTTCGTACATGCGACACGCATGCTATGCGATTCGCATTCTGCGTATCTGGGTGAAGCGAGAAAGAACCGCGTCCGTGTGCAAGGGTAGGCGAGGTAACTGGAACACGAGGTCAATATTCGTGGACGAACAAGTTAAGAGAGAAGCAGATCATTCCACCGTAAGAGGAAGCTGCAGCAAAATTTTGTGGGGAGGAGTACATTCTTGGAGCGAATGCTATTTTCGTTTTCGGACCAGTTCGCAAAACAGACATGCGTCTTGAGTGCTCCAGATAAAAAAAGAAGGGGTGCCTTTTATCAATAATTCATATATTCTAGTGAAGCCCTCCTTCCCGGACCGCGGTTTATTGCTTAATGTGCCTCACAAATAAAAAATCATAACTTGAAGAAGTTCAACATGAAAGTGTGCCTCTCACGCCAAGCCTGGTTCAATAACAAAACATGAGCATAGAAATAGGTAGACACTAACTAAAGTACAGGTCTATCGCCCTAATCTTGCTAAGACCAATTTTCAAGATGAAATATATCCAGTTAACTTGTTAGACTCCAAGACCTGAACATTTCAAATTTCCCAGTCCCAATCTAGTCTCGGGACAACATATGCCCTCACCAATTCCATCAGGTACTCTCCGGCATCGCCAACCTGCCAAAGTGCCCTCCCATGTGTCAGCAAGATAGCGTAGTAACCTAAAATCAACACCGACTCCATGTTTCTTGCCGCTAATAGAGCAGTATACTCCCTTGGTACCAGCATACACCACAGGAAGAGCAATTGGTATTGATTTCCGGGATGCTCGTTCTTGTCCATGACAGCATCGAACCCTACTTGTAAATAATCTAAAGCTACTTTGCAAGCCTCTTTATCTGCCTGACTCAAGATAGTCGATCTCTCTACTAGCTCTTTAACGCGTAGGCATCGAGTACCGCGCGGCTTACGCGAGGTCAGATCGGAGCTCATCTTTAGGATTGGTTCTAGCTCAGACGCTCTAAGCAGCGGCGACGCCGTCTTGTAGATCGTGAAGATTCCTCGCTGTGTCTCTAGGCACGGTATGAAGTACTCTAGAAATATGTCTAACCCTCCCGGGTCACGCCGGCACAGCGTGTCTGTGAGAACATGATGACCGAGTACAGTAGCAAAGAGTAACACAGGAATACCGGTAGACTGAGAAATGGGAATGCAAGAAGAGTTGAAAAGTGACACCGCGCGTGTTTGCAGCGTGATTGCTTGATGCATGTAGGATTCCGATTCTGAAGGGTGCAGTACGGCCAAGTGGCGGGCGCTAAAGGCCAGCAGCTGATGAATCAGATAGGGGTTCTCGATGGCTATTTTTAAAGCACCCTCAAAGGTGAGGTAGGCAGAGTGCATATCGCGGTCGCCTCCTAAGCTGAAGAGGTCTTTGGCGGAGCTGATGTGAAGGACTAACCTAATATGGTCCAGATTGACCCCATTGCATTGGATGGGATCGTGGATGTCTTCGAGATTGGAAGTGGCCGGTGAATTAGGATGTATGCGAGGGATTTCATTAGACGAAAAGGCGTTGGGATTTGGCGTAGGATAGACGTCTGGAATAGCCGGATATGTGGATACCTCTAAAGATGGGTCTTTTAGGGTCAGTCCCCGAGACGTAGTCTGAAGTGTGAAACTACATTGGCGATCCGAAACAGCACAGAGATGACACGTTGGGCGTTGTTCATCGCACTAGAGAAATGTGAAGACGAGATTAGCATCGGGGGCTGCCAACCAATTGAAGAACCCCTACCTTTACGTGCCTTCGCTTGCTGTTCGAGCCATATTAGCAGCTGTCTATGCTACTTTAATGTAGTATATAGACTTACCACTCCAAGCACCCACCGCGCGACTTCTTATGGCTCCGCCTCAACATGCCTCGGCTCCAACCTAGATTTCCAGCGTCGCTTCCAGTTCTTCCCTAGAGCCCTAGATTATAGTAATACGCGTATTACCAAGCGAAAGAAGATACGTGTGGCAATTAATATGTCCCTGAAGCCTAGAAGGCTTGTGCACTTAGTTGCAGCAATGGCTCGCTTCTGGATTAGCTAATACGCGTATTCATGCCCAGCCTCTGCTTTCTGAACGCTGATTGGACGAAAGTCGCAAGCTTTGCCTCTTTCAGCTGTACAGTTATGGAAGAGTTCTCGTAGCCCAGGAATTGTTTGATAGCATATCTCAGAACCACGCGTACCGTCGTTGACATGAGAAAGATGGAATAGGGGCTAGATGGTTCTGGGCATAATTATAGCCAAACCTATAAAGACGTAGGCTCCATACTTCGATGTACCAGAAGACTAAAAAGCTCAGGAAAGCGATCTCAAAATGGCGAACGGAGAGCCTGGTACGTATATGAGCTTCAAGAATTCTCACGTATTTCTCATAGATTAATTTCTACCTTGTAGTCCCAGGAAGCCTTTACATTTATGCTCCTAATCGCACTGCGCCTATTGTATTCACTATCCTTTACGGTATTTCGGCAGTTGGGCATGTATATCAATGCCAGTGAGTTACATATCTATCATCAATTCAAGCATACAACTCATCCATACAGTCGCCACAAAACATGGTCTATCATCGGTCTTCATCCTCTCTGTGCCCTGCTCTTTGCCCTAGGATATGCTCTGCGCGCCTACAGCAGCGCAGCGCATTACCTGTACAGTATACCCAACCTAATTATCTATATACTTAGCCAAGTGTTTATCTATGTCTGTCCGTACGTCAAAAATCACTTCACCCCTCTTCCAACTAATTCCTCATACCATCCCAGACCCCTCCTCGAATTAGCAAACTACCACGTTCTCGGCCGCACGCTCTCCTATGTTCCCAAAATCTCACCTCTGCCACCTAGTCTTGTCCTCCGCGTCTTCGGCAGTATCATGGCCATCATCGAAGCCGTCAACAGCCTCGGTGTCTCGTTCTCGGCAAATCCTTCTTCTTCGCCCACGACCCAGAATCTGGGCAAATATCTTACCTTGACCGCGCTTTCCATTCAATTTGTTGTTTTGTTTACTTTCGTCATCTTAGCCGCTACTTTCCACCACCGTTGTAACAGAAAGGGACTGCGTGCCCCGCGTATACAGCCCGTTCTCCGCACACTTTACATTAGCACTTTTCTCATCCTGGTGCGGTGCATATACCGGCTGATCGAGCATCTTGGGAACACGAATATCGATCTTGATGACATGGAAGCGCTGAAACACGTCAGTCCGATCTTACGCTACGAAGTCTACTTCTGGATCTTCGAGGCTGTACTCATGTTGTTCAATTCTGTATTGTGGAACATTTGGAATCCTGGACGGGAACTGAAGCGCAACGTATATCTTGGTAGCAATGGGGTTACGGAGTTGGAATATGAGCAGGTCAAGGATGAGAGAAATGTATGGGAAAAGGTTGGTTGCGT
>Ga0247757_10000725_pt1 | contig 26136 bp, 24 predicted proteins | sample UWRJL126311R4_FD_180929 | JGI IMG/M metagenome (GOLD analysis project Ga0247757, IMG submission 180929) | Plant litter microbial communities from Arlington Agricultural Research Station in Wisconsin, United States - UWRJ-L126-311R-4 | ecosystem: Environmental > Terrestrial > Plant litter >...
ATCGTCGCCGAGTACAGCGTCCTGGCCATGCCCATCCTCCCGATCGTCGTTCGTCTCCCCGTTGAGACTACGAGGGACGCGCGAACTCATCGGCGGCGTGACAAGCTCCCGCCCATGACCAGCAGCGGCCTACGCGAGCGCGTCCTGCGGACCGAGGCCGGCCGGCGCCTGCGCAGCGTGCGGCGGGCGTTCGAGCCGGCGCACATCACCCGTGACCGCGAGGACATGGGGCACCTGCGGTCGCTGATGGCCCACGTCCTGCGGCCCGACCACACCTGCGTCGACGTCGGCGCCCACGCCGGCGCCGTGCTCCAGGACGTCGTGCGTCTCGCGCCCCAGGGCCGCCACCACGCGTTCGAGCCGCTGCCCGACATGGCCGCAGCGCTCGCCGCTCGCTTCCCCCAGGTCGAGGTCCACGCGCTCGCGCTCTCCGACGTCACCACCACGCGCGAGTTCGTCCACATGGTCGACGACCCCGGCTGGAGCGGCTTCGTCGAGCGCCCCACCCCGGGCGGGCAGACCGCGCGAAGGATCTCGGTGCCGACCGCGCCCCTGGACGACGTGCTGCCCGCCGGCACCACGGTGGACTTCCTGAAGATCGACGTCGAGGGCGCGGAGCTGGAGGTCCTGCGCGGCGCCCGGGCGACGATCGAGCGCAGCCGCCCGGTCATCGTCCTGGAGCACGGGCTCGGCTCCGCCGACTTCTACGGCACCGGCCCGGACAGCGTGCACGCCCTGCTCGCCGGGGCGGGGCTGCGCGTCTTCACGCTCGCCGGCGACGGCCCGCTCGACGCGGCCGCCTTCGCGCGGATCTTCCACGCGGGCACCGCGGTCAACTTCGTCGCGCACCCCTGAGGGCGGGCGCCCCGGAGTCGACCTCGGGTCAATCCCAGGTGGCGGCCGCCGCGACCAACGGTTGACGACGGGCCGCGCGCGCACGCCTAGCGTCGCGCCGATGCTTGCGTTCCGTGCCCTGTCCACCCCGTTGCGCCGCGCCGCCGGGCTCGCCCTCGTCGCCGGCGCCGTCCTCCCCGCCGCCGCCTCCGCGGGCACGACGATCGTCAACGACTACGCCGTCTCCTACGACATGGAGGTGACGTACGAGCACAACCAGTACTGGGGCGAGAACGTCGCGGACACCGCGAACGTCACCTACAAGCTCAGCGGCGACCTCGGCCACGCGATCTTCGAGGACGACACGCTGAAGGCGCCGGTGGCCGCTCCGATCGACGTGACGACGGACACCACGACGAAGACGACGCACACCAACCCGCTCGGCACGTCCGGGAGCTGCGAGGGCGGCAAGGGCACGGTCCGCGGGACCGGCAACCTCGCGATGACCAAAGGCGGCCAGCTGTGGTTCGCGCCCGTGATCGGTGCCGAGGTGACCGCGCAGTGCTCCGACACCGACGGGCGCAACCAGACGTCGGTCCTGCGCTTCTCGGCGATCCAGGGCGACCCGCCGCCGACCGGCCTGACCGACGCGGTGCCCTGGTTCGGATTCGGGTTCGGGGTCGGCGAGTCGTACGACCGGATCGGCTTCCGCACGCCGTTCGCCGTCCGGGCCAAGAGCCGGCGCTGCCCCGGGCACGACGTCGCGTCGACCACGAAGTGCGATCTCCTGATCAAGGGCGAGCTGCTGTTCGTCAGCATCCACCGCACCAAGAAGAAGAACGACCGGGTGGAGATCAAGGGCGTGAAGGTCACCGGCCAGCCCAAGCTCGACAAGGCCCGGACGAAGGCGACCACGACGGTGCGCTGCCCCCGGGCCTGCCAGGTCGACATCGGGATCGGCGTGTTCAAGCCGCCGACGCGCAAGGCGCCGATGGCCCCGTTCGCCCGCAAGCGGGTGAAGCTGGAGCGCGGTGGGGAGAAGACCGTGACGGTCAAGCTCGACGCCGCCGACCGGGCGCGCATCGGCAAGAGCGGCGCGCTGGCCCAGGTCAGCGTGAAGGTCGGCGCGCGGACGCAGGTGGGGACCTACCCGCTCGCGCTGCCGCCGATCCCGGGGCTGGACGACGTGCCGGACCTGGAGCGCTGAGCCGGCGGCGCTACCGCAGCCCGGCCAGGAACCGGCGCACCGCCCCCACCGGCAGGCCGCGCATGAGCCCCGAGACGAGGTAGACGATCACGGCCGCGGTGGGGGCGAGCAGCCCGACGACGATCCCGACGACGTACAGGGTGAAGCTCGGGAGCTGGCTGAACCGGGCCTCCACCCGCTGGGCGTCGACGTCGTCCCGTACGAGCCGCTGGTCTCGCGTGGCGTAGCGGCCGAACCACGTCAGCGCGAGCACCAGCGCGAACAGGACCAGCCCGTAGAAGACGACGGCGACGCGCTCGGCATCCTCCTGGTGCAGGTACTCCGCCGCGAGCTTCGTGGGGAACGGCAGGAACGACGCGAGCAGCAGGACCAGGAGGTTGATCCGGTACAGGGTGCCGTCCGCGGCGCGCAGGGTGCCCGTGATCGCCGAGTGCTGCATCCACACCACGCCGATCGTCAGGAAGCTCGTCACATACGCCAAGTAGGAAGGCCACTCGTCGAGGATCGCGCGCAGCAGGTCCTTGCCGGCGTCCGGGGCGACCGCGAGCTCGAGCACGATGATCGTGATGGCGATCGCGAAGACCCCGTCGCTGAACGCCCCCAGGCGGTCGAGCGGCAGCTCGTCGTGATCGTGGGGATCGTGGGACGGACGGTGGTGGGACGCGCGGCGCACGCGAGGATCATCCCCGGCGGGCAGGATGGTCCGCCCTCCAACGCGCGCCGAGCCCCACGAGCGTCCCGCTCAGCGGGACCGAGGTGGGGCTCGGCGGGAGGAGGGTGTCAGGGACCGGGCCACCGCTCGGCGGTCCGCCGCTCGGCGTCCGCGTCGTGGATGCGCTGCAGGTTGCGGCCGCCGCGGGCGAACGTGACCGCGACCGCCGGCGGCACCTCGTCCTCGGCGAAGCGCCGCGGGTCCCAGTCGGCGTCGCGCACGTGGTGGACGCCCACGCGGCGCGCGGCGGCGGTGTCGTCGTAGCGCCACGGGCCGGAGATCCGCCCGAGGCGGTACGCCCCGTCGGCCGTGCGCGTCCACACGAAGGCGCCGGCGGGCAGCTCGGCGAACCGCAGCAGCATCCGGCCCGCCTTCTCCCCGTGCTCGCGCGTGGCGGCCAGTACCGCGTCGCCGAGGGAGGCGGGGACGGAAGAGAGGGCGTCGCCGATCCCCACCAGCCCGCGCTCGACCGCGCTCGTCGCCCCCGCGCCGGGCGGCACGTCGTCGCGGTCCCGCGCGCGCATCGGCGCGCGGTGGACGGGGTTCACGGGGATCACGGGGATCACGGCGTCACCGCGCACGTCCGCGGTCGAGCCCCACGAGCGTCCCGCTCAGCGGGACCGAGGTGGGGCTCGGCGGAAGAGGAGGCCACGGGTCGTAGGGTAGGGCCCGCCGTGCGACGGAACGAGATCACCACCCGGATCGAGGTCCACAAGGGGACCGGGACGCGCTACCACTCCCTCCTGCACCGACCCGACGGCGTCGTGGTCGCGCTCGACGGCGGCGGCTACAACCGGATCGGTGGACCGGTCGACCGGATCCCGCACGACGTCGCCCACCACGTCGTGGAGCACCGGCTCGGCCTCGCGGCGGGGCTGTGGGGCGTGCTGGCCGCGGGCGGGATCGTCCAGAACGCCACCTTCACGGACGGCCGCCGGCCGCCCCACGCCCTGCGTCGCGCCACGGCGATCGCCGACGCGGCCGGGGAGTCGCTGCGCCAGGCCGAGATCCTGGTGCGCGCCGTCGCGGACCTCACGCTTATGCGCGGCGCCCCACCGGACTCAGCCGCGTTCCGCGCCGCGGTCGGCGAGCGCTGGTGGACGCCGGCGGCCACGGCCGAGGCCCTGCGCGCCGCGTGCACCGACCTGGCGGCCGCGGCGCTCCGCTGGCGGGACCTCGCGCCCGGCGAGACGTTCGCCCTGCGGTGGCCGGTCCGCCCGGTCAGCCGGTGACGGTCGGCTCCTCGGCGGAGCGCTGCGTCGGGAGGTTGACCGACACGCCGGCGGGCACGGCCACCGGGCCGTCGAGCAGCGGGTCGCCGGTCTCGCGCATCCACCGGTCCAGGCGCCCGCGCAGGTCGACCGCCACCTCGGCGTAGGCCGGCTCGTCGACGACGTTAGCCGCCTCGCCGGGATCGAAGACCAGGTCGTAGAGCTGCTCGGGCGCCTGGACGCGCGTGGCCCAGCCGTGCTCGAGCAGCAGCTCCTTGCTCGGGCTGTCGTCCACGTTGGGGAGCACCGGCGTCACGTGCTCGTCGTCGTAGCGCCGCACGTACTTGTAGCGCCGGGTGCGCACCGCCCGCTGCGGCTCGTAGGCGGCGTGGAACGTGACCTCGCCGAAGATCTCCTCGTTGACGTCCTCCACGGCGCGCCGGACCACCGGCATCAGCGAGCGACCGTGCAGGCCCACCGGGGGCGCGATCCCCAGGAGCTCGCAGAGCGTGGGGAACACGTCGACCTGGGAGACCAGCGCGTCGCTGACCCGGCCGCCGTGGAACCCGCCGGGCCCGCGCACGATCAGCAGGACGCCGAGGCCGCGATCCGACAGGGTGGCCTTGGCCCCGGGGAAGGGCGGCCCGTGGTCGGTGGTGAAGATGACGAGCGTGTCGTCGTAGAGGTCGTGCTCGTCGAGCGCGTTGAGGACCGAGCCGACACCCTGGTCCAGCGACCGGGCGCTCTGCTTGAACGACGCCATGTCCCGCCGGGTCCGCGGGGTGTCGGGCAGGTTCGCCGGCGGCGCGGAGTACAGCGCGTCGCGGATCGACGTGGGCTCGAAGAAGTCGCGGTGGGTCTCGAAGAAGCCGACCGAGAGGAAGAACGGCTGGTCGCGCGCGGCGGCCTGGGCGATCGTCTCCACCGCGGCGGGCGCGACGTTGGCGGCGTGGGTGGAGTCGATCGGGACGATCCGGTCGTAGCCGATGTCCACCGGGTCGAGCGAGACGTGCTGCTCGCCCACGAGCGCCGACCAGTAGCCGGCGGCGTGGAGGGTGTGGACCAGGTGCTGGTCGTAGTCGTCGAGCCGGAAGCCCCGGTGCGCGAGCCCGTGCATCCCGTTGGTGTGGCCGAACCGCCCGGTCAGGAGCGCCGACCGGCTGGCCGAGCAGATGGGGGCGGCGGAGAACGCCTGGCGGAACAGCAGGCCCTGGTCGGCGAGGCGCTGGATGTTCGGCGTGGGAACCTGATGGCCGTACGGTTGGATGTACCGGCCCGTGTCGTGCGAGTGGAGATAGACGATGTTGGGAAGACGGGAACCCATCGATCGAGTATAAACACCCTTAATCCCATCGATTTTGTCTGGTATCCGCTTCCCCACCCGCTCGTACATGCTCTGCGCGACCCCGCGCAGCGGCAGCACCCTGCTCTGCGACCTGCTCGAGTCCACGGGCGTCGCCGGCCACCCCGCCGAGCACTTCGAGGCGCTCGACAGCACCGGGCTCCCCCGCCAGCCGCGGCAGTACTTCAACCCCGGCGCGCAGCTCACTGGGCTCCTGGCCCCCACCGACCCGGGCGCCCCCGACCCCGAGCTGCGCCTGGAGGAGGCGTTCGCGGCCGGGACCACGTCCAACGGCGTGTTCGCCACCAAGGTGATGTGGGGCTTCCTCCCCGACCTGATCCGGCGGGCGCGCACCCGCACCGGCCAGCCGCACGCCGCGGACGTCGCCGTCCTGGAGCAGCTGCTCCCGGGACTGCGCTACGTCCGGGTCACGCGCCGGGACAAGGTCGCCCAGGCCGTGTCGCTGTGGACCGCGGTGCAGACCCGCGTGTGGCGCGCGGGCGACGACGACGCCCCCGCCGCCGAGGCCGTCTACTCCTTCGACGGCATCGACCACCTCGTCCGCCAGCTCACGAGCCAGGAGGCCGCATGGGCCGACTGGCTGCAGGCCCGGCACCGCGTCGCCCCGGTCGTGGTCTACGAGGAGCTGGTCGCCGACCCGCAGGCCGTGATCGGCGAGCTGCTCGCCGCGCTCGGCCTCGCCGACGCCGCCGTGGAGGCCCCCGCGCCCCGGCTGCACCGCCAGGCCGGCGACCGCTCGGCCGAGTGGATCGCCCGCTACCACGCCGAGCGCGAAGCCCAGGCGCGCGGGCCGGTCGCCGCCAAGCGCAGCCCGGGCGTCACGTGGCACCGGGGGACGCTGCCCCGCGAGGACCGCTGGGGCGCGCTGGAGCACGGCGGCGCGACCATCTGGTTCACCGGCCTGCCGGCGTCCGGCAAGTCCACCATCGCCGCCGCGCTGGAGCGGGAGCTGCTCGCGCGCGGGCGGCACGCCTACCTCGTCGACGGCGACAACGTGCGCCACGGCCTGTCCGGCGACCTGGGCTTCGCCGCGGAGGACCGCAGCGAGAACGTCCGGCGCGTCGCCCACGTCGCCCGGCTGTTCGCCGACGCCGGCATCCTGGCGCTCGTCTCCCTCGTCTCCCCCGCACGGGCGGACCGCGAGAACGCCCGCCGCCTGCACGACGCCGCCGAGCTGGCCTTCGTGGAGGTCTTCGTCGACACCCCCGTCGAGGAGTGCGCCCGCCGCGACCCCAAGGGCCTGTACGCGCAGGCGCGACAGGGGCAGCTCAGCGGACTGACGGGGCGCGACGCTCCGTACGAGCCGCCGGCCGCGCCCGACGTCGTCATCCGCACCCAGGACGAGAGCGTCGACGCGGCGGTCGACCGCCTGCTCACGCTGCTCGCCGACCGAGACCTGTAGCACCGTCCACCACCGCTGGAAGGATCCACCGATGCCCCCGCTCCGCCTGCTGCTCGCCACCCCGCTCGTCGTCGCCGCCATGGCGCTGGCCGCGTGCGGCAGCGACGACTCGTCCGACACGAAGACGAGCTCCGCGTCCGCCACCACCGCGACCCAGAGCGCGGCGGCGTGCACGAAGGACCAGCTGAAGACCAAGACCGCGGGCACGCTCACCGTGGCGACCGACAAGCCGGCCTACCCGCCGTACTTCGTGGACGACAAGCCGGCGAACGGCCAGGGCTTCGAGAGCGCCGTGGCCTACGCCATCGCCAAGCAGCTCGGCTACGCCCCGGCCGACGTCAAGTGGGTCGTGGAGTCGTTCAACTCCTCGTACGCGCCGGGCCCCAAGGACTTCGACTTCGACGTCAACCAGATCTCGATCACCGAGCCGCGCAAGAAGGCCGTCGACTTCTCCTCCCCGTACTTCGAGGCGCCGCAGGCCCTCGTCGCGCTGAAGGGCTCCAAGGCCGCCGAGGCCACGTCGCTGGCCGAGCTCAAGGACGTCCAGCTCGGCGTGCAGATCGGCACGACGAGCCTCACCGCGGTCAACGACGTGATCAAGCCGTCCAAGCAGGCCAAGGTGTTCGACAACTCCAACGACGTCGTCACCGCGCTGAAGCAGAAGCAGGTGGACGGCGTGGTCGTCGACCTGCCGACCGCGTTCTACCTCACGGGCGCGCAGGTGCAGGACGCCAAGATCGTTGGCCAGTTCGCCGTTCCCGGCGGCGACACGTGGGGCGCGCTGCTGGCCAAGGGCTCGCCGCTGACCGCCTGCGTCTCCCAGGCCGTCGACAAGCTGAAGGCCTCGGGCGAGCTGGACAAGATCAACCAGCAGTGGCTCGGCGAAGCGGCCGGCGCCCCGACCCTCTCCTAGATGGCGACGCCCGGCGTGGACCGACAGGCGGTCCGCGCCGCGGCGAAGCGCCGCCACGAGCGGCGCAGCACGGCGGTCGCGGCCCTCTCGACCGTCGTCGTGCTCGGCGGTCTGGTGGCGCTCGTCGTCACCCGGCCGGGCTGGGGCCAGGTCCACGAGCTGTTCTTCAACTGGTCGGTGTTCCGGGACGCGTTCCCCGAGGTCCTGTCGGCGTTCTGGATCGACGTGAAGCTGTTCGTGATCGTGGAGGCCTGCGTGCTGGTCTTCGGGCTGCTCGTCGCGCTGACCCGCACCAGCCGCCACCCCGCGCTGGCGCCCGGCCGGATCCTCTCGCTGCTCTACGTGGACGTGTTCCGGGGCATCCCCACCATCCTCGTCGTGTACCTCGTCGGTTTCGGGGTGCCGGCGCTCACGTTGTCCGGACTACCCACCGACCCGGTCGTGCTCGGCGGCATCGCCCTCGGCCTCTCCTACGGGGCGTACGTGGCCGAGGTGTACCGCTCCGGCCTGCAGACCGTCCACCCCAGCCAGCGCCAGGCCGCACTGTCGGTCGGGCTGTCGCACCTGCAGTCGCTGCGGTTCGTGGTCCTGCCCCAGGCCGTGCGCAACGTCCGCGCCCCGCTCCTCAACGACTTCATCTCGCTGCAGAAGGACGTCGCCCTCGTCGCGATCCTCGGCCCGCAGGAGGCCTACCGGGTCGCGCAGATCCTCCAGGGCGAGCAGTTCAACTACACGCCGCTGATCGCCGCGGCGCTGCTCTACCTCATGGTCACGTTCCCGCTCGCGCGGATCCTCGACCGGATGAACCGGCGGGACCCGTCGCGGGCCGCGCTGGCGGTGCGCTGATGGCGCCGCCCGTCATCGAGGTCCGCGGCGTGACCAAGGCGTACGGCGACAAGCCGGTGCTGCGGGGCATCGACCTGCGGCTGCTGGAGCACCAGGCGGTCGCGCTGATCGGGTCGAGCGGCTCGGGCAAGTCGACGCTGCTGCGCTGCATCGACCTGCTGGAGGAGATCGACGACGGCGACGTGTTCCTCGACGGCGAGGTGGTGACCGACCCGTCGGTGCATCCCGTGGCCGTGCGGCGCAAGCTGGCGATGGTCTTCCAGGCCTACAACCTCTTCCCGAACCTGTCGGTGCTGGACAACGTCGCGCTCGCCCCGATCCGCGTCCACGGGACGTCACGGGCCCAGGCGCGCGAGGAGGCCCGCGCGCTGCTGGAGCGCTTCGGCCTCGGTGGGCGGGAGAAGGACCATCCCGACCACCTGTCCGGCGGCCAGCAGCAGCGGGTGGCGATCGCCCGCGCCCTGGCCACGCGGCCCCGGGCCCTGCTGCTCGACGAGGTCACCAGCGCGCTGGACCCCGAGCTCGTCGGCGAGGTGCTGGCGATTATCCGGGACCTGAAGCGGGACGGGATGACGATGCTCATCGCCACCCACGAGATGGCCTTCGCCCGCGACGTCGCCGACGAGGTGTGCTTCCTCCACGACGGCGCGATCCTCGAACGGGGAGAGCCCGAGCGGATCTTCTCCGCCCCCGAGGCCCCGGAGACCCAGCGCTTCCTGCGCCGGCTGCTGGACGCGGGGCGGTTGTAGCGGGGCGCCCGCGGGGACTAGCGCTTGGCCTTGGCGGCGTTGAGGGCGACGGCCTCGCGGACGAGGGCCTTGAACGCATCCTCGTCGACCTCCTCGCCCTCGTGGAAGTCGATGGCGCGCCGGACGTTCCCCTCCAGGCTGGAGTTGAAGAGGCCCGAGGGATCCTCCAGCGACGCGCCCTTGGCGAACGTCACCTTCACGACGGCCTTGTAGGTCTCGCCGGTGCAGAGCATCCCGTCGTGGTACCAGACGGGGACGCCGCGCCACTTCCACTCCTCGACGACGTCGGGCTCGGCCTCCTTGACCAGGCCCCGGAGCCGGCTGAGCATCTCGCCCCGCCAGTCGCCCAGGTCCGCGATCCTCGCGTCGATCAACTGGGAGGGGGACTTGTCTTCCTGCGACCCGCTGCTCGTCATGCCATCGCTCCTTCGTCGTCTCGTAGCGCCGAGTGTCACTTTAGAGGTCATATCGACCTGAAAAGCGGCACTCGGCGCCGCGGGGCGCGAGCCTCAGACCCCGCTGCTCACCACACCCGTCGGCGCCGTGAGGGCCGGGGTGCCGGCGCCGTAGGCGTTGGAGCCCACGACGCGCAGGCGCAGCGTGGAGCCCACGTCCGCGAGGACCGGGGTGTAGTAGCGGTTGCGGGTGGAGACGACGGTGCAGTTGTCCCCCGAGGTGTCGCAGCGCTGCCACTGGTAGCTGTAGCCCAGCGTCGGGTACGGGATCCACGTGCCGGTCTGGCCGACGAGCTGGACGCCGACCGCCGGGGTGGCGCCGCCGTCGATGCCGGGCTGCGTCGTCTCCGCCGGGACCACGCCGTTGACCACGCCGGACGGCGCGGTCGTGGCCGGGGTCGAGGAGCCGTAGGCGTTGGCCGCCACCACGCGCAGGCGCAGCGTCGACCCGACGTCGTCGGCGACCGGCACGTAGGTGCGCTTGCCCGTCGCGATCGACGCGCAGTTGTCGCCCGACGTGTCGCAGCGCAGCCACGTGTAGGCGTAGCCCGCGGTCGCGGACGGGTTCCACGAGCCGGTCGTGCCGGTGACCGTCGTTCCGATCACCGGGGACGCGCCGTCGGTGAGCACCGGCGCCGTCGTCACGGCCGGCACCACGCCGTCGACCACGCCGGAAGCGGCCGTCGTGGCCGGGGTCGACGCGCCGTAGGCGTTGGTCGCCACCACGCGCAGGCGCAGCGTCGAGCCGACGTCGGCGACCACCGGGGTGTACGTCCGCTTGCCCGTGGCGACCGACGTGCAGTTGTAGCCCGTCTCGTCGCAGCGCAGCCACGTGTACGCGTAGCTCGTCGCGGCCGGGCTCCAGGAGCCGGTCGTGCCGGTGATCAGCGTGCCGAGGACGGGTGCCGAGGCGTCCGTGAGCACCGGGGCGACCGTGTTGGCCGGCACGATGCCCTCCACCACGCCGGTCGGGACGCTGGTGGCCGGCGTGCCCGCGCCGAACGCGTTGCTCGCGGTCACGCGCATCCGCAGCGTGTGCCCGACGTCGTCGGCGACCGGCGTGTAGTACCGGTTGCGGGTGGAGACGACCGAGCAGTCGTCGCCGCCCGTGTCGCAGCGCAGCCACTCGTACGTGTAGCCGGCCGTGGCGGGCGGGGACCACGTGCCCCACTGGCCGGTGAGCTGCGTGAGGATCTTCGGCGCCGCGGCGTCGTCGATCGTCGGCAGCGACGTGTTGGCCGGGGCCACGCCCTGCACCACGCCGGTCGGCGCGGACGTGGCGGGCAGGCTCGGGCCGTAGACGTTGCTGGCGATGATCTGCAGGCGCAGCGTGTGCCCGATGTCGTCGGCGGTCGGCGTGTAGAAGCGGTTGCGGGTGGCGACCGTGCTGCAGTCGTCGCCGCCGGTGTCGCACCGCTTCCACTCGTAGGCGTAGCCGGTGTTGGCGGCCGGGTTCCAGGTGCCGTTCGTGCCCGTCAGCTGCACGCCGACCAGGGGCGCGCCGCCGTCCTCGATCGCCGGGGCGACCGTGGAGACGGGGATCGGCAGGTAGGTGGAGAACGCCTTGTTCGCCACCTGGTTGTCGACTGCGACGGAGGCCGTGCTCGGCCCGATGATCGTGAAGTCGCCGAGGGTCCGGGTCGAGACGCCGTCCTGGAGGGTCGCGGTCGGGCTTGCGTAGGTGCCGTTGTCCGACGAGAACGTGACCGTCTTGGCGACCGGCGTGATGGTGACCGGGTCACCGTCGCTGTTGTGCTTGAGGTCGGCGGTGACCGCGGTGGAGGCGGTCTTCAGGACGGGATCCGGGTTCACCGACGCGCTGAGGACCAGCCGGGGCGCGGTCGTGGTGCCGCCGGCGCCCGGGCCCACGACCGTGGCGCAGCCCGGGGTGTTGGGCCCCGTGTTGCAGCCCCACCAGTTGTCGCGGGCGTTCGCCGGCGAGCCGTCGTTGTAGAAGCTGTTCGGGATGCTCGGGGAGAACGCGTTGCCCGTCGCCGTGACGACGGAGACGCCCGCGTAGGTCAGGAAGCCGTAGGTGCCGCTCACGAACGAGTTGCCGGTCATCGTGATCGGCCCGTTCCCCGCCGAGATGAGGCCGGCGTAGGCGCCCGCGGGAGCGAAGCGCGAGTCGGAGACCTGCGTGGAGACGCCCGTCGCGTACATGGCGTCGTTCTTCGTGTCGAAGTTCAGCCCCGACGCGGCGATGATCGAGCCCGCGTAGAGCCCGGTGAGGATGTTGGTGAAGTTGACGTTGCGCACCGTCGCCGGGTTGAGGTTGTAGAGCCCGAAGGAGCCGTCGCCCGCCGCCGAGAGCGAGGTGAACGTGAGCCCGTCCATGACGATGTTGTCGGCCTGGATGATGAAGCCGAACCCGCCCGGGGACACGAGGATGCGCGCCTCGGGACCGGTGCGGTCGATCGCCGACACCCCCGCCTGCGGGCCCTTGTACGTGAGGTTCGGGGTGTTGAGGAAGTTGACGTCCGGCGTGTAGTCGCCGGCCGCGAGGTTGACGGTGTCGCCGCTCGCCGCGATCGACTGGACGTAGCTGAACGAGGAGCAGGGATTGCCCTGCGCGGTGCAGCTGCCGTTGTTCACGCCCGTGGGGGCGAGATAGCGGTCGGCGGCGGAGGCGGAGGCGGCGGTGACCCCCAACAGGGCGACGGCGGCGAGGAGGGCGGCGAGCGGACGCATGGACCCACGTTACCGAACACCGGCCGGAATAACACCTGATTCATGGGTCGGGGCGCGACCGGCTCGTGCCCCCACCGATATCGAGCCCCACCTGGGTCCCGCTGAGCGGGATCGAGGTGGGGCTCGACCGGGGAGGTGGGGCCTACTGGACCGTGAAGCTGCGGATCTTGCTGACGATGCTGCAGCTCTTCTGCTTGGCGCCGCAGTCGATGTGGTGGGCCTGCCACCAGTACTTGCCGGGGCGGGCGAGGAAGTAGTCCGGGAACGAGTAGAGCTTCGGCGTCACCGCGTACTTGCCGTTCTTCTTGCGGCGCATGTCGGAGAAGTAGCCGTGCTCGGAGTCCTTCTGCAGCTCGCCGCGCTTGACCTTCTTCACGCTGGCCACGGTGATCCACACCTTGTACTTGCGGGCCTGGCTGCTGCGGTCGCGCACGGTGAACGTCGGCGCGGTGTTGACGGGCACGACGGCGCCCTTGCTCGGGCTGAGCAACGTCGGGCCGGAGGCTGCGGACGCCAGTGCGGGGACGGCGAGCAGCGCGACGGCGACGGCACCGACCATCACGGCCGCCCGCGGGCGGGAGAGGAAGCTGGACACGGGATGCACTCCTGGATTCGGGGCGTCGCCACTCGACGCCGGCACTCCGGCCCTACCCGGCACCCACCGCGCCCAACCCGCGTCGCCCCTCCCGTCGAGCCCCACGTCGATCCCGCTCAGCGGGATGCAGGTGGGGCTCGGCGGCGCGCTGGGCGTAGGCTCACCCCATGGACGACCGGCTCCCGGGGCGCACCAACACCGCGGTCGCGCGGGGTGAGGTCGCGCGCGCCACGATCCTGGAGGCGGCGGCCGAGCTGTTCGCCGAGTACGGCTACCACGCCACCACGCTCTCGCAGGTCGGCGCCCAGGCCGGGATCAAGCGTCCCGCCGTGCTGCACCACTTCGCGTCCAAGGAGCTGCTGCTGCACGCGGTGCTCGACCGGCACGAGCAGCGGTTCATGCGGGTGCGCCTCGAGGTCGCGCAGTACCGCGGGCTGGCCGGCATCCGCCAGCTCATCCGGATCATCCGGTTCCAGGAGGAGAACCGCCAGCGCACGACGCTGTGGAACATGCTGCTCGCCGAGAGCGCCTCGCCCGATTCGCCGCTGCGCGCCCGCATGCGGGACGACTACGAGCAGTTCCGGTTCTCGATCACGTTCCTGCTGGGCCAGGCGCAGGAGGACGGCGAGCTGCGCCCCGGCCTCGACTTCACCGAGGAGGCGAACATCATCATCGCGTTCTTCAACGGGATGGAGACCTCGTGGCTCCTGGACCCGGAGGTGCCGATGGTCGCGATCGTCGAGCGGTTCCTCGACGAGCGGATCGAGCGGATGCGGGCGCCCCAGCCGGACGCCCGGTGAAGGCCAGCGGCGCTAGCCGGCGGCCGCGACGCCGATCAGGTGCCCCTCGGGGTCGGTGAAGTGGCCGACCACCAGACCCCCGCCGGGGGCCCGCTCCGGTCCCATCGTGCGCACGCCGCCGAGACGCTCGGCCTCCAGCAGCGCGGCCTCGACGTCCGGGACGCCGACGTAGAACATGACGCGGCTCGGATGGTCGGGCCCGCCGCCGACCCCGCCGGGGATGCCGGCGCCATCGGGGTTCTCCACGAACCCGTAGTTCCCCGCCTCGGAGACCGACGCGGCGACCGGGCCGCTGGTGTCGAACTCCCAGCCGAACAGCTCGCCGTAGTAGCCGCGCAGCCGCTGCGGATCGGCGCCGATGATCTCGAAGTGCACCACTGGCTGGCCCACGGGTCGTCCTCCGTCTGGTTGGTCGTTGGCGCGGCCCGGCCGGTCCCGCGCTAGCCGAGCGCCGCCTCGATCGCCGCGACCACCTCGTCGGCCTCCGGGTCGACCGGCGGGCGGAAGCGCGCGAGCACCTCGCCGCCCGGCGCGACGAGGAACTTCTCGAAGTTCCACTGCACGTCGCCGGCCTCGCCCGCGGCGTCGGTCGCCGCGACGAGCTCCGCGTACAGCGGGTGGCGGTCCGGGCCGTTGACGTCGAGCTTGGCGGTCATCGGGAAGCTCGTGCCGTAGGTCATGGAGCAGAACGTCTGGATCTCCTCCGCCGTCCCGGGCTCCTGGCCCGCGAACTGGTTCGACGGGACGCCGAGCACCGTGAACCCCCGGTCGCCGTAGCGCTGCTGCAGCCGCTCGAGGCCCTCGTACTGCGGGGTGAGCCCGCACTTGGACGCGACGTTCACCACCAGCACCACGTTGCCGTCGAAGCGCTCCGCCGGCAGCGAGCCACCGGTGAGGGCCGGCAGGTCCTGCGCCAGCGGGGTCACGACGCGGTGTCCGCGGTCGCCTCGGCGCGGTGCGGGAGCTTCCACCCCGGCCGCACGTAGTGGCAGGTGTAGCCGTTGGGGATCCGCTGCAGGTAGTCCTGGTGCTCGGGCTCGGCCTCCCAGAACGGGCCCGCCGCCGAGAGCTTCGTGACCACGGGCCCGGGCCACAGCCCGGAGGCGTCGACGTCGGCGATGGTGTCCTGCGCGACCTTGCGCTGCTCGTCGCTCGTGAAGAAGATCTCCGACCGGTAGCTGGAGCCGCGGTCGTTGCCCTGGCGGTCCAGCGTCGTCGGATCGTGGATCTGGAAGAAGAACTCCAGGAGGTCGCGGAAGGAGATCGTCGCCGGGTCGAACACGATCTCGATCGCCTCGGCGTGGCCCTCGTGGTTGCGGTAGGTCGCGTTCTCGACGTTGCCGCCCGTGTACCCCACGCGGGTGTCGAGGACGCCGGGCAGCTTGCGCACGAGCTCCTCGACGCCCCAGAAGCAGCCTCCGGCCAGGATCGCGGTCTCGGTCGTCTCGCTCATCTGCGTGCTCCTTCGGTCGGCTCGCCGGGTGGTCGTTGGGTCGACGTCAAGGTTCGCACACCGCGCGACCCGGCTGGGAGGGACGACGACCCGTGATCGCCGACGCCGCTGCCTGCGGTTTGGTTCGGCGGGACGCGCGGTAGGTTGGGACGGTGAACGCGCGCCGGTCTCGTTGGTCGCTGGTCGGGACGGTGGCGGCGCTGCTGCTCCTCCTCCCGCCCGCCGCGACCGCGGCGACGTCCGCCCCCTCGACGCCCCCGCCGGACGCTGCCGCCCAGCGCCTGGCCGACCGCTACGCGCCGATCGTGATGGTGCGCAAGGAGGAGGACCCGCCCTGCGACACCACCGGGGAGCAGTACGAGCCGACGACGGTCGACATCACGCTCGGCAACCCCACCGTCACCCTGGACCGGGGCGGCCCGGGCAAGCGCGAGACCCCGATCCGGCGGGCGCCGACCGCGGCCGACATCGCCGGTCTGGACGCCGATCACTACCTCAACCTCGAGGGCAGCCCGCTCGGCGACACCTGCGTCTACGCCCGCGCGTTCCGGAAGATCAAGCGCGACGGCCGGGCGCCCGCCGTCACCTACGCGCACATCGCCCGCGAGAAGGGCTACCCCGGGTTCGTCCTGCAGTTCTTCTTCTACTGGTACTTCAACCAGTTCAACGACCTGCACGAGAGCGACTGGGAGGGGATGCAGCTGGGCTTCGACGCGGCCGACCCGGCGGCCGCGCTGCGCGACGGCGTCGCGCCGAGCAAGATGATCCTGTTCCAGCACGCGGGTGGCGAGCAGGCGGACTGGGACGACGCGAAGGTCCAGAAGGAGGGCACGCACCCGATCGTCTATCCGGGCGCCGGCTCGCACGCGACGTTCTACGACTCGGCCGTCTACGTCGAGAACGGAGAGCACGGCTCGGGCCTGGGCTGCGACGACACCAGCGCCCCGCTGCGCGAGGTCCGCCCCCAGCCGGTGCTGCTCCCCGACCGCGTCACCGACACCGGCGAGTTCGCGTGGCTCAGCTACTACGGGCACTGGGGCCAGAAGGAGTCGGGGTTCAACGACGGCCCGACCGGCCCCCAGACCAAGCACGAGTGGAAGCACCCGTGGTCGTGGATGGAGGACCAGCGGCGCTCGAGCAACCGGATGCCCGGCGGCACCGTGGCGGGGCCGCAGATCACCGACGCGTTCTGCGCGACCGTGGCCGGCGTCTCCGACCTGGTCAACCTGGACGCGAAGTCCCCGGCCGAGGCGATCGCCACGCTGGCGGTGATCGCCGCCCTGGTCCTGCTCTTCGTCGGCTTCACCCGCTGGGGCCCGATCGACCTGCGGGAGCTGCGCGCGCGCCGCGCGTTCGGGCAGCTCGTGCGGGCCGCCCGGCAGCTCTACGGCCGCCATTGGCGTCCCCTGCTGCTCATCGCCGCGATCGCGATCCCCATCGTCGGTGGGGCCCAGTACCTCGTCGGCGTCATCTCGGCCGGCCCCTCCGGCGCCTGGGAGGCGGTCGGCGACGGACTCAACACCCTCTCGCGCCCGGTCGCCATGGCGATCGTCTCCGCCGTGGTCATCGTCTTCGTCCGTTCGCTGGTGCTGACCGGCAAGGCGGGCTTCACCGACTCGTGGCGCGGGATGCTCGCGCGCTTCTGGCGGGTCGTGCTCGCCGAGCTGGCGGTGACGGTGATGCTGCTCGTGCTGCTCGCGACGATCGTCGGGATCCCGCTGGCCCTCTGGAAGCTCGTCGACTGGGCGTTCGTGCAGCAGCGCATCCTGTTCGAGGACAGCTCCGTCCGCCGGGCGTTCCGGGAGAGCTCGCGGCTCGTGCGCGGCCGCTGGTGGCACACGGCCCGCGCCGTCCTGTTCTTCAACGTGATCGGCCTCGTGGTGGGGCCCGTCCTCACGTTCGCGCTGATCTTCACCGCGCTGCCGCTGCTCTGGATCAACCTGCTGGGCTCGCTGATCTTCGCCCTGCTGATCCCCTACACGGCACTCGGCGAGACGCTCCTCTACTTCGACGTCGAGGCCCGCGCCGCGGCCGAGCCGGCCAAGAACCGCCGGGGGTTCTCCACATTCCTCCCACCCCTCGGGAGGAATGTGGAGAACGCCCGGGGATCGGGCGGGTCGATCTAGACAACCTTGGTTGTCCACCTATACTCGCGCCGTGCCGCCCGAGGGAATCGACGCCGACCGACCGACGGGCCGCTCGCTGCCCCTGCCGCCGCTGGCGCTGCGCGAGCGGGTCGGGGCGACGACCTCCGCCAGCGCGGTCGCCGAACGGCAGCTCCGCCGCGCGCCGTGGTGGGCGGCCGACCCGGCCGAGGCGTGGCTGCGCCAGGGCGAGTTCCTCGTCGGGACCATGCGCGAGCAGCTTCCCCCCGACGTCTCGCTGGACGGCGCGCGCGTCCTGGACTTCGGGTGCGGCGCGGGCCGCGTGCTGCGCCATCTCGTGGACGTCGTCGGGGAGGACGGCGACCTGCACGGCGTCGACATCGACGGCCCGAGCATCGACTGGCTCCAGGCGAACGGCGAGCCGTGGATCCACGCCCGGCAGTGCCAGGAGTCCCCCGGGCTGCCCTACCCCGACGGCCACTTCGACCTCGTCTACGCGCTGTCGGTGTTCACCCACATCGTCGACCACTGGGCCGGCTGGCTGCTGGAGCTGCGCCGCGTCCTGGCGCCGGGCGGGATCCTCCTCACCACCGTCATCGGCCCGCAGACCGCGGCCGAGCTGCGCCTGCCCCACCCCGACGATCCGGGGATGTACGGCCGCGTCCTGGGCAACGACTGGGACCACGGCGGCCCGGTCACCACCCACGACGCCGGCTGGGTCGCGGAGCGCTGGGGCCGGGCGCTGGAGATCGTCTCCCACACCCCGCGGATCACCGGCCAGCCGTGGCCGCACGACATCGTCGTCTCCCGGGCGCGCCCCGAGGCCGTCGACGAGGACGACCTGCTCACCACGGGCGCCGACGGCGTCGCCGAGGGCCGGGCCCAGGCGGCGCAGCTGCGGCTGCTGCGTGAAGACGCCCTCGTGCGCCGCGCCGTCCTGGACCTCCGGGCCGCCGAGGCGGTCGGAGCCGTCGACCAGGGCCGTGCCGAGGTCGCCGCCCGCGCCCCCGGGCGCCTGGCGGAGCTCACCCAGCGGTACGCCGAGCTCGACGCGGAGCGCACCGCCGGGCCGGGCGCGCCGGCCTGACGGCCGTCAGGCCGGTGGGGACGCCGGCGAGGCCAGCGCCTGATGGCGGCGCTCGGAGATCGGGCGGTGGTCCATCCACTGGTGCTGGAAGCGCAGCTCGTTGCGGACCCAGCGCTCGGTGTCGGTGAACAGCGGCCGGTGCACGTGGCGGACCGCCAGCGGCGCCACCTCGACGCGCCGCCCGTGGTAGCGCGCCTGGAAGCAGAGGTCGATGTCGTAGCCGTGGAAGTCGTCGGCCAGCGCCTCGTCGAACCGCAGCGTGCGGACCGCCCACGGGCTGAGGCACAGCACGAGGCCGTCGACGGCGTCCACCGGGCCCTGGTGGATCACGCCCGCGATCCGGCCGTCGGGCACGTGCTCGGTCTCGGTCGCGCCGATCGGGATGCCCGCCCACCACGCCAGCCCCGGGACGCCCTGCGCGCCGATCGCCCCAACGATCGCCACGTCGGGATCGGCGAGCGCGCCGCGCACGAGGCCGGCGGTGTCGGGGTCGACGAGCTCGACGTCCTCGTGGAGGATGACGACGGCCTCCAGGTCGGGCTGGTCCGCGAGCTCGGCGAGCGCGACGTTGAGCGCACGCTGCGGCCCGTGGCCCGCCTGCGGTCGCACCGTCATCACGAGCGAGTCGCCCTCGCGCACCCGTTCGATGCCCGGCGCGGCGATCGCGTCGAAGCGGGACTGGTCGGCGACGGCGACGAGGAAGACGATCACGGTCGGTGACGTTAACGCAATCGGATAGGGTCGCCTCAGTGCAGGAGACCGAACCGCGCATCGCCATCCAGAGCCCTCACGGCCGGCCCGCGCGGGGCGGCGCGCTGGAGTGGGTGACGGCCTCGGTGACGCCGTCCGGCGCGTTCACGGCGCTCACCGTCGAAGTCGACGGTCGGCCGACCCCGACGGGCGTGCGCACGGTCGGGGACGACAGCTTCGTCAGCGCCTGGTGCGACACCCGCGGCCTGCCGCCCGGCGTCCACACCATCACCGTGACCGGCACGCTGACCGGGGGCGGCGTCCTCACCGAGGCGCTCCTGCTCACCGTGGTGCTCGGCCAGCCCGTGGAGTGGTGGACCCCGCCCGGAGGCGACACCGCCGGGATCGGCCTGACCACGCCCGGGGACCCGGGGTTCGAGGAGGCGCTCGCGCGGACGGCGCTCGGCGGCCCGCCGCTGGTGATCCTCGCCGAGGGCTGCACCCCCGGGCCGGGGGCCGTCAAGCAGATCGCCGCGGCCTTCGCCGGACCGTCGCGCCCCGACGTCGTCATCGGCGACGAGGCGGCGCTCATCGCGGAGGACCGCTGGCTGCGCTGGCGCAAGCGCGCCTTCCAGAGCGACGCCCTGCCCGCGATCGACCAGATCGGCCCGCTGCTGGCGGTCGGTCCGCGCGCGGCCGACGTCCTGTGCGATGCCCTCCCGGTGGAGGCCGGGCTCTACGGCCTGGCGCTGGAGCTCGTCGACCGCGAGCTCCAGACCGTCGCCCTGCCGCACGTCCTGGCCCTGACCCCGGTGGTGCGCCTGCCCGACGACGGACCGGCACCGCGTGCGGCGCTGCGGCGCCTCGCCGAGCGCCGGGGCCGCCGCGTGACGGTCGAACCGGGCCCGGTCACCGGCCTGCGGGACGTCCGCTGGCCCCTGGATGACGCTCCGGCCGTCGCCGTGGTCATCCCGTCCCGAACGCCGGAGCTCGCCGCCCGCTGCCTCGCCGCGCTCGCCGAGCGCACCGACCACGCCCCGCTCCGGGTCGTCCTCGTCGACTCGGGCGACGACCCCGACGCGATGGCCCGCGTGGTCGCGGACGCCCGCGTGCCGACGGCCCTGGTCCGGTACCCGGCCGGCGAGCCGTTCAACTACCAGCGCGCCGTCGACCTCGGGGCCGCCGCGACGGACGAGGAGCTGATCCTCTTCCTCAACGACGACGCCACCCCGCTGAACGCCGACTGGCTCACCCGCATGGCCGAGGTCGTCACGCTCCCGGGCGTCGGCGCCGTCGGGGCCCTGTTGCGCCACCCCGACGGCCGCATCCAGCACGCCGGCGTGCAGATCGGCGAGGGCACCGGGCACCTCTACCACGACGCTCCCGCCGACACGCCCGGGCACCGGTTCGAGCTGCTGGTCGGGGGCAACCCCGAGGCGGTCACCGGCGCCTGCCTCCTCGTCCGACGCGAGGCGTTCGCCGCCGTCGGCGGGCACGACCAGGACTACGTCCACGTGTACGGCGACGTCGACCTGTGCTTCCGGATCCAGGAGGACGGCTGGCGCATCGCGTGGTGTCCCGGCGCGGAGCTGGAGCACCTCGAGTCCGCCACGTACCGCCACGGCTCCCACGAGGGAGACATCGCCCGCTTCGGGGAGCGCTGGAAGCGCGACCGGGGTGGCGCTTATAGGGTCAGGACCTCATGACCACCGCGACGACGTCGACGCAACTCTCGGTGGATCGCCCGGGGGACGGGGAGCGGCCCACGGTCCGCGACCAGGTCGTCGTCGAGGGCTGGGCGTGGGCGCCGGACGGCCCCCCGCAGCTCACCGTCACGATCGGCGGGCGCCCGGCGGAGGTCGTCCCCAGCGGCTGGCGACCGGACGTCACCGCCGCGCTCGGCATCGAGGAGATCCGCGGCTACGTCGCGATGGGCTCCACCGCGGGCCTGCCCGCGGGGCCGGCCGAGGTGGTCGTCACCGCGACCGGGAGCGACGGGGTGACGGTCGAGCGGCGCCGGGTCGTCGAGGTCACCACCGATCCCGGCCGGCGCCAGGGCCGCCCGCGTCCGTGGGCAGGGTTCACCGAGCGGCTGGACCCACGCGTCGCGCCCGGCTCCCTCACCCACGTGGAGCACGTCGCGCGCTACCGCTGGACCGCACCCCTGGCCGAGGGGGCGGACGTCCTCGACGCCGCCTGCGGGGTCGGTTACGGCGCGCATCTGCTGAGCCGGGCGGGAGCCCGCACGGTCACGGGGATCGACGCGTTCGCCGGCGCGATCATCGAGGCGCGCGAGCAGGCCCACGCCGGCCTCGAGTTCATCCTCGGCGATCTCCTCGACCTGCCGTTCGCGGACGCGTCGTTCGATCTCGTCGTCTGCTTCGAGGCGATCGAGCACATCGCCGAGCAGGACCGGCTCCTGGACGAGCTGAAGCGGGTGCTGCGTCCGGGCGGGGTGCTGGCGATCTCCACGCCGGTGCCCGGTGCGATCTCCGTCCACAACCCCCATCACGTCGCGGAGATCGACTCCCTGCAGCTCGAGGCGCTGCTCCGCGCCCGGTTCGCCCACGTCGACCTGCGGTGGCAGCACTCGGCGCAGGCGTCGGTGATCGACCTCGCGCCCGGCGACGAACCCGCCGTCGTGTCCCCGCCGCTCGCGTGGACCGCGGGCCCGACCGAGCCGCTCTACGCCGTCGCCCTCGCCGGCGACGAGCCCCTGACCACGCTCGCGCCGACCGGCGCGCTGGCCGCGGGCCTCGACATCGGCGCGCTCGTGTCGCAGACGTACACCACGGCCGACGACCTCGCGGAGACGCAGGCGATGCTCACCGCCGAGCGCGCCCGGGCCGTGCGGGCCGAGCACGCCTACGCGGCCCTGGAGCAGAAGCACGCGGAGGCGCTCGAGGCGGCCCGGGTCGCCGCCGCGGCCCCCGCCCCCGACCTGTCACCCCCGCCGCCCACCGCCGCTCCGGCGCCCCCGCCCCCGCCCGCACCCCGGCCGTTGCGCTCGCGCGTGCGGCGCGTGGCGAAGCGCGGGATCAAGGCCATCGGCCGGCGGTGGCCCGAGTGAGGCCGCGCCGCACCGGCCGCACGCCCGTGCCGGCCCTGGCCGAGGCATGGTGGCCGCTGCAGGACGTGGCCCCGACCGGCAGCCGCTGGTACGCCGACCACGTGTCCGCCGGCTGGTGGGATCCCGCCGACCCGCACCGCACGCGGCTGCGGCACGCCGCCGCGCTCGTCGACGAGCTGCTCGCCTCGCTTCCGCAGGCCGCGATCGCCGACGGCGCGACCCTGGTCGAGCTGGGCTGCGGGCCCGGCACCGCGCTGCAGGAGCTCGCCGCGCGCTGGCCGGGCGTCCTCCACGCCTGGGAGCCGCAGGCCGACGCGGCGACGGTCGCCCGGACGCTCGCCCCGGACGCGACGATCCACGATGGCGCCCTCCCCCTGCCGCTCCCCGACGCGAGCGCCGACGTCGTCTGGATCCCGCGCGCCCTCGCGCGCGGCACGGCCGAGTGGGCGCCGCTGATCGCCGAGGCCCATCGCGTGCTCCGCCCCGGCGGCCTGCTCGCCACGGTGCTCGCCGGCCCCGGTGCCTGGGCCTGGCACGGCCCCGCCGGGGAGGCCTGGGACGAGGACGGCACCGGGCTGCTCGTGCTCGGCTTCGACCGCCCCGACGCCGAGGGCGGCCCGATCCGCTTCGCCTCCCGCTGGTGGGTGGACGAGCACTGGGGCCGGGGCTTCGACCCCGTGTCCTTCCGCGCCGCCGGCGTCACCATGGTGCACCCCGGCCAGGGCTTCGGGTTCGGCGTGCGCCGGCGCGGCTCGGGCGACCCGCTGAGCGCGGACGCGTTCGCCGCGGTCGCTCCGGAGGATCGCCGCGAGGGACGCGCCTTCCACCGCCAGCTCGCCCTGGCCGACGCCGAGGCGCGCACGACCGCCGACCGCCAGACCGCGACGATCGCGGCGGTGCGGGCCCGCGCCGCCGCGCTCTCCGGCCCCGACGCGGTCGACGAGCACCCGCGGGTGCGGGAGGCTCTGCAGGCCGTCGCGTCCCTGGAGGCCGAGATCGCGCAGGACCGGCGCAGGGCCGACGCGGGCCCGGTGGCTGCGCCATGATGCCCTCCATGATCGCGGCGCTCCGGAAGGACACGGCATGACGGCGGCACTGGCCCCTGACCTGATCGACGAGATCGGCCGCGAGCCCGCCTGGATGTACCAGTGGCAACTCGGCTCGCGCCGCACGCCGCTCATCCACCCGTCCCTGGAGAGCATCCACGCGACGCGGGCCGCGCTGATCGAGGGCCCGGTGCGCGAGGCCCTGGCGGCGGCGGGCCCGTCGGCCCGCGCCCTGGACCTGGCGTGCTGCGAGGGCTGGTTCGCGCACCGCCTGCTCGACTGGGGCGCGCACGAGGTGGTGGGCGTCGACATCCGGGCGCAGAGCGTCCGGCGCGCCGACCTGGTCCGCGACCACCTGCGCATCGACCCGGAGCGCCTGCGGTTCGTGACCTCCGACGTCCTGGACCTCGACCCCGAGACGATCGGGCGGTTCGACGTCGTCCTGTGCCTCGGGCTGATCTACCACGTCGAGCACCCCATGGGCGTCCTGCGCCTGGCCCACTCCGTCACCGACGGGCTGTGCGCGATCGAGAGCCAGACCGCCCGGGTGGAGACGCCGGCGCTGTTCGGCTTCGGTGCGCGGCAGGCCTTCGAGACGACCGACGCGGTGCTCGCCGTCCACTTCGAGAACGACCATCCGACGAACCCGCTCGCGTCGTTCGGCGGGGCGCTGTCGTTCTGCCCCAACCCCGCGGCGCTGCGCCTCATGGCGACGGCGGCGGGCTTCCCCGACGTCACCCGCGCGCAGCCGGGCGACGGGCACGATCCCGACTTCCACAACGGCGATCGCACCGTCCTGCTCGCCCGTCCGAGCTGACCACGATGCCGCCCGCACCCGCGACCAGCGCGACCAGGCTCGACGCGTGCCTGACGAACATGGGCACGGAATATCGCGCGGATCCGCAGAAGGCGGTCCGCAGCCAGGCCTTCATCAAGTACCTGCACGCCTACCTCAAGACGGAGTTCGAAGGGCACCTGTCCCCGTGGGCCAAGAAGCGCAAGATCGGGATGCTCCTCGAGCCGAAGCTCCTCGACGGCCATCGCGGCAAGGACCTCGACCTCTGCGTCTGCGATCCCGTCAACGGGCCCCTGCTGCTCGTCGGCGTGCGCAGCCAGATGAGCTCCATCGGCAACAACACGCTGGGGTACATCGACGGCATCATCGGCGAGGCCGAATCGCTCCAGAAGCGCTTCCCGATGTCGACCCACGGCTACGTCTACCTCCTGCCCAAGGAGGTCATCAAGCCCGGGGCGGCGAAGAAGACGATCGCGCACGAGCGGTTCGCCCGGCTCTTCGGGACGATCACCGGGCGCAGCGGGGTCGACTACGACCGCACCCGCGGGGTCTACGACCACTTCGCGTACATGGTGGTCGACTTCAACGCGACGCCGCCCACCGTCGACGATGCGCTGGTCGCCGGCGCGGTGCCGGGCATCGACCTGAAGGTGAGCACGTTCGTGCAGCGCATGGTCGACACCTACAAGTTCCGCACGCCGGAGTGGCCGATCTTCAAGTAGCGATCGGCGATCAGGCGGCGCTGCGCCACCGACGCAGGACGGCGGCGCCCTCGCGCAGCAACGCGATCTCCTGCTCGTCCAACTCCATGTGCTCGCCCAGCACCGCGTCGTCGCCCGCCTGGAACAACGCGACCCAGTCCCGGCTCTTCGCCAGCCGGTCAAGGTGCGTCAGGTCCTCCGAGGCGGGGCCGTTGCGGGGGATGCGAATCGCGTTCAGCTCGCGGGGCACGAACACGAACACGCCGCCGCCGAGCGCGTGCGTGCGCAGCTCGGCCTGGAGCAACGTGAGCGACGTGTACCAGCGGCTGGCCAGCTGCTTCGCGGTGATGTCCCGGACGGTCGCGCCCATGTAGCTGTTCGTCGCGGCGAGCTCCGCGTCGTTGACCAGCAGCCGGGGCACATCCGAGAACACGGGCAGCAGCAGATCGGGCGTCGTGACCCCCGGGACCACGAACCACGGCTCGCGAATCCTGGTCTTGTAGCGCTTGTGCACCTTGTCACGCTCGCCGCGGCGGACGTATCGCCGCTCTCCGTCCGTGTGCTGGTCCTCGTCGGCCGCGGGGAGGAACAGGCGTCGCCGATCCTCGTCGGGCACACCGCTGGAGAGGAGCCCGGCGTTCGCGACCTCCCGACCCGAGGCGAGCGCGGGACGCAGGCTCGCATCGGGCAGGCGGTAGGAGCGCACCCGGCCGGCGGAGGGATGGAAGAACTCCTTGTCGCCGCTGACGTACCCGATGCCGAACGACGCGTAGTGCTCCAGCGGCTCGCTCCGCTCCGCGATCTTCCCGTGCAGCAGCGCCTGCAGGCCCGTGGGAAGCAGTGCCTCCAGGAACGGCCGCTCACCGTCGACGATCCGGTGCAGCTTCGGGGTCGACCGGAGTCCGCCATGGCCCGCCACGAAGTCGGCGACCGTCTCGAAGACGTCGAACGTGACGTGATCGGTGGACTTCCCGCGCCAGTCCGCGAACAGCACCACGGTCTCCTGGAGGATGTCGGGGAACATCCGCTCGCGCACGCGCACGACGCGCAGCTCCCCGAACTGCTCCCCGAGGTACGTCCAGAGCGGCCGGGCGTATCGCACGTGCGTGAGCTCGTACGGCAGCACCCACGCCATGCGCCCCCCCGGCCGGAGGAAGCGGGACGCGTGCAGCACGAACGGCATCCAGGTGCTCCCGCCCGACTCCATGTCCGCGGCCATCGCCTCTCGGGCGGCGACCAGCGCCTGCTCCCGCTCCGCGAGGGGCAGGAACCTCAGCCGTACGTACGGTGGGTTCCCGATGACGGAGTCCACGGGAAACGGCGGCACCCGCAGGAAGTCGTCTCGGATGCCGAGCCGGCCGTCCACCAACCCCCGCGCCACCGCCGCCTCGTAGGTGTCTTCCGCCATCT
>Ga0247757_10000726_pt1 | contig 26098 bp, 24 predicted proteins | sample UWRJL126311R4_FD_180929 | JGI IMG/M metagenome (GOLD analysis project Ga0247757, IMG submission 180929) | Plant litter microbial communities from Arlington Agricultural Research Station in Wisconsin, United States - UWRJ-L126-311R-4 | ecosystem: Environmental > Terrestrial > Plant litter >...
AGACCCGTACTCGTACCCTATGGAGGAATTGGAATACGCGTTTGCCGCGGCGGTTTGTAGGACAAATTCTCAACTAGCGCTAGGCTTTCTTCACACTGTGGAGCCTCCTAGAAACCGCAATTGGCAATTAATGCACACTTCTAGGTTTGTGAGTGGGACTAGTTTAGGCTCGCTTGCCGGTGTGAGCTCTCAGCAAGGTGCAGTCGATATCGTTGCTTCTCCGTATGGATTCGCGACCTTTGCTGGGAAGATTTGTGCGCTAGCTGACTTTATACGGCCCTCTTGCTGGGCTCAATTTGACTTTGACGATCACTTTCTCGCCAGACATCCTACCTTACAACAGGCAAACAAATCAGATTATGAGAAATGGTCGACAAATGAGGAAATTCGAATCATTGACGGGGAAACCACAAATCGACTTTTAGAGATCTTTTCAGTAAATCGAGTCTTTTTGTTGCGTCTTCGGCGGGCTTATGTGTGGGAGTCTGACGAACAATGGGAGTCGCCTTGCGCGGTACTGCTTCGAACTCGAACGACTGGAAATCAATTTGTGCGCGTTGGCCTTTGCTTTATAGGGGAGCTTCCACACCTGGGTAATCAGCTAGGAAATAGTCCGGTCCATCGTATACCCTGGAAGATTACATGTGGGATACTTTTGTAGCCATCAGCCAAGTGCAAACTAGGAGCATTTTGCGGGTATACTTACCTTATTACGAACATTGGGGAATGGAACGATAGAGTAGCATATATAGATTTATTGTGCATAGGACCGTACGGGCAGGAGAAGGCAGTCTTATTCTTGACTCTTCGATTTGGCGAGACTGGGCCTACCATGACGTAACTGAATGAATCGCGTGATCACGGGATCTCGTATTCTGGACACATAAGTCGGCTTTCACCCTGAAACCGCACGCGTCACTCAAAGTTATCGCGATTGTCTGCAAAGGCAGTGCCGACACAGCCGTAGCAAAACCCCAGACTATCCTAAATGCCTCCGATGCGCACGCGTAAACAAGCCGAAGCTTGTGCAGAGGCGGATAAACTCCCAACCGACGAAAAGCAGAGCGCCATCGACGAAACTGAAGATACTCTCGCCACACCATTGATTAAGGGGCCGTTATCGAAGTTCCAGTACAAGACCACCGCATCCAGTAGCAAAGATGTAACAACTCCCTCACCGACTACGACGACGCGATCCTCCAAGCGCACACGTAGCACTGTAGCGGACCTAAGCACTTTCCAGCCCTCAAAGAAGAAGAAACCAAGCGGCTATGCACCGCCTGCTAAATACGCGCACCTGTCCCCTTTGGTCGACATCCTAGAACCCAACCTCATTTGCGTGTTCGTAGGTACCAACCCCGGTGTGCAAACCGCGACGGCCGGACACGCCTACGCCCATCCCTCCAACCTCTTCTGGAGATTGCTACACTCGTCAGGACTCACCGACCGGCGTCTGCGTCCCGACGAGGATCGCAGCTTACCTGCGCTGTACTGCATGGGGAACACGAATATTGTGTCGCGTCCGTCCAAAGACGCGGCGGAGCTCTCGAAGGAAGAGATGGCGGCGGGGACCGCTGACCTTGATGCTAAGTTTCTAAAGTACAAGCCTGAAGCGGTGTGTATAGTGGGTAAGGGTATCTGGGAGGCCATTTGGAGGTATAGATATGGGCGGAATCCGAAGAAAACCGAGTTTAAGTATGGGTGGCAGGATCAGGAACATAACATGGGGAAGGGGACATGGGGGAAAGAGGTGCTCGGTTACAATGGGAAGGTGTGGAGAGGGACTAGGGTATTTGTGGCGACGAGCACAAGTGGATTGGCAGCGAGTTTGACCCAGGCGGAGAAGGAGGCTATTTGGAGGCCGTTTGGGGAGTGGGTGCAGAAAAGGAGGGAGGAGAGGGATTTTAAGCCTGTAGTTGAGGAAGTGGTTGCGGAGACTGAGTAGGGTAGACTGTTGTGGGAACTACAAAATTGGATATATCGGCATCTTAATGGACTTCATACAAGACAGAAAAAAAACACAATAGAGCGTCGATGGCGGCGACGACCCCAACCTTTTCGTTTCAGCGAGAGGGTGGACTAGCATAGTACAACTATGGGAACAATTGAATCGAAGCTCACGCACAGCATCGTTCGAAGAAGGTCAACGATCAACCAGCTGAACAAAAAGCGCAGCAAGCTATGCCGAGCCGCCCGGAGCTAGAAGAAAGGGCCGAGCCAGTAAGCAAAGCTTGGGAGACGGCGGCTTGTCAAAGCACCAGAGGACGAATGGGGCATCCAGGGAAGACCCTTTGGTCGACGGCTCGGCGCCGCAGAGTGGGTTGGTCCAAAACACGTGTGACAGAGCCACAGCTCACTAATGCGCCAAGCCACAATCACGGCTATCGGCATCTCTAACCTCACTCCATGCCAACCCATGCATCTGCTGACCGCAACCACCCCCCGAAGCCTTAACACACTTTTCAAACTATATCTACACACTCAGGAGACTATCTCATGTGATGAGGATGGCACGGCTCGAGTGATAGAGCATGACATATGGTGATATCCCAGCCAGAGTAGAATTCAAGAGCATGGAAGCCATGTATTGTATACGGCGTAGGGAGCACTGATAGCAATACCAAGACTTTTGCGCCATACCAAGACGTTGCACACGCGTCCCCGCAGCAGACGGCTTGACAGCAGTAGCTCAATTCCTCTCGACAACTACGCGCCGAATATGGTCGCCAAAGGATCCCCCAGCCGGCCATTCACAACAAACCCAGCAGCACACAACGGCAATGAAGCCACAACTCTAAGCAGCATCCATCTAGTACACTGTAGACACAGCACGCATCCGCTCGCCTCCGAGCACAAGTCCCTCATAAAAGCCCAGCAGTCTGACCCAGTAGCCCCTCCCAAGTATCCCTTTAGCTCCTTGGTAGCCATGCCCTTCGCAAACGGCGCCACCTCACGCGCCCCCAAATACCCACCCGGTGCGCCTCTTTTATGCCACACCCTACCCTCCTCTGCCACACTTTCCTCCTACCCCTAAACCTCCCCAGCCTTATAGCGGCCCAACCCCGAACTCACCAGCCCTTCTCAGCCATCGACGCCTCTGCTGCCCACCAGCCACGCCTAAACGCAATTCCAACGTCGCTCCTTCACACCGCGAGCCGTTAGAACCCGCAAAACATAGCAAATATGTCTTCGCAAGGTTATTACAATGGCGCGCAGCCCCCGCCACAGGCGTACTATGGTAGCCCGCCTCCGCCGCAGGGCCAGTACGGTGGTTATCCGCCGCCTCAGCAGCAGGTGAGAGGTTTCGACGTGGTGCGCCACAGTAGGGTGAATAGCGTGCTGATGATGATAATGGATAGATGTACTATCAGCAAGGACCACCACCGCCGCAAGAGGAGAAGAAGGACCGAGGATGCTTGTACACTTGGTGAGTTGCCACGAGGACTTTTTTCTCTTGAAAAAGTCCGAGAGACTTGAGGTGGACGTTGCTGACGGGGGAACGCAGCTTGGCGACATTGTGCTGCTGCTGGTTGTGCGGCGAGACGTGCGAGTGCTGCTTGGACTGCCTGTGCTGCTAGAAAGCACGGCTTTTGGGCGATGTAGCCGGCGAAGGTGTTCACGTGTTCGAAGAAGAATTGTATAAAATCCGAGGAATAGGGGAGGAGGATGGGATGGAGATGGTATTTTAAGGAGGTTCACGGCACGGAGTCACAAATTGGCAATGCGGATACGTATTTTCAATCAGCCAGGACGGCAGACCTTTTCTTTTCTTTTCTTTTCTTTTGTCATGTGTCACAATACAATATGGGCAGGAATTTTCATATTTCTCGAATTTCGAGACTCTGGATTGGATTTCGATTTTGGATGGTAGGAGGCGGGATAGAATCCCCTGTAGTTGGAAACGAGCGAAAGCGCCTAAGTTCAGCTTTCACTTTGCGCTATGCTATCCACTGCTAACAAACATTCGGCCGTTGATGAAACAAAAGGAAGAGAGAGACGAAGAAAACATGCGCCTCGGAATCCGAGGCAGCTAGTCTCAGTCGTCATACGCCTCCTCAAGCTCTTCTTCGTACTCTTCTTGAGCTTCGATGAGCTCTTGACGCCTCTCCTCGAGCGACTCACGGTCACTACTAGAAATGGAGTCACCGTCCGCGTCGTGTGTCGGGACTGGCGGGGGCTCAGCGAATGCTGGAGGGGCAGCAGCAACGGGGACAGCCGCCGCACCTGCGGCTGCGGCCGGGGCCGCGGCGTAAGCCACTTTCTGCTCGTCATCGGAATCCTCAGCTGTTCTTGATCAGGATTTGTCTACGGGTAATATCGTGGTGGGGCATAAACTTACTGAGCTCATGGCCAATATAGGCACCAGCAGCTATACCACCAATACCAGCGGCAGCCAGCATCGCAGTCGAGTGGCCCTTGTCCTTACTCTTGTCCTTTTTTTCTTTTTGTCCCTTTTCGCCGTGGCCGTATGGGTCGGAGCCATGGCCATAAGGATCACCGTGGCTGCCATAGCCGTGGCCGGAATCATGGCCACCGTGTGTGTTACCAAAGAGTGCACGCTCGTCGTGACCGGAGGCCTGCCCATATGGCGCTCCGGGAGGGGGAGGGGGTGCGTAGGGGCCCTGAGGAGGCGGGGAGAATGCCGGAGGGTCCCACTGGGTGCGACCAGTCGCCTGTTCTACATAGTACCAGCGTTGGCTGTTCTGGTCGAACTGCGTACTCCAGCCAGGAGGCATAGGCGGAGGTGCGCCGTACTAGATGATGGTGAGTTTGCGCACTGAGTGATTCGTGGAAATTGATTGAGTCTGCAGCTAAGATGATTATGACTTACGGGAGCCGGAGGGCCTGCTGGCGGCGCGGGTGAACCATATCCATGCTGGCCATATGGTTGTTGCGACGGATAGCCATGCTGGGGAGGAGGGCCACCTTGTGGTGGATAGCCTTGAGGGGGATAGCCTTGAGGCGGGTACCCTTGGTGCTGCTGAGGAGGGTAGCCGGCCTGTGGATCCGAATGTCCTCGCTCACCATGACCACTGCTACCGTGCGAATCATCATGTGACTCTACTCAGAGTGTGAGAGAAGACCAAGCATCACTACCTACAGATCATACCTGAAGGTTTGTCCTTCTTCTCCTTCTTGGGCTCATCATCGTCTAGCAGCTCCTTCATTTTTTTCTTAAGAAAATCCATGGCTGTCGGGGGACGAGTGTAAGATCAGCGGGTTGGATGATTCAGCAAGAGTGAGGAATAAGAGAGAAAGATCGTTGCACGAGGAGTAGAGAATGAGGGGTTTTATAACGGACAACATCGCATGCCCAATGCTCGAGGCGGGCCGCCCTTCAACCAACCATTCGCAAGATGACTAGCGACAATGGGGAAGATATCTCAGGGAAAAAGTGGGGGAGGGGCTAAAGCATATGGTAGTTGGCGACAGCTTCAAATCGTATGCAAAGTATCACTAGCTAAGCTTGGCACGGGGGATGGTGCTTCGATTCGATACCTGAGTATCCGTTCAGTGACCCCAGAGGGCCCTAGCCAGCCTGACTCGGGCCCATAGACTCCTATGGAAAAATTCGGACGCGAAGACCGTCCTACTGGGCACGTCCGAAGGCCCTGGAAGCATAGACGCTCGAGTGTCGATCTGTGGAAAGCAATGTGGATGTGGACCTGTCTGACCCTACCACCCCCAAACCAGACAGGAAGTGAAGGTGGCTTGAACCAGGTGGCTAATGTATGAAAAATGCTTGGCGCAGCAAATGGCGCATGCAATCTCCCTGCTCCGTCAGAACGCGCCCTCATAGAGCGGACCCCGAATAAAACCAACGTTCCAGGCAGTGCATTGTAACACGGCCGAGACATGAGGGTCGAGATGCACTTGGGACGTTCCGGTCGAAGCCAGGGCAATGGGACGATGCGGTTCCGCAACCATCGACTTGATGTGCGCACCGAGGCTGGGGCTGGGACTGAGGCTGAGGCATCGGGCGGCCATGCAGAGAGATTTCGGGCCAGCCTGAAGTCTTCCGAAGTGGTGACACTGTTGTGCGTCCAACCGTCACGGGGCTTAGCTCAGGTTAAGCTTGTTGCGATATGCTTGGGCCAAGTCCAAAGAGACGGCTATAGATGGTGTCGAACAGGTCCCTACCGCGCGCCCCACGAAGGCAACCGTAGCTGTGGTCATCTGGAGGCGCGACCCTTGGCGCGGGCAGCGAGGGCATGGCACGACAAAATCGCTGAACGAAAGCGGCGGACCGCAGCCAGACGTTATAGCCTCGCTGCTGACTGTGCTGAGGGCCTGTGAACGAGTGCCTCGGTCTAGAATTTTGACCCACTGCCAGCGGGCAGCGCCAAAAGGTACAACGGCGCTAGATGGTGAGCCTGTGACGTAATTCATCGTGATTCTCATCTGACTCTGAGCTAGACTACAGCGAGCCGACGTGACGATAGATACACAGCATGGCCGACCGCTTTGTGCGCGTTTCTTTTTCTCTTGAGACGGTTCCGTAAGCGCCCCATGTAGAAGATTTGAGCGAGGGCCGCGGCAGGCTGCACATAACGAACACATGGCCCAGCTGGGGCAGCGATCAGCAGTGTGGCTGTCTGGTCCTATCGCTGCCGCAAGGTAAAGAAGACATCGGCTGATGAAGCTCAGTTCGAGTCCCCATCTACTCTCGACATCCTTACGCATGTGTTGCATCTGCACTGAGCCAAGTGTCCCCGATCGATTTGTCCCCTCCATCAGTCTCAACCGGCTAGCGTGGGCGGCTTTTAGCGTCGCGCCTCAGGACTTGCAAGTGTGTCCGTTGCCCACGATAGAGTCCACTCGACCACCGTGGAGTGAGTTCATATAGTGGCCCGTCCGTACCTGACTGAGGGCGCACATTGGCCAGTCCCCAGCTGTCTGCTGCCCCGAAACCCCTGGCGCGGTCGCCGTCTCTATGAACTTGCCGCCAAAGTCTATCTTCACAGGAAGCTCGTCTACCTCACCCACCACAGAAACCCCTCGAATTCGCCGACTGAGCACCTCCGAGTACCACGAGACGTTCACTCCCGGAGCAGAGGCTGTGAAGCCTCCGACGCCTCTTGAAAAGCCCTCGCCCGCGGCCCCACACCCAGACAACGAGCCCTCATGGACGCAGCGCACGCCGCTTGACCGCCGTAAGACTCGCCGGTCTTCTATCTCGATTGTGCTCGAGCGCCCAGCTTTTTCGCAGTCGGAGCGCGAGCCTCTGCAGACCCCAACTAGCACACCGGCGAAGAAGCGGCCTGAACCTGGGGCATATGACGATACGCACGCGCTGCCTCCCGAACCCTCGAGCGAGCCTCTTTCCAAGCGTCGACGCGTGAGCCGGTCGCGATACACGCTCGACCACTTCAACCTCGCCAAATCAGTCCAGCTGCTAGACGGTAGTCAACCTATATCGCCACTGTTCTTCTCAAATTCGCGCCGTTCGCGACCCCAGCTGCCTGCCCGCTTTTCAAGCTCCGAGGCCGCTGCTAGGATGCTCAGCAAGACCAGGGGTGAAGATGGCGGTATCAAGACGGTGAAATTGGCCAGAGGCACTTTCTCCGGCCTGAGCCCTCCAGGATTGACAAGTGGCGCAAGTGGAAGGAGCTCGGAACGGTCGAGCCTGCCCCCCACAATGTCGCCCGACGCACGAGATAGCGACCCTCTCCGACTTTTGGGCTCAGTGGGTATTGTCGAGCTGCTCGAACAGGACAATCGACCCACGTTCATTGTTGACATTGGAGACCAAGCCAATTACGCGCCAGACGCGCGCTTACAGATTATTTTCGCAAACAGTGCCTTGAGATCAAGCCCACATATGTGGGAGTTGGTAGCAGGGAAACTGCCAGCCTCGTTATCTGACGATCCAACTATGCATGCGTCGAACCAGTTCAAGGGCTGGTTACTGAGTACTGTAATACAGGGCGAGAGGCTGGACGTAAACCCACCGCCTGTCGAACACGGCAGCATGGTATGGTCCTGCTACACCTTGCGCAAGCGCCTGAGAGTGGTGTCGGCGGCTCCACCATGGGCTGCAGCGTCTAGCATCCCCTCCACAAGTGCCTCGCAAGAATTTGGACTACCCTCTTCTTCATCAGGTCCCAATTTTGCTATGGGTGTAGAGGCCTCGCCAGTTCCAGTCCATGAGCCGCAGGACTATTTTGGGCCCACTGTTCCCTCCGTCGCTACCACAGCAGAGGCCTCGGACCAGGACCCAACTCCACTGCCAGAAAATATTGTTGACATGGCTGAAGCCGAAGACGATATCGCCTCAGTCGTACCTTTTCAAAGACCAAGCAAATTGGATCTCCCTTTAATAAACGGACATCCCTCGTTTACCAATGAGTGCGTCCTTCGAGCTCAAGCTTCAGCCGACGTTGACCCTTTTCGTAGAGTTCCCAGCCCCCCTGCGTATCAAGATGGCGGTTTCTTCGATTGGACAAGATTATCGCTGTCTCCATCGCTTCCTAGACACATACAATTTGCCCGCTCAACTGATTGGGCGTCAACTCCTCTGGGCCCGATCGAGTTCTGGTCAAATGACCTAAGGGCCATGTGCAACCTTATCATGTAAGTTCTGAAGAAATGCAAATTTAATCATTAGTTTGTTTACATTTCGTCAGGGCAAGTCCTCACCCCGCTGCTATGTACTGGGGCGAAGAGTTAGTAGCCATTTACAATGAAGCCTATATTGGTACGTAGGATGTGTTCTATTCGTTGTTGATAGAAGACTGACCTTTGTTAGGCCTTGCCGGTCAAAAGCATCCTACGCTCATGGGACAAAGCTATAAAGTTGCTTGGGCTGAGATCTGGGATGAAGTGAAAGATGTATTTGCCAATGCGAGGATGACTGGTCAAGCTACGATGAAAGATGACGATTGTTTGTTTATGAAGCGTAATGGCTTTCTCGAAGAAACTTATTTCTCGTGGTCCATCATTCCCATGGTTGGCGAAGATGGTACGGTAATGGGCCTATACAACCCAGCTTTTGAGAAGGTAATATATATGACTTGTAACCCCTTCCGCCCATTTCGTCACGATTCTTGGCCGGTTTCAGTAAACTTCTTAGAAACCTTTTAGTTCATCACAAGATGCGGTATCTCAGTGCATATGCTAACTGTGATGCAGACGAGGCGGAAGATTGCCGAACGGCGCATGTTGACGCTACGAGAAGTCGGCGAACGGACAGCAACTGCCCGAGACATCAAGGGTTTCTGGGAACAAGTTCTTGTCGCCCTAACCGACAATGAATTCGACACACCGTTTGTGCTCCTGTATTCAGTATCTGATGACAACGAAAGTGATTCCTCTTCATTGCACTCCAGTAGCCTCTTCGGGGCGAAACATTGTTACTTGGAAGGTTCGCTTGGCGTACCAGCAAATCACCAGGCCGCGCCTGACCAAATTGATTTAAAAGAGGGTAATGAGGGGTTTGGACCAATCTTTAGAGAAGTGATGAAGACGGACAGACCTGTGGTACTAGGTATCGGTTCTGGAGATCTTCCATTCGAAATGCTCGAGGGTCTGGATTGGCGTGGATTCGGTGATCCGTGCCGTGACGTGGTAATCTGTCCCATCCATCCCACAACAGGAGAGTCCATACTTGGATTCCTAGTCATGGGCATCAATCCTCGTCGTCCGTATGATGATGACTACAATCTCTTTGTCCAATTGCTCAGTCGACAGCTTGCAACATCACTAGCATCTGTGGTTCTTTTTGAGGAAGAAATTCGAAGAGGTCAAAAAGCGGCAAAACTTGCTGCGGAGGATCGATTCCACCTTTCTGAGCAGCTTGCTGCTCGTACACAAGAAGCTCGAGATAGCGAAACCAGGTTTACGCGCATGGCCGAATATTCTCCCGCAGGCCTCTTCATTGCTGATCATGTAGGCCACATAACATACTGTAACGACACTTGGTATGAAATCTCCAGGGTGCCCAAAGACCCTGAGAAGACTAACAAGTGGATGGAGTATGTGAAAGATGAGGACCAAAAATTGATTCAAGAACAATGGAAACGGTTAGTCGATAATGCCACCGCAATAAACATTGAGTTTAGGTTTAGAGCACCTTGGGAAGATCGAAATGGGAACAAAGGAGATACCTGGGTTCTCTTTTGCGCTTTCCCTGAGAAGTATGAAGACGGCATGCTGAAAAGTGTCTTTGGAAGTATCACCAATATCAGTTCACAGAAATGGGCTGAGGGGTTTCAAAAGAGGAAGATGGAGGAAGCGGTGGAATTGAAACGGCAGCAAGAAAACTTCATCGATATCACTTCGCACGAAATGCGTAATCCGCTCAGTGCTATCTTGCAATGTGCGGACGAGATATCTACTGTGTTGAGCGATTTTAGAACTTCAGGCGCTCGCGAGGTACCCGCTCAACTTCTGACGGACAGTATTGACGCTGCCCAAACGATCGCTCTCTGCGCCCAACATCAGAAGAGAATTGTAGATGACGTTCTTACGTTGTCAAAGCTGGACAGCGCTATGCTCATGGTAAGGTTAGAGTCATCATAATCAGAACCACACTAATGTTTTTAGGTCACGCCTGTAGACGCACAACCGCTTCAGGTTGTCCAGCGCGCTTTAAAGATGTTCGAAGGTGAAGTACAAACAGCTGGCATTCAAATGGAGTTCGTCTTAGATGAATCTTACAAAAAGCTGGGTGTGGATTGGGTAAAGTTAGATCCCTCACGAGTACTTCAGGTACGACATACTTTAAACGTGAATCTAAGCACTTGCTAACATAATCTACAGGTACTTATCAATCTTACGACAAACGCTATCAAGTTTACTACAACTGAATCTAGTCGTACGATCAAAGTGATTCTCTCAGCCTACACAAAACCACCTTCAGCTACCTCCGATCCTTGCGTTAGTTTCTTCCCATTTAGATCTAAACGTGTTGACCAGACATTGGGGCCCGATTGGGGCGATGGCGAAGAAATCTATCTTGAGTTCGCTGTTCAGGACACCGGTCGAGGTCTTAGTGCTGAGGAAAAGAAACTACTTTTCCAGCGCTTCTCTCAAGCTAGTCCTCGTACTCACGTACAGTATGGTGGATCAGGGCTAGGTCTTTTCATCTCTCGTGAGCTTACCGAGCTTCAAGGAGGAGAGATTGGTGTGGCGTCAGAAGCCGGAAAAGGAAGTACCTTTGCATTCTATGTTAAGTGTCGCAAGACTTCGGAACCTGAAGACATGGTAGAGAACCTACCTATATCTCTCGGACGACAATTGTCAAATGCCAAGGACAAATCCCGACCTCAGCCGCCGAAGATCAAAGATTTCGCCGAGATGCCAAAGAGTGATGTTGTCAATAAGGTCAAGGCGCAAAAACGAGCTCTTAAAGTGTTGATCGTGGAGGATAATTTAGGTAAGCTTGGGATTAGGTGCTTGTCCTCCAATACTAATACATGTCCAGTCAATCAAAAGGTGCTTCGACGACAGCTCGAGAACCATGGCATCACTACATATGTTGCTAATCATGGCGGTGAGGCTATAGAGATGCTGAAACAGTCACAGTACTGGAAAGATCGTGGGCCAGGCGCTATCGACCTAGGAGTAGTGCTCATGGATAAAGAGATGCCCATCATGGATGGTCTTCAGTGTACCAGTAAGATCCGCGAATTCGAGGCCCAAGGCCAGCTAAACCGCCACGTTCCTATCATTGCTGTCACGGCAAATGCCCGAAGTGAACAGATTGCCACCCTCTTAGGTGCTGGCATGGTAAGTTATTTTTATCGATCAAGTCTTGAGCAATGGCTAATATGCACAGGACGATGTTGTCTCAAAACCCTTCCGCATTTTAGACTTGATACCCAAGATTGAGGAACTCGATCTTAAATACTCTGACTCGATATCGGATGAACTGCTTGGAATTGTCGTTCCCAGCAAGCCGAGCACATTGCCATATTCAATATAACACTTTCTAGCTTCTTGATTCTTGGATATTTTCAATGGAGGATGACTGAGGAGTATACACGAGCTGTAACATAACCATGGCGTTGGCAGGATTAAAATGGAGTGCTTGGCTTGCAACATACCTGGCGTTCTAGGTTGTCATTTAGACAAGATGGAAACGATTACAACGCATCTTTCATGGAAACGGGATACACGTACGCTTGGTCTTTTGCATACCCCTGTGTTACAAGCTATGTGCAGATGGCAGGAAATTCATGTTAGGGTCCAGCCTACGGTTGGTATATTACGGGCTTAGAAATGATCTAGATATGTCCGAATAGGACTTTAATACCAATTGAGTCCTCTGGTTCACAGTAAGTGTTATACACTTAGCTCAAGAACAAGCCGAAAAGCCGATGGAAAAATTGCTAAATCGTAATATCTAACGGGCTGCAAGGCATTCACGCCCAAAAGCAAAGTTGAACATCCAATAGAAACAGTATTGAACTATGATTGTCTCAAAACCAGCCAACATGCTGTAAAAAAGGTTTTCTCACCTTGTAGAATAGTGGTGCACATGTCGAGTGTATTACAGCCGGATGCATATCTGAAATCGGATATACTTAAGTCCGATGATCTTGGCGTTCCGGCGGACTGTTCCTACGTTTGCGCACCTCTGTAGGTATGAGCCTACTGCAAAGCATAACTTACCCAAAGTCCCATTATGGTTCATCACTGGGAGGGTAAGGAGCTAGAGTGCTATCGACTGTATGTCGAGGAGCGTAAGAGCATGGAAGAAGTGATGACGTACTGGGAAGAGCGTGGATTCACGCCGAGGTACGTAATTGCGCAGTTGGCAGTACTGCTCGCCGCACAACCGCCAACCTCCGATGCCATCGGAACGAAACCGCAGAGTGGAAGCGGAAACAAGGCTGATACGCGGAATACAGCAAGCGAGCATTCCAAGCTCAGTTCAAAGTAAGATCTCACATTGTTATCATTTTAAGCGTCTCGATCGTGTATCTTGCTAAAACGCTCCAACAGCGCTGGAACTTTCCCAGCAAGCACAACCCCGCGCACAAGAACCCTGCCCTCGTCACACGCGTTCAGGCACTATGGGAGAAAAACGCGTCGCAGAAGGAGATGTTAATTACACTCGAGACCGAAGGATTTCAGATCAACGACCGCGAGCTAATGCGGTTACGAAGACGGTTCAATTGGTTTCTGAGGGAACAGAGGTTCAATGGAACGAAAAGGAGGACTACAAATGATGCAACAGAGCAGGTTACAGAGAGAAAGAGACGGAAGAATTCGGTCAGGATTGTGCGTGGCAATGGGTTGATCGATCAGTTAGCGGACGCTATCCTACAGGACACAAGCTCCAGTGAAGACGACGATGGATCGGAAGAAGAAGGAACAGGTGAAACGCAAAATGAGCACCAGATACCAGTTCCTGGTCCAAATCATCTTACGCCGCTTTCAGAAGAATTGGATCCAGCAGAAGTTTTAAGACGGCAGCAGCGGCAGCAGCAACTCCAAACAGAAAGCGATGAGAAGTGGCGGGCGCGCAAGCGCCGGCGGCGAACAAGAGGTTGGGCCGGGCTTCCACCAGATGCCCCTGGCGAACCACCTCGCTTCCCTTCCGAAACAACACTTGATGAGAGCAAAGTCTACCTCAACCTAGATAACAAGCTTTATAGGCAGATGCGTGACCAATTTCAAGATATCTGCAACGAGCAGGGCGTGTCCAAGAAAACACATGCAGGACCGGTGAGATGGACCGATCTTCTCCGCAGGCTAGTCCGGGCGAACAGCCATTTGTTGACCGTCTTCCAACAAGAGCCGGATTTACTTGAGCAGAATATTGTCTTTTGGAGGCCAAAGTGTCCTAAGACTCGTTCACTAGATGTAATATGTCAGGATGTCACCAAGCGCATGCGAACAATGGATAGTCGGATGAGTCTTGCTGAAGCAAAGGATGTCCTTAACCTGAATCCAGAGCAGACACGTCAAGTCAGAAATTCGCTTCTGGCTATACTAAAGGCTGATCGCTTCACTAGTAAGTTCGAGGCCGGTGATCAACGCTGGCACGAGCTCAAGCAGCGTTGGATCCAAGAGTCTGAGTTTTTGAGGCACAAGACTACACCAGAACAGTCTCCAACTGAAGCCGAGCATGCAAGAAATGCCAAAGCGATCGAAGCGTTGGCTCGTGACGCAATGAAGCGTCTACGGGCCGTAAATACGCGCGGCGACCACCCTGAAGCTGCTGTCAACAGCCCTTCCCAGCGCGACCCCGGTCCTGGGTCTGCCCCTTCTAGCGCTGCGCATCACGCACCGTTCACGCACGGACGGATGCGCAGTAACGCGGATAACGGCGATACCAGCGCCAACACCCTTTCGAGTACCTCACGCCATAGCGATAGGAGCACCACCAAAAAGAGCAACGCCCTTCCCCCACCAGCTACCGTCGGCCCAGATCTACAAATCGATCCTTCGCTGCTACTAGCCGCCAGCGACGCCACCATGTTGTCCATGCATATACCTCTTCAACACGAGCACCAGCATCAGCAAGATCACGAGCACGAGAACCATCTGGCTGGCGTCCCCAACGAAACCCAACACCAACCCCAACATGTTAACCCACACACCCCCTCCCACCGCCCCGCTCCCGCGCTTAACCCACATGCCTACTCAGCTCAACACCTGCAGTTTCTGCAGCACACACTTGCAGCTCCCGCCGCACCCTCGCATATGCCGAGCTATCATCGGGTGCAGATGTAACGCACGGTAAACGAGAGCGTCGGGTAAATCCTTCTAGTGGACAATGGCTGCAGGGAGAAGGGAAGCTCCGCATGGTGTCGGAGACGGCTGGCTTTGTGCTCTGGAGTGCATTGTTTTGAGGTAGAAATCACGTTTATGTCCTCTGATGACGTGATATCGAGCATGGAATCCAATTCCCGAGTTCACTTACCAAGAGAAATGCCCAGAGACACCTTTATATTCTACCATGAATACTTTTTGTTTTTGCCTGGAACGATAGCGAGGAATTGCGGGCCCTTTGTGTAACAGCGTACGTCACGATGCATTGGCACGGCATGTGATTAACCGGTAGCTGGGAGTCAGAGTGTAGGTTTAGTTGCTAGCTGGTAATGAAATAAAACAATACCACGAATTCGGACATCATGGTCTCAGTAGAGCAAAGTATTGCCGAAACGAGAGTTTTTTTTTATTGGAACGTAGTGGGCACACTGTGAGTTAACTCTTTGATACATGAGCCAAAAAAGGACACTGTAAGTTGTGTTTCCTTGAGCGGGGCACTGAGTACATTGTTAGTTGACATGTATTCACGAAGTCGATGTTCTCTGTTAGCGTTTGAAGAGTAATTTCAAAGGTAGCAATCATTCCCTTACTGTGATTTCGAATATAGGAAAATAGATCTGAAGCTATCAGGCCCCAAGCATAGCAATATTCTAGTGACCACATTTCGTAGCAATCACACCAAGGTACCCGACACTGTTTCATAGAGGTTTTTTTTTAAAAAAAAAAAACCACCAAGGATATTTTCCCTCTTTTTGCAAGCAACGAGTAAAGATGCGAACAAGAAGTTGACCGAGCTATATCAAGGTGAGGGTCTGTGTATCTGTTCAGTTGAATGACAATTTTAGATATATATAGTTTAGCATTGAACAATATTCAACACATCCCAGCCCAGCAATAAACATCAAATGCTGCTGCAATCCGCGGATACTTTTCGACGATGACATCCTTGCCAGCATGCCCCAATTCCACTTACCGCATAGTAACAAGCTCTTCCGCCGACGTTGGATGTATCGCACTAATCAAAAAATTAGCCGCCAGTTATACATGCATTGACCCTTTGAATCCAAGGTCGCTTTTTTCGTCCGAACCATTCACCGCATAAGAAAGGTAAGAAGAATTCAAAGCAGGATACGTACACGCAGCGGTCGAAATCAGCTTTCGTAGCGCCCATCCTGATGGCAACGCCGAAGCCTTGGAGTACTTCGCCCGAGCCTTCGCCCAGGATGTGCAGACCGACTACTTTCTCGTTTGGTCCGGCACAGACGAGTTTATATCTGTAGGCATTTGAGAAGAGTGTTAATGTTACAAGGATCGATAGACATTAAGGAACTTTGAGGAAAAGAAACAGGGATGGGGCTCTGAGGAAGTATGCATAGATATATATGTGTCTGAATATTTGAGAAAGCTCGTAGAGTAGGATTGATATGGGAATGTTAAGCAGCTGTCGGAGAAAGAGGGCTTTATCCCAGAGCCGAAGTAGAGGTTAATGTTCGGAAGTAGAAAGAATGAAGCGGTGAAAGTGTGCATTTTCAGATAATAACCAAAGCTGAAGCAAGCAAATCCCAAATCAACGTACTGTGTAGGATGCTTGCTCTTCTCCTCAGGGGAGAAGACGTAGAAGTACATGGCCGTGAAATTCGATGTGTACACCTATCTTGGTTTAGTTTTCGTCCTCGTGTAGATGGGTACGAAGTAGATAACAATGTGTACCTTTATATTTTCCTTTCCATACTTCTCAATAGCTTGTGGCTCCGTAAGGCCAATTGTGCCGACTTCAGGATGACTAAACACTACCGTCGGAATATTTTCGTACTCGAGCCGAGAAGCTTTGAGCTCGGGAGGCCCAAAGAGACGGTTACCTAGTTGTCGCCCCGCAGCGATCGCCACTTTGTCGGTATTCAGCCTCATCCACCACGTGTTTGGAGAAGGGGAAGCGGGCCGCAGGGTGGCAAAGTGCGGAGTTGGTACCCATCACTTACCGGGGGTTAACTCGGCCCTCCCTGTCACATCGCCTAGTGCGTAGATGCCGGGAATATTCGTATTCTGAAAGTCGTCGACTGCAACGTGGCCTGTTTCCGTGAGCTGGACGCCGGGAATACTGAGATTCAAATCTGCTATCTCGGGTGCGCGGCCAATCGCCCAGAGCAGTTCGCCGAACTCATAAACTACGCCATGATTGTCCGTTACGGATAACCTCTTTTCGGGCGAAGGCCCGTCAGTGCGTTTCTCGTGTAGATCGCCTGCGGTCACCGATGGTTTATTTTCATCTAGCCTTTCAATTTTCCTAAAACTACCATGGTTTTTATGTATAATGACCCCTGCATCCTCGTATGCTTTCGTCATGGTGGCTTGAATCATTGGATCAAAAGTCCGCAAGAAGGTATTTCCCCGAATGAACATGTGAACTTCGACGCCTATAGCGTTGAGCACACCGGCAAGTTCGACGGCAATGTAACCTGCCCCCACTACGGCAATCTTTTTGGGTAGCTGTTCAATATCAAAGAAGCCGTCACTGGTAATGCCATGTTCCGCGCCCTCTACGTCATTGGGAACCACAGGATGGCCTCCTGTGGCGATCAAGATGTGGTTTGCTGTATATTTTGCATTTGGAGATCCATCATTGAACTGCACTTCGATCTCCTTGGTTCCGGTGAAAGAAGCTGTACCGTGAACAAGCTCAATACCCTCTCTATTCCAGTTCCTCTCATAAGCAGCATTCAATCCTAAGATAGATTCATCTCGTCGCTTTTTGAACTTATCGAAGTGGAATTTGATATCCTTAGGTACATCGTAAAAGTAATTATGGGCTCCTTTTAAGGTTTCGTTAACCGAAGCAAAGTACTGGATCGAAGATCAGTCTCTTAGTCTCATTAGAGGGGTTCGCTCAACGAGAGGCAGACCCATGTCATCTTTTTTGGGATGCATCTAAAGAATGCATATTAATACCAGCAATCACCTTGCTCCACATATTATTTGCTCACCCCACATTAACGCAAGTGCCTCCTGATCTGCCGTTTTCGACCAAGAGAGTGCGCGCACCGTACCACCCTGAAGCTCGACGAGCAGCGCCGGAGCCGCCAGATCCCCCTCCAATCACGATATAATCGAAAACCTTTGCCATAGGCGCCATATGCTGAGAGTATTCGGCGAGATGGTGGTGTGAGGGGTCGGACGCAAGATGCAGTAGGGTGGAGATCGTCTGGTAGGCGGGTACTGGTCAGGGTTCAACGCCACCGGAGAACGCATGCTGTTCGCGCGGGAAAGCAAAATATATATATGACATTTCCGCATGAAATGTAAGGTGCCAAGCAGCGCTGGTGCAATCAGCTTTGAAAGCTTGAGTAAGCCCGCGCCAACACACCACTTCTCACTAGGATGACCAGGGCCCTGCATTCTATTCTCCAAAGTCCATATTTGTCGACTCAAGTTGTGGCATATTCTGTATGTAGTTATATTCTGCAGTTGCCTGTCCGGTCCAATCCACTTCGTGCGATAACAACTCCAGCAGGCATGCTAGGCATGGGCAGCAACGGCTTGCCCAATTTGTCAAGCTACCTCCGAGAAAACGACACTTTTACACCGAGCCTTATGGAAAACTTTCTCCAAAGTCCTCCGTCATAAAGGGAGGATTCTTTTTCATTAATGCGCAAAGTCAGTGCAGTGCTGCCATAAGCTTCCGCGGCGGAGGGCGTCGGTGTTGTTTTGACCGCCGTCAGTGGTGACACGATTTAGAATAGCCAGCCCAAATACGGAAACCAACGCACATTTGAAGCAATGCTGATGTGTGTCGAATCTGGATTCGTGGAACAATGCGCGGACGGCAGCTTGGGTGTGGATGGAAGGCATTCTTTAATGTATTGAAACAAATGTGTGGATTCTGTGAGCACACAGAATCCAGATAATTCGTCTGTACACGGATAAATAAGCAAAGGAGGTGGAGGGCTAACCCTGAAAGGTTAACAGCTCGACTAATAGAATTCTGTATGACCTGCACGACAGACGCATTGTGTCCGGTTTTGCCATGTGGCTGCAGCGTCAACAAACTTTGATCTGTGAAGGACACCCTAGACATGTATGTAAGTCCCAAGTTAAACTGCACATACATGCAACTCACTCGCAGTTGCGCCTTTCTCCACTAAGTGTATCGCATGCATGGCTTGGGGTCGAAAATTCCCACTCCCTCAAGGTTGTAACCGGAGGATTCCATGGCTAGCGAGGATGGAGTATGGAGAGAAATGATGTAGCCAAGTTTTATGGGGTATGAGGTCGTCGTTCTTACGCTCACCCACCAGGTTGATACTCAACCAGAAATTGACAGCATCCGACTCTTATTCTTCAGCTGTAAGCATGGTACACATTAGTCGCCAAAGAAAGGTCTTAGTGAATGGTGTGAAAGACATACATTTGCGCTGCCTGACCCTTAGATCAAATCGAGCCTTGTGCATGCCGTGCATGCTTTACACTCGCATGGGAAATGACCTCGAAAAATCTGGGCGGAACACAGGTAATGTGCTGTGGGGAAGAGGTTGTCTTAGGACTTTTTGCTCGAGAGAAAGGAAGGGTACCCCTAAGCGTCTCACCTATTAATGCACGTCATCGGGTGATCTTCTGCTTTTGTTTACGATACAAACGTAAATCCTGTCATACTTTGGTTATGCTCGTATGCAATATGTAATGCTGGGGGTACAGATAACCCATATTCAACCACCTACCCTCCATGCCGCCACTCTGCCGACCTGCGGGCATGGTGCGAGGAGGGGGGTCAAGCATTTTTATTCGAAAACAGCAGGCCGCCAAGAATGTACGATGACTGCAAGGTATGGCGAGGTCATTCTGCGGAAAGGGGAAATCAATAGAGTGTTTGATCTCTGGCTAGCCAAAAGGCACAATGGGCGAGTGCACTCTCACCGATCGGATTGCGAGAGTGAGCAGAACGGCCAACGGGATGTCAGCCTTCGGAGCGCGACAAAGGCTATGTTCATTTTGTTATCAGCCGTCCGTGCATGCATGCCACTGAGAAGGGCATGGCAATGCAGCGGCTGGCACCGCGGCATTTGGAAAGATGCTCTCTACTCGCACTGAGCCGCGCTTCTCGACGATGGATTTGCGAGGGGGTGGCAGGTCCAGACGCGTGTGGAGTTGCCGCTACCCCTCCCCTCCCCTCCCCCAAAGCCAGACACTGAAGAGCGTGCGTAGCGCAGACATGCCGTCACCGTTAGCGTGGGGAAGACTGACACAGACGCAAACCCTGACGCAGCTGGCCTTCGTAGGCGCACCAAGGCCGCTCACCACGGACTAAAGCAAGCGAATTCAGATCGGGGGAACGAGGGCCGGGGGGTCTGCTGGTGGTGGTCTTCAGGCTCATGGGCACCCCGGCCCTCGACCTAAGCTCGCTCGCTGAAAGATGGGAGGCCGCAAGAATCCTTCGGAGATGGTCAGTGGGCGAGGGTGTCAGCAGGTGGGAAGCAGGCGAGCAGCAGCTGAGCAGCAGGCGGGCGTGGGTTAGGAGGATGAGGGCTTAACCACGCAATGCTACTTTGACCCTGGCGTTTGACTAATCCCGGCTACGTGTCATCGTGTTTGGTACGCTAACGCCTGGCGTGCCTTCCTTTGCAGCGATTTCAACTTCATCAGCCTCAATACCACCTTACAGCTCACTCCTCAACTCTTCGTCGCCTGCTTCCATTGACCGCAGTCGCCGAACGCACCCGGATCCTGCCGTACGCCGAGCCCCCTCAGGGCGATGGACGCTGCAATGACAGCGCAGACCCGAGGAGGCGGTGGTGGCCAACCAACAGCGGAGGTGCGGAGGCGGGATAGCTGTTATGGTTGCTCGTACTGCCTAGAAAGGTTTCGCTGCAATGTCATGCCCCGTACCATTGTGTGTCGCTGACGAGCTGGCCAAATTGGGCGGAACCGCGGTTCATACTCCGTACGAAAACCCAAGCAACGCATACGCGACAGCATGTTTGTTCCTCTCTTCGACCGTGGCGTCTCAGAAAAACGGGAAGCTTGACAGCTTGATCCAATTGTGCCATTATCATACAGTCTCCCGACCTTGGCAGTGCCTCTAGGTTTGTTGGCGTCTCGGATCCACTTGACTTTCTTGGAAGCTTAGGTCTCGAAGAGCGCCTATCAACCTTACCGACTCTGGATGATTCCAGCTAACAGGGTCCTCATGTAGCATTTCGTCTTTATCTCGAACCGCGGGGTGCTCAGTTAAGACCGAGAGGCGTCAGTTGCATTTCGCACACACCAAGTGGTATAATGACACTGGGTGGCACTGACTTTGAGAGCTCTGAGGGACCAAGAGCTCAGCATTCGTTCTACGTGTAGTTGTGCCATTTGCCCGGAGTCCGCCTCCAAGGTTTCCACGATAGATCACAACATTTCGTATACTAGCTTTATAGGAGAAATACGACCGCGTTGGAGTTGCATGCATAACCTTGGCTAGGTTTCAGGTGAGTTTGCAGTGGCCAATGCCTCTTCCCATTCATTGCGAAGGCAAACGATGTTTCCGGTGGAAAAGGCTCGATTATCCGACGTTGACATCGCCACGTTGCGTATGCCCGTCTCTTTACAGCTTGTTGTTTACCATTTGCCTTTACTCTGATCCTTCAACACAAGTACCTCTTGGAGATGATTTTGTACTGCTGATTTGTCCGGCTAAACAACTGAGCATGTTCAAAGATGCTACTATAGACTGGTCCCAAATTTGGATTAAAGCTGATCTTTCCGGGCCAGAAAGAGGTATACCAACGCCAACCAAAGGCAAGTCGCGTCTCATTTTTCTTGCTGCGTTGTTGCCGCATATTAAGGTACCCTGTCATTTGCGCCAGAGGAATGCCCCACTGTTTGTACCGGTTCGGAGCGACACGAACATGCTGGGCCTGTTGGTGCTAGTAGAATCCCGCTATTCTGTCCGTTCGCTTGAAAATGATCACTGAGCAGGTATTTCGTGCTGCGGTTATCTCGGGGAGCTTCCGGGGTGGTCTAAGAGGAAAATGGAAGTGAAAGAGGATTTTGAATGTGTGGCAGACCGGTCACGGTGATATCGTGGGGTTTAGGCTATCTGGTGCGCGGTACCGAGTGTGCAAGCATGTCGTGAACATGCGACAGGCCGTGTGGTACAGCTGCACTACCTGCCAGTGTCTCGCGTGGAAGCGGCTGTATCTCCGCGAGATGCAAGTAACCATGCTCGTCTCAAGGTACTTGCAAATGACGCAACCTTCTTCAGACGACACGTCTGGAAAGACGCCAGATCCGTCGATGCATCAGGGTGCCATTCGTCATGAAGGCATAGCACCGCGGCATGGTCGAGCGGCCGGGAACAATTGGTACCCAGGGTATATTGCGGAAACTTTCTAGGTCCGAGTTTTTGTCGTATTTTGTCTGTGGCCAAAGGGAAAATAGGAAAGTCATGCAGCGGAGCATGCTTGAGCAAGCCGCTTGGGCTCGATCTTCCGCGATGGTGGGATCGTGCCACCACAACATAATATCCGCACGCCATGCATGCACAAGCCAACGACAGCGGCAGGGCAACGCTATTCGACCGCGGATGGCCTGCCGCGGACCGATGCTTGTTGATCTGCAAGAGCAAGGTAGGGGCCCCAGCCGTTGCAGCTACAGGAGCTTGAATAGGCCTGCAAGCAGACGCGGGCCATGGTCACCTCTGCCTTCAGCCGACCCCAGGTACCTGCTCTCTGATACTGTTGGCCGTGGTCGGCGCGATGGATATTGAAGCGTGTCAATCGTGGATGAAGGGGCATATTGGCTCGGGCTCGCAGGGCAGCACAGCACAGGGCGTGGGAAGCGTGGAGCATTCTCCGAGAAAGAAGGCGGCCACGGGTACGCGGACGCCTCTGATGTACCATGCCGCAACAGCCTGCTCCGGGACGGCATCCTCAGGCACTAGCTGCGTCGCCCGCGCTGAGCGATTCGGGCAGGCCAACTGCCAGACGAGGTGCGGCAACCAGGCGCAGGCAATCAAGGCGCATGGAACCCTGCCAAAAATTTCCCGTGGGCCAGCATTTTGAACAGATTTCAAGCGTCATGGCTGGAGGGAGAGGTACGTGTTGGAGACAATATCGCGATTAGCCGACGGCACGGCACTGCGCAGACGATAGCGACCGAGGGAACGCACGCAAACCGACAGCCCTGCCGTGAGTAGCAGCTCGATCAGGACGGCGGGTCCGCCTGCCGCAAGGACGCGGCTTCGCGGTGGAACACGCTTACAGCGGCTAGTGCACTTCTGCACGGCGCTCTCGCAGCGGGCAATGGCCTAGAGCCCTGGGGGTTGCCGTGGACGGGCGGCCGGCGCCAAGGGGAGCAGGTGATATATTGGAGGTGCGATCATCAGCCGCATCGTCAACGAGCACGCGCGCGGCTTGGTGGAGGGCGGCCAAAGGCGAAGCATGGGGCTGGGAATAACGAAGAGGTGGACTTTGACGTGGTGGCACTGGCACTGGCACTGGCGCGGGGCGCGGGTGATGGATGGTGGTGGTGGTCGTGTGTGCCCCGGCCAGCTTCGCAGCACTGAGCACCGTCTTCCCCCGGAGCGAGCGCGGGCGGCAGAGCACAGGCTGGTCGAGTACACGGCGGCCTCTGGCATCTGCAGACGCTGGCAGACGATCCCTGAGCGCAGGGTGGCCCGAATATGCGAGTATTCAACGGCTTGCGGGGCCCAGCATGACGCTCGAGCTTTAGTGGTTGCATGCTGCTAGTGGCGCCCACCCTGGCCACCCTGGTCTCCTCTGGAATTTCGCGACTACCTCATGCTCCAGCCATGTTCACTACCCCAAACGCTGCTAAGAGAAATGTCCTGCAGCTTAAACAGCGCCGGGACGCGAACCATCCCAAGACGCCCGGGCCGCAGACATGTGGCTTGGATATTTAGTCTCTTGTTCGCCCTCCGGGGAACCGTCGGATTCTCTCGTCCATCAATGTGATCTTCGTTCCCGTTACCCTCCGCACTTCTCCTTTCCTAGCACATTCGTTGGTCGTTGCCATGTTTCCGTTTTCATTATGGATGTTTCCTAATTGGAGTTGGTCTTGTATGTTCCTGGGAGCCTTGTACGTCCTGCCTTCACTCGAGCTTCTGGCTCCCCCTTGCTCGCTGCCGGCTCCCATGACTGACATGCCACCCCCTCGTCCACAGCCTCTTCCGCTATGTCCGATTATACATCAACCTGGCCGCCAATTGGCTGTACACACCCATGCAGCCCGTCGACGAGCCCACCATCACCTCGCAGGACATGACCGTCATCATACCGACCGTTGCCGAGGATATCCAGCAATTGAAGGAGACAGTCCAGACGGCCTACCGTCTCGAGCCCTTTGAGCTGCTTCTGGTGACGCCCGATTCACGGGTCAAGCGTCTGTATCAGATGGTCGAGGAGCTCGGCTGCCCCAAGAAGGTCCAGGTCTTGTCGGTGAGCCAGGCGAACAAACGTCGCCAGCTCTCTCGGGCGATTCCGGAGGTGCAAACCAAGATCACGCTGCTGCTCGACGACGACGTGTGGCTCCCGGAGAAGTTCACAAAATGGATTCTGGCTCCCTTTGAGGATGCTCGCGTGGGCGGCGTAGGCACGAACCAGCAACTCCGCCGGCAGGATCGATGGAACATCTGGGAGTTCCTGGGTGCCATCTACCTGGTGCGGAGGAATTTCGACTGCACGGCATGCAACTGGCTAGACGGCGGACTTCCATGCCTGTCTGGGCGAGCTGTGGCCTACCGGTCGGAAATTCTTCAGGACCCCAGATTTACCCACGGCTTCACCCACGAGACGTGGGGGAGCGACCACTTCCTCAATGCCGACGACGACAACTTCATCACGCGCTGGCTCTTTTCCCACGACTGGAAGATCCAATTGCAGAACCACCGCGAGTGCGAGGTGGAGACGACGCTGGAGCACGACTCCAAGTACCTCCGGCAATGCCTGCGCTGGGTTCGCAGCAATTGGAGAAGCAACCTGACCAGCCTGAGCGAGCTGCATATGTGGAGGTAAGTGGCCGACGCCTCCAATGGCTGCTGGCGCTTTTCGCGTCACATTGCCAAGCCACCCTACCCCTCCCCCTCCCACACAAGGACGACGAAGGGTGCAGCAGCCACTATTGGGGGCAGACCCATGTGCGGACACGAGCACATGCTAACGGCGAGGTGCAACAGGAACTACCCTTGGTCAATGTACGCGGTTTTCCAGACCACCATTACGCAATGGGCCTTTGTGTACGACGTCGCGCTCGCCGTCTGCTTCCACTTTACATTATCTGAGGCTGGCTGCTATGCCGTGGCGGACGAGGGGCCCCGGACCGGGTGGGCAACCTCGCCGCTGTGGGCGTGGGCTCTCTTCCTTGGACACTGGCTCTTCTCGAAGACGATTAAGCTAGTACCGCATTTGCTACGAAACCCGGGCGACGTCCGGTTTGTGCCCGTGTCGATTCTTTTTGGTTACTTCCACAACCTCATCAAGCTCTACGGTTGCATCACGGTGACAGAGGTGTGTTTTTCTACCCCACGTTCTTCCATCTTTGTTTGCCGTTGCACAGGCCCCCGTTTAGTTTTCGCGTGCTGACAAGCCTCGGGGCTAGACCACATGGGGCACGCGTGAAGGTGCAGACGCCGACGACAACATCCGAATGCTGCCGCGCATGGCAGCCATCACGCCGCCGTTGACCCCGTCGCCGCAGGGCCACATTCTCCGCGAGCGGGCGACGTTGGCCCCGGCGATGGCCGTGAGTTGAGCCTAGAGCGCTTGTTCTTCTTGAAAATCTTGAAATCTGCAGCCCGGGAGCCGCTTGGCCCGCCTTTGCCTACATGTCGGCGCGGTAATTTTAGATGAGCGATGTTAGATAGAGACACAAAGAGAGAGAGGCACACACACACAGAGAGAGAGAAAGTCAGTCCACTTTTACGGTTTGTTTATGGCACACGGTTGGTTCTAGGAATAGCGACGGGAGTTGCTCAAAGGCACTAAAAGGAACGGGGTGGGATACACGGCGTTCAGGGTCCGCGGGCATGGTTTTCTACCACTCCATGGCCCTTTTTTTTTCCTTTTCTTCTTCTTTTCTTTCCCTTTTCTTGTCGTCTCTTGTTTTCTTTTGATGAAAGATTGCAGCGTTCTCGAAAGTCTGGCATTTCTTGGGACCAATGGCCACCCAATGTAGTAGTCTATGCAGCGACCAAAAGTACCGGTGCCCCCCTTTGGGAGGGGGGTGTCCGCATTCTGACAAGGGAATTTGACCTCTTCTGGGTGACATGACAGGCCATAACTTCATGATTGCGGGCGGCAAGGTACAAAAAAGTACTGGCACGGTAGGTACAACAATGCGTGGTTGATTGGGGGGGGGGGGGGGGGAGGGGGTGGGGTACGAG
>Ga0247757_10000727_pt1 | contig 26091 bp, 21 predicted proteins | sample UWRJL126311R4_FD_180929 | JGI IMG/M metagenome (GOLD analysis project Ga0247757, IMG submission 180929) | Plant litter microbial communities from Arlington Agricultural Research Station in Wisconsin, United States - UWRJ-L126-311R-4 | ecosystem: Environmental > Terrestrial > Plant litter >...
GACAAATATTAATATCGTTCCTGAGATTTCTATGAGGAGTTCAATTAAGCACCTTCAGAACATCACAATTAAGGTCCCAGCCGCGTTGGTCATTAGTTCCTTTGATATCCAACTTGAGAAGACTATTGTGGCTTTAAGGCCTTTGTTGTCCGGCTATTTTCAAAAGGTCACATTTTTGTTTACCGATCCCAACCACGAGTACCCTCCAAGTTTTCGCACTGCCATGCGTGTGTCGTCCGGTTTTGCGTTATTCAGGTTGGCCCAAATCATTGTGGATGAGCGGAGAATGCAATCGAGCATCAAAGCGTTATCAAAGTATGCTCGACTGCTTACTGCCTATCATGATGCGCACCCAACCACTGGTATACAGGCCTATCCTCACGATTTCGCAAGCGCAGATTTCCTCCACAATGGCCCAAACTTGCCATACCCTATCAACACATCTCACATTCAGATTGCGTGGGACTGGCGCGACGAAACTCAGATTGGAAAAAGCGCAATGCTACGTGGCTACCACCATGACCACGAGAAGCAGCGTGAGCCCACATGGCCTCGATTGATGGTGGCTGAAAGCAAAGATAAGCTTGTTGGACAACAAAGCATCATTTGCAAGAACAAGTGGAGCGTACCGGAGAGTGTAAAGATCTATTGGCTTCTCCAGGAGCAACGCTATAAGACGATGCGAGGGTACTGTTGGGCAGAAGGGCCAGGAAAAGACTTCGAGCAGGGCTTGAATGGAATAACCGAGCAGGAGTTCCGAAATATTTACCCGCCACTAGTTTTAGCTGCGTTCGTTTGAAGATCTGACCTGGCGTATCGGATTCGTGCATCAAACACCGTGCAGGTGGTGTCGGCGTTCTGGCCACTGGCATCTGGATAGTCTTTGCCCTGAAGTCATCGACGCCCGCGTTAAGAAATGGAGTAATACTATTTGTCAATTCGACCAATGCAATGCAGAGATCTAGTGTTTGGGAATCAATTATAGATATTACATGTAACATTTCGGCTAGTTATGAAAGTAAACTTTCCGGTACAGATACACGGTCAAGATAAATATGATTTTTCTATTCAAACATTGCACAGCACACTCACTACATGATATACAGTGAACACACTTTAGCAAACAAGCAATTGAATCAGATTATAAGCTATCTAGTCAACGATGAGTTGTACGGTGAAGAATGCTAGCAATGAAATGCTCCCTGAACAACCGGCTTAATGAAGGCTATCCGAATTACATAACATGAGCAGCCTCCATTGGCATGCTATCCATACCAGGGAGCTCAGTAAGCCCTATAAATTCGTTAGTCTCACCGGAGATTCTTTTCGGACAGTGATAAGGATGCAAACTCACAGGCATCATGGTCCTCGTTGACGCGTGACGCAACCTTGCATTGCTTCGCCGTATCGATAGCCTGGTTTTTAAGGTCCTTGCACTTGGCGCCCATGCAGTTGGATGCATCCATACCCTTCTGCAGCTCGTCGTCCTGCCATCCGAAGACGTAATCACCGTGCTGGCCCAGGCCGGTATTATCACCATAACTGAGATAGAACGGTTGTGAGCCGTCAGTGGGCCACAAGCTCTTGTCGTTGAAGGGGGTGGTGTCCCAGACGACTTCATACATCAACTGTGGGATACGAACTGGATGAGTTGATGGACAGCTGCCTCCCAAGCTAAGGAAGTTCGCTGGACCCGTGGTCGGATAGGCAACGTGGGCCTTGTGATCAGGGCTGTCGAGGTTCTTGCCGTCCCAGCATCTGCCAAAAGATATTAATTTCTACTATTTTTAAGTATTCTTGTACAAAAAACTTACGTGGGGAATAGAATGTTTGAGCGGATACCACCTTTGCACGGTTGAGTCGGGAGTTCCTGGGTGTCGAGCCTGAAAACCCTTAGTCCAGGTGCGATGTGCGGCCGAGAAGATTACTTACTTAGAGTCAGCGCAGGGAGCTGAAACATCACCGCCAAAGTTAGGCCCGGTATAGCATCGATAGCAGTTTTGCATCTTCATCTTGGTGTCTTTCTTCCGGTTCATCGGATCGCCAACTAGCATGCGGAAACCCTATACTTGGTCAATCGTGATGTATTTGGGTACTAGTGAGTGGTTTCGTACCTGCTTGAAAGCTGTGACCTTGCCTGGCTGAGCTGAAACATAATAAACAAGAATACCGCCGTCAATCTTGGTACTGAAGTCATCATTGAATTGACGCCTGGATGATGTTTAGCTGTAGCAATAACATCCCATCAAAAATTGTACGTACGCCGCTCCCAACTGCCTCACACGTTTGTAGGTTCCATTCTTGGCCTTGAAGTACATATTCGCCGTCCAATAATTGCTTAAATCTTTCGAGAAAGCACAGGTCGTGCATGTAGCAGTCTTTGATACATCACCGTTGGTCATAGTAGCGTTGAAGCCATTTCCTCCGACGATTTGATGCTGGTGTGTGGAAGGAATCTGACCGGGATTCACAAGAGGATCCAGACGATCGATTGTGACTTGAGCGCATCCAAACCGTAACATAGTCGTGCCGCCCTGGCGCTTCCACCAGCTAGGGGACGCATCGGCGAACGCCGCAAATGCCAGCAATGAGGTCCAAAGCATCGTGAAGAGGTGAATGCTGAAGGAACTCAGATGGGTGGTGATGAATGAAGCAGCAAGGAGGATGAGGTGGCTCGAAACAATTGATAAGAGATGTAGCTGGTGTTAAGCGGGCCCAGAACTCTTTGCTGACTTCTAAGGCAGTGGTTTCAACCAGCTGAATGCCGAACGATACCTGAAGCCCGACTATCCATGGTCCCACGTTCCGTACGCCCTTTTGGCATGGCAGGCCAATGATCGACATTGTTCTCGATCGTTTCCAAGGCTTCCGGACTTATCATGCATATGTCGTGGCGGAACTTAATCAAGTGACTGTTGCATTAATTAAAGAACGTGATGTTTGTGCTACAGAACACTGTCGTGGGGCCCTTGTCGGAATATGTGCCGAAGCGTTGTTACGTTTTGGGATTTACGCGTGATGCTTTGATTGGAGGCCTCAAAGCCGGAGCCAATATACCACCACCCAAATTTTAAAAAGGGGAGCTAAGAAACGAGAAAGCTCCGCCCCACACCAATAGCGGTTCGTTCGCGTGAAAAAGTGTGGGGTTGTAATAACAATACTCACCAGCCAGAACGCCCCACCTTGGCGGTTCTGGTATTGGGCAGTGAAAGGATATGTTGCGATATAGCATGGTGCTAACCTTATCTGAAAACTCTTGCAAAGATCTGGACAGCTCATGTTTGTCTGGGGAGCCTTTTGTGTTAAACCTGAAAATATCTCCAGCCGAGTCCGCCAGTTACTACCGTCTTAGATCAACTTATTGAGCATTTCTGAGAAGTTGAAGCTCGTTTCAGGCTTTCGGGCTTAGAAATTGATTTTGATGCTTCAGTAATCATAGCTCAGCATGCTCGGTATATTATAGTTTCGCTTCGAAAAAGTTGACACTAGAAGCCTTGACTCTGTGAAGATGCGAAGGATATGCATCTATTGATTCATCTCTTCACCTTGTTTGCCCCCAAGGATTAAGCATATAGAGATTCTTAGTATTGGTTGTATCACCGCGACGAACTCGTCATGACTGGTTTCAAGTGTCCTTGATGCCGCTGCAAAGAAGGCCCCCAGATAATCGTAACAAAATCTTATACCGAAATTTCCTGTTTTCACAGTCTTTCATTGGCTGGTCAAATGAGACTACATAGTCGGAAATTGCCAAGGAGTCAACATGATTACTGGGCTAAGTGACGATGTCCTACACAGGAGTAAAGAAGGAATATCAAGTCACCTTCACAAACGTTACCTTTGGATTAGTGTAGTCCGTAAGCCATTAAGAAACAGGGAGATCAGCATTTCTTCTGATCACAAGCATCATATTGTAGAATTCTGATATTTTTACAGCCCAAAAAGGCAGTGTTAAGGAACCGCTCTCTTTCACGAGTTTTTCTTCCATTAACGATTGGCAATTACTAAGTCCCTCAAGAATGTGAACGCTTAGCCTCAGATGCGCTCGGGTTTCATTCGGTTTTTGATAAATTATGACCAATTATCCCCGACCAATACAGCATCATACCACTGGGAACCTTAAACCACGAGCTTTAGCATCAAATGTATTATTAAGATTTTCCACTCAAATATCCGCAGTAATTCTATTCCAATTGGCCACTAATCCGCTTGAGTCATCATGCAGATATGCAAGGTAATCATATGCAACGTCGTTTGGTAAGATGTTAGATCAATAGGACCAGAGCCTGCGATTACTACGCTTTGGTCAGCACGAAGCAATACTTGCGTTAGAGAAAACAACTTCAACTGGTGAGTGTAAGTGAGAAGAAAGCGACGGTGCAATTGTATGGCAGTTAACAGTTATAAATAAGATTCCTGTGATATGCCCGACGTCAAGTCATTCAGCTAGAAATTCGATTCATTTCACTATAACGAATTTGCAACGGAAAATGTCTACCAACAAGGCTGTCTCGTCAAGGCTTTTCCAGCCCTTACGGTTGGGTGACTCCGACTTGCAGCATCGCATTGTAATGGCACCACTTACACGATTCCGTGCTGACGACAACCACGTCCACACTGACCTAGCTGTAACCTATTATGCTCAGCGCAGCTCAGTTCCAGGGACTCTGCTCATTACCGAAGGAACATTCATTTCTCCACGAGCATCTGGGTATGCGAACGCGCCGGGTTTATGGAGCGACAAGCAGCTTCAGGCATGGAAGAAGGTTACAGACGCTGTACATGCCAATGGCAGCTTCATATATGCACAACTATGGGCTTTAGGAAGAGCTGCTGATGCTGCAACGCTGAAGAAGGAGTTTGGATATGATGTGGTCAGCAGTTCTGACATTGCACTTCCGGCTGTGACCAGCGCCTACGAAACCCGTGCTGAAGGTGTGCCTGGACCGACGCCGTTAACTGAAGAGGAAATATGGCAATATGTTGAGGACTACAAAACAGCAGCAAAAAATGCAGTGGAGATTGCTGGATTTGACGGTGTGGAAATTCATGGCGCAAATGGTATGACCAACGCGATTGTAAATTTTTCTGAAATAGGAGCTAATGCTTTGCTGAATAGGTTACCTAGTCGACCAATTTATCCAGGACGTTTCCAATCGCCGTGCTGACACTTGGGGAGGGAGTATTGAAAACCGTTCCCGATTTGCAGTCGAGGTAGCCAAGGCTGTTGTCGAAGCTGTTGGCAGAGATCGTACTGCGATTCGACTCTCCCCGTTCAGCAGGTATAATAGCATGCGCATGTCTGATGAAAAAATCGTACCGCAATTCCGTCATCTCATCAGAGAACTTACCTCCCTCAAACTAGCATATCTTCATCTTATCGAAGGACGTGTCCACGGCCACCAAGACGTAGAGACCGAAGATACAATAGACTTTGCTCTTGAAGCCTGGGGCAATGAGAGGCCAGTGGTACTGGCTGGTGGGTATACACCAGAACGGGCATTCCGCACCGTAGATGAGCAAAGAGGGGACAGAAACGTTGCAATTGTGTTTGGGAGATACTTTGTAAGCAACCCTGATCTGGTCTTGAGAGTTCGAAACGGAATCGAGTTGGCCAAATACGATCGAGAAACTTTCTACACGCCAAAAACGAGCAAAGGCTACATTGATTATCCATTTGCAGATGCGGTCAAAAACTAGGAGAAATCAAATCTCAGTATGTGTACATAATATATTATATGATAGAAGACTTTAGCAAAGACAAAATTGTATTTCATTTTTGGCCCCGAACTTCTTTGGTCCTAGAAAAGGTCCTCACGTACCTGTGTTTAACTCAGCAACAAGAGATAGCATTCTTTCAGAAGATCAGAGCTACCCAACTTTATAATCAGCACACAAAATTCAACTCATGGGGCTTGGCCGACTTCTTCTAGTCAACAAGCTGGTAGTTATTCTCCCTATATCGTTGAGTTATAACGATTAAGTAACAGCCAATGACGAGTACCTCGCAACCCAACTCTGGTTGGTGAGGTAGCAGAGTAAAAAATAGCACCAATAAAGACCTGAGATTCTCACTACGGTAGAGCACTTAGGCTGATACTCCTTTTAGATGATGAACATTACAATCTTAGCTCTCCAACAGAAAAGGGTATAGAAGGCAGTAGCATCAGGACACCAGAATTGATAATAAAGTCTAAAGCGCCAGAAAATCGAGAGCAGTAAATATGCTTTTCACCTTCCTATTTACATTTGTGCTTCTTCTTCCGACGAGTTTATCTATATCGCCTCAACTGGCTAGGCAGCAGGATTATTACCGGTCCTTTTGGGAGGAAGGCAACGGTGCTCATGTATGTGACAACAGGCTGGGATCATTGTATACTACAAGTTGGTCTGGTGGACGTAGCTTTATCTGCGGCAAGGGTTGGAATCCAGGGGGGCCCCAGTGAGCTGCACCTGTCATTGCATGTTTGTGTATCACTCCTGGTGATTTAAATAGAACCGTAAGATACTAAGGATCCTATGCTACGACCGGTCCTAGCTATCTCGCCGTCTATAGCTGGTTTACCAACCTGCTGATTGAGTTCTACATTGTTGAGAACGGTGATTTGGCACCAGATGAGCGTTGGAAGTTCAAAGGTATCTCAACTTCTGAAGAAGGCAGCTACAACATCTACCAAAATACGCTAGTCAATAAATCATCCGTTCAGGGAACCTGCACTTTTTTCAATACTGGTCGGTAAGAACCGAGGCCCGAAGCGGCGGGACAGTCACTACGGGAAAGCACTTCAATGGCTCTCAGATGGTTCATCTGGCACTCTCACGAAAGGTAGACGCTGACTTCTTGGATGAGACCGGAGCTAGGAGGTGACAACGTGATAAAAGTGAGCTGTGCTATCATTGGTAAGGTAGCATAGACATATGACAGGTGCATTGAAAATATCGGGGATAGTCCAGAGCTGCCTCGGCCATGAGCAAGTTGCGACGCTCGATCTCTAGCAGCCGTCAGGCAAAATAGGCGCCCCTCCAAGCAAGGGGTGTCCTCGAAGTGGGGCGAAGGTCGATATATTCGTAGATGCGCAAGCGCAGTTCCGCAGACATAGCCAGTAGCTTGCTTTAAGGTTGCGGTCTGACCTCCAATGCCATTGTGTACTGTAGGGCCTGATTATGAGCTGGGGGTTTGTAGTTGAAAAAGAGTAGAAAGTCGATTGTCCCCTATCGGGGGCGTGTATTCGGTGAGAGTGATAATTTTCCCGCTAGCACTGGTAACAGGTTTCCGCACGAGCGGTGAGAGGGCACAGCTTTGGGCGAACCGTTGCTGCACTGGAAAATGAGCTCTCTCACGTTGTTCAGTACTGCTCACTTGTTATGGTCGCTTATGGAAAATTAGCGAGATTGGTAATACTATATGAAGAGTAGAAACATCTGGAGCTGTCCGTACGCACTGCAGAAAAAACCACTGCTATTCTTGAAAACGGTCTCTTGATTCTTGATTCTACTTCGCCCTCTTTAACATGGTAAACAAACTGGTAACAGAGTGCCCACATACAATCCTGGGACGCGAATAATGTATTCTGGGAAATATAATCTAATTGGAGAAAACATGCCTTCAATGGGGAAAATATTGAATTACAATAGCCCCCAAAGTAGCCAACAGGTTGTAAGGGAATTATTCTCACTCAAATGGTCACCTACAAACGGTTGTCCTCAACCATGGCGGTTAATAAACCGCTTGCAAACTTTCCCATGGCACAGACTTCAAGCACGAAAATATCTTATTTCGTCTTTTTGCTCCATGGCTCATAGAATGATGGCAATAGTCTTGGTCTCAAAATACATCCGCAGTACGGATACACTAATGAAATCTTATATATCCATTTCTTAACATCCAGTGCAACAGTACATATATCAGTACAGAACACTCCAGCCTGTATATGAAGCCCGATACGCCGGTAAAGCTCCTTCTAAGTAGGAGATAGCGCAAAGAGTAGAGTGTAGGGATATCATGGTAACGCAAAAAAGAGAACCCACCGGTGCGATCAAAATCGTGTCTTGAATGTACAGGCCACTTTCCAACACTGTATGCCCTACCTTTTTTTCAGCAGCATTAAAACTCTCCACCTCCACCTCCTAGTGCAGCAGCACCCCACACGCCAACCAGACCCCAGAAGCCCACTCTCCAGCCTCTCCACAGGCCATGCACCCCTTGACCCTTACGTATCCGCGCCCGCGAAGAGAAGGCAGCTATTTGGTCTTGATCTTGCTGGCTTGATACTTTTGCTGCACCGGGTCCGGTGACTTGCACTCCCTCATCCCGCACAATGAACCACATAGTGCCCAGCACACCCTTGTAGGGACCAGGCTCGACAATCGTCCTAAAACACCTTGTAGATGGATCTTCATTTTCCATGCCGTAAACAGGGGACTTGATAGAACGAGTAGAATCGGGTAGGTGACGGTATTCAGCTGCTAGACGCTCATTTTCATGATCTTGTAACACGGCAACCTGACCACGACGGAGGACAGTCTCGAGAGGGAGGCGGATGAACAGTTCCGTAGCAGACGAAACGAAAGTGGAAAATGAGTAAGCGGTTGGGGTAACAATAGGGTCAACTGAAAAGGTAGTGCGCAGGAAGAGGGGTGTGGAAGAAGAGATGAAGGTTGGTATGGTTGAATGGAGGAGTGTGATTGGAAGTAGGCTTGGAGCTATGGAGAAAGATGGTAATAGGGATAGCGAGGGGTATATCGTGCGGGGAGGGGCGGAAGTAGGCGTAACAATAAGACGCGTACGGATGAGGTCGAGCGGAGCCAGGAGAGTAGCTGCAATGCCAGCGGCGGCCACTGCCACCCCCAAGGACATGAGGGGAGAGGGGCTATCGAGAATGTCGAGCCCACCGATGCCACTGGCACCGCCGCCCACCAGGCCTGGATCTGGCACATTCAGCAAGGCTGACAGCAGGCTGCGAGTCCAGCTCTCAGTGGTTTTGAGCAGGAAATTGTACACGAAGGTGACGTTGGTACCCTTCCACACGCCCCAAGCCGACTCCTTCTGCCACAGTTGGGCGATAACTTCCAGCAGCGAGTCGGCCTTCCGCAGGTCCAGCTTGCGCGGGGCGGTTGGAGGTGCTTGCGTGGGAGTACTATCTCGCGAGCGACTCGGGGCATGTTTCCTCCTCTTCTGGGGGCTCCGTGACCGCTCGCTGCCACGTTCGTACACGGGACTGTGCAGGCGTGGTGCAGTGCTGGTGAAGTAGCCGGCGTCGTCATCGGATTCGTCGGACGGGTAGTCTTCATACTTGCCGCTCGCAAACGAGCTGGGGCGGCTTTTGAAATCGTCGGCGGGGGGTAGGAGTGCGGGAGGCCCGTGGCCGCGGGCGTGATGGACCTGCAACAGCGTCTTTGCCACCTCGAAGGGCTGGGCCAGCAGCACCGATGTGTAGTTCCACATGGCCTGGTCTAGCAGACGTTTTGCATGCTCGGCGACGCTCGGGGGACTGTCTGAGAAGTAGGAGTCGTAGTCCAGGTCGGACAGCATGTCGCGGGCCTGGCTGCCGAAGCTCGGCTTGGGCGTGCGAGAGGCATTGGTATGGGCGTGGGCATACGCAGAGGACGATAGCGACGGAGACGAGGGTGTATTGTGCGGCGGTGACGGCTCGGGGGGCAGGCCAATGGATGGCGGAACGTAGTAGGGCCGCAGCGGATTGGGGGCGTCGCGCGAGGTCGCCATGGGGTCGCGGGACGGGTGGCGGGCTGTGGGCGAGGAGACGAGTGAGGATGGGTTGGGCGTGTCGTCTGCAAGTGCTTTTTGCATCGTGACGTTGGCCTGGCCTTCTTTTCATGTCCAGCACTAGAGGCCCGAGCTTCCTCCGCCATCCGCTGGCCACGCTCGGAATTCTAGCCAGCTGTGCTCCTCGCTTGCACACCTTCTTCCCACTCTGCATCTTCCCCAGAGCTGGAGCCATGGCCGGCCGGGTTCCTTGGAGCGCCCTTGGAGTGCGCGCACTGAAGCGCCAGCAGACGGATCCGCAAAGACGCCTGCTGTCGTTGCAATCGCCCTCGAGTGCAGTCACCCGCCGTGTGCAGACGTCCAGCCACGCCAATTTGCCCCGTCGGACGCAGTCTGGCCCTATGCAGTGCTTCGTGCGGAGCCAGCGGAGCTTCTCCATCACGCCCGTCTCCCGTCATGGCCATCTCGATCCTCCGAAACCAGGCGAAGGGTACGATAACACCCTGTAGCGAGGGCCACCCCCGCATGCTAATTCCTCCCAGGCGCAAAGTCACATTTGTGACCAAGGAGGGCGACTCGCACACCTTCGAGGTTTCCGACGGCGACAACCTCCTTGACATTGCCCAGGCCAATGACCTGGAGATGGAAGGAGCATGCGGCGGTTCGTGCGCCTGTTCAACTTGCCATGTCATTGTCGAGCATCCCGACATGTACGACAAGATGGACGAGCCCGACGACGACGAAAACGACATGCTCGATTTGGCTTTCGGTCTGACTGAGACCAGCCGGCTCGGATGCCAGGTCAAGATGAGCAAGGACTTGGACGGCCTAGTGGTGAAGCTGCCGAGCATGACGAGGAACTTGCAAGCAAGCGATTTCGAAACAAAATGAAATATATGGCCAAGCATCAATGTGAGGCAAAAAAATATGTAAAGTGACCATCATAGTCACTTGAATTTGGCGTTGCATGTACTATACCTTGAGTATTGGGTAGACGGGATCATGTGGGATTGTATGATATAGGCCGCATAAAACGAGTTTCCAGCCACGGGGCTGATGCTACAAAAAGCCTTTTCACAAGAGTGGTATTCGACAGGATGGTCGTGGTATCATAAGCTTGGATTTCTACCATTCAGGTAGCCTACCATACTCGCCTCAAAAAAATCTAGACCTCGACACTGCCCTCCTTCTGTTTCGCGGCCCCAGTAATCATGTCCAAAAAACCCTGCTTGCTCACCTCCTTGACCTTTTCTTCGCGTTTACTCATGCCCACTAAGCCCTTTTCACGCGCCTCTCGCTCAGCCTGCTCTCCCTTGACCTGAGCAGCCCGGACGGCATTGAACAACTTGATTACACCCTTCTGGGCTGTCCTCCGGAGCTCCTTCTCCTTCGCTGTTGTTGCCGCCGTGCTAACGCTAGGATCATTCAGGCCCAAGACATCCTTCACGCGGCCCTTTTGCTGTGCTGCTTTCTTTTCTGCTAGCAGCTGCTTGTGTGCCTTGAATGTCAGTTTTTGGTCCGATAAGGATTTGTTCGCGTCTTGGGCATCCTTGGAGCGGGACAAGATGGGCTCCGAGCGCTTTTGAGAGGTGAGTTTGGTGTTGAGGATTCTGGAAATGGAGGTTGCAAAGGCTTCGGGGTCATTTCGCTTGCGTAGTTTGCGCGTCGGGTTATTTGTGGACGTCTCTGATAGAGAACCGTCGTCTGAATCTTCTGAAGCTTCTGAATCCTCTGGATCATTGGCGTCCAAGGCCTGCAATGTTCCATCTTCTGGTGCGGAATTTGCGTCGTCGGCGCTGGAAGCTTCGTTTTCGTCCTTCTCTTCAACGTCATCGTTCTCCGCAGGGGCCTGTAGAGCGTCCTTCTTTATCGCAATCTGGGCTTTGAACTTGGCCTGAGATTTGACTGGCTCCGTTGGTTCCTCGTCGCTGCTTTCCAGGCTCACAGGCGCAAAGTCTCGCGGTGCATCTCGCGCTGCGTTCTCGTCCTCGTCTTCGCTCGAGCTGTGGTAGAACTTTTGCCTTTTAACCTTTTTCTGCTTCTTGGGCAACTTCCCCCGCATCCCATCTTCGGTTCTTCTCCGCTTCAGTGTTGTCGAGGGCATTGCTGGCTGTGGTAGTCGTGCTTGGGTAGACTATAGCTGGAACCCAAAAATTATCCTCACGTCGGCTTCCAAATTGTTCGTTTCGCCGACGCCAAGCCCAGGCCACCAGGCCACACTGGATCCAGCCCCGCAGCCGACGCCCCCAGCGCCCCAACAACCTGCACCTCACCTACACCTATACACAACACCCTTGCGCCCCGGTCCTCCTCCTTTCCTGTTCTTCACCAGGACAATCAGTGCACAACCGCCGACATGGTGCTTCAAGACCTTGGCCGGCGCATCAATGCCGCTGTCTCAGACCTCACGAGGTCCCCCAACCTCGATGAAAAAGTACTCAGGCACGCTTTCCACATGCAACCGTGGCTAACCTCTCCTAGGCTTTCGATTCCATGGTCAAAGAAATATCCAACGCTCTCGTGGAAGCGGACGTCAACGTCAAACTAGTCATGAATCTCCGCAACTCGATAAAACGCTCCGTGGATTTCAAGCACCTTGCCCCCGGCGTGAACAAGAAGCGCATAATCCAAAAGGCTGTTTTCGATGAACTGGTTAAGCTTGTCGATCCACACGCCGAGCCCTTCAAGCCGCGGAAGGGAAAGCCGAACGTCATCATGTTCGTTGGTTTGCAGGGTTCAGGTAAAACAACATCGTGTACTAAGCTGGCGCGTTGGTACTCGGCAAGAGGCTTCAAGGCTTGTCTTGTCTGTGCTGACACCTTCCGTGCCGGTGCCTTCGACCAGCTGAAACAAAACGCAACTAGGGCCAAGATACCGTACTATGGAAGCCATACGCAGACAGATCCCGTCGTTGTTGCAAGAGAAGGTGTCGATAAGTTCAAGAAGGAGCGCTTTGAGATTATCATCGTCGATACATCAGGCCGACACCGACAAGAAAAGGATCTCTTCGATGAGATGATGCAGATTCAGGAAGCCGTACAGCCCGACCAAACCATCATGGTCTTGGATTCTACTATCGGTCAGGCCGCCGAGGCACAATCACGCGCATTCAAGGAAGCGGCCGACTTTGGTGCTATTATCCTCACCAAAACTGACGGTGCGGCTGCAGGAGGTGGCGCTATCTCTGCCGTGGCTGCAACACACACGCCCATTGTCTTCCTCGGTACTGGAGAGCACATGCTTGATCTAGAGCGTTTCAGTCCCCAACCCTTCGTTTCCAAGCTGCTTGGTATGGGAGACATCACTGGTCTCGTTGAGCATGTGCAGTCGCTTAAGCTGGATCAGCAGGACACAATGAAGAATATTGCTTCTGGAAATTTCACCATAAAGAATCTACGAGACCAGCTTTCGAACATCATGAAGATGGGCCCTCTATCGAAGATGGCCGGTATGATCCCAGGTCTGAACAACATGATGGGTGGAATGGACGATGAAGAAGGTAGCTTAAAACTTAGGCGTATGATTTACATTTGCGACAGCATGAATGAGAAAGAGCTTGAATCGGATGGGAAAATGTTCATCGATCAGCCTGAGCGTATGACTCGTGTCGCACGAGGCTCTGGGACCTCGGTCCGTGAAGTTGAAGAGCTTCTGACGCAACATAAGATGATGGCCGGTATGGCCAAGAAGATGAAGGGGGGGATGGCGAATATGCAGAAAGCTCAGGGCGCCATGGGTGGTGGAAACAAGCAGCAACAGCTTGCCGCCATGCAAAAGCGCATGCAGAGTATGGGCGGCGCGAATGCCATGGGTGGAGGTATGCCCGATCTAGGTGCCATGATGAAGATGCTTGGAGGAGGTGGTGGAGGTGGTGGTGGTATGCCGGATATGTCTGCGCTTGGTGGCATGGGCGGCATGGACATGGCAAGCATGATGAAAATGATGGGCGGCATGGGTGGCATGGGTGGCATGCCTGGACAAGGAGGAAGAGGAAGACGGTAATCACACTGCAGCGATCAAGCCGTACAGCGACATCATTTTTTTGCATGCATAGCAACGGCGTTCAGGTTTGTTCGTTTTGCATAACGGCGTTGATGTGTAAGTCCGTGATTATAGCTCTCTCGATGTTAGCTAAGTTGACTAGGAATTTACAGAGATATCCTTTGTAAGGTGGGCTACCAAAGATCTTTACACAATAAATGCATTCACAGATCGTATTCTTATCCCTGCGTCACAAATGGCAGCATAGTCATCACAGGACACTTTTAAATCGCAATTGCTTTATGCTCCTGCCCACCTATAGTCTCTAGCTTGAAACTGCAATCGCCTTAGCAACACATTCTATTTCAATTATCAACATTGGAATGTCGGGAGTGCGTTGGATCGGGGTTCAGTGATGTTTTGCACATTGCATTCCGGTGTCTATAACGCGTAATCTCAGTCACATTCCATCACGGGCGCGAAACACTAAGCCATCAATCCAGCCAGTGCCTGCGCCAGAATTCAGAAGTTTGGCAAGTGGTTTTCCAAATATGGTTAGTACGAGTCTCCTTCCAGGGTGATGGTTGTTTTGACACCCTACTCGAAGAATTCAACAACGCGAGGTATATCTAAAGCGCCTTTGTGGTCTCACACAGTGTCTAGGCCGTCCTTCATTTTTGTCACTCCTTCACGCTATACTTTTAGGTGGTTGGCCGATTTGAAATCAGTCACTCTTTCGTCACTCCTTGACGGCTGGCCACCATGAAGGCCTTCATTATTGGGGCCTTGTTTCTGGTGACCATCCACGCGCAGGATATTTCAGACGTCACTCCGACCACACCGACAGATGCTGATTCCTTGACGACTGAGTCGCCCACAGATATCGCCATAGTAACACCTGAGTCATCCACAGACATCGCTATAGTAACACCCGAGACATCTACAGACGACATCACGACACCTGGAACATCCACAGACAGCATCATCACAACACCATTGGTAAATCCTTTGGCCTCGACCTCGGATAGTGCTTTGCTAGATGCGCCTATACCTGCCGGAACTAACGATGTTGTCCTTTCATCGGTAGACGATGTCAGCTCGACTATCGTCATTAGCACAAGCACTTCAACTCCCGGAGGCATCAGATTTGGTACATTACTTCCTCCAGTTGTCCGCCCCATTAGCTCGTTGCTTAGGCTGCCTCTTAATGAGGCTACAAGCACGCGAGGTCTTCTTAGTAAGGTGTCCAACATTCCCTTGATCTTGCCAGGGAAGGCCAAACAAGGACCGATTGCCCCGGTGGCTCCGATAATTTCTCCTAGACCCTCTACTCCAATTAAGGGATCTATTCAAGACGGTCTCATCTTGGTCAGCCCCAAAAGCTCTCCTACCTTGGGTGCGGGAAAGGCGAAGGGAAGTTCCGCCGCAGGAAGCATCGGTACAAGTAAGGGCACGTTTGCAGGTCTCTCGGTTAATGAGGGCGTGGATAGTTCTGGGGATGGTCCTGAGAGTAGTCCCGACAACGGCCGCACTAACAATGGTGAGAATATCGGCAATGGTGTTGGCGCTGATAGCTCGCGGGGTAAAGGAACATGGCCTGGCCAAGGCAAGCGTCCGCCACCAATTGGGCCCCCCGGGTGGAACAATGAAGACAGTAGCTATTACGATGCGGAGTCATGGAGTAAGGGCAAGGGCAAGAACGGACAAGCTAAACACCATAACAGTTCTACCCCCGAGGTTGTAGAATGTCCGTCTTGGTGTCTTCCTGACGATGATGGCGACGTTCGTTCCAGAAAGCTGCTAGAAACAGTACCGAAACACAAGAAGAAGCGCAAGGTAAAGAAGCCCAAAAATACGACTCCTCATCGTATTGCTGTCAGCATCGATGACAACGTCGTCTACCACAGCGAATATAAGCGCCAGCTCAACCCACCCTCTTCAGGAGGCTTCCAGGGTTTCTCATGGCCTAAGAAGAATAGCCCATCATCAGCAGATCCCACCTCCATAAGCCCAGGTCCAGGTGCCATCTCGACTGGTAAAGCCAAAGGCTCTGAACTCTACGGTCATCCCTATCCGTATGGAGCTAATACGCCTTACCCATATGACTCACCCTACGATCAGAACACTGACTACGCCGACAACGGCGCTGATGACTTGCCAGATTGGCTCCAGAGTCTTCAAGGCCAGAAGAGTGCCAAGAAGAGTACAAAGAAGTCGAAGGGCAAGTGTCCGAGGACGTGCACTAGAAGGCCCAGCAGCACGTCATCCGGTTTCCCTTCTGACACTTCAACGGGCGCTTCCAGCACTGCAGATAACACGCAACCCTCATCTTTTACAACTCCTGCGACCGCTGCATCTGGAGGAGGTGGTTATACCATGGGCCCGGCCAGCACAAGTAGCGGAAGTGGTGGAAGCGGAGGTGGAGGAAATGGCGGTAGCGGCAGCGGTGGTGGTGGAGGGCTTCCCGCTGGCTACGCTACCCAAGGTGATACTTGGACCGGCACCACATTGGCTAATATCTGTCCGAAACAGTGCAACCCATTCAATCCTGCCGAGAACTTTTGCGATTCGCAATCAAGTGGATGCACAACGGCCGGAGGGAGCAAATACTACTGCGCGTGCCGTGCCGGATACAGACTCGATGGCGTCAACCCCAAGGACTACTCAAGGCAGTTCAAAGTGTCTGGACAACCATACGTGTATGTCTACCCTGGAGGTGCGTGCAATACGCTTTGCGGTGACCCGTCGTGTAACGAGGTCATGATAAGAGGGCACTGTGTCTAAGTCGGCTTACAAGCTGCCTTGTTGAAATGGTTGGGTACCGTACAGATTGCGGGAAGAATGGCTATGGGCGTGGGTTTCAAAGTGTATGCCAAATTAATGTTGTGTATTCCGAATTGCATGCAGAATGTTTCCTTTCCAATGTTCAGCAGACTAATTTTTCGAGGTGATATCCAATCTAAGTACCTGTAGGGATGATTGCGACCGTATTACAAGGTTCATATACTCTCTTCTCACATTCTCTAACTCGTATCGTTGTTACAGAGTGACTTGAACTCGAGTGTTGAATATGCACTTTCTACAATTATGCCAATGCCAAGGGACTAGACATTGAACTTGGTATCGAGCAATTTAGACAAATCCTTGAGGAGCACAGCCCCATTGATGATGTGGCCATCATCCTCCACTATTATGTGATAGGGTCGCACATAGTGCCGTATTTACTTAGAACAGCATTATTCACGTCAGTTGAAAATGGAATTCAAGATTAGTTTGCTCAACCCGGAAGGTACGAGTAAATACGCCGTACTCCGGGCTCTGGCGAAATTTGATGTTTTTGTTGGCAAGGGTAAGCATCCTAAAAACTCTTACTCCAGACCCGCACAGCATGCATGTACAGAGCTTCACCAATTGTGTGGATGGGTAATGGGAGTTTTATGCTTTGTTTTTTCCGAACGTGAACCAACTTCAGGTCAAATCTATAAATTAGCACCATAGTGAGAAAGATGGCTTTACCAAGATAACATAGGAAAAAGTAGTTTTCCGCACTCGGTAGGCATTTTCGACAGCCAAGAGAATCCTGCTACAGGGTGCTGCCTCTACGCATAACCGGCACCTTGGCTAGAGTGGTACTCGTCAGTCTTGGTCTGGTGACAACGAATCAGTGCCCATAAAGGCATTGGTAACACGCGTAAGAGCTTCGTCAGGGTCATCGCCCCCAAGACTTGAATACACTTATATAAAGGACTAAAAAGCAGCTATTGTATAACTTATTAACCGCATGTTGTCTGTTATACATTGAAGATGAAGTCATTACTGCTCAGCTCGTTGGCATCAATCGCCATTCGCAGCGTTTATGCTTATCCCAGCGATACTGTGAACGCTCCTAAGTTCTTGAGCAGACGGGAAGATTTTCCCTTCCACGAGGTTCTGAATACAAGTAAGCAATCACGAACTTTTAGAAAGCTCCACGATCTTAGAGGTGTAAACATACTAATGCAGCTTGCAGAATATTTCAGCTTTGCCAGATTGCAAGAAGACCCATCTCTTATATCACCTCCTCAGGGAAGCCTTGAAGACACTGCTACGGCGCAGGTAAAACTTACAATGCCGGAGGCATCATTTCGTCTTTCGGACGACCATTACGTAGGCGATAATGGAATCGCTCATTTTTATTTCAAGCAAACGGTCAACAATGTTGATGTCGATAACGCTGATTTCAACGTTAATATCGACCGTAATGGGAAAGTGTTCTCCTTTGGTCACTCATTCTACGAAAAGGACGACATACCGACGCTGCAAAAGCGAAATATAGTGGAACCTGCTGTCGCATTAAAGCTAGCCATCAGAACCCTTCAGCTTCCCGTCATTGCTGACAACGTGGTAGCTGAACCCAAGGCAGATAGACAACAGTCTTTCACATTCAAGCAGACGAGTGGAACCATTTCTGAGCCCGAAGCTCGTCTCGTGTATTTCCAAACAAAGACAGATGGGTTGAAACTTGCATGGAGAATTGAAACGGATATCAATACCAACTGGATAGTGGCTTATGTTGATGCAGAGACTGCGGAGAAGATATACCACATAGTCGATTATGCTGCTGCCGCGAATTACGAAGTATAGTGCGTCACAGAATCATGAAGTAGGTATAGTTGTTAGGCTGACCTTGTATCAGTCCATGGGGAATCAATAATCCTACGGAAGGCTCACGCGTTTTGGTAAAGGATCCATCTAATTCAATGGCCAGTGCGTTTGGATGGCACGGAGATGGTGCCGCTACCTACAAGACCTTACGAGGCAATAACGGTGTCGCCCAAAGTAATTGGGAAGGCGTAAAGGACGAGTCAATGTTTTTGGGCCTCCCACGTCCTACCAGCGAAGCTTTGGTATTCCAATACCCGTACAACCCCGAGGAAGAAGACTGGAAATCATACGTTAACGCCTCGCTGACGCAAGTGTTCTACACCGTGAATAAGTATCATGACCTCCTATATCTTCTGGGATTCAATGAAAAGGCAGGAAATTTCCAGCTCAACAACAACGGAAAGGGCGGGAAAGAAGGCGATTGGGTATACATGCTCGTACAGGACAGCTCCGGATTCGACAACGCAAATTTCTTGACAGCTCCAGATGGTCAGCCGGGCCGCTTAACATTGTACATGTCAACTAGCACCACCCCCTGGAGAGACAGCGCTTTCAGCGCTGGGACTTTGCTCCATGAGTATACACACGGCCTATCTAATCGGCTTACCGGGGGACCTGCCAATGCGGCGTGCCTTGAGCCGTGGGAACCTGGTGCAATGGGTGAAGGTATTTCTGATTGGTTTGCAACGGCCATTCGCATTAAACCCAACGACACTCGCAAAAAAGACTACCCAATAAATGGCTGGGAGGATGGTAGCGAACTGGTTGGCGGGCGGCCATGGGTTCTCTCCACCAACATCACTACCAACCCACTCGTATACACAGATGCCGATGGCGACAAAGTTCCCATCATGCACTGGGTGGGTACGATCTTCGCCACCATGCTCTGGGAGGTTCTTTGGAATCTCATCGATAAGCATGGGAACAATAAGGCAGATGTTCCAGAGTTCAATGGCAACGTGCCAACCGATGGAAAATATTTGGCTATGAAGCTTGTCATGGATGGAATGGCACTTCAGCCATGTAACCCAAACTACATTCAAGCCAGAGATGCTATCTTGGACGCAGATCAAGCGTTGACTGGTGGACAAAACAAATGTTTAATCTGGGAAGGCTTTGCCAAACGAGGACTGGGTACTGGCGCGATCTCTTATGACTGGAAGAATCGCACGGGCTCTTTCGATCTCCCAGAGGCGTGTTGAGTGGGACAGAAAGGCCCGGGGCTATGCTGTAGAGAAGCCCGTGGAACAAGAAAGCTTTATGGCTGAATGCAATCTTTAAAACAGACCTTGAACACACAAGGGGGATTTCTGAACGGGCTGCCCCCCCTGTCGCCGCCACTAACCTTGGCCCCCCTCCCAAAAAAATAAAATAGAATAAAACTCTACATAAAACTCTACATAAATCACTACGTCGAACACTACATTGAACACTATGTACATCACCATATAGAACTTCTCATGAGAATTCAGAAAAACAGGTGTTTATTTTGCCAAGGTTGGTGGCGGCAACAAGAGGGGCAGCTCGTTTATAAGTCCCCCTCATATGCAAGTATCTTCATAGCAATGATCGTCATCGGAGCATTCACTTAGTTTCAATCAAACTTTTCCACATTTCTGCCCAAAAAGCCCGCAAATGCATGATTTAGCGAGGGCTTGGAGTGGTGATTGGACGGCATATTAGTGCATCTTTTAGGTGCGGGTAATATGCGACTCTCACCCATCAAAAACCTTGGTGCTATACAAAACACTACACAATACTGGGTTTTTTTTTAAACATATACTATTCATTCTATTTTTTAAATAATACAAAAATAGGACTGCAGATTCTATACAAGAACATATCGCGAGATTTTTGGCGGTAAGCCCTCAGTACTTTGTAAGATGTCCAGTGAGGCATCTCGCTTATATCCTGGTTTCACGTTCGTCTAAGAGATGTGGATCGATAATTAGAGTGGGGAAGGTGGTTGCAGATACGAGGTAGATACCCGAAGCCACACGCCACGTTGTCCAATACTCTTTTGTGCCGGGGCACACACTCGGAACTACATCCAAAGTTAGCAATGTTGTGTCAATCAGGGACTACCTGTCGATGGTGCTGAGGGGATGGGTGTTAGCTGGGTCACTTGCCATGTGAAAGAAGACTTGTAGATTTGTAGAAAAGCATGCATGCAACATCATTGCTAAAACATAGCGATTCGAGACCCAATTACCTCTGACTAGTAGGTAGAATTAGTGTTGAGCATTGTTATTGAAATTCCTTTAGATTTACGCCCCTCTCCACCGGCAACACCGTCCCATTAAACGCGGCCATGGTGAGTCCGAACCGTGACCGGATTCTTGGCTCCCACCCGTCCGCGAATCGTTCTTCCTCTAGCATAGGCCTCAGGTCGTCAACAAGTCCACCAAAAATTGTTAGCATAGTCGAAGAGCTAAGCATCAGGTCAGCCGTATGCCATCTGGAAGGCTGCGGGTTAAGGATCAGAAAAAACTCACTTGGCACTCCCAAATCCATTGTGAAACAGACTCTCACTATACGCGCTGTTTTCCTTTCTGGCCTCCACTCGCCTCTTACTCAGAGCCCGACTTAAATCCTTCTTTGTGAGTAGTGCACCCCCATCACCCGTTGCCCCCGCCAGCAACTCCTGAACGAGCTCTTTATCTGGGACACCCTGATCAGGCATCAGGGCAGCGTCCTTCCTTGTCAGGCTTGCATCATGCTCAATTGCATTGTGTTTGTTGAGGTCTTCGAGATCGAACTTGCCGCTCCAGTACGAACGGTCTAGAAAATCAGCTGCAAAGTGGGGGACAAAAAAGCAGAAACTGGGTGCGAAGTTGAAGGTCTGGCGGACAACGGTGTTGAGTTCGCGAAAAGTGATGTTCCGTCCATCATGAGGGAGTATGCTGTGGTTTGCGAGAGCGTTGAGCATAGGGCCTAGTTGATGAGGATGCTTAGCGGATTGCGGGAAGGGGCTGTAAATCAAGTAGATGGGTAACTTACAAGCAGAACGTGAATCCCCAGGCCTTGGAGGCTCGTAAGACGGCCAATTTAGAGCATGGCCTGGTGCGCCCCTTGGGACCACATGGCCAGGATTCCGGGATGGAAGGAGGACGTTCAATACGAAGAGACCGAAGTCCCAGACGAGGACGAAGAGGAGCACGAAAGGTTTGGTGAGCTTGCGAAGGAACCCCATATTAGCAGATGGCCGGCCCAAGCCGAGTTGTCGTGGGAAGAGACGAAGTGTACAGCGCGAGGAAGAGCAGGGCAGACTTTAACTCGAGAGCATTGGGAAGCTAGACGCGACTCCAAGACACAAGTCTGTCTGGTAGCCAATCGGACCGGGCTTCATTGATGCTGATGAGAGCGAATGCACCCCTCGCTTGCCCACAAGTGCAACCTAACAAGCTGACCATGCATCATGAGGTGATCAGCTCAGCCAGCCATCATCGCACATTACTTGCACAGCGTTAGCGTGGCATGAAAATTCACTACTTTCGGGTTATCTACCTGAGTGTGGAGCCATGCACACGGACCCTATATAGATGCTGATCGGCATACATGATGATCGACATCCCGATCCTCGCTTCAGCTGCAGATTAAAACCTACACATGCAGCACATGATTTGAAGGCATTTCAAAAGTGCGGCGTCATCGCACCCCAGAATTGTTCACCCGTTTCCTCTTCCATATCAGCCATGGCATCCATAAAGTCTTCCTCCTCGTAGAAATCTATCTCGCCATCGCTAAATCCATAGTCGAACATGTCATGTAGGATTTCGTGATCTAGACTATCGAGGTCTGAGGCGTCAAATCCGGCCAACGAGTCCTCATCTGACGAGTAGTCTAGATCAAAAACATCGGTGCCCTCCTGTGTGATAGAGAATGAGATGCCGTCTGCGCTGAAGTGTAATCTCGGGAGCGAAAAGTCGACAAATTTCATGTAAACTAGCTTGTGACCCTTGACCTCGACAGACACTAAATGAGGAATATATTTTCGGTATTCGTGATGCAGCAGAAGAAGCGAGCTGGAACAGTACTGGTTCTCCTCCTCCTGGTCGAAGATGGTAAGAGAAAGGCGGTGCAGACCATGAGGAAGTAATTCCCCTAGCCCTGCAACGACATCGACGTCGGCAGAGAAATCGGGCGGGGGTTCTTTTAGCGCCTCGAACGCCTCCATGGGAATGCCCAAACAGATCAGATTCTTAAAATCTTTAAAGGACCCGATATGACCGCGGTTGTTGGGCTCAATTATATCAGACGAAACAGACTCGTCGTCTACGTCGAGAATTTCGAGAGTGTTTTTGTGCTTTTCGAGTGCGGTTTTCAAGGCAGGATAGGATATGTCGGGAACAACAGGTTGGTATGGGGGATGATTATAAACATAGATGAAGTTGTTGAGTTCACGACAGCCAGCAATAATTTGGCTCAGGTCAGCGCTATACAAACAAGAATTTCGAAGCGCCAGATCATTGACCGACGATGAGTCTTCTGGCAAGACACTCGATAGGTAGTCAGTGGATAAGCTCTGAGACGAATTGAGCCCCGCCAGAGACAGGCGTCGAAGAGACGGCAAGCGGAAGAGGGGAAGTACAGTGGCAAGTTGCACTTGTCCCATGCAGACATGGATGCTGTGCAAATGTGCGTACACCGGCGAAAGACCTTTAGGGGTACCGAGTGCTGCATCTTTGAGGAGCTGCATATGACCCACGGTATTGCTATTGGACTCGATGGGCTGAATGGGCCGGTCATTTCCAAGAGACAGGTCTCGCATGACCGGTTCGTTGTGGATTATCAAGCGGCGTAGATTTGGAGTATGCAACAGAGCAATCTCGCAGAGATTGCTGAATCGGAACACGCTGTATTTTTCGACCCAGCTGGATCGATCTGCGATCTGGAGCTGCTTCAAGCTTTCACGAAGAATGCGCTTGTCGGCGCTCGAGGGCGTGAACAGATGAAATGGCTTGAAAGTCCCTAGATCCCATGCCATTGTCTTGACCCTGCTAGCAAGATCGCTGTTGCCGATGATTGTGCGAACAAACTTGCCCGGATGGCGTGTGTCATTTGCGTTGAAATCGCGGTAGAGGAAATTGTTGCTTAGCTGGGCAAGACGACGACTGGTCAGGCTGAGATGTTTAAACATCTGTAGGCGAGGCACAGCCATCAACTGCACATCCAGGTGCTCGAGCACGCAGAGAAGCAGCTCATCGGGCAGGGCGTCGATATAGTTTTGGGCGGGCGTCGCGGCATCGGGGGTATCGGCATGGGGCTTGTGAAGCCTGCCTCTGGCTGTCTTTGGGTTCTTTGCAGCTGTCTCGGGGGTGGCCTGCGATTTCGTCTTTTTTGACGCGGGAGCTGCCGCAGGCGACGCGGCGGCCTTACGTTTATTACTACACCTAGGAGCCATTACTTATAGTTGTTAGTCTCGTATTAGCTAGGCATAAGGATACCAAGCTTACTGACAATGTGTTGGGCGAAGGCAGACGGGTAAAGAGCTGCGGCGTGGTGCGGCGATAGGGGCCGCAACGACGGGCTGATGTTGTCGAGCTGGAATGCAGACACGCTACGAAGCAGGCTACGCTATCGATAAGCACATGCACAAAGCGTATGCCTGGCGTTCGCGACACCAGGCACGTGATTACACAGCTTTTATCCGAGTCCATTGTACAACGGACATGAAGCTTGGAGACGCTTTCAAAACTAGAGACTAGGGTCTAGCCACACACAAGACAGTAAGACGTACTAAACGGGCGAGGCTACAGGCCACACTCCTGTGTTTTGTAATAGAGTGGATGCTTAATCCTATAATACATCGTGCTGTAAAAATGACAGACACTTTCATAGAGCAAACGACACCTTATCTCCGTAGCTTCTCTTCATTGGCCTCAGACGCTAATCTCCACGAGGTGTTGCTCCAGGAATACATTTTACATCCAACATAGGTAGAGACAAGCAGGCAGTACTTGCTATGATGACATGTTTCCTAGGTTGGCCTTGCACCATTGTATCAGAGCCAAACCTACTTGCTGCAGATGCGAGGTGCTTCCACAAGGAGAAGAAGCTGTATCTAAAAAGATACCTCGGGTGGTTTACGTGTACATGCTTCCAATGACTCTTTTGAGTGGTCAACGCCATTTCTAGCATTCTACCTAGAGGGCACCTCCAGTTAGCTCAATCGGTAGAGCGTGAGACTTATGTATTCACGGTCTAATAAACTCGATTACAGCGGCATCTCAGCAGAAAAAAAAACATGTTAGAGCCCGATGCGGGGGTCTGCTAATTTATTAGTGTCTGCAGTGGGACTCGAACCTAGGATGTTTAGACTTACCGAACCCGCAACCTTGAGATTAAGAGTCTCACGCTCTACCGATTGAGCTAACCGGGCGGATGCCTTGAATGATGGCTAATTCAGAATGCGAAAAATATATATATCATATTAAAACCTACCACACAGCTTAGTGCAGCACGACCCGCTAATATTTTTTTCAGCAAAATGGACTCCAATTAGTGTGCGTTACGATCTGCCAGGCGAGCTTTTGCCCAACTAATCGTGACTGGTTGGCTTAAGTCCAACACCACTTTCGAGAGTTTTCGCCGCTCTCGGAAACCTAAAATTGCGCAAGGAAAGAGTGCAGTGGAATCGTTCAAAACCGTCTTCTTATGTCACTACGGCTTTTCTATATGGACTAATTTTCCAACTACTCTTTATGAGTTCGTCAATGATGCAGATGAGCTGGACACAATTCAAACCAGTAGTAGCAACGCAGTATATAATGGCAGGCACGCCAACCTGTTCATATTTATCTTCACCCACTCCTGTCTTTTTTATCATTACCCTTCACTGATTCAACCTACGTCTCTCTCAAACCCGGCATTGTTATCTTTCTCGGTACCCTGACAAAATGCGCGCAAGCTCCATTACTCGTACGTCTACTAAGTCATTCCTTAATACTCACCCATGAATAGATTACGAAACTAATTAAAAGACGTGGTACAGTCATTTCAGCAACTTTTTCATTGGCTACTACTGCGTTGTTAACACCTTCGCTGCCGAAACTCAACTTCAAATCCCTCCTCGATTTCGCCCGCAAGCCCGCTTTATGCACTTCATTAATTCCCCAATCTGCCAATTCCAGCGCACAGCTGCAGATTTGGTCCGACTGCCAGATCAAGCGTAGGTAGATGTCTATATAGCTGCATACACGAAAGCTAACATGTCTAGGCTTTTATGCTTACCCGGAAAACGGAGCCTGGGATGCTGCTTTCGCACAGGCCTTCCACGGTTCCCTCAAGGCCTCCTTCAATGGCACGCAATATGACTACGACGGCTGGCTATCTCTTTATCACGCCCACAATGAAAGCATCGGCCAGATCTTTGATCAATACCTATACGGCTTTACAAGCTCGGTTGCGGTGCCAAACCATAGCGACAAAGGCGGCTTCGTGCATTTGACAGGTTGGGCGGGCGGTCTTCTTAGCGACCAGAAGGTTCATGTTTGGTATGTTCGTTGCGGGTCATCCTACTGTTGCTTCAGCTGACCGGGCACCAAATTTCAGGGCTACGAATGCTGCGTTCGCCCACGTCGTCGAGGTCGATGGTGAGAGAAAGATTGTCGAATTCATAGAAAGCAGCAATCTGCCAGAAGTGCTATCGCATATTCTACCATCAGATCATCCGCCACTTCCAAATGAGAATGATTCTACTGGAGAAATACAGAGCGAGCAAGGATCCTCTACGGTATCCA